>ENA-ORCZ01000460-ORCZ01000460.1-marine-metagenome-genome-assembly--contig:-NODE-460-length-17799-cov-4.189256_pt1 | contig 17799 bp, 15 predicted proteins | sample MGYA00237785_ERZ508519 | MGnify/ENA primary metagenome ERZ508519 (study PRJEB26189, sample SAMN06268790) | marine metagenome | isolation source: Bioluminescent Bay, La Paraguera, Puerto Rico | place...
ACGACGAAGTCGCAGCCCTGGAGGCCGGCAGTGATCATGTTATTGACGGCGTTTCCGCCCGCGCCGCCGACGCCGAAGACCGTAATGCGCGGCTTCAGCTCCTGAATATCGGGCATCTTCAGGTTGATGGTCATATTTTCCTCGCGACCCACTGGCGCCCCCGCTACGGGAGAACCCTCTTCTTCCCTAAGTTCCTCTGCCATCGCTGGCAGCTCCAATTCCTGGCTGTCGTCTTCTTGGCTCATGTCGTCAGAAGCTTTCCCTGATCCATTGGCCCACGCGGGCCAGGTAACCAGATTGCCCGCTCCACCCAGTTCTACGGTTCTTGTGGTCGAACTGCTCGATCTGGGCGACCTGCGGATAAATCAAGAGACCGACAGCGGCGGCAAAAGCCGGACCTTTGGCGGCCTCGGGAAGACCGGCGACGCCTAGTGGCCGGCCAAGACGGACGTTGCGCCCCAGGATGTGACGCGCAACTTCTCCAAGACCCGTGAGCTGACTTGCACCCCCGGTCAGAACGATCTGCTTGCCGACACGCCCGGCAAAGCCGGATGCCGTCAGCCGATCTCTCACGAGTTCAAGGATTTCTTCCACGCGCGGCCGGATGACCCGGGTCAGCGCCGAACGGGGAATCTGGTTAGGCAGGTCGCTGTCGCTTTCCAGCGGCGGCACCGTGAGCAGGTCACGGTCGTCCGCGCTGGAGGCCAGCGGCGAGCCGTAAAGAGTTTTCAGGCGCTCCGCGTCCTGCAGACGGGTGGCGAAAGCGCGGGCGATATCGGTGGTGACGTGGTTGCCGCCGACCGCGATCGCGTCGAGATGGACCATGTTACCGTCGACGAAGACCGAAAGCGTCGTCGTGCCGCCGCCCATGTCGATGCAGGCGACGCCGAGTTCGGCTTCGTCATCGACGATCGTCGACAGGCCGCTTGCAAAGGGCGTTGCCACCATGGTCTCCACATGGAGATGGCCCCGGTTGATGCAGAGTTCGAGATTGCGCACCGGCGGGATTTCCGCGGTCACCACCTGCATGTCGACACCAAGCTTGTGACCCATCATGCCGCGCGGATCGCGGATGCCGCGACTGCCGTCCAGCGAATAGGAGATCGGCAGGGCATGCGTGACGGCGCGGCCTTCTGTAACGGAATGGCTGGAGCCGGCCGAAAGCACGCGCTGGATGTCGGCTTCACTAACGCTGTCGCCGGCCAGCGGCACACCGGCGCTGTAGATCTCGCTCTGCAGCCGGCCGCAGCTGATATTCGCGATCAGGGATTCCACCGTCACGCCGGCCATGCGCTCGGCGCTGTCGACGGCCAGGCGGATTGCCTGCTCGGCCGCATCCATGTCGACGACGACGCCGGACTTGATGCCGCGCGAGCGCTGATAACCGTAGCCGAGCACTTCCACCTTGTGGGAGCGGCTGGACAGGATCGACTTCTCTTCCTGCGGCACCAGCTTGGCGATCAGGCAGCAGACCTTGGTCGAGCCGACGTCGAGCACGGACATGATGACCGCGCGGCGGCTCGGCAACGGCCGCATTTTCGGCAGGTAGAGGTGCTTGTCGGAGCGGCTCATGTATCGCGCTCCTTCTTGCCCGTGCCACCCCTGCCGCCGGTCATGACCTTGCGCTGCTCGGTGGCCTCGTCGGTAAGGCGCACCGTCACCCGGTCACCCAGACGCATGTCGATGGCCAGGATATCCCGGGACAGGAGCGCGCTTTCTTCATCCATTTTCACCAGATCGGCCAGTGCCGCGTCGATATTTTCTTCAGGCAGGCGCACGGAAATGCCGTTTTCAAGCTGCAGGTCCCAGCGGCGGTCGCTGATCAGGAAAGCCGCACGCACGCGCGGGCGCAGGGCTGGCACCTTTTCCAGCGCCGTGTTGATCTCGGCCGCCCGGCGCTGCGCACCGTGATTCACCACCAGCAGCAGGTTGGCGTAGCGTCCGTCGACCTCGTCGGTGATCACGTCACCGGCCTGGTTGACGATCGAGACCAGGTCGCCGCGCTGCCACAGGGCATAGGGAACCCGCTCCTCGATGTTGATCTGCAGCGTGCTCGGGTAGAGCTTCATCACGGAAGCGCTCTTCACCCAGGCCATGCGGCTGAGGCGTTCGCGGGCGCTGGCGGCATCGAACAGGGCAAGGGAAGATCCCTCATGAATCTCGAGTGCTTCGAGGATCTGGAATTCGTTGATCTCGCGCTGCCCCGAAAGCTTGACGGCCTCGATGCCGAAACCGGCGGCGGAGAGCAGGCTGTCGGCGACAAGGCGGCCGTGCCCGCCTATGACTATTCCGTAACCAATCGTTAAGGTTAAGAAACCGAGGGCAGCTGCAGAGCCGGCCCACTGGGGCAGTTCGGCGAGACGGCCGGCCGTGCGCCAGACCGGCTGGCGGTGCAAACGCGCGACGCCGCGCCCGCGCGGAGCCAGTTCGGCTTCCAGCGGGGTCAAAGCGTCCCGGAAATGTTTGCGACCTAACGACAGCAACTTGCGTCCTCAACCATCCAACTGACCAGGTCCTTGAAACTCATTCCCTTGTGAGCCGCCATTTCGGGCACAAGGGAGGTCGGCGTCATGCCTGGCTGCGTGTTCACTTCTAGGCAGATCAGGGTTCCGGTTCCGTCTTCTTTCTCGTCGAATCGGAAGTCGGCCCGGGAAACACCGCGGCAACCCAAAGCCTGATGCGCCTTAACCGCTAGTGTCTCTATGGTTTGGTAAACAATCGGTGAAATTTTTGCAGGAAGAATGTGTTTTGAACCGCCTTGTGCATATTTTGCATCGTAATCGTAAAAGCCGTGGCCGACCGGCACGATGTCGATGACGCCAAGGGCGGTGTCGTTCATGACGGCACAGGTCAGTTCGCGCCCGCGGATAAACTTTTCGCACATCAGGACATCCGGGTACGGCCAGTCGGCCCGGCCGAGTTCCTGCGGCGGAAACTCTTGATCTTCCTTGACAATCAGCACCCCGAAGCTCGACCCCTCGTTAATGGGTTTGAGCACGTAGGGCGGTTCCATCGGATGGGTGCGGCCGATGTCGTGGCGATTGACGATCAGGTGTTCGGCAACAGGGATTCCGGCCGCCGCCATGACCGCCTTGGCCTTCACCTTGTTCATTGCCAGGCTCGAAGCCATCACCCCGGAGTGGGTATAGGGAATGTTAAGAACCTCTAATATTCCCTGAACGCAGCCGTCCTCGCCGAAGGGGCCGTGCAGCGCATTGAAGACCACATCCGGCTTCAGGTTCTTCAGAACCGCTGAGATGTCACGGTCGACATCAATCCGGCTCACCTTGTAGCCGGCTTCTTCCAGCGCATCCGCGCAGCCCTTGCCGCTGGCAAGGCTGACAGGCCGTTCGTTCACCCAACCGCCCATCAGAACGGCGACATGTTTTGCAGCCATCTTACGCGGCCTCCCCTGATTGCCCGAGAAACGGCTCGACGGCGTCCTGGTCCCCGAAACGGCCGAGGCGCTTGATTTCCCATTCCAGCCGGATGCCGCTATGGGCCAGCACGCGCGCCCGCACGGTCTCGCCGAGCAGTTCCAGGTCATGCCCGGTGGCCGTGCCCGTGTTGATCATGAAGTTGCAGTGCATTTCCGACATCTGCGCTCCGCCGACGGTCAGCCCGCGGCAACCGGCCGCGTCCACTTCCTTCCACGCGGAGGTTCCAGGCGGGTTCTTGAAGGTGGAGCCGCCGGTCTTTTCGCGAATCGGCTGGGCCCGTTCGCGATGCGCCACCACCTCCGCCATTTCCCGGCGAATGTCCTCCTCGTCCTGCGGCACGCCTTCGAAGACAGCCGAGGTGAAGATCAGGTCTTTCGACGCATCCGAATGCCGGTAGGCATAACCCATGCCTGCATTGGTCAGGACATGGCGGTTGCCGTCCCGGTCGATCGCGGTGAGTTCCACCATGCGCTCGCGGGTTTCCGTGCCATGGGCACCGGCATTCATGCGCAGCGCCCCGCCAAGACCGCCGGGAATGCCGGTGTAAAAGGCGAAACCGCCGAGCCCCGCCTTGGCGGCTGCCTCTGCGAGCCGCTTGTCCGGCACCGCGGCCCCCGCCCGCAGCCGGTTGCCGCCGATCTCCTCGATCGCTCCGAAGCCCTTGGCGCTGAGGCGAACGACCACGCCCTCCAACCCGCCGTCGCGGATCAAGAGATTGGAGCCAAGACCCACAGGCAGGACAGGAATATCCTTCGGCAACTTCTTCAGGAAAGCCGCCAGGTCGTCCTCATCGGCCGGCTGGAACATCAGCTGCGCCGGCCCGCCGGTCCGGAACCAGGTGACCGCCGAGAGCGGCTGATTGGCCGTCAGCTTGCCGCGAACCCCTTCCTCAAGGTCCGGAAAACGATCCAGCAGATCGGGAAACCCCATGCGCTCTTTCCTCAAAGTTCTTCGAGTTGCCTGGGCAGCGCGTAGGCCCACTGGGTGATGTTGCCCGCCCCGAGGCAGACGACGAAGTCGCCCGGCGCCGCAAGCTCGCCGACGAGTGCCGGAAGCTCGTCCGGGCCCTCGATTGCGCGCACGTTCCGATGGCCGCGCGTCTTCATGCCGGAGACGAGATCGGTATGGCTCGCCCCTTCGATCGGCTGCTCGCCGGCCGCATAGACCGGGGCGATGATCACCGCATCGGCATCGTTGAAACAGTTGGAAAAATCGTCGAAGAGGCTGTGAAGGCGCGTATACCGATGCGGCTGCATGATCGCGATCACCTTGCCCCTGGTCGATTCGCGCGCCGCGTGAAGCACCGCCTTGATCTCCACCGGATGGTGCCCGTAGTCGTCGAAAATCTGAACGCCGTTGACCGTGCCGGTATGCGTGAAGCGCCGCTTGACGCCGCCAAAGTCGGCCAGCCCCTTGCGCAGTGCCTCCGCGGTGACACCAAGCTGGGAGGCAACCGCGATGGCGGCGGTGGCATTGGAAACGTTGTGCAGGCCCGGCATCGGCAAGACGAGTTCCTTCAGTTCGATCACCTCCTGGCTGCGCCGGTCGCGCAGCGTGACGGAGAAGGTCGATTTGCCGCCGTCCATGGAAACGTCGGTGAAGCGCACGTCGGCCTGAGGGTTTGTGCCGTAGGTGATCACCCTCCGGTCCTCGATGGTGCCGATCATGGTCTGGACCTCCGGATGGTCGAGGCACATGACGGCAAAGCCGTAGAACGGCACATTCTCGACGAACTGGCGGAAGGCGGCGCGCACACCGGTGAAGTCGCCGTAGTGATCGAGATGTTCCGGGTCGATGTTGGTGACGATGGCGATGTCTGCCGGTAGCTTGACGAAGGTACCGTCGCTCTCGTCGGCCTCCACCACCATCCAGTCGCCCTTGCCCATGCGGGCGTTGGTGCCATAGGCGTTGATGATACCGCCGTTGATAACCGTCGGATCGAGACCGCCGGCATCGAGCAGCGCCGCCACCATGGAGGTGGTGGTGGTTTTGCCGTGCGTGCCGCCGATGGCGATCGCCTGCTTGAAGCGCATCAGTTCGGCCAGCATTTCGGCGCGGCGCACGACCGGAATCAGCTTTTCGCGGGCAGCGATCAACTCCGGATTGTCCTTCCTGATCGCGGAGGACACGACCAGCACCTCCGCGTCGCCGAGGTTCTCGGCGGCATGCCCGACTGTCACCGTTATGCCGTTGTCGCGCAGGCGCTGCACGTTGGCGTTTTCGGCCATATCGGAGCCCTGGACCGTATAGCCGAGGGTCTTCAGCACTTCGGCAATGCCGCTCATGCCGATGCCGCCGATGCCGACGAAATGAACCGGTCCGATATCCTGCGGCATCTTCATGGCCGTTCTCCTTGTTTCATGGCGACCTTCTCGACGAGGTCGGCAAGCCTTTTCACAGCGTCCGGCCGGGCGACGCTGCGCGCGTTGCGCGCCGCTTCGCGGAGCATTGCCGGTGCGTTCATGAACCTTGTGATTTCCCCGGCGAGCCGTTTCGGATGAAGGTCCGCTTCCCGGATCGGCCAGGCGCCGCCCGCCTTTTCCAGCACCCTTGCATTGGCGGCCTGGTCCTGATCGATTGCGCCGGGGAGCGGCACTAGGATCGACGGACGGCCGAGGACGCTGAGTTCGCTGACGGAAGAGGCGCCGGACCTGCAGATCACCAGATGCGCCTGGGCGATGCGCTGGGGCATGTCCTGGAAAAAGGGCGCGCATTCGGTCCGCACACCGAATTCCTTGTAGATCTTCTGCACCCGATCCATGTCCTCCGGACGGCACTGCTGCACAATGCTGAGACGGGCGCGGATCTCGGCGGGAAGCTGTTCCACCGCCGGAGGCAACAGATCCGAAAAGAATCGGGCGCCTTGCGATCCGCCGAAAATCAGCAGCCGGAACTCGCCATCGGCCCGGGGCATCTCATAGGGCAGTTCCGCTGCTTGCAACACCGCGTCGCGCACCGGATTGCCGGTCTCTTCCAGTTTGGCCGTCAGGTCTGCGGGAAGATTGGCAATGGGAACGCTTGTGGCGATCGCCGTGACGCCTCTTGCCAGCATCCGGTTGGCCCGGCCCATCACTCCGTTCGCCTCGTGCAGAACCGACGGCGTACCGGTAAGACGGGCGGCAAACATCGGCGGGAATGTCGGATAGCCTCCGAAACCGGCGACGACATCCGGCTTCAGGGCCTTGATGACCTTGCGGGCCTGGAGCGTACCGAAAAAGATCCGGAGTGCCGTCTTTGCGAGCAGCAGCGGATTGCGGCCCCGGATCGTCTCCGAGGCAATGATATGCACCTTGCGGGCAGGAAAGGCGGTGCCGTATTTGTCGGCGCGCTCGTCCGTCGCCAGTTCGACGGTCCAGCCGCGGCGGGCAAGTTCGCCGGCAAGCGCCTGTGCGGGGAAAAGGTGGCCGCCTGTACCGCCGGCCGTCAATAGAACTGTTTTGCTCATGGATCGGCTTTGGGCCTTACATCAACGAAGAGGGTGACAGCCGGCTGACGGTCACGACGTCGCCGCGCGAGGGCTGGGGCCGCCGGCGGGTCAGCGCCAGGATGGCGCCTGCCGTCATGGCGGAGGACAGGAGCGATGAGCCGCCATAGGAAATGAAGGGCAGCGTCATGCCTTTGGACGGCATCAGGTGCAGGTTCACAGCCAGGTTGATCGTCGCCTGCAAACCGAAGAGCACGATCAGCCCCGCCGTTGCGAGGCGGCTGAAGGCATCCTGGTCACGGCTGGCATGGCGCAGGCCCCGAAGCACGATGAAGGCGAAGACCGATACCAGCAGCAGGCAGGCAATGACGCCGAATTCCTCGCCGACGACGGCAAAGATGAAGTCCGTATGACTGTCTGGCAGAATACGCTTGACGGTGCCCTCGCCCGGACCGCGGCCCAGCCATCCGCCGGCCAGAAACGAATCCTTCGCAGTGTCGATCTGGAAGGTGTCGCCCGAACTTGGATCGAGGAACCTGTCGACGCGATTGGTCACGTGGGGCAGGAAGGCATAGGCGGCAAAGAGGCCCACAATGCCGATGAGCCCCAGCGCCATGATGATGAGCCAGGAGATGCCGTTGAGGAAGAACAGCCCTGCCCAGACAAGGCCCAGCAGCATGGTCTGTCCGAAATCCGGCTGGGCGACCAGCAGTGCCGCACAGATGGCAAAGAGAACGAAGGAGAAAAGGACGCCTGGAACCTCGCTGCGCCGGCCGCTTTCCGACAGAAGAAATGCGATCAGCACGACGAAGGCGGGTTTCAGGAATTCAGAAGGCTGCAGCGAGAAGCCGAGCAGGTAGATCCAGCGCCGCGCGCCTTTTGCCTCGAAGCCGAAGAAGAGCGTCGCCACCATCAGGATCAGCGAGACCGTGAAGACGATCAGCGCGGCACGCCGGACCATGCGCGGCGTCATGAGTGAACCGGCGAGCATGATCGCAAGACCCGGGATCAGGAACACCGCATGGCGCTTGACGAAGAACAGGGTCTCGACGCCGATGCGTTCGGCCACCGGAGGGCTTGCCGCGAAGGACAGCACCACCCCGCCCACCATCAGCACGCTGAAGGCAGCCAGCAGATAGTGGTCCACGGTCCAGAGCCATTCCGCAAAGCGGCTGCGATCGGCGCGGGAGACCATCTTAAGCTACCTCCTCCTGAGTATCTGCAACATCAGGCAAGGCACGCACCGCATCTACAAAAGCAGCGCCCCGCAATTCGAAGTTCGGGAATTGATCGAAGCTCGCGCAGGCCGGCGAGAGCAGAATGGCAATTTCCTCCGCCCCGTCCTCCGCGGCCTCGGCGGCGGCATCCCGAACCGCCTGAACCAGCGTGCCGCTGATCTTGAAAGGCACCCGGTTCTCGAGGGTCTTGGCAAACTCCGGTGCCGCCTCGCCGATCAGAAACGTCTTGGCGATCTTCGGAAAATACTCGTCAAGCGAGGAGATACCGCCGGTCTTGGCGCGGCCGCCGGCAATCCAGTAGATCCTGTCGAAGCTCGCAAGCGCCCTGGCAGCGGCATCCGCATTGGTGGCCTTGCTGTCGTTGATGAAAAGCACCCTGCCCTGTCTGGCGACGACTTCCATGCGGTGATGGAGACCGGGGAAGGTCTTCATCGCAGCCGCGATCTTCGCCGCCGGCTGTTCCAGCGCTCTCAGGGCGGCGAAGGCGGCCGCGGCATTCTGACCGTTGTGATCCCCACGCAGGCTGTCGATACCGCCGAGCAGCGCGACTTCGGTCTGCGCCCCGTCGCGCGCTTCCATGAGATGGCCGAGGCGGGCATAGATGCCGTTCGCAAGTTCTTTCTCGCCGGCGATCCGGCACACCGGCTTGCGTGCCAGTTCCAGCCGGTCGGCCATCGCCGCGGAAAGTCGGTCGTCGACGCCGACAACGGCAACCTTGGCACCTGCGACCAGCCGTTCCTTGATGGCGGCATAGTTTTCCATGCTGCCGTGCCGGTCGAGATGATCCGGCGACAGGTTCATGTGAATGCCGACAGTGGCATCCAGCGTCGGCGCAAGGTCGATCTGATAGGAAGAGCATTCCACCACATAGTGGCGTCCCGGCTGCGGCGGTTCCAGTTCCAGGACGGGCGTGCCGATATTGCCGCCCATCTGGACGTCGCGGCCAAGCTCCCTCAGGAGATGGGCGATCAGTGCCGTGGTGGTCGACTTGCCGTTGGTGCCGGTGATCGCGATCAGCGGCGACGAAGGGCACTGCTTGCGCCGCTCACGGCAGAAGAGCTCGACATCGCCGATAATCTCGACACCCGCATCGCGGGCAAGATCGACCGACCAGTGCGGCACCGGATGGGTCAGCGGCACGCCGGGCGCGAGCACCAGGGCAGCAACGTCCGACCAGTCGAGCTCACGCAGGTTCTGCGTGGCGAGACCTTCCTCACCTGCCTGCGCAACCCTGGCTTCGCTGTCATCGAAACACACCACCGCAGCGCCGCCGGCTTTCAGTGCGCGCGCAGTCGCCAGCCCAGACCCGCCAAGTCCGAAGAGGGCGACCTTCCTGCCTTCGAAGGTGGTGACCGGGATCATGCGCTCACCTCAGCTTCAGCGTTGCGAGGCCGATGAGGGCGAGAACGACGGAAATGATCCAGAAGCGGATCACCACCTGGCTTTCCGTCCAGCCCATGATCTCGAAATGGTGGTGGATCGGCGCCATTCGGAAGACGCGCTTGCCGGTGAGCTTGTAGGAAAAGACCTGCACGATCACCGAAACCGCCTCGAGCACGAAGAGGCCGCCAATGATGGCGAGGACGATTTCGTGCTTGGTGGCAACCGCGATGGCGCCGATCATGCCGCCGAGCGCCAGCGAGCCGGTATCACCCATGAAGATCGCTGCGGGCGGCGCATTGAACCAGAGAAAGCCGAGCCCCGCGCCGATCACCGCGCCGCAGATGACCGCCAGTTCGCCTGTGCCGGAGACATGGTGGATCTGAAGATAGCTGGCAAAGACGGCGTTGCCGGAAAGATAGGCGATCAGGCCGAAGGAGGCGCAGGCGATCATCACCGGGACGATGGCAAGGCCGTCGAGGCCGTCGGTCAGGTTCACCGCGTTGCCCGCGCCAACCATGACGAAGGCGGCGAAGGGGATGAACATCAGGCCGAGATTGAGCGTCAGGTCTTTTATGAACGGAAAGGTGATAGCCTCGGAAGACTGGGACACGTCCAGCAGAGTGACCGCGAAGGCTGCGGCCGCAGCGATCAGGAATTCAAGACCCAGGCGCGCCTTGCCGCCGAAGCCCTTGTGTGAGGATTTCGTGACCTTCAGATAGTCGTCATAAAAGCCGATGCCGCCGAAGCCGAGCGTCACGCCGATAACGACCCAGACGTACGGGTTGGAAAGGTCCGACCACAGGAGCGCCGCCACCAGCGCACCGGAAAGGATCATCAGACCGCCCATCGTGGGCGTGCCTTTCTTCGTCAGAAGATGGCTTTCCGGGCCGTCGGCGCGGATCGGCTGGCCGTGGCCCTGCCGGATACGCAGGCTGGCAATGATCTTCGGCCCGAACAGGAACACGAAGAACAGCGCGGTCATGATCGCGCCGCCCGTGCGGAACGTGATGTAACGGAAGACGTTCAGCGCTGAAACCTGATCCGCGAATTGCCCCAAGAAATAAAACATCCAATGCCCCTTACGCCGCTGCGGTGTCATCCGCGGGCGGATATTCTCTTTTCAATGCTTCGACAAGCGGCCCCATCCGGGTGCCGAGCGATCCCTTGATCATAACAACATCGCCGGTTCGTACGTCGCCCAAAAGCACGTCTTCCAGATCTTTTGCATCTTCGCTGTAATGGCCGCGCAGATCCGGCGGCAGTTGCTGCCAGAGCGCATACATGTGCGGCCCGGCGCAATAGACCGCGTCGATATTGGCCTCGGTGATCGGTTTCAGCAGCTCCGCATGCAGCCGGTCGGCATCAGCTCCCAGTTCGCGCATGTCGCCGATGACGGCGATACGGCGGCCCGGACGCGTGACCGGCGCTTCTCCCAGCACCGCGAGTGCCGCCCGCATCGAAGCCGGATTGGCGTTGTAGCTTTCATCGATCAGGTTCAGCTCGCCCTTCTGCATCGGCAGACGGGTGACTTCGCCGCGACCCTTGGGTGCCCGCATGGTGTCGAGCGCGAGACCCGCCTTGGCAAGATCCGCTCCCAGATCGACAACGGCCGTCAGCACGGCGAGGCTGTTCTTGACGTGATGTTTGCCGGCCGCTCCGATCTTGTAGGTGATCTCCTGCCCGAGAATGCTGGCATCGACGCTGGAGCCCGCCGGATAGCTGACCGCCCGCTGGACATGGCTGTCTGCGGCCGGATTTTCACCGAATGTGTGGATCCTCGAGACGCCGGCCGTCGCGGCCAGAAACTTCAACAGGTCGAACTGCAGATTGTCCTTGTTGAGGATCGCGACCCCGCCGGGCTCGAGCCCGTCGAAGATCTCGGCCTTTGCCTTGGCGATCTGCTCGACGCTGTCGAAAAACTCCAGATGTACGGGCTGTACCGTGGTGATGATCACCGCATGCGGGCGCACCATCTTGACCAGCGGCGAGATTTCTCCGGCGTGGTTCATGCCGATTTCGAAGACGCCGTAGTCCGTGTCCGCGGGCATGCGCGCCAGCGTCAGCGGCACACCCCAATGGTTGTTGAAGGAAGCAACGGAGGCGTGGACCTTGCCGGAGGGTCCCAGCGTCAGCCGCAACGCTTCCTTGGTGCCTGTCTTGCCGACCGAACCGGTCACGGCCACGATACGGGCATTGGTGCGCGCCCTGGCGGCGATGCCGAGCTTGCGCATGGCCTCCAGCGGATCCTTGACGACCACGTAGCGACCGTCTTCGGGAAGTTCCGCAACGCGGTCCTCCGCGACGAGCGCCAGCGATGCGCCCGCTTCAAGCGCGGCGGCGACATAATCATGGCCGTCCAGCCGGTCTCCCCTGATGGCGACAAAGGCGTCGCCTGGCTCCAGGCTGCGGCTGTCGATGGATATTCCGGTGATCTCGTGGCCGACGTCGCCCCTGGAGCTGCCGCCGGCAGCTTCCACAAAGGCATCCAGGGTCCAAAGCGGCTCGCTCATGTGTGTCCTTCAAGGCTGATCGCGCGCTTAATGGCTTCGTGATCTGAAAAGGGAATCACTGTGTCGCCAACAATCTGGCCCGTTTCGTGGCCTTTTCCGGCTACACACAGAATATCGCCCTGCCCGAGACGGCGGACGCCTTCGGCGATCGCCTCGAAGCGGTCGCCGATTTCGAGCGCATCCGGCGCTCCACCGAGGACCGCCTTGCGGATGGTCGCCGGATCTTCGGAGCGCGGGTTATCGTCGGTGACGATCACCAGGTCCGCGTGCCGGGCGGCAGCCGCTCCCATCAGCGGACGCTTGCCGGGATCGCGGTCGCCGCCTGCCCCGACGACAGCGATAAGCCTGCCTCCGGCAAAGGGCTTCAGCGCGGAAAGGGCGTTGTCAAGCGCATCGGGCTTATGGGCATAGTCGACAAAGACCAGTCCGCCCTTTGCCGTCTTGCCGGCAAGTTCCAGCCGCCCCGGTGCGCCTTTCAGGTTTTCCAGTGCCCGAAGCGCCGTTCCGGTGTCGACGCCCGCGGCAATGGCGAGACCCGCGGCGATCAGGGCGTTTGACACCTGGAACCTGCCGATCAGAGGCAGGGTGACCCTGTATTCGCCCCGCTTGGTCTGAATGGTCAGCTCCTGACCGGCACCGACGGGCTTGAGGCCGGTCAGCGTCAGGTCGCGCCCCGTTTCGCCGACGGTCAGGACCTGCAGTCGGCGCTCCTGCGCGACGGCCAGGACCCGATCGGAATACGTCTCGCCCGGATCGCAGACAGCCGTCCCGCCGACGGGCAGCAGTTCGGCAAAGAGCCGCAGCTTGGCGCGCAGGTAATCCTCGATCGTCGCATGATAATCCATGTGATCGCGGCCGAGATTGGTGAAGGCCGCCGCCGTCAGGCGCACGCCGTCGAGCCGGTACTGGTCGAGCCCGTGCGAGGAAGCCTCCATGGCGGCATGGTTTATGCCTTCGTCCTCAAGTTCGGCCAGAAGCTTGTGCAGGGCGACCGGATCCGGCGTCGTCAGGCCGCCATAGCTCGACCCGTCCGGCTTCACGACCCCGAGCGTGCCGAGACTTGCGGCCGGGTGACCGGCCGCCTGGAAGATCTGGCGGGTGAAATGGGCGACGGACGTCTTTCCCGCGGTTCCGGTTACCGCGACGATGGTATCAGGCTGAGCTCCGTAGAACCTTGCGGCCATGTGGGAGAAGGCCTGGCGCGGCTCGGCGGCACCGATGACCACGGTGCCTGCCGGACAGGCGGCGCGAACCGCATCGACAACGTCTTCGGCGCACAGAACAGCAACGGCCCCGGCCGCTGCCGCGCCCGGAGCAAATTGTGTTCCGTCGGCAGAAGCCCCCTTGAAGGCAGCAAACAGGTATCCGGGCCCGACTTTACGGCTGTCCGCCGTCAGCCCCGTTATTTTGAGCCCCTTGGCCGCGTCGGGCAGGTTCATGCCGGCGGCGATGTAGTCAAGATCCATTTCACCCGATCATCCGGTTGGCGTCGTCAATCCGTGAAGCTTGTGCGAACACCGGATAACAGCTGCGACCCCGCCGGTGTTCAACGCTTCGAAGTTCTCTCCTTAATAGGAAATCTCGATAGGTTCATCCCCTTTGCCGAAACGCGGCATGACGCCGAGCATAGGTGCGGACCGGCGAACGATCGACCCGACCACCGGAGCGGCGTTGAGACCTGCCGTCGCGCCGATACCTTCCTTTTCCGGTTTCGGCTCATCGAGCACCACCAGGACCACATATCTCGGATCGTCCATCGGGAAGGCGGACAGGAACGAGTTGCGGCGCTTGTTGCTGACATAACGGCCGTTCTCGATCTTCTCCGCAGTGCCCGTTTTGCCGCCGACCGTATAGCCCGGCACGTCGGCGCGGCGGCCGGAGCCGGACAGTACGTTCAGACGGAACAGGTAGCGCATCATGCGGCTGGTTTCCGGAGAAATCACCTGTTTTCCAAGGCTTTGCACCTCTTCCTGGCTACGCGGCAGGAAGGTCGGCGGCAGAAGCGTGCCGCCATTGACAAGGGCGGCTGTTGCGACTGCGGTCTGCATCGGCGTAACCGAAATGCCGTGACCGAACGAGATGGTCATCGCGGCCAGCTCATTCCATTTTTGCGGCAGCAGTGGCGCGGCGTTTTCCGGAAGTTCCGTCTGCAAACGGTCGGTCAGGTGCAGACGCTTCAAGAAGTCCTGCTGACGGGCGATACCGGTCGCCAACATCATTTTCGCCGTACCGATGTTCGACGAATAGATGAAGATCTCGGGCACGGAAAGGATGCGGTGTTTGCCGTGGAAATCCGAAATCGTGCGTCCACCGGCGCGAATCGGCCTGGTCGCATCGAAGCTGTCATTGATGGAGACCGCCCCCGAATCCAGGGCCATAGCGGTTGTGAAGGTCTTGAACACCGACCCCATTTCGAAGACCCCGCCGGTAGCCCGGTTGAGACGGTCCTTTTCAAGTGCCTGGGAGCGGTTGTTGGGATCGTAATCGGGCAGCGACGACATGGCGACCACTTCGCCGGTCTTGGCGTCGAGAACAATGCCAGCGGCCGCAATTGCCCGGTAGCGCTCCATGGCCTTGGCCAGTTCGTCGCGCACGACGTGCTGAACGCGCAGGTCGACGGAAAGGCGAACAGGCTCCATGGTGCGGTCCGCCGTGAAACCAAGGCTCCGCAGGTCCGACAGCCATGCGTCATCTATATACTTCTCAATGCCCGCAAGGCCCTGGTTGTCGACATTGACCGAGCCCACGATGTGGCCGGCGGTCGGCCCGCCCGGGTAAAAGCGCTGGTTTTCCGAGAGGAACCCTACCCCCGGCAAGCCGAGATTGTGAACCCTGTCGGCCTGTTGCGGTGTCATCTCGCGCTTCAGCCAGACAAAGCCGGCCCCGCTCTCAAGCCGGCGGCGAACGAGGCTTCGATCCAGATCCGGAACAATCCGGATAAGCCCTTCCACGGCCTCGTCGACATCTATGATCTTGCGCGGCTCGGCATAAAGGGACGCGGTCTTGATGTCCGTCGCGAGGATTTCACCGTTGCGATCAAGCAGGTCCGGACGGGATGCGGCAACGGAGTCCTGCGCCGATATCCAGGCCCGGGACGGCTCTTCTTCCATCTGCGCCAGCATTACCAGCCGCCCGGCAATGGCCACATAGACGCAGGCAAACGCGAGCATCGCCACGTAAACACGGGATTTTACCGCGCTCGAAGAGACGGAACTGCGGGAGACCCGCGGCTGCGCGCGCCGCACCTGAAGGAAGCTTGCCGGTTCACTTGTTATGGTCATGACCGGCCCCTCACTGGACGACCGACGGGGAGCCGGCATAGCCGCCCATCTGGCTGCCGCCGATCGGCTCAAGCATGACCGGCCGCGCCGGCAGTTCTTCCGGCGTCACGATCTGTTTCACGTCGAGCGGCTCCAGCAGCAGATAGTCATTGTAGCGTTCGACCAGGGACTGCAGGCGGTCGGGCTGGTTCAGCAGGCTCCACTCGGCTTTCAAATGCCGGATGGCGTCGCGCTCTTCCTCGATCTGCCGCTTCAGTTCGGCAACTTTCTCCGCGGATTTCGTCGCGGCGAGCTTCATGTCGTAGACCGTCGCCGCGCCGATCACGACTGCCAGGATGAACAGGATGTTCAGCGTTCGAACCATTTCAGCCCCCTAGTCCGTGAAATTCCGCAAGACGCGGCACACCCGCCTGATGGATGTCCAGTTCGCGCGCCGCCGCGTCGGTCCGCTGCCCGGCCCGAAGCTTCGCGGACCGCGCCCGCGGATTGTTGTCCGTCTCAGTCGCCGCAGCCTCGACGGCCTTGCGCGTGAGAAGCTCGAAGGTCGCCGGCGGAACCTCTTCCTCCGGCATGTGACGGGACCCGCCGCCACGGGTACGCGTCCGGTCCTGGAAGAACCGCTTGACGATCCGGTCCTCCAGCGAATGAAAGCTCACAAGAACCAGGCGGCCGCCCGGCTTCAGAATGCGTTCCGCCGCACCCAGCGCCCTTGCGGCCTGGTGCAACTCGCCGTTCACATAGATCCTGAGCGCCTGGAACGTCCGGGTTGCCGGGTGGATCTGCGCTTTCTTGGGCGAACGGCCGAGCACCTTCTCGATCAGGTTCGCCAGCTCAACGGTTCGGGTGAACGGCTTTTCCTTGCGCGCGTTGTCGATGGCATGCGCCACCGATGTCGCCCTCTTCTCTTCGCCCAGCAGACCGATCACCCGGATCAGATCCCTCACCGGCAGCTCATTGACCACATCGGCGGCAGATGGTCCGGCCTGCTCCATGCGCATGTCGAGCGGCCCGTCGCGCAGGAAGGAAAAACCGCGACCGGCCTCGTCCAGCTGCATCGAGGAAACGCCGAGATCGAGGACGACGCCATCGACCCCGTCTAGACCGCTTGCACGGGCATGAGCGTCGAGATCGGCAAACTGGCCGGGCACCAGCATCAGACGGCCCTCAGCTTGCCGCACCAGATCCTGCCCGCCGGCAATCGCGTCCGGGTCCCGGTCGATACCGACCACCCTTGCACCGCGCTCCAAGAGGGCCCGGGAATAGCCGCCGGCACCGAAGGTGCCATCGACAATCACTTCGTCCGGCTGCGGATCGAGCCATTGCAGAACCTCCGTCAGGAGAACCGGCACGTGGCGCCCGGGTCCGCCAGCGGCAGCAGAATTGTCTCTGTCGCCAAGCGCCATCATACCGGTTCTCCCTGAGAGGGTCCGGGGACTTGCCCCGACAGCATCGCGAGCGCACGCCGTTGGGCCTCTGCGCGATACTCGCGAAACTTCTGTGGTTCCCAGATCTGGAACTTGTAGTTCATGCCGACGAATGTGACTTCGTCGGTGAGCCCTGTATGCTCCCGGATCATGTCGGATATGGTCATGCGGCCATCCCCGTCGATCCTCGGGTTCTCGCTGGCACCGAAGAGAGCAATCGCCAGAGCGTCGTGGTCGGGAGAGAGCTTTGCAAAGGCTTCCGAGCGCTTGTTGATCTCGGCGAGCAGGTCGTTGCCGCCTGCGTCGACCGCCGCGCAGTGGGAAGAAGCAATGCAGTAAAGGCCTTCAAATCCATCTCTCACCAACACAGCGCGGAAGGGCGCAGGGATCGACACGCGACCCTTGGCGTCCAGCCGGTTGGTAAAGTGAGAAACAAAGCCGGCCATACGTCCCCTCGAAAACGGGCCCCTGCCCGTTCTGATCCCCTGATAAGCCCTGAAAGAAAGGAAGGCCGGCATCTGCCAGGACATGCAATTTGCGAGACCGGTCCTTGCCGGACCGTAAAGGCGATGTCCGTGACCCTGCTGGAGTGGGCCCGCGCTCCCCGTTCTGGGTCATTATGGGATACCATGGGAATTCATGGGCGGTCAATGGAATCTCATGGATTCCGGCTCGATTTGATCGCTCACGACCCCGTCGGAAGAGCATATGGCGAACATGCTTAATGAAGCCTTGACACGAACGGAGAATCGGATTCGCAGGAATACGGAGGTTTTGCCCGCAAAACCGCAAAAACCCGGCAATTTCTGCCTATCTTGAAAGACTTGTGGAGAAGGAGAGCGACCCGCAAAGATCCCCGCACCTTGCGCGAATGACTTTGCGAAGGCCATGTGTGTTTTCCGTTGCATTCCTGCCACCCGAGGGCTCGCCGCCGGCTTCGACAGAACCGTCTCGTTTCATGATCTTTCACACTTCCGCGCCGGGCGACGGAAGGAACTTGATAAGAAAGTATTGGAGCCAGTCGGCCTGTAAGCCGGGTTCTGTATGGCCCGCTTTCGCGGACGCGACAGCCATTCATCTGGGACGCCTGTTGCCAGAC
>ENA-ORCZ01000461-ORCZ01000461.1-marine-metagenome-genome-assembly--contig:-NODE-461-length-17781-cov-3.818742_pt1 | contig 17781 bp, 16 predicted proteins | sample MGYA00237785_ERZ508519 | MGnify/ENA primary metagenome ERZ508519 (study PRJEB26189, sample SAMN06268790) | marine metagenome | isolation source: Bioluminescent Bay, La Paraguera, Puerto Rico | place...
ATTCCCGGAACGTTCCGGGCGGCTGATCATCGGCCCGCTCGGCGCTCCGTCCATGTCACTCATCCGTCCTGTCTCCCGGGCCCGATTCGTCAAATGAAGGGGCCGTACATAAGCATTCTGTGCTTAATAGCCTATTTCAACTGATATGCGACCAAGTCCTGTTGAAATTCACCTGTTTGCCGCGGTCTTTTTCATGCCGGTATGCCGGGCGCGATCTCAGTTGGCCCGCCACGAGGCGCGCTTGCGCATGCGGAAGACGAAGCCGATCACTTCCGCAACCGCCTTGTAATGCTCCTCGGGCACTTCCTGGTCGATCTCGACCGTAGCATAAAGCGCACGGGCGAGCGGCGGGTTCTCTATCACCGGAATGTCGCTATCCTTGGCGATCTCGCGGATCTTGAGCGCGATCGCATCGATGCCCTTGGCCAGACACAAGGGCGCGCCCATCCCCTCTTCGTACTTGAGCGCGACAGCGTAGTGGGTCGGGTTGGTGACGACCACGGTCGCCTGAGGCACGGCCGACATCATGCGCTTGCGCGAGCGCTCCATGCGCAGCTGGCGGATCTTGCCCTTGATCTGCGGGTCGCCTTCCGTCTGCTTGTATTCTTCCTTCACCTCGCGCAGCGACATCTTCTGCTTGTTGAACCATTTGTTCTTCTGATAGGCGAAGTCGGCCGCCGCCACGACGGTCATGACCGCAAGGATGGCTGCAAGCAACTGCAGGACAAGCACCCGGGATTCCAGGAGGATCGTGCTGACATCGGCAAAGATCATCACCTCCGCCTCGTCGCGGTGCGGCCACAAGACCGCCACCATGACCGCCCCGACGATCGAGATTTTCAGCATGCCTTTTATGAAATTCACCAGGCTTTCGGTGGAAAACAGGCGCTTGAACCCCGAAACGGGCGATATCTTCGAAAGTTTCGGCTTGATCGTCTCGGCAGTCAGCAGCGGCTGATGCTGGACAAGATTGCCGAAGACCGCCATCAGCACCAGTGCCAGCAGCGGCACGCCGATGATGAGAGCGACCGACTCGCCCGTGTTCTGCCAAAGGGATTTCAGCGCCAGTCCATCGACCGACATCTGGTGGGAATGCTCCAGATAGCCCTTCAACAGCTCACCCAGCGACGTAGCGGTGGTCGGCGCGAAGATGGCGATCATCAGGGTCGCCCCGGCCAGGGTGAACCAGGTGCTGACTTCCTGAGATTTCGCTACGTCCCCCTTTTCATGCGCCTCTTTCAGGCGCTTGTGCGTGGGGTCCTCTGTTTTCTCGGACTGGTCCGTCTCGTCAGCCATTGAGCACCATTACCCCACGATAAACTTGCCGATCGCCTGCTGAAAGTGATCCAGGTAGAACATCATCAGGGAAGCGAGGAGGACCATGAGCATCAACAGCCCGACCGCGATGTTGACGGGCATGGCGATGAAGAAGATCTGCATCTGCGGCATCAGCTTGTTGAGCAGGCCAAGGCCGAAATAGAACACCAGACCGACGACCAGAAACGGTGCGCTCATGCGCACGGCGATCGAGAAGACGTGAGCGACGGTTTCCGTCGCATTCTGGGAGAAATCGCCCACGGGCAGAGCAAGCCCCGGCGGGATGATGGTGAAGCTGTCATGCAGCGCGGCGATCACCAGGTAGTGCGTGTCGGTGACGAAAATCAGCGTGATGCCGAGGATCGACAGGAAGTTGCCGTAGAGCGCGCCCTGCTGGCCCGAATTGGTGACGTCGGTGCCGAGCGCGAAGGCAAGGCCCGACTGGTTGGCGATGATGACGCCGGCGATCTGCAGCACCGAGGTGATCATCCGGGCGCAGAGGCCGATGCCGAAGCCGATTGCAAGCTCGCCCGCCAGAAGGGTCACCAGCCGCGGTGCGTTCGCGGTCAGGTCGGCCGGATAAAGCGGCGCTCCGATCGGGTAGAGCACCAGGGTCAGAGCCAGTGCGATCGTCAGGCGAAAGCGGGTCGGGATCGTGCTCTCTCCGAGCGCCGGCAACAGCATCATCATCGTGCCGAGGCGCGCAAACATCAGCATGAACATTGCGGCGACGTTGGGCAGATAATCGATCTCGAAAGTCATCCGGAGCCGGTTCCTGGATCAGCGGTCGCTCGAGTGCACAAGTTGACCGAACAAAAGCTGATCGATCTGAAGGTATGGGAGCATCGTGCTTTCTCCTGAACGCACGATTCTCTAGCCCGTTGTCAGGATCATTTCGGCGATCCTGGCCGTGAAAGCCTCCAGCACCTGGCCCATGAAGGGCAGCGATATCAGGATGGTCACGAAAATCGCCAGGATCTTCGGCACGAAGACCAGCGTCATTTCCTGGATCTGCGTAAGTGCCTGGAAAAGCGCGATGACAACGCCGACGAGCAGGCCGACAATCATTGCCGGTCCGGCGACCAGGATCATGGCCCAGACCGCTTCCCGGGCAACGTCCAGCACTTCTCCGCCTGTCATGTCAGCCCTCAATAATGCCGGTCAGATCGGCATCCGCATGATTTCTTCGTAGGCTGAGATCACCCGGTCGCGCACGGCAACCATCGTTTCCAGCGCCACTTCGGTTTCCGCGATCGCGGTCACCACGTCGACTACATCGGCCTTGCCCTCGACGAGACCGACAGCCTTTGTGTCGGCAACCTGCCCCTTGTCGACGACCGTACCGACGGCTTCCTGGACCATCTTGCCGAAGTCGAGCCCACCTGCCTCCGGCTGGGCGGCCTTGTCCTCGATCGCGCGCGCATGCTGCTGCAGCCTTGCTGCCATCTGGTAGGCATTGTTGGCTATCGATGCGGTGGACATGGCCCGGTTTTCCCTTGATTTGAGTGTAGACCAGATACTGGCCTTTAACTAAGACGGCGGCTTATGCGCGCAGAATGTCGATGGTCCGCTGCAGCATCTTGCGGGTTGAATCGATGACGTTGAGGTTGGCTTCGTAGGACCGTTGCGCTTCCCGCATGTCGGTGGTTTCGATCAGGGTATTGACGTTCGGCTGCAGCACGTAGCCATTGCCATCCGCCGCCGGGTGTCCCGGCATGTGCACGGACCGGAAGTCGGACTTGTCCTCCACAACCTCCCCCAACTCGACCACATCCGCGCCAAGCGCCTTGTCGTAGTGGCTTTGGAACGTCGGGATCTTGCGGCGGTAGGGAAGATCTTCCGGCGTCTTCGCGGTGGAATTGGCGTTGGCGATATTCTCTGCGATCACGCGCATGCGCCCGTTCTGCGCCCGCAAGCCGCTTGCGGAGATGAACAGGGATTTGATCAGGTCCATAAGTCCGGTCCTCTTCGTGTCTTCTCGCGTTACACGCTCTTCGACAGGGCGGTGCGGATCAGGCCGAGCCCCTTGGTGTAAAGGGTTGTCGCCGCCTGGTAATCCATCTGGTTCTCGGTCAGCTTCATCATCTGTTCTTCCAGATTGACGCTGTTGCCACTCGGGGTGACTTCGAATGAGTCATCTTCTTCGATCTTGGCCTTTGCCGCCCCACCGAGCGCAGCGGCGATGTGCCCCGTCTTCGTCGTGGAGGTCGACAGACCGAATGCCTGGCGTCCGATATGGTCCTCGAACGAGTATTCCTTCACCTCCCGCGCCTGATAGCCGGGCGTGTCCGCATTGGCGATATTTTCGGCAAGGACGCTCTGGCGAGTCTGGTGCCATTGCATCTTAGACTTCAGCGCCTGGAACAACGGCAGGTCCGTAACAGCCATTCGATTCACCACTCGTTAACCAACCAGGCAATGATTGCCGGGTAAAAGGTTAATGAAAAGTTAACAGGCATTAACCAATGCCTGAGCAAACTCTTCAAAAACCCGTGGAAGAGAGAACATTCCTTTGCATTTCGCGAAATGAGCGCCGCTCCCGACAGGCAATATTTGCCTGCGTCTGTTAACTTTAATTCCTAGAGAGATTCGAAGTGGATCAGCAAGCAGCCGACCCCGCCGCCGGAGAAGCCGGCAAGCTTTGCGGTGTCGGGAAAAACGAAAGAACCGAGAGGTTTGCGCGAAAGCAGCCAGGAGCGACGGAGGCACCGGAATTACTGGGGATAAAGGCAATCCTCCGCAATTGGGGCAAGTTTTCCGCGTAACCGGCCGGTTGGTCGAGAACAAGCACAGATCCACCGCAGGCAGCGCGGCAAGAGGGCAAGATGAGTAATTGGATTGAAACCACCTTCAACGTGAGCGGGGGCGTTACCCAGGCGATCGCGGTCATTCTCGCCCTTGCGGTCGTGCTGCTGCTGTTCGGCCTGTTCATTTTCATCCTGAAGCGGCTGATGGGGGCAAGTGCGCCGCAAAACCGCGCCCGCCAGCCGCGCATCGCCGTCATGGACAGCGCCCAGGTCGATGCCAGGCGGCGCCTGGTGCTGATCCGCCGGGACAATATCGAACACCTCTTGCTTATCGGCGGGCCGAGCGACGTGGTTGTTGAACAGCAGATCGTCCGAAACGCTCCCCTCGCCCAGCAGATCACACCGTCCCGTCCCGCAGCGCAGACCGCACCGCCCATGCCGGGCCATGCTCCGGTGAAACCAGCCGTCGCCCCGGGGCCGGAGATCCCCCCGACACCTGAAGACATTGCCGCCCAGAACGAACCGGCCCCGCCCGCGCCATCCGTTCAGGCCAGGACGCCGGTGCAACCCGCTGCGCCGGTCGTGCCTCCGGCCCAACCGCCGGCACCACAGCACGCAAGCCCATCGCTCTCCGCTCCGGTTGCCCCCCCCTCAGCCAAGGCAGAGGCTCCCGCTGCCAGACCGTTGAGCGCCCGCCTGCCGGATCCGTCCCCGCGTGCCCCGGCCGTCAATGCCGGCCCCGCCAGTGCCTCCTCGACGAGTGCCGGCGCCCTGAATGCCGGCTCCCTGAGTGCCCGACCCGCGAATGCCGGACCTGAGAGCACCAGCGCGCCTTCGGTTTCGGCGGCAGATCCTGGCCGCGGCCTCAACCGGGCCGCAGACCTCCTGCGCGCGGCGACCCAGAACGGTTTCAATCGGGGAACCTTGCGGTCGCAGGATGCGGATGCGCCTGCGGTCGAGGCGACCGTCCGGGCGCCGGATGTGCGCGCTCCCGGCGCAGCGATGCCCGAACCGGAGGAAAGCCGCACCGCGTCCACCTTCAAGTCGCTGACCCGGCCGTTCACGGCCCGCGACCGTCCGTCCTATGGAGGGTCCATCTCACCGCCCGCTTCGGGCCCGGCCGCGCGCGCCAAGACCGTCCTGGCAAAGCCGATTGATCCGGATGCGCCCGCGCCTGCCGCACAGAGGATCGAACCGGTCGTGGCAAGCGCAACGCATGTTGCCGTCTCGCAGTCTTCCGAGTTGCAGGAATCGCTCGAAGCGGAACTTGCCGGCAACGAAATCCGGCCGGACACCCCGGCTGCAGCCGAAAAGCCGGCAGCGGATGCAGGTGAGCCCACCCCACAAGCGGAAACGGTCGAAGCCGAGAAGCCGGCCGCCGAAGCTTCGGCTGCCGACGCCCCTGACACTGCTCCCATTGCCTCGGACGTCGTCCGCAATTCTCCGGAATCGGAAGCGCAGCCCGAAATTGAGGCAGAGACTGAGGCAGAGGCAGAGGACGTCCGTGCGGAACCGGCGGAAGACGCCGAGACCGCCAAGGAAGGCACTGCCATCGCAGCCGCTCAGCCTGCCGGCACTGTTTCGGTCGCTCGCGAGATCAGTCTGGATCTCGGTGACCTGCTGGAAGATGCGCCTCCGGCGGAATCGGAGGAAGAGCCGGCATCCGCCTCTGCGACTGTACCGGCGCCGAACGCCGAGCCGCAGCCACAGACAAATCCAGAAGACGATGAACCTTTCCCCGCCTCGCAGCCGGTTTCCACCGCCCCGGTCGTCAGGCCGCCGGAACCGGTCAGGCCGGAGCCCGCAAGACCGGCACAGAAGCCGAGTTCGGGTCTCGGAGACCGCAATCCCATCGAGGAAGAAATGGCAAAGATCCTCGATGAACTTGGCGGGCAGTCGACCAGATGACAGCGAGCGGCCGTTTCGCGCGTCCCGGCCTTCCGGCAGGATTGCTGCTGATCGCAGCCGCCTTTCTGGCGTTTCTTGCCTTCCTCGCCGGCCCTGCAGCCGCGCAGGAGATTTCGGTCGGCTTCGGCGAGGATGCCAGCCTGACCGAACGCGCGGTTCAACTCGTCATTCTGCTGACGATCCTGTCGCTGGCACCTTCGATTCTCGTCATGGTGACGAGCTTCACCCGCATCGTGGTGGTGCTGTCGCTGTTGCGTTCGGCGATCGGCCTGCAGACGGCACCGCCCAACATGGTCATGGTCAGCCTGGCGCTGTTTCTGTCCGCGTTCATCATGATGCCGACATTGCAGGCCTCCTATGATGCCGGTGTCCAGCCGCTGATCGACGGCGATATCGAGATCGAGCAGGCATTCGAACGCGGCTCCGAACCCTTCCGCACTTTCATGCTGTCCCAGGTGCGCGAAAAGGATCTCGCCCTCTTTCAGGAACTTTCCGGCAGCGAGGTCCCTGAAGGGCCGGAAGATCTTTCTCTCGCTACCCTCGTTCCTGCCTTCATGATTTCCGAATTGCGACGAGCCTTCGAGATCGGCTTCCTGCTCTACCTGCCCTTCCTCATTATCGACCTGGTCATCGCCTCGGTGCTGATGTCCATGGGTATGATGATGCTGCCTCCGGTCGTCATCTCCTTGCCCTTCAAGCTGATTTTCTTCGTGCTGGTGGACGGCTGGAACCTTGTGGCCGGATCACTGGTCAAGAGTTTCGGTGCCGGATGACGCCGGTTAGCGGTTTCGGAACGGGTAGAAGAAAATTAAGATAGAACTGTAATAATTCCGTCTTGAAGCGGGGGCCGTCGGCTCCTGAATTTCTAATGGCAGGTCCGTGTTACGAGAACAGCTTGAACAGCTCGCAAGGATTAAAGAACCTCAGGCGAGATCGAAACTCATCCGTACGCTTGTCGGCGAATATGCGCGGTCGGAGGACCACGAGCCGAGCGAAATGGAGAGGGAGCTGTTTTCGCGGATCGTCCTGTCCGTCTTCGACCAGCTCGACCGGGACGCGCGTTATGAACTGGTCGTCCGACTGGCCAAGACCGACCGCATCATATCCGATCTGGCGGACCGCCTGGCCCAGGAGGATTACGATCTCTCCGAACCGGTGATCGAAAACTCACCGATGATAAGCCCGGCAGCGCTCATGCGCATTGCCAAGAACGGCGGCGATGACAAGCGTCTGTCGTCGGCCAGACGCTCGGATCTCTCCGAGGAGATGACCGATACGATGATTGCGCGCTCCAGCCGCAATGTCGTGCATGAACTGCTTCACAATATGGACGCGCCCTTTTCCGTGCGCGGGACGCTGGCCCTACTGATCTTCGCCAACACCGAGGCCGATGTACTGGCCGGTATCGCGCGCAGGGCGCTGGAGGACGAGGACTTCCTGCAAACCCAGATGGAAATCCTGGAGACCAATTGCCCGCTGATCCCGCCTGCATTGAAAAAGGCTTTGGAAACGGGTGAACTCCAACGTCTTGCCAAAGCGATCGAAGAGCGGCACGACGGCAGCATCGTGCTGGAAGGCGTCACCTATTCGCGCCACGAGGCCAGCATCCAGATCGCCAATGGTGAGCTTTCCTTCGACGCCATCCTGCGCACCCTCTTCGAACAGGGACGTCTCGACGCAGCGATCTGGCTGATCAGCCGCAAGATCAATCTTGCCGACGAAGTGGTCTCAGATACCCTGAAGTCGGACGCTGACGGTGCCATCATGCGCCTGATGCTTCAGACGGGCATCACCGACAAGACCTATCGCGATTTCCTGAAAGCCCGCTGCGAATGGCTTGACCGCAGCACCAGATCCATTCCCGATCTGGTGATGCGCTACAAGGCCGAGCTCAAGAAGCCGCGCCAGTCCGCTGCGCCGCAGCCGATGCAAAAGGTCGCGACCTGACCACTCCCGCTGCTGAAGCGGTTTCCAGATCAGTTTGTTGAATTTTGATGCGGCCTCAGCCCGCTGCCGCTTCTTCGGCCGGCGCCGTCGCCGCCTGGTCCGGGCTGCGGTCGGGCGACATGTACTGCCGCCGGTACTCCTTCAGGAAGGTCTCGAGCGAGTCGACATCCGCCAGGCTGTTCGCCACCTCGAGAAACTCGACACCCTGCGCTTCGATGGGCCGGGTAACGACCTCGAAGGCAAGCGCTTCCGTACTGTCGGCCATCTTTGCCATGTATTTGGTCTGCAGCCGCTCGAGGCTGAGCTGGTCGCCTGCCAGCGAATAGGCGATGGCGGCACGCAGGATGTCCCGGCGCTCCAGGTCGTCGAGCGGGATGTTGTCGGACCAGCGCGAGCCATGCATGGCCTCCAACTGTTCGCCCGCATCGCGCCAGCTTTCGGCCGCCCAGAAAGTGTCGGCACGCAGCCGGTCGACATCGGATCCGCGCATGTTGCGCACCAGTTCCAGTGCGAGGTCCGGCCGGCCGCTTTCGGTCAGCGCACGCGCCTCGACGATGTTGCGTTGCCGCTCCAGGGTCGACGGCAGGCTGGCCTGCCGCGTCCGGCTCAGGACGCGTAACGCTTCCTCCGGCTTTCGGTCCATCAGATAGATTGCCGCCAGATCGGCTGCGATCTGTGCACGCGCCGCTCCTTTCAGGCGGTTGTCGACCTGGTGGAGCAGGAGTTCGGTCGCCTGATCGAGAAGGTCGACTTCCACCAGTCTTTTTGCGAGCAGGCGCACCATTTCGTCGCCCTGCCGGCCGATCGGCACCAGTTCCCGAAAATCATAAAAGAGCGCCAGGGCTTTCACCGGCGGCATCTCACCGGCTTTGCCGTCCAGGAACAGCGAACTGAACAGGCCGTTCATCTCCTCCTGCAGCAAACGTGTCGTGTCCGCGTCCGGCTGCGCCTGAACCGCGGATTTCATTGCCTCGAAGGCTTCCCGATACTGGCCGCGCTCGGAATACAGCTGAGCCAGGAAACGCAAGGTTCTCAATTCGATCTCGTCACCGCGCCAGGAGGTTGCCAGTCCCGCCAGCTGGTCGATGGTCTGGTCGACACTGGTTTCGCCGTCGCGATAGCGAATGCGCAGTGCGCGGTACTCGGCTTCCGCGGCCCGGGGCCGGTCTTCCGATCGTGTGACCAGATCGAACACGGTCAGGGCCTCCTGCGAGCGGCCCGATGCGTCGGCTACCCGGCCGCGCAGGATATCGTAGCGGGCCGCCTGGGTCCGGGTGACTTCTGACGGTTCGATCTCGGCCAGGATCGAATTGGCGATGCCGAAATCGTTCACCTCGACCATCGCCTGTGCAGCGGCAAGCTTGAACTCGGTCTGGATGGCGGGCGGGTAGTTGCCGACAACGGCCCGTCCACGCGGCATGGCAATGCGCGCCGTGGTCCAGTTGCCGAGCTTTACGTCGACGATCGTCTGCCAGACGGCTGCGTCCGGACTGTTTTTGAGGTCCGGCCGGTTTAGATAGGCGAAGGCTTCATCCGGCCGGTCCGCCAGGGTCTGGGCAGCGCCCATCATCAGATTGAAGGAACTGTCCTCGGCCAGGGCAGGTTCCTCTTCCAGCGCCAGCGTCATCAAACCCAGCGCTTCCTGGGCAAACTGATGGGCAAGATAAAACCGGGCCAGGGCCAACAATGACTTGCGGCGCTTGCCTTGCTGCGCCTTGGCCAGCTTGTCCTGCAATTCAAGAAGCCGTTCTCTGTAGGCCCCCGGCCCTTCCGTGCTCAATGACACGAATTCGATGAAATTGCTTTCGTCGGGTGCGACGATCGTGCTGAGCGATCCGGTGCGGCCACGCAGACTATGGCTGGAAAGCGCCAGCCCGCCTTCCTTCTCGATGATGACGTCGTCACCGAGGATCTTCATCTTCACGCCGTCGGACTTGGGCACGACGGCTATGCCCTGGGCAGAACTCAGCGCATCGAGATCGACGAAGGTCTGCGGTTTCAGCAAACCGCGCGGCGGACCGAAGCCGGTGACAAGGGCAATCGTATCCCCGACAAAGGGATCGGTGACCTGGCGGATATTCCGCGGGTCCTGATAAAGTACGCGAAGCACGGAACCGCCGTCTCCGCGGACGTTGCGTTCAAGCTGCAGCGGGATCGACGGCTCCATGATCATGTCGCCGATCACCAACGACCAGGCATTGCCGTCAACTCCGACGGTCGCCAGCACCGGATCATTCATATCCATGCGCAGGATCTGATAATCCTCGAACTGCTGCACCTCGATGGTTTCCGCGGACTCCGCCAAGGCGGACACAATGCCGCGCGTGTCGATGGTCGCGTCGGTGTCGAAGATCAGCCAGATACTGTCATTGCGCCGAAAGACGGCGCTTGAAACCGGCTCTGAGAACGGAAACACCACGCGCACCGTGTTGCCGATCCGCCGGGCTTCGGCCGAGACGAAATTGCGCACTTCCTCGGCGAAGTTTTCCGGCGGCTGCTCCGGAGAAGGTTGGGCGACCACATCGCTGCCGCCGTGCGCGCGCCAGGTTGCCGGCTGGTCCGGTGCTTGCGCGGGCAGCTGGATGCCGGCCGGCACATCGCTTCCGCCGAGCGTCGGTGTGGTTTCGACCTGCACCGGTGCGGCCATATCGGGGGCGTCCGGCAGCGGATCAGGGCGCGCGGTCGCTGCCGGCTCCAGCGTCGGAATGCCGTTGTTCTCCGGCGCCGGCTGCCCCTGCGGCTCCTCGATCTGCTGTGTGGACAGGTCCAGCATCGGTGCCTGCCGGATGATCTCGTCCTCTGCGGGCGGCATGTCGGAGAGCGGCATTGCCCCCGGACCGGCCTGGGCAACCTGGAAGGATCCTGCGACATCGGCGGGACCATCCGAGACGATACCGGGAACCGGAATGGCCGCAGTCGTCAGCCCGTCGAGATTGCTCGCTGCGACCGGCTTACCGGAAGCCTGCAAGGCCGCCAGCTCCGGCGCGGGAAGCGTTTCGACCGCCGGAGCGGTCGAGGTCTCATCCCGGGCAAGGTCGGCCGGAACGGTCTCCCCGGTCTCCGTCTGCGCTGCGGCCAGCATCCCTGGTGTCACCTGGGCAGAAAGGTCCGGTTTGGTCCGGGGTACCATGGCCAGCCGCTGCTCCTGCGGACCACCTGCCCTTCCGGCCTCCGGCTGCGGCGACAGCGAAGCGGATGTATCGTCCGGCCCGCTCGGCGCTGATTGCACAGGCGGCGCCGGCACCGGCGGTGCCGCGGTGCCCTCGTCCCTCTCGCCTTCGCCAAGCGGCACGACAACATAGGCCGCAGATTCGTCGGCTCTGGATTCCTTGAGCGTCGCGCCGCGTGCCGTGCTCGTGGCCCCCTGCGGCGGCAGGCCGCGCGGGTCCTTGACCTCCCGGGTGTCGCGCAGTCCCGGCGCGGTGGTCATGTCCTTGCGGTTCTGGTTGTCCTCGACCGACAATTCCTTGTTGATCAGGGCATTCGCCGGATCGTTCACTTCCATGTTTTCCGGCGTCACGTCGATGACATAGGTCTGTTCCTCGCGGAACGCCCGGATATCGACGGAAGGCTCGACGCGCATCAGGAACTTCAGCTTGCCCTGGTCCAGGAACGAGGTGGCATCGATCACGCCCTGTGGCAGATGCGCCCGCAAATGGGCGATGTCCAGCTGGGCAGGATGGTTGAAGGTTACCTTGATGATGTCGTTTTCACGCACAAAGGCCGTGTCGAACTTGATCGACCAGTCGAAGACGAGACGGGTGAAGGTCGGGTGTTCGCCGACATGCAGGGTGACCTCCGGCCCTTCCTGCGCCTTCAGCCGCGCCTGTTCCAGCGCCCGGACCTTGCGCATGGCCTCCTCGGCGCGCTTGGCGAGATCGCGCACGACGTCGTCAGGCAGTCCGGGCGGAAGTCCCTGCCAGTCCATCGGCAGGATATCGACAAACAGCTTTTCGCCGGCTTCCAGCGTGTTGATCTGAAACTGGTTCTTCAGCGCAAAACGGATTGCGCTGCCATCCGGGTCACGACGTGCGATTGTGACGTATTTGCCGAGGTCCAGCGGCACGTCATCGACATTGATGTCGATCGGCTCCTCGAAGGAAATTCTCAGCACGCCGCCGGTGATGACCGCATCATAGATCGGCAGGAGGGTCCTGTCCTTGAAGGTCAGGACAATGCGGCCATACCCTTCTTCCTGCGAAACGTTGAGTTCGACAGGCTCAAGCGTCTGGGTCTGCGCCGCTGCGGGAAATGTCGTGGCTCCGGCAAGGCAGATGACGGCGAAGCAGATCGCCGCGAGCAGGCGCAGGAAATCCGCGCTGCCCGCGCATGCGGACCTGCCAATTGTCTTCGATGTCAGGAACGGTCCTGGCAAAGTGTTCTGTCCTCGGATGACGCCAACACACTATTGTTAGTCAGGTCTTGTTAACGCGCCCTTACGCGAGATCGCAGAATTCCGCATCATCAGGTCAATTCGAGGGAATTTTCGGAAGCATGTCGGGCGTCGGCGCCCTGGACTCGACAGGCTGAGCCGCGGCGGTTGCCTCGCTCGGACTGCTGGCGATCGCGACGGTCAGACGCTCGGCAGCTTCCGGATCCATCCTGGCGAGGATATCGGCCATCTTGCGCGGCTTCATCTGGCGTACGACCTTCAGGAGCACCGGCAGGCTGAGCCGGTCGAATATCCGGGCCGCGTCCTTCGGCTTCATGTTCTCGTACATGGTCACGAGGCCCGCGATCTCGCTTTCTTCCTCTTTCTTGTTCTTGTCGACCGCCTGCTCGATCCGCTGTTCCAGCTTTTTCAGCTCGTCGACGCGCTGCTGGATACGCTCTTCTGTCGCCTTGAGCAGCTTTTCCCTGAGATCAAGCTGGCCTTCCTGCTCCTGCAGCGATTCCCGCCGCTTGCCGAGGCTTTCCAGAACCGCGCGCTCCGCCGCGGATCCTCCGATTTCCAGGCTGTCCGGCAGGACCGGCTGGCTGGGAAGATCGGCCGGCGGAGGTGGCGGCGGACCGCCAGCGGGCATTTCGGCCTCGGGGGCATCCATCGTCTCGCCGCTCCCGCCTGCCGGGGTTTCCTGCGCGACTGCGCCATTGATGGGAAGATCGGCACCGTCAGGCCCCAGCGTGAAGCCGAGCAGCTTCAGCGCGAGCAAGGCGCTCGCCGAAAATCCCAACAAAGGCAGCAGTCTTACATTCATGCAGCGGCACCGTTGCGCTTGCGGAACTGTTCAAGTCGAGCGGTCGCTTCGGCCGCCGCACTGCGGATGTCCGAAGTTCTGCTGTTCCGCCGGCGATCGGGCTCCACGGCCTGGACCTGTTGGTAGCTGTCCGCCGGATAGGCGTATTGCGCCGCTTCGGCGGGCGGCTGCACCGCGTATGTTTCTTCCGGCGGTGCCTCGCGCTGCTGTGTGGCCATGCGCGCTGCTTCGGCAATCTGCGTGATCCGGCTAAAGACTTTCTCGCCTTCGCCAAGCTGTTGCGCGAGCGTATGCGACATGGTTTCTGCCTGCTTGAGACGGCTGCCGAGGGTCTTGTCGGCTTCCCCCGCCGTGGTCTTCAATCCCAGAATGGCGCGCTCGGCGATTTCCGTCGCCGTCATCAATTCGGAAATGGTTGCCCGCAGCACCTCTTCGTCCGCACGCAGCCGCTGCAGGCGCCTGTTCAGGGTGTAGCAGTAACCGATGGTGATCATGAGCAGGACCGCGACAAGGCCCTCGATGATCGTTCCGAGTGGCAAAGAGCTCATTGTTCCCCCATTTCGCTCTGCATGGCGCGCTCAAAGGCAGCCAGCGTCATTTTCGGCCTGCGCAAATTCTTTGCGACGCGGATGGCAATGGAATCCTCCACTTTCCCGAGCGTTCCCTCGGTCAGCGGAACATTGCCGCATTTGATCGTCACGGGGTCCGTCGGCTCCTTGTCGAACACCAGCGTCTGGCCGACATCGAGGCTGAGGATCCGCCCCAGCGGCAGGTAGGTCTCGTAGAGGACCGCATCGACCTCGACCTCGGCGGCGCTGATCTCGGTGGCAAGATGCCCTTCCCAGATCGGATCCCGGCCGAATTTTTCCCCCATGAACATCTGCAGCAGCAGGTCGCGGATCGGCTCCAGCGTCGCATAGGGCATCATGATCTCGACCGATCCGCCGCGGTCTTCCATGTCGATGCGCAGTTCGACGAGGATGGCGGCGTTGGCCGGACGGGAGATCGCGGCGAAGCGCGGATTGGTCTCCAGCCGGTCGAAACGGAAGGTCACAGGCGACAGCGGGTCGAAGGCGGCGGAGAGATCCGCCAGCACCACGTGGACCATGCGCTCGACCAGGTTGCGCTCGATGGTGGTGTAGGGCCGACCCTCAATGCGCATGGCCGCAGTGCCGCGGCGCCCGCCGAGCAACACGTCGACGATGGAGTAGATCAGGGCGCTGTCGACCGTCATCAGGCCGTAGTTGTCCCACTCCTCCGCCTTGAAGACCGACAGCATGGCCGGCAGCGGAATCGAGTTCATGTGATCGCCGAAGCGCGCCGAGGTGATGTTGTCGAGGCTGACCTCGACGTTGTCCGAGGTGAAGTTGCGCAGCGAGGTGGACATCATCCGCACAAGGCGGTCGAAGACCACCTCCAGCATCGGCAGGCGCTCGTAGGAGACCAGGGCGGAATTGAGGATCGCCTGGATACCGGACTCTTCGCCGTCGTCGGATCCCGCGCCGGCCACGCCGAGCAGGCTGTCGATCTCGCTCTGATCCAGAACACGGGTGGAGCCGCCACCGGCGGCAGCGCCACCGTCGTCAGAAGACCCGGCGTCGTCCTCGGCCTCGCCGTCCTCGGCCATGGCCTCCCACTCCGCCATCATCGCTTCTTCGTCGGCCATCTCAGCCTCTAACCCATTGACCGCAAAAGATTTACCTCAACCACGCCGGCCCTATTGGACCAGCATCTCCTTGAACAGCACGTCGCGCACCTCGATCGGGTGAACGGCGGCGTTCACGCGCATCAGCAGCTCCTCGCGCAGGCGCTGGACGCCGGCCGAGCCGCGCAGGTCCTCGACACGCAGCTCGCGCAGATAGACCTGGAAGTTGTCGACCACGCGCGGCAGCAGGTTGGTCAGCTCGGCGCGGTCTTCCTCGCGGGTCAGCTCCAGGCTGATGGAAATCTTGAGGTAGTTCTTCTTGCGCCCGCCGGTGTTGAGATTCACCAGCATCTGCGGCAGGTCGAAGAAGACCGCGCGGGTCTCCACCGGCGCCACCTCCTCGACGACTTCCTCTTCCTTCGCCCCGAGCAGCGGATCGAGCAGACCGGCGAAGTACGCGCCGGCGGCGCCGCCGATCAGCAGCAGGATCGGCAAAATGATGAACAGCACCAGCTTCTTGCCGTTAAGCCCACCCTTCGGGGTGGCCTCGATCTCCATGTCGCCGAGGTCTTGTGTCGCCGCCTGATCGGCCATACCAGTCAACCTATTCAGTTATCTTGAGTTTTCGCCCAGTCAGAGCCTACGTGTCGTTGGTTAAGACTTGGTTGAAGGCAGCCCCGATCCGGCCGCCTTTCTTCGCCGGCCCGTCCCGCCCCGCCCCTGGCGGCAAGAACTGCCGGGCAAGCTCTACCGCCGACACGGCCCGGCCTGCCTTTCCGACCGGCCCCGCCGCCGGCAAGCCCCTGAAATCCCTCACTTCCACCGCTGGCACGCCTCTTGCGAGGAAGGGAGCGCCGGGCAGGAAGCCCAGCACTGCCCAAAAGAGGAAGTCAGCGTTATGGAGAACCCCGGTTACATCGCGCTATCGCGCCAGATGACCCTGCGACGGCAGATGGATGTCGTCGCCAACAACATGGCGAACATCAACACGCCCGCCTTCAAGGGTCAGAGCATGCTCTTCGTCGAGTATCTCGAGACCTCGGATTCCGGCGAGAAGATGAGCTTCGTGCAGGACGTGGCCCTGGTCCGCAACCTCGCCGAAGGCCAGCTCACCGCCACCCAGAACCCGCTGGACCTGGCGATCTCCGGCGAAGGCTACTTCGAGATCGAGACGCCGACCGGCCCCCGCTACACGCGCAACGGCGTGTTCCAGCTGAACGCCGACGGCGAGCTGGTCACCTCCAGCGGCCAGCGCGTGCTGGGCGACGGCGGCAACCCCATCACCCTGCCGCCCAACAGCAGGGACGTGACGGTGACCCGCGACGGCACCATTTCCACCGACCAGGGCCCGGCCGGCCGCCTGCGGGCGGTCCGCTTCGAGAACGAGCAGGCCTTGGTCAAGCAGGCCAACGGCCTGTATGACGCCGACGGCCAGGACGCCCTGCCGTCCGAAGACGCCGAGATCGTGCAGGGCATGATCGAGGGCTCCAACGTCCAGGGCATCCTGGAACTCACTAAGATGATCGAGACCGTCCGGCAGTATTCATCGGCGGGCAAGATGGTCAACGAGGAACACGAACGCCAGCGCCGCGCGATCCAGTCGCTCGGCGGCTCGGTTCAGGCATAAGCGAGGCTAGAGAGATGCGATCACTGAATATCGGCGCGACGGGCATGCTGGCGCAGCAGCTCAATGTCGAGGTCATCTCCAACAACATCGCCAACATGAACACCACCGGCTTCAAGCGGCACCGGGCGGAATTCCAGGATCTGCTGTACCAGAACCTGCGCCGCGTTGGCTCCGCCTCCTCCGATGCCGGCACCATCGTGCCGACCGGTGTGCAGCTGGGCCTCGGCGTGAAGTCGGCGGCGATCTACCGGATCTCCGGCCAGGGCAACATCCAGCAGACCGAAAACCCGCTGGACCTGGCGATCAACGGCCGCGGCTTCATGATGGTCGAACTGCCCAACGGCGAGACCGCCTACACCCGCGCCGGCAGCCTGCAGCTCAGCCCCGACGGCGACATCGTCACCGCCGACGGCTACGTGGTGCAACCGGGCATCACCGTGCCCGAGGACGCGGTCAGCATCACCGTGAACGAGAGCGGCGAGGTCTATGTCGACATCGACGGTCAGATCGCCCCGACGCTGGTCGGCCAGCTTGAGCTGGCCAACTTCGCCAACGAGGCCGGCCTGGACGCCATCGGGCAGAACCTGCTGCTGGAGACCGCGGCCTCCGGCGCCGCCACCGTCGCCACGCCGGGCTCGGCCGGCTTCGGCCTGATCATCCAGGGCGCCCTGGAGACCTCCAACGTGAACGTGGTTTCGGAGATCACCAACCTCATCACCGCGCAGCGCGCCTACGAGATGAACTCCAAAGTCATTGAGTCGTCCGACGAGATGATGCGCACCGTGACGCAGCTGCGCTAGGCGGGAGGCTGACATGAGAATCACATCGGCTTTCCCGACCCCGACCCTGGCGGCGGTCTTCCTGGTGGCCCTCGCGGCAGCGGCGCTGATGCCGCCGCCGCAGGCCCGCGCCGCCGACGTCCCCAGCCTGGACGGCGCCGTCGATGGAGCCGCCGGGGACATGGTGACGCTGCGGCTCAGCAGTGTCATCCAGGAGGACGTGGTGCGCCTGCGCGACCTCTTCGACGGCATCAGCGAACCGGGGCTGGCCGAGACGCCGGTCGCCCGGTCGCCACAGCCCGGCGCCTCGGTGGAGGTCGGCGCGCGCTGGCTGGCCGCCGTTGCCCGCGCCCACGGCCTGCCCTGGCAGCCGCGCTCGCGCTACGAGCGGATCACCCTGCGGCGCGACAGCCACGACATCGCCGGCGAGGAGATCGAGGACGCGCTGCGCCAGGCACTGGCCGAGCAGGGCCTGGACGGCGAGGTGCAGCTTGCCCTCGACACGCCCGGCCTGCGCCTGCGCCTGCCCAGCACCGCCGAACGCAGCCTGCGCATCGCCCGCCTGACGCTGGATGAAAGCTCCGGGCGCTTCCTCGCCCAGGTGGCCGCTCCG
>ENA-ORCZ01000462-ORCZ01000462.1-marine-metagenome-genome-assembly--contig:-NODE-462-length-17737-cov-2.679049_pt1 | contig 17737 bp, 13 predicted proteins | sample MGYA00237785_ERZ508519 | MGnify/ENA primary metagenome ERZ508519 (study PRJEB26189, sample SAMN06268790) | marine metagenome | isolation source: Bioluminescent Bay, La Paraguera, Puerto Rico | place...
CCCCCCCGGCGGGAGCCGGTAGAACTGGGCGCCCGGGCCGAAGTAGTCCGAGCCGAAATAGTCGCCCACCGGGTTGAGCAGGGTCGGCTCCCACTCGTACTGGTAGAAGCCGGTCAGGGTCAGTTGCTCGTTCAGCGACCAGGCCGCCGAGACCTGGCCCACCGGCAGGTAGGCGTCCTTGGCTTCGGTGCCCGGCACGTTGAACTTGGTAGCGTCGACCGGCGCCTGGCCCTGGCTGATATTCGGCCAGAACAGGCTTTCGCCCCAGGCCAGCAGGTGCCGCCCGGCCTTGACCGAGAGGTACTGCTGCTCGCCGAGCGGGAAGTCGCCGAATACATAGGCATCCAGCAGCCGCGCCTTGCTGCCGCTGTCCTTGCGGGCACGCGAGGTGAACTCGCGGTGGTCGCCGGTCTTGTTCACCGTCAGCGGCGAGTCGTTGTCGTTGCTGCTCTTGTAGACGTCGTCGTAGAAGTGGCTGCCGCGCAGTACGGCGCCATAGTTGTCCTTGCGCGCGATGATCTCGCCGAACAGGCTGAGCCGATTGTTGATCAGGCTGCCCTTGTCGAAGTTGCGCGTGCCGTCGTCGTTGTTCGGGTCCGCCAGGTATTCGCTGGAGGGGCTGGCGGTCCGTACCGACAGCGTGTAGTTGGCGGTGATCTGCGATTGCAACACCAGCTCGTTGTCGAACTCGACGGTGGGCAACGCCAACGCCGATGAGCTCGCTGCCAAGCCGGAAAGGGCCAGCACCAGCCGCCCTGGCCGGCTCGGCACGCCGGCGTACCCGATTACCTTATTTTTGTTGTTCAAGGTCTGCTCCTTAAGCCATCCAACCGATGCCCTTCGAGAGGTGCAGACGCAGTATCAGAACTGCCAGGCCGCGCCACATGGTCCATACGGACGAAGGCGCAGCGGTTTGTCAGGCCAGTTCGGCAGCCAGTTTCAGCTTGTCGATCTTGTTCGAGGCATTGGTCGGCAGCTGCTCGTAGAACACCACGCGGCGCGGCACCTTGTAGTTGGCCATGCGCTCGCGGGACCAGGCGATCAGTTCGGCTTCATCCAGCGTCGCGCCGGCCTTGCGCACCACGCAGGCACACCCCACCTCGCCCATGCGCGCATCGGGAATACCCAGCACCGCCACCAGCGCGATGTCCGGGTGTTCGCCCAGCGCGGCCTCGATCTCGGCCGGATAGCAGTTGAAGCCGCCGACGATGAACATGTCCTTCAGGCGCCCGGTGATCTTCAGGTTGCCACTCGCATCGAGGCTGCCGACGTCGCCGGTGTGCAGCCAGCCCTCGGCGTCGATCGCCTCGGCCGTGGCCGCCGAGTCGTCGAAGTAGCCCTGCATCACATGGAAGCCCCGCAGGCAGATCTCCCCCGTCTCCTCCGCCGCCAGCGGCCGATTGTGCGCATCGACGATGCGCACCTCGGTGCCAGGAATCGGCTGGCCACTGGTGCCGGCGATGATTTCCGCCGGGTCGCGCGGGTCGCAGATGGTCGCCAGGCCACCACACTCGGTCAGCCCGTAGGCGGTGGTCACCACGCTGCAGCCAAGCTCATGGCGGATGCGCTCGATCAGCTGCGGCGGAATGGTCGAGGCGCCGGTCACCGCGATGCGCAGGCTGCCCAGATCGGCGCTTTGCAGGCGCGGATGGGCGAGCATCGACAGGTACAGCGCCGGCGGCCCGGGCAGTACGGTGATGCGCTCGCGGGCGACACGCTCGAAAATCGCCTCGGCGTCGAACACCGGGTGCGGCAGGATTGTCGCGCCGGCGAGCAGGCAGGTCAGCCAGCCGGCCTTGTAGCCGAACGAATGAAAGAACGGGTTGACGATCAGATAACGATCGCCGGGGCGCAGGCCGATGATCCGCACGTATTCGCTGAAGGCGCGCAGGCTCTGCCCATGGGCGTTCATCACGCCCTTCGGCTTGCCGGTGGTGCCGGAGGTATAGAGCAGGTCGCAGAGATCATCCGGGCGAACCGCCAGCGCGCGCGTACGGGCCGCTTCGAGTGGGACCTGCTCGCCGCGGGCGCAGAGTTCGGCCAGCGTCAGGTCGGTCGCCGCGGCCGCGGTGCTGCCGATCACGACAACCTGTTCCAGGCTGGCGGGGCGATGCGGCGCCAGCATCGCCGGGTAATCCGCGCCGAGAAACTGCCCTTCGACGAACAACAGGCGGGCGCCGCTACGCGCGAGGATGTCTGCGGCTTCGGCGCCCTTCATACGGGTGTTCAGCGGCACCAGCACGGCACCGGCGCATTGCAGGCCCAGGGCGAGCACCACCCAGTCGATAGAGTTCGGTGCCCAGATCGCCACGCGGTCGCCGGCTTCGACCCCCACGGCCATCAGGCCACGGGTGACGGCGAGTGCCTGCTCGGGCAGCTCGCGGTAATCGATGCGCCGCTCGCCATCCTCCAGCGCGACGCGGCCGGCATGTACCTGGGCCGCGGCGAACATCAGCTGTGGCAAGGTCTGTGCGACGTCAGCGGCGCCGTCTCGGGTTTCGTTCGAGGGGGAAATCAGCACGGTCATGTCGGTCTCTGCTCGGTCAGTCGGGAAAGCGCAGGTGAACGTTGGAGGTCAGTGCGATGGCCTGGCAGGCCAGCGTCCAGCCCTCCTTGAGCTCGTCTGCATCCAGCGCCTCGTTGGCCAGGAGCTCCACCTCGCCCTCCACCAGCGTGCACATGCACGAGGCGCAGGCGCCGACCAGGCAGGAATGCGGTGGCTGCAGCCCCTCGCGGCGCATGGCCGCTAGCAACAGCTCGCCCGGTTGGCAGTCGAGGCTGTGTCGCTCGCCGTCCAGCTCGACGGTCAGCCGCGCAGCCAGGGCGCCGGCATGCTCGACGACCGACTCGGCCGGCTGCTCGCCTTCACCGGGCAGCGACACGAAGCGTTCGACATGCACCGCCTGGCCAGGCAAGCCGGCGGCCTTGAGCGCGGCCACCGCACCGTCCATGAACGGCCCCGGGCCGCAGATAAACGCCTCGGCCTGGGCGAAGCCTTCGGCAAAGGCCGCCAGCTGCTCGGGCAATGGCCGGCCCTGGACGCTGTCGAGCCAGTGGATGACCTGCAGCCGGGTCGGGTGATGCAGCGCCAGCTGACGCAGCAGGTCGCGGAAGATCACGGAGTTTTCATCGCGATTGGCATAGACCAGGCGAATCCGCCCGCTGCCCGCCGCCAGCGCTGCGCGCAGGATCGACAGCACCGGCGTGATGCCGCTGCCGCCGGCGAACAGCAACAGGTCAGTGTCCAGCGTCTTCGGCACAAAAACCCCGGCCGGTGGCAGCACCTGCACGCTGTCGCCGGCGCTGAGCCGATCGCACAGCCAGTTGGAGCCGCGACCGTCGGCGACGCGCTTGACCGTCACGCGCAGCGGCTCGTCATGCAGCGGGCAGCTGGACAGCGAATAGCAGCGCGGCAGCCAGTCGTCGCCGTGAGGTATGCGCAGGGTGAGGAATTGACCGGGGCGATAACTGAAGCGCCCCGCCAACGCCGGGGGCACGTCGAAGACGAACGAGCAGCTGTCGGCGGTTTCGTGAACCACCTCGGCCACCTTGAGAGTGAGGTATTCGGGCGCGTTCATGCTCAGATACTCATAACGAACTGGCCGCTGTCGATGCGCAGTTCTATGCCGTTGATGGCCCGAGCTTCGTCGGACGCGAGAAAAACGATGGCGTTGGCCACATCCTCTGGCCGGCAGGCACGGTTCATCGGGTCCGCGTCGATGGTCAGCCGTTCCGGATCGACGCCCGCCGGGTAGACCGCGCGGGTCATGGGCGTCAGCACGCCATCGGGGTGCACCGAGTTGCAGCGGATGCGACGCGCCCGGCCAAAGGCCGCGACACTGCGGGTCAGCGCGGCGATCGCCCCTTTGCTGGCGCTGTAGGCCAGATAATCCGGCTTGCCGGCCATGGAGGTGACTGAGGCGAGGTTGACGATCGAACCACCGCCGCCACGCTTCATCAGCGCGACCGCGGTCTGACAGCCGAGAAACACGCTGTCGGCATTGACCCGCATCAGACGCTGCCATTCTTCAAGCGTGGTGTCCTCTACCGAGCCGGCCTTGAGGATGCCGGCATTGTTGACCAGCACGTCGAGCCGGCCATGCTGCGCTTCGATATACGCACCAAGGGCCTGCCAGCTATGCGGGTCACTGACATCTTGCTCGATGAAGCTCGCCGCCTCGCCCAATTCCTGCGCCAGGCGCTGGCCGGCTTCGGCGTTGAGGTCAGTCAGCACCACCCGGGCGCCTTCGGCGGCGAACCGGCGTACCGTGCTCGCGCCCATGCCGCTGGCCCCACCGGTGACCACGGCAATCTTGCCCTGCAGACGTGCATTCATCGGTCGCTCCTCAGCGGCTGTTGGCCAGGTGGTGCGCGGCGATGTAACCAAAGGTCATCGCCGGGCCGAGGGTGGCACCCGCACCCGGATAGCGGATGCCCATGACCGACGCCGAGGTGTTGCCGATGGCGTACAGCCCGGGGATCGGCGCACCGTCCGCCTCGCGCAGTACCTGCGCCTGGGCGTTGGTCAGCAGCCCGCCCTTGGTGCCGATGTCGCCGGCGTTCATGCGCATGGCATAGAACGGGCCCTTGGCCATCGGCGCCAGGCAGGGGTTGGGCTTGACGTTGGAATCTCCGTAGTAACGGTCGAAGATGTTGCCGCCGCGGCCGAAGTCCTCATCCACGCCGGAGCTGGCGAAGCGGTTGACGCGCGCCACGGTCTCACGCAGCCCCCCGGCGTCGACGCCGATCTGCCCGGCCAGTTCGTCGAGGCTATCGGCCTTCCAGTAGACGCTGCCGAGCCACTCCTTGCGCAGGCGGCTGTCGGGCATGATCTGCGCCGGCATCAGGGGGCCCATCGCGTAGCCGAAGCGGAATTTCGCATCGAAGATCACCCAGGCCGGCACGCTCTGCCCGCCGGTGGCTTCGTTGTCGCGGTACATGGCGTCGACGAACTCCAAATAGGGTGCGGCCTCGTTGACGAAGCGCCGGCCCTGGCCGTTGACCACGATGGCGCCCGGGAAGGCGCGCTCGGCGAACACACCGCGCGACTGAGCTTCGCCCGGCACCTGCAGGGTCGGCGCCCACCAGGCCCAGTCCAGTAGATCGGTCGCCGCGCCGAGCTTCTGCCCGGCCTCCAGTGCCGCGCCGGTGTTATTGCCTTTGGGCGTGGCACTCCACTCGTGGTTGTTCGGCTGCGGCAGGTAGCGCTCGCGCAGGGCCTGATTCTGCTCGAAGCCGCCGGCACCAAGAATCACGCCGCGCAATGCGCGAACACGCAGCAGCTGGCCATTGCGTTCGGCGACCACGCCAACCACCTTGCCGTCTTCCTCGATCAGCTCGCGAAAGTCGGTCTTCAGCCACAGCGGGATATCGCGGTCGAGCATCGACGCGCGCAGGCTCGCCACCAGCGCGTTGCCCAGCGCAGTTCGGCGGTCGCGGCGGGTCTTGCGGCGCCACGCGAAGTCGAGCTTGTAGCGAAGGATCAGCCACATGATCAGCAAGCGCCAACCCGGGGTCTTGGCCATGGCCTTGTGTGCGTGGCGTGCGGTCCAGGCGATGCGACCCATCAACAGGGTGGTCGGCGAGGCCTCACGGAGGTTCTCCAGCTCGTCGCCGAGCACGCTGGTATCGAACAGTTCCGGGTCCAGGGTGCGGCCGCCGTGCAGAGCACCGGGCAGGTTTGGGTAATAGTCGGGATACTTGTCCGCCACGGTGTAATGCACACGGGTGTGCTGCTCCAGGTAGCGAATCATTTCCGGTGCCTGGCTCAGGTAGGCATGCAGACGCGTCTCGTCGACACGATCACCGACAGACGCTTTCAAGTACGCCATCGCCTGCTCATAGCTGTCCTTGCCGCCGATGGCCTTGAAATAGTGATTATTGGGTATCCAGATGCCGCCGCCAGACAGCGCCGAGGTGCCGCCATACTGGGCAGCCTTCTCGATCATCAGCACCGAAAGGCCCTGATCTGCCGCGGTCACGGCTGCCGTCATCGCCCCCGCGCCCGAACCGACCACCAGCACGTCGCAGGTGGCCGCGTACTCATTGTTGTTATGCATGTCCGACTCACTTGCCAGGTTCAACGAACCGCCACCTGCGACGGTGGCGGGCTGCGCGTCACACGTACGGGTCCGGGTTGGGCAGACCGAGCTGCACCGCGCCGTAGGTGCGGGCGAACGCCGCAACGTTGTTCGAGATGTGCCCTCGCGCCTGGTGCAGGTCACGGAAGATGCGCGCCACCGGGTTGCTCTCGTACAGGCCCGAAGCGGCCATGCAGCGGAGGATGCCGCTGACCTTTTCGGCACAGGTGTTGGTGACGTAGGCAGACTGGTAGCGATACAGCAGACGGGTTTCGACGTCCGGGAATGCGTTGCCGGCGGCGATCTGTTGCAGCTGCTCGTAGTTGCGTTCGAGCACCAGGCGCAGCATGTCCAGGGTCAGCGCGGCATCGGCCACGGTTTCCTGCGCCAGCGGGTCTTCGGCGGTCTTCGCGCCGTGCTTGCCGATATGCCGCGCGGCGTTCTCGCGGAACTCGGTGATCGCGCCCTGCAGCGCGCCCAGACAGGAGGTGGACACCGCGCGGGTGAAGACCTGCGCGAACGGAATGCCGTACAGCGGGTTGTTGTTCACCTCGCGGCCCGGCGTGGCTTCGAGGCTCGAGTTGTTGGTGCGCTGCACGCGGTGGGCCGGGACGAAGGCATCTTCGACCACGATGTCGTGGCTGCCGGTGCCGCGCAGGCCCAGCACATCCCAGTTACGCTCGATGCGGTAGTCGCTGCGTGGCACCAGGAAGGTCCCGTGCTCGGCGCCCTCGCCATTCTCATCGGCCGGGATGATTCCGCCTAGCAGGCACCAGCGGCAATGTTCGCTGCCGCTGGAAAAGCCCCAGCGCCCGCTGATGCGATAGCCGCCCTCGACCTCGGTCACCTTGGCGACGGGCATGTAGGTGGATGACATCAGCGTCGACTGGTCGACGCCCCAGACGTCTTCCTGCGCTTGCAGCGGATAGCGTGCCAGCTGCCAGGGGTGCACGCCGATCACGCCATAGATCCAGGCCGTGGACATGCAGCCTTCGGCCAGGGCCATCTGGACTTCGGCAAAGGTGCGCAGGTCTGCCTCGTAGCCACCGAAGCGCTTGGGCTGCAGCACGCGGAACAGCCCGGCTTCCTGCATGTCGGCGATCGTTTCGTCGGGGATCTTCTGCTGACTTTCTGCCTGCGCGGCGCGCGCCTTGAGCGCGGGGATCATCTGCCGCGCGCGCTCGATCAGATCGATTTCTTCTTGTGTTTTCTGGCGAGTGGCTGCCATCTCGGAATCCTCACGTGGGCACCGCAACAGGACGACGCGGTTGGCCTGATTATCGAGAGGACGGAGCACCGGACTCATCGTCAAAGTGGACTAGGGTTGTACTCGGCTGGCGCGACGATAACCCGCCTGAAAGACAGGCGCCCGCTGGCCCGGACCGATTCAAGTGAATGTGGCGCGAGCCTAGCGGGCGGCTTCGGCAGTGAGGGATCGACGCAGGCGCTAAACCGCCAGGCGCGGACGGCGATCGGCCCAGGGGCGGGTCTGCTCCAGCTGGCTGGCCAGGCGCAGCAGCAGCGCCTCGTCTCCCAGGCGCGCGGTGAACATCATGCCCACCGGCAGACCGTCTCCACTCATGCCCAGCGGTAGCGAGATCGCCGGCTGCCCGCTCACGTTGGCCAGCACCGTGAAGGACGCGCTGCCCATGGCTTTGTGCGCGTAGTCATCCCAGGACTGCGATAGACGCAGTTCACCAAGTTTCGGCGGCAGGTTGGCAGTCACCGGCGAGAGGATCAGATCGAAGCGCTCGAACACACGCTCCATGCTGTCGCTGATCTGTTCGAACGCGTGCCGGGCGCGATACAGCTGCACGGCGCTGGCCCGTTCGCCGTTGCCGAGCACGGTACGGGTGACCTCTTCCAGATCGTCATCGCGCAGGGCGCGACCGAGGGCCTGCTCGCGGTCGCGTATGGTCGCCGCGGTGGCCGCCGCGCCGGTCGTGCCATGCGCACCGAACAGCTCGCGCGGGTCGACCGGCAGGCTCAGTTCCTCGATCTCGTGGCCGAGACTGAGCAGCAGCTTGACGCTGTCGTCGAGCACCTGGGCGACGGCCGGATCCAGCTCGGCGCCGGTCAGCGAGCGCTTGACCAACGCGATGCGCAGGCGCCCGGGCTCCCGCCGGAGTTCTTCGACGAAGGGCCGCTCAAGCGGCTGGGTCCAGTACGGGCTGCCCGGTTCATGGCCTTGGCCGACATCGAGGAACAGTGCCGTATCGCGCACCGAGCGCGACACCACATTCGCCACGCTGGCACCGAACCAGCCCTCGAACCGCCCCGGGCCGCTCGGCGTGCGGTAGCGGCTGGGCTTGAGCCCGACCAGCCCGCAATAGGAGGCCGGTATACGAATCGAACCGCCGCCGTCGGTCGCATGTGCCACTGGAACGATGCCTGCGGCCACCGCCGCAGCGGCGCCGCCGGACGAGCCGCCGGCGCTGTGTTCGAGGTTCCAGGGATTGCGCGTCTGGCCCCAGAGCGTCGATTCGGTGGTCGTGGTCAGGCCGAACTCCGGGGTGGCGGTCTTGCCGAACGGCAGCGCGCCCTCGGCCTGATAGCGGGCAATCAGCGTGCTGGTGAACGCCGCCGGCGGCGCGTCACGGAACAGCCGGCTGCCGTGGCTGGTCGACGTGCCCTGCAGATAGGTGCTGAGGTCCTTGACCAGCAGGGGCACGCCGGCGAGCGCACCACTCCCCGCCTCGCCCGCCGCCGTACGTTCGGCCAGCAGCGCACGGGCGTAATCCTCGTGCAACATGTTCACCGCATTGACCAGCGGATTGACCGCCCGGTAGCGCGCCAGCGCGGCCGCCAGCAACTGAGCGCCGGTCAGCTCGCCGGCGCGCACCGCCTCGGCCATTGCCCAGGCATCGAGGGCGTCATATTCACTAGCGGTCAATGCCGAGCCGTTGTCAGCAGCGAAGGCGAAACGCCCGGCCATGGTCACGCCGAGCGCCAGTGCGCCAGCCTTGAGAACCTGACGGCGCGGCCAGCCGGACGGAAGCTGAGCCGGTAACGCCGTGTTCGAGGGAGTCGTGTCATTCATCGATGTGCTCTCTGCTGGTGGAGGGGCGGCTGGTCAGCTCGCATCCCGCCCGGGCTCTTCGGTATGAAAACGTGCCGACAGCTGGTTCAACTGCGCGGCCAGGCGTTCCAGATCGGCGGCCGCCCTGGCGCTGCGCTCGGCGTTGGCCGACAGTTCGCCGGTGGCGTTGGAGACGCCCTCGATGCGCTGGGCGATCTCCCGCGTTGCCGCCGCCTGCCCCTGCAGCACCGAACCGATGCCGTCGACAGCGCCGATGACCTCGTCCGTACTCGAACGGATCATCCCGACCAGCGAGCCGGCGCGCTCCGCCAGGCCGGCACCAGCCTGCACCCGCACGATAGTCGCCTCCATGCCCGACACCACTTCGCGGGTGCCTTCCTGGATGCGGCTGACGGTACTACCGATTTCGCTGATGGAGCTGGTCGTGCGACGGGCGAGCATGCGCACCTCATCAGCCACCACGGCGAAGCCACGGCCCTGCTCTCCAGCCCTGGCGGCTTCGATGGCAGCGTTGAGCGCCAGCAGGTTGGTCTGTTCGGCAACGTTCTGAATGATACCGAGCACGCTACCAATCTCGCCGGAACGATGATCCAGCGCGCGGACATGCTCCGCCGTGCGTGTCACCGCTTCGGCGATGTCCTGCATCTCCTGCGCCATGTCGCGAATGAACCCTTCGCTCTCGCCGGAGCGGCTGGCTGAGGCCTGGGTAACCCGGCGAGACGCTCCGGCGTGCTCCTGCACCTCGTCGATCGAGACCGAAAGCTCTTCCACCGCGCTGGAGATGCTCGCGACCGCGTCGGCCTGCTGCTGGGTCGCCAGAGACGCCTGCCCAGCCTCCTCGGCCATGCGTCGCGCCTCGACGCTCAGCTCGCGCACCTGGCGGTGCATCGCATCGATCAGGCTGCGCAACTGATCGCGCATCAGCTCAATGTCGCGCAACATCCGCGCAACCTCGTCGCGGCCCTGCACCTCGCCGCGCGGTGACAGGTCGCCGCGGGCGATTGACGCCAGCTGCTCACCAGCCACGGCGAAGGCGCTACGCAGCCGCAGCAATGTGCTGACAGCCGTTGCGCCGCCGGCCAGGGCACCGAGTACCGCCAGCATCAGGTAAGCGATCACGCTGGCCTGGTAGCGCTGCTGGGCCTGCGCGTAGGCCTGCGCAGTACCGGCCTCCTGAATGGCCCGCAGGTCTGCCAGCGCGTGGCTCGCCGCCTCGCCCTCCGGTTCGCCGACGCGCAGGAACGAGAGCATGCCTCCGGTGCGGTAGTCCCCGATGCGCAGCGTCTCGACCATCATTTCCTGTTCGGCCAGCCAGGCCTGGTAACGATCATCGAAGCCCTGCGCGGCCTGCTGCTCTTCGGCGCCGAGCGACTTCTGCCGGTAGCCGCCCCAGACCTCGGCGATCCGCCGGCTATTGGCATCGACCGTATCGAGCACGGTCCCGACCGGACGGTCGTGGGCCACCACCAGCGGGCCCTGCGGATCAAACTGGAAAGCCAGCAACATCAACCGCCGGTTTTCATCGAGCAGGCGCTCGATCTCACCAAACGACAATAGCGCCGCGAGATGTTCATCGTGCACGGTGCGCAGGCTGTCGCGGGCCTGCTGCAAACCGTACCAGCCGAGCCCGACCGCGGAGAAGAACAGGACGCTGGCCAGCAGCGCCCAGCACCAGAGGCGCTGGGCAATGGTGATCGATCCGAGCATGGGACTCCCTGTCACAGCTGTGAGCCGTACTTGTTTAGCAGCGTGGAACACTCGCTCAATCAGCGTTGACCTGAGCCTGCATCGCCATCAGGAACTGCTCGCCATAGGGCGGCAGCATTCCCCATTCGCCGCGCGGGTCATACGCCGGGGCCTTGAAGACCGTGCGCGCGTGGCTGAATTGGCAGAAGCCTTCGCGGCCGTGGTAATGGCCCATGCCGGAGGCGCCGACGCCACCGAAGGGCGCGTCGTGCATGGCCGGGTGCAGCATGGCGTCGTTGATCGTCACCCCGCCGGACAGCGTGTGGCTGAGCACGTAGTCCTGCTCCGCCGGGTTCTGCCCGAAGTAATACAGCGCAAGCGGGCGCGGCCGGGCGTTGATCTCGGCCACCACCGACGGCAGGTCGCTGTAGGTCAGCAGCACCATGATCGGGCCGAACAGTTCTTCCTCCATCACCCGGCTGTGCAGTGGCGGGTTGACCACCAGGCTCAGCGGGCGCTTGCGGCTGCTGGCGACCGGCGCCTCGCCAGGGCAGCACAGCACCTCGGCGCCCTGCTCGACGGCGTCGGCCAGGTAGCGGTCGATGCGCTGCAGGTGCCGCTCGTTGACCACCGCCACCAGGTCGGGGTTGCCGTTGGCACTCGGATACAGCGCGGTCACCGCGGCGCGGAAGGCCTCGATGAACGCCTGCTTGTGCTCGACCGGGACATAGACCAGATCCGGCGAGACGCAGATCTGCCCGCCATTGGTCAGCTTGGCGATTGCCAGACGCCGCGCCGCATCAGCGATGTCCGCACTGCGCCCGACGATCACCGGCGATTTGCCGCCCAGCTCGAGCGTTACCGGCACCAGGTTCTCCGCGGCGCGGCGCATCACGTCGCGGCCGATGGCGGTACTGCCGGTGAATACCAGGTGATCGAACGGCTGGCTGGCAAAGCCCTGTCCGACCTCGACGCCGCCGGTGACGACTGCCAGCTCGAGCGGATCGAAGCGCTCGCCGATCGCCGCCGCCAGCACAGACGCAGTGTTTGCGGTCACTTCCGAGGGTTTGAGGATGGCCCGGTTGCCGGCCGCCAGCACACCGGCCAGCGGACTCAACAAGGTAAAGAGCGGTGCGTTCCAGGTGCCGATGATGCCGACGCTACCCTTGGGCTGGTACTGCACCCAGGCCTCGGCCCCGAGCTGATCGTAGGGCGCGAACGCCGGCCGAGGGTCGCGCTGCATCCAGCCTTCAAAATGCTCGCGGGCATGCTTGAGCGAAGCGAGTGCACCGAGAATGTCGGTCATCAGCCCATAGCCGGGGTGGCGGCCGCCGAAATCGGCGTCCATCGCCTCGACCAGCGGCCCTTGCTCGGCCACCAGCAGGTCGATCACCGCCTGCAGCCGGCGCTTGCGCGTTTCCAAACTGACCGCGCCCTCGCGGTCGAAGGCCTGCCTCTGGGCGGCCAGCAGCTCGCCGACCTCGTCGATGGATCGCAGGTTCGCATTCATACGGCCTCCGGGCATTCCCGTTGTTCTTGTTCGCGCCACATTAGTGGTCGCCGAACGACACGGCCTCGTCCATCCGGACGACGCGAACCACTGCGCTTCCCTTAGTCCGTAAAGACGATGTTGGCGCAGGCCGGGCTGCGAATACTGCAATCACGACTGACCCGATTTGTGAGGCAGACCATGACTGCTCCAGCCAGCTTCAACCCCCAGGCGTTCCGCGCAGCGCTCAGTACCTTCACCACGGGGGTCACCATCATTACCACGCGCGGTGCCGATGGCGAGCCGGTGGGCGTGACGGCCAACAGCTTCAACTCGGTTTCGCTAAATCCGCCGCTGGTGCTTTGGAGCCTGGCCAAGTCGGCGCTGAGCCTGCCGGCGTTCTCCAACAACAAGCACTGGAACGTGCATGTGCTGTCGGCCGACCAGCAGCTGCTCTCTGGCCGTTTCGCCTCGCGCGGTGAAGACAAGTTCGCCGGCGTCACGCTCGACCAGGGCATCAACGACACACCGCTGTTCATGGACTGCACGGCACGCTTCCAGTGCCGCACTGCCTTTACCTACGAAGGCGGCGACCACCTGATCTTTGTCGGCGAGGTGTTGGCCTTCGACAAGACCGACCTGCCGCCGCTGGCCTTCCAGAGCGGGCAGTACGCGCTTGCCACCTGCAAGGCGCGCGAGACACTGCGGTTGGGCTCCGAGCCGCCACCGGAATGCAGCTACACCGAGGACCTGCTCGGCTATCTGGTCGGCCGTGCGCACTATCAGCTGCTCGATGCGCTGCGCCGGCTGCTGCACAGCCAGAAGATCGATGAGCATGCCTTCTTCGTTCTCTCGGTGCTGTGCATTCAGGACAACCTGACGCTCGAAGAGATCAACGAATTCGTCAGCTACACCGGCCGCGAGGTCACGCTGTCGATGATGCTGTTCCTCGAAAAGCAGGGCTATGTGGTGGCCGAGAAGCAGTTCGGCGTGCTGCGCTTTCTGCTTACCGCCGCCGGGCGCGAAATATCGCTGGAGCAGATCGCCCTGGCCAAGGCAGTCGAGCAGGAAGTCACCGAGAAGCTTGGCCCGACTGATTCGCAGGTATTGAAGGTGCTGCTCAAGCGCCTGATCCACGATACCGACCCCGGCCTGCCCGACCTCTGGGCTCCCGCACAATCTCCGGTCAGTGCCCAGGCCTGAGCCTGACCGCGTACAACGAGACAAGGAACCGCCATGAGTCTGCTCGACCGCTTCACCCTGCATGACAGCGTCGCCATCGTCACTGGCGCCGGCCGCGGCATCGGCCGCGCCATTGCCATGGCCTACGCCGAGGCCGGCGCGCGCGTGGTGTGCGCTGCACGCACCGTCGCCGACGTCGAGTCGGTGGCCGCCGAAATCCGTGCCGCCGGTGGCGAGGCCATCGCCGTGCGCTGCGACGTCAACGACGACGCCATGCGCCAGGCCACGGTTGCAGCTGCGCTGGAGGCCTTTGGCCGCATCACCCATCTGGTCAACAACGCCGGCGGCGCCGGGCCGAACGACCCGCTGAAGATGAGCGCCGAGGAGTTCGAGCAGGTGCTGCGTTTCAACGTCAGCTCCGCCTATGCGCTGACCCAGCTGTGCGTTCCGCACGTGCGCCAGGCCGGCGGCGGCAACATTCTCAATATCACCTCGGGCGCGGCGCGCTACGCACAGCCGCAGTTCAGTGCCTATGGCGCCGCCAAGGCCGCGCTGTCGCAGCTGACCCGGCTGCTGGCGCATGACTTCGCACCGGCGGTGCGGGTCAACGCCATCGCGCCCGGCCCAATCCTCACCGACGCGCTCAACCGGGTGATGCCCGAGCAGATGCGCACGGCCATGGAGCGGAACACGCCGATGAAGTGCCTCGGCGAAGTCGAAGACATCTCCGCCGCCGCACTCTATCTCGCCACCCCGGCGTCGCGCTGGGTGACCGGCAAGATCATCGAAGTCGACGGCGGCGCCGAATCCAGCGTCTGGCCCGGTTGAGGAGCGCACTCCATGCTTGATCCGCAACTGATCGAAGCCCTCGGTGACGAGCTCTTCAACGCCCTGCAAGGCCGGCGCAGCCTGCCGCCCCTGACCCAACGCCACCCGGACATCCAGCTCGAGGATGCCTATCGCATCTCCCTGCGCTTTCTGCAGCGCCGCGAGCAGCTCGGTGAGCGCGTAATTGGCAAGAAGATCGGCGTCACCAGCGAGGCCGTCCAGCAGATGCTGAATGTGCATCAGCCCGACTTCGGTTTCCTGACCGATCGCATGCAGGTTCCCGACGCCAGCGACGTCAGCCTGCGCGCGTACCGCTTGGTACAGCCGCGGGCCGAAGGCGAGATCGCCTTCATCCTCGGAGAAGATCTCAACGGGCCGGGCGTCACGGCCTCAGATGTGGCGGCCGCCACTGCCTCGGTAGCCTGCTGCTTCGAGATCGTCGACTCGCGTATCGACGATTGGAAGATCCGCATCCAGGACACCGTTGCGGATAACGCCTCCTGCGGCGTGTTCGCCCTCGGCGAAACGCGAATAGACCCGCAGCAGCTGGACCTTGCCGCCTGCGAACTGCAGATGTTCAAGAACGGCCAGCCGGCCGGGCGCGGCCTGGGCGCCGCAGTCCAGGGGCACCCGTGCGAGGCCGTGGCCTGGCTGGCCAACACCCTGGGCCGGCTCGGCATTCCGTTCCGCAAGGGCGAAGTGATCCTTTCCGGCGCCCTCGCCCCGCTGGTGCCGGTGGGCCCCGGCGACCGCATCCACATGACCATCAGCGGCATCGGCGCGGCGAGCCTGCGCTTCGTCGACTAGAGCCGATTCGTCAAGGAGACGAACCATGAGCAAGAAGATCCGCTGCGCCCTGATCGGGCCCGGCAACATCGGCACCGACCTGTTGTACAAGCTCAAGCGCAGCGAAGTGCTGGAGCCGGTCTGGATGGTGGGCATCGACCCGACTTCCGAGGGCCTCAAGCGCGCCGAGGAAATGGGCCTGAAGGTCACCGCCGAGGGCGTCGACGGCCTGCTGCCGCACGTCGCGGCCGATGACATCCGCATCGCCTTCGACGCCACCAGCGCCTATGTGCACGCCGAAAACAGCCGCAAGCTGACCGAGCTGGGCGTGCTGATGATCGACCTGACCCCCGCCGCCATCGGCCCCTACTGCGTGCCGCCGGTGAACCTCAAGGACAACCTTAAGGCCGGGGCGACGAACGTCAATATGGTCACCTGCGGCGGCCAGGCGACCATTCCGCTGGTTGCCGCGGTGTCGCGCGTACAGCCGGTCGAATATGCCGAAATCATCGCCACCGCCGCATCCAAGTCGGTCGGGCCGGGCACGCGCAAGAACATCGACGAATTCACCCGCACCACTGCCGGCGCGGTGGAACAGGTCGGCGGCGCGAAAAAGGGCAAGGCGATCATCGTCATCAACCCCGCCGAGCCGCCGCTGATCATGCGCGACACCGTGCATTGCCTGGTGGAAGGCACGCCGGACGAGGCGGCAATCACCGAGTCGATCCACGCGATGATCGCCGAGGTGCAGAGGTACGTACCGGGCTATCAGCTGGTCAACGGGCCGGTGTTCGACGGCAATCGCGTCTCCGTCTTCATGGAGGTCGAGGGCCTGGGCGACTACCTGCCCAAGTACGCCGGCAACCTCGACATCATGACCGCAGCCTCGGCCCGCACCGCCGAGATGTTCGCCGAAGAACTGCTCAAGCAGACCGAGCTTTAAGGAGCGCGCCATGGACCTTCGCGGCAAGAAAATCACCGTACACGACATGTGCCTGCGCGACGGCATGCACCCCAAGCGTCACCAGATCAGCCTGGAGCAGATGAAGAGCATCGCCCAGGGCCTGGATGCGGCCGGCGTGCCGCTGATCGAAGTCACCCACGGCGACGGCCTGGGTGGTACTTCGGTCAACTATGGCTTCCCGGCGCACAGCGACGAGGAATACCTCTCGGCCGTGATCCCGCTGATGAAGCAGGCCAAAGTCTCGGCGCTGCTGCTGCCGGGCATCGGCACCGTCGACCATCTGAAGATGGCCCATGAACTGGGCGTCGCCACCATCCGCGTCGCGACCCACTGCACTGAAGCCGACGTTTCCGAGCAACACATCAGCCATGCGCGCGGCCTGGGCATGGATACCGTGGGCTTTCTGATGATGGCGCACATGAACAGCCCCGAGGGCCTCGCCGCCCAGGGCAAGCTGATGGAAAGCTACGGCGCCAACTGTGTGTACATCACCGACTCGGCCGGCTACCTGCTGCCGGACGACGTTCGCGCCCGGGTCGCCGCGCTGCGCGAAGCGCTCGCGCCGGAGACCGAGATCGGCTTCCATGGCCATCACAATCTCTCGATGGGCGTGGCCAATTCCATCGCCGCGATCGGCGCCGGCGCGACCCGCATCGACGCCGCCTGCGCGGGGCTCGGCGCCGGCGCCGGCAACACGCCGATGGAGGTGCTGGTGGCGGTCTGCGACCGCATGGGCATCGAGACGGGCGTCAGCGTGTTCGGCATCCAGGACGTCGCCGAAGACCTGGTGGTGCCAATCATGGACTTCCCCATCCGCAGCGACCGCGACGCCCTGACCATGGGCTATGCCGGCGTCTATGGCTCGTTCCTCCTGTTCGCCAAGCGCGCCGAGAAGAAGTACGGCGTTTCGGCACGCGAGATTCTCGTCGAGATGGGCCGCCGCGGCATGGTCGGTGGTCAGGAGGACATGATCGAGGACACCGCGCTGACGCTGCTCAATCAGCAGGACATATTGTTGCTGTTGTTCAGCAGACAAGGTGTTTTCGGCAGAAGTGATCAAAGTCAGTGGCGGACAATTGAGCACGTGGCATAACAACGTTTCGCTATCAATGCGAGCCGAGGGGCTGGCGATGAGCTGAGTTCTGGCCCAGTGTAAAGCTTCTGTGATCGTCATTTGGCAGACCAGGTCTTTATCCGCTCAAAGGCGTCAAAACAGATTGATTTGCAGTAACGCAAAAATCCCGGCGGCCAGAGCGATCATCAGCAGCGCACCGGTCACTCGTTGCCGTTTAAGCAATTGCGTGTGCATCAGCTGTAGTTGAGCCAATTCTTCCTGAATGGTCTCTATCAACGGTTTTTCGCTATCCGACAACGAGGCAAACTGCTCGTGAATGCGTGCCTCAATCTGTGGCTGCAATGTGGATAGCAATTGCTGCTGAATCCGGTGTTGCTGCTCGGACAGCCATTGCTCGGTCTGCGAGGAAACTTGCTGTTGCCAGTGGTTGGACAGATTCAGGTTTTGCATCGCCGTTTCGGCAGCATCGGCTGCTTTTTCGGATAACACCGTCTGCATTTGGGCCGCTTGGGTAGCGAGTTGCTGTTCCACCTTGTCCTGAACGCCGGAGGTGAGCTGCTCAGTTAATCTGGTGGAAAGTTGCTCGGTCATTCTATTGAGCCTTTCG
>ENA-ORCZ01000463-ORCZ01000463.1-marine-metagenome-genome-assembly--contig:-NODE-463-length-17731-cov-3.123258_pt1 | contig 17731 bp, 16 predicted proteins | sample MGYA00237785_ERZ508519 | MGnify/ENA primary metagenome ERZ508519 (study PRJEB26189, sample SAMN06268790) | marine metagenome | isolation source: Bioluminescent Bay, La Paraguera, Puerto Rico | place...
GTGGCGGGCGCATCATCAACAACAGCTCGGTGCACGAGGAGCTGCCGCATCCCAACTTCACCGCCTACTGCGCGAGCAAGGGTGGGCTGAAGATGCTGATGCGCAACATCGCCATCGAGCTGGCGCCGCTGGGCATCACGGTGAACAACGTGGCGCCCGGCGCGGTGGAGACGCCGATCAACCGCGAGTTGATGAACCAGCCGGACAAGCTCGCCAACCTGCTGCAGAACATCCCGGCCGGCCGTCTCGGCCGCCCGCACGACGTCGCTGGCGTCGTCGCCTTTCTCGCCTCACCGGATGCCGAATACATCACCGGGACTACACTGGTGGTCGATGGCGGCCTGCTATGGAACTACAGCGAGCAATGACCGATATCCCCCCGAGCCAGCCCTTCAGTCATGACACCAGCGCCATCTCGCGGGCCGACACGCTCAGCCCTGCCGATCGCTACCAGGAGCTGTTCGTCGCCGTGCAGATGCAGCGGGTGTTTGCTGACAGCAAGACCTTCGTCGACTGCGCGCCGCGGCGCCATCCCGAAGCCATCCTCGAGGCCTACCGCGCCGGCTGCAACGAGCCCGGCTTCGATCTGTCCGCCTTCGTTCACGAGCATTTCAGCCTCTACGAGATGCCCGCCAGAGACTTCGTCGCCAACCCCGACGACAACCTGGCCGAGCACATCGACCGGCTCTGGCCGGTGCTGACCCGCCATCCACGTGAACATCCGGCACATTCCTCGCTGCTGCCGCTGCCGTACAACTACGTGGTACCAGGCGGGCGCTTTACCGAGCTGTACTACTGGGACTCCTATTTCACCATGCTCGGCCTGGACGAAAGCGGACACTGCGACCTGCTGCGCTCGATGGCAGACAACTTCGCCTACCTCATCGACACCTACGGCCACGTACCCAACGGCAACCGCACCTATTACCTGGGGCGCTCGCAGCCGCCGGTCTTCGCCCTGATGACCGAGCTGTTCGAGGAAACCGGCGTCCACCGCGCCAGCGACTACCTGCCGCAACTGCGCAAGGAATACGCCTTCTGGATGGAGGGTGCCGACTCGCTGCGCCCAGGCGAGCAGCATCGACGCTGCGTCTGTCTGGCGGACGGGGTGGTGCTCAACCGCTACTGGGACGAGCGCGACACACCACGCGAGGAGTCCTATCGCGAGGATGTCGAGACTGCGCGGGCCAGCTGTCGACCGCGGCACGAGGTCTACCGCGATCTGCGCGCTGGCGCCGAGTCGGGCTGGGACTTCAGCTCGCGTTGGCTCGACGACGCCCACCGGCTGGCGACCATCCGTACCACCGGCATCCTGCCGATCGACCTCAACGCGCTGCTCTACAAGCTGGAGCGGCAGATCGCCGAGCTGTCGGCGGTGAAGGGCCAGCACAGCTGTGCCGAGACCTTTGCCCAGCGTGCCGAATCGCGCCGGGCGGCCATCGACCGATATCTGTGGAACCCGCGTTGCGGTGCCTATTTCGATTACGACTGGCAGCGTGGCCGGCCGCGCGACAACCTCACCGCCGCGACCCTCGCGCCATTGTTCGTGCGCATGGCCGGCGTCGAGCAGGCCGCGGCGGTGGCGGCGACGGTACGTGAGCGCCTGCTGGCGCCGGGCGGTCTGGCCACTACCGAGATCAGCGGCAGCGGCGAGCAGTGGGACCGGCCCAATGGCTGGGCACCGCTGCAGTGGATGGCCATTCGTGGCCTGCAGCACTATGGCCATAACGCCCTGGCGCTCGATATCGAGGAGCGCTGGCTGACCATCGTCAGTCACCTGTTCGAGCGCGAGAACAAGCTGGTGGAAAAATACGTGCTGCGGCCCTGTACCGAGCACGCCGGCGGCGGCGAATACCCGTTGCAGGACGGCTTCGGCTGGACCAACGGCGTCACCCGCAAACTGATGCAGGAAGATCCCAATCACGAGGCCAACCGCTGTCGTGCCGGGCATTGTCGCAGCGCGCCGGCTTAACGCAGCTGGCAATCGCACGGGCGCTATTTCCACACGGATGCCATGGATCAATAGTTATCGTACAACTGCTGGGCTATGATAAGCGTCGCTTCCGCTTTCAGAGATTGCCGCCCATGGAAAACCAGAGCGCTCAACCGCGTGCCCGCCGCAAACATCGCAGTCTTGCCCAGGAGCTGGTCGCCGAACTGTCGCAGCAGATTCGTGATGGGGTGATCAAGCGTGGCGACAAGCTGCCGACCGAGTCGGCCATCATGCAGGCACAGGGCGTCAGCCGCACCGTGGTGCGCGAGGCGATCTCGCGGCTGCAGGCCTCGGGGCTGGTGGAAACACGGCACGGTATCGGCACCTTCGTGCTGGATACGCCGAGCACCACCGGACTGCGCATCGACCCGGCGACCATCGGCACGTTGCGCGACCTGCTGGCAATTCTCGAGCTGCGTATCAGCCTGGAAGTGGAGTCGGCCGGTCTGGCCGCGCAACGCCGCACGCCCGAGCAGCTGGCGGCCATGCGTGCCTTCCTCGATCAGCTGAACCAGAGTGCGGCGCACTCCAGCGATGCGGTGGCCTCGGACTTCCAGTTCCATCTGCAGATCGCCGAGGCCACCGGCAACCGCTACTTCACCGACATCATGAGTCACCTGGGCACCACGCTGATTCCGCGCAGCCGGGTCAACTCTGCACGCCTGGCCCATGACGATCAGCAGCACTACCAGGCCCGCCTGGGCCGCGAGCACGAGCAGATCTACGAGGCCATCGCCCGGCAGGACCCGGAGTCGGCCCGCGCCGCCATGCGTCTGCATCTGACCAACAGCCGCGAGCGGTTACGCCAGGCCCATGAGGAAGCTGAGGCGAGCACGGTCGGCTGACCGCCGCGCCTCGTCAGCCCGCTGCCGCGCCCGGCGGCGGGCGACGCTTCTGCACGAACCCTAGCGGCGGTAGGCCAGCAGGACGATACCGCCGACCACGATCAGACCGCCAACCACCTGCATGGCCCCGAGCACCTGCCCGAGGATCAGCCAGCCCAGCAGCATGCCGGCGACCGGCTCCATGTTCATCACCGGCGCGTTGCGCGCGATGTTCAGCCGTGGCATGCAGATGAACAAGGTCGAGAAGGCCGCGCCGTAGAGCAGCACCAGGCAGGCGAGGGCGATCCAGCCGGCTGTGGCGCTGGGCAGGCCGAGCCCGCCGGGAATCAGGCCGCTGCTGCCGAGCATGGCCGAGGCGAGAAACACCACGATCAGCGTCAGCATGCTGCGCACCGAGCCGGCCATGCTCGACAGCTTGTGTTCGGTCACCCACAGCGCCACCGCGAACACCGCGGCGGCCGTCAGGCTGAACAGGATGCCGGCGACCCACTGGCCATCCGGTGCCTCGGCGCTCAGCAGGCGCGCCGGCACATCCAGCACCAGCACCAGGCCGAACAGGATCAGGCCCATGATCGCCAGCGCCTGACGGGTCGGCCTTGGGCCGCCGAGGAGCCAGGTGAGCAGCGCCAGCAGGATCGGCGAAAGGTTCACCACCAGCAGTGCCAGCGCCACCGGGACGCGCGCCACCGCCGAATAGATGCAGAAGCTCTGCACCGCGATCAGCAGGCCGAGCAGAAGCTGCCAGCGCCAGGTGGCCGGGCTCAGGCGCAGCGATTCACGCCGCCAGAACACCAGCGCCGCCAGCACCACAAGGGTCACGCCGGCGCGACAGAGCATGGCCAGCAGCAGTCCGGTGTCGTGATCGAAGGCGATGCGCGCGGCGATGTGGTTGCCGGCGAACGAGCAGGCCAGGGTGGCCAGGACCAGTACGGCGATATGGCGGGGAAAGGGCGCAGCAGTTTGCATGGGAAAGCCAGTCCTTCTAGTGCCTGTGCAGAGTTCGAGTCGTTCCGTTGCAGGGTGACCTTGGGTTAGCGGCGGCCAGTTCAAGATCGGTGATCTGCGAATGCTCGTCGGCGAGCACAGTAAAACGCCGCCCGGGTGGGCGGCGTCCTCGTTCCCATTTGCGTGCCGTCAGAGCACTACGCTCGGCAGCCACAGCGAGATCATCGGGATATAGGTCACCGCCATCAGCACGGCGAACAGTGCGGCGTAGAACGGCAGCAGCGCCTTCACGGTGTTCTCGATGCTGACCTTGCCGATGGCGGCACCGACGAAGAGTACCGCACCAACCGGCGGGGTAATCAGCCCGATCCCCAGATTGACCAGCATGATCATGCCGAAGTGCACCGGGTCGACGCCGAACGACGTCACCACCGGCAGCAGGATCGGCGTGAGGATCAGGATCAGCGGCGCCATGTCCATCAGCGTGCCGAGCACCAGCAGCATCGCGTTGACGCACAGGAGAATCACATAGCGGTTGTCCGACAGGGTCAGGAACGCGGTGGTGATCTTCGCCGGGATCTGCATCAGCGTCATGATGTAGCCGAAGCTGGCGGCGAAGGCGATCAGGATCATCACGATGGAAAGCGTGCGCACCGTGCGGTGCAGCATCTTCGGCAGCTCGCGCCACTTGTAGTCGCGGTAGATGAACATGGTCACGAAGAAGGCCCAGACCACGGCCACGGCGGCCGACTCGGTGGCGGTGAACACGCCGGAGAGAATGCCGCCGAGGATGATCACCATGGTCATCAGGCCCCACAGCGCCTCGACGCAGATCTTCAGCGCCTGGCGCAGCGGCACCACTTCGCCCTTGGGGTAGTTGCGCTTGCGCGCGAACAGCAGGCAGAGCGTGGCCATGGCGGTGCTGAGCAGCAGGCCAGGGCCGATGCCAGCGACGAACAGCGCGGAGATCGACACGGTGCCGCCGGCCGCCAGCGAGTAGATCACCGAGTTGTGGCTGGGCGGGGTGAGCAGCGCCTGCACCGAGCCGCTGACGGTCACCGCGGTGGAGAACTCGCGCGGATAGCCCTTCTTTTCCATCTCCGGAATCAGCACCGAGCCCACCGAGGCGGTATCAGCCAGCGAGGAGCCGGAAATCGCGCCGAAGAAAGTCGAGGCGGTGATGTTGACCAGCGACAGCCCGCCACGGACGAAACCCACCAGCACTCCGGCGAAGGCCACCAGTCGGCGGGCCATGCCGCCCTCGGCCATGATCGCGCCGGCCAGGACGAAGAACGGGATAGCCAGCAGGGAGAATTTGTTCACGCCGCCGGCGATCTGGATCATCACGGCATGCAGCGGGATGTCGATGTACCAGGCGCCGACCAGGGTGGCCAGGCCGAGGGCGTAGGCTACCGGAACGCGTAGCAGGATAAGGACGATGAAGCTGCCCAGCAGGACGACGGCATCCATTACACGGACTCCTTGGACTCTTCGCGGGCTTCGTAGTCGACGACCCGGCGTTTGCTCTGGTCGCCGTACAGCAGTTGCTCGATGACGAACAGCAGGGTGATCAGCCCGCCCAGTGGGATCGGCGCATAGCTGACGCCGACGCGCATCCAGGGCAGGGTGCTGAGGTACTGGTTCCAGGTGGCAACGCACAGCTTGTAGCCCCAGATCAGCATGAACAGGCTGATAGCGGCCATAGCCAGGCGCACGAACAGAACGACGAAGGGCTGGGCCAGCGGCGGCAGGCGATCACTGAGCACCTGCACGGCCATGTGCGCGCCCGCGCGGTAGCTGGCGGCGGCGCCGACGAAGGTGAACAGCACCATCAGCAGGATGGCGATGGGCTCGGGCCAGCCGAGGCCCTGGCCCAGTGCGTAACGGCTGAACACGCCCCAGGGGATGATCGTCGCCATGATCACGATCGCCAGGGCGGCGACGATGACGCAGGCGCGATAGATGACGTCATTGACGCCCAGAACCAGGTTTTTCATGAGATTCCACCGGTTGCATCGCGGCGGTGCGGGCCGTCGCGATGCGCTTGCACGAGGATTACTGAACGGCTTCGATGCGCTTGATCAGCTCGGCGTAGGGCGCGCCGTACTTCTCGCGGATCGGCGCGGTCGCGTCGAAGAAGGGCTTCTTGTCGACTTCGATGAACTCGACCCCGGCTTCCTTGAGCTTGGCTTCGCTGGCGGCGGACTTCTCGTCCCACAGCTTGCGCTCTTCGAACTGCGCTTCCTTGGCGAACTTCTTCACCAGGTCCTGCTGCTCGGCACTGAGCTTGTTCCAGGTGGTCTTGGAGATCACGATCGGCTCGGGCAGGATCAGGTGGCCGGTCAGGCTGTAGTACTTGGCGTTGCGGAAGTGGTTGTGCTCGAGCATGGTCGGCGGGTTGTTCTCGGCACCGTCGATCACGCCGCTCTGCAGCGCACTGAAGATCTCGCCGGTGTCCATGGCGATACCGCTGGCGCCCAGGGCGTTGAAGGTTTCGATGAACATCGGGTTGCCGATCACGCGGATCTTCATGCCCTTGAGGTCTTCCAGGCTGCGCACCGGCTCCTTGGTGTAGAGGTTGCGCACGCCGCCATCCATCCAGGCCAGGCCGACCATGTTGAATTCGGAGTTGGTGATCTTGTCGAGGATCTCCTGGCCGATCTCGCCATCGATGACCTTGCGCATGTGTTCATGGTCGCGGAACACGAACGGCATGTTGAACACGTTGACGTCCGGGACCACCGGTCCGAGGGTGCCGAGGCTGACGCGGGTCATCTGTACCGCGCCGAGCTGCACCTGCTCGACCACTTCCTTTTCCGAGCCGAGCACGCCGCCGGCGAACATGCGGTAATCCAGCTCGCCGTCGGTGGCTTCGGCGATCTTCTTGCCTATGTTCTCCTGGGCGACCACCGTGGGGTAGCCGGCCGGGTGGATCTCGGCAATCTTCAGCGTCATGGCATGCGCCAGCCCGCTGACGCAGAAGGCGAAGGGTAGGGCGGTGACGAGCAACTTGCGTTTGAGGTTCATGACACTCTCCATCTTGTTTTTGTTGGTGTGCAGCGTTGCGAGAAGCGAGGTCGGGCACGCAGCGGCCCTTCCCTGGTGAGTCAGTTGAAGGCGGGTTCCTCCAGTCCGGTGACACCCGGGTTCAGGGCGAAGACGCCACCGGCCAGCGGCTGGTCGCTCAGATCGCCACCGGGGCGGATCGAGGTGACGAACAGGGTGTCCAGGCGCGAGCCGCCGAAGGCGCACATGGTCGGTTTCTTCACCGGTACGGCGAGCGAGCGGTCCAGGCGGCCATCCGGGGTGAAACGGTGGATCAGCCCGGCGTCGTTGCCGCAGATCCAGTAGCAACCGTCGGCATCTACCGCGGCACCGTCGGGTCGGCCGGGGTGGTCGAGCATGTCGACGAACAGGCGTCGGCGGCTCGGCGTGCCGTTGTCCGTGTCGTAATCGAAGGCCCAGATCTTCTGCACGCTGGGGTGCGAATCGGACAGGTACATGGTCCGTCCATCTGGGCTGAAGGCCAGGCCGTTGGGCACGATAAAGCCGTCGAGCTGCGGCCGCAGCGGCGCATCGTTGCTATCGCGATCCAGCCGGTAGAGCGCGCCGACCGGGTGCCCGGCGGCCATGTCCAGCGCCATGCTGCCGGCCCAGAAACGGCCCTGGCGATCACAGCGGCCATCGTTCATGCGCATCTCGGCCAACTGGTGCTCGATGGTCGCCAGCGCGCGGCTGTCGAGCCGGCTGTCCGGGCGCGTCTGCAGGGCGAAGAAGCCGCTCTCCATGCCGGCCACCCAGCCGTCGCCGTGGCGCGCGATGCAGGCCAGCATCTGCTCGCCCTGCCAGCGGGAAACCTGGCCGTCGGCAGCGCTCCAGCGCAGCAGATCGCGGTTGGGGATGTCGACCCAGTACAGCGCCTGCTCGGCGGCGACCCAGACCGGGCTTTCGCCGGTGGCGCAGCGCAGGTCGGCGATGAGTTCAGCTTCACTGGCCATTGCGTTTCTCTTTGTTGTTGTACGCGGGCGAAGGGGGACGATCAGTCGAAGGGGCCGGCCGCGACGAAGGCGCCGCCCTGGTAGATGCCGGCCGGGTCGTCAGCGCTGTACGGCGGTTGCTGCTCGACCTTGTCGCGGAACGCTTCGGAGCTGTCCTGCGCTTGGAAGCCCAGATGCGCCGCCAGATGGTTGTCCCACCACACGTCACGGTTGGCGGACATGCCGTAGACCAAGGTATGGCCCACCGCTGGCGTGAACAGCGCGCAGCGCATCAGCTCGGTGAGGTCGCGGAAACTGAGCCAGGTGCTCATCATCCGGCGGTTGGCCGGCTCGGGAAACGAGGAGCCGATGCGGATGCTCACGGTCTCGATGCCGTAGCGGTCGTAATAGAAATTCGCCATGTCCTCGCCGTAGGACTTGGACAGGCCGTAGTAGCCGTCAGGGCGCCGTGGTGTGTGGGCGTCCAGGGTTTCGGCCTGTGGGTAGAAGCCGATCACATGGTTGGAGCTGGCGAAGACCACGCGCTTGATGCCGTGCAGGCGCGCCGCTTCGTAGATGTGAAAGGTGCCACGGATATTGGCGTCGAGGATTTCCTCGAACGGCCGCTCGATGGAGACACCGCCGAAGTGGGCGATGGCGTCGACACCTTCGCAGAGGGCATGCACCGCCGCCTTGTCGGCGAGGTCGCAGGGCACGACCTCCTCGTGCTCGCCGGCTGCCGGAGCCATCGGCGCGATATCGGACAATCGGATGATGCGGGCGTAGGGCTGCAGGCGTTCACGCAGCTCCTTGCCAAGGCCGCCCGCTGCACCGGTGAGCAGAAGGCGGCCGAAGGGGGGATTTTGGGTAGAGGTCATCGGAGTGCCTGTCGTTATTGTTTTAAAGTCATCTGTTGTCATATGACATGGCGCAAATATCAGCATTTGCCTGGTTAAATGTCAACAGGCTTAAAGTCGTATTCGCTCAGCTGTGCTGGTGCACCCGGTGCGCGCCGTTGGCATATGGAGGCGTTAAGCCTCTCCGTCAGCGGCTCCCTGGTTGTGGCGGTGATACTTGGCGGCAGCGACAACCGAACCCATCGTTTTCGACGATAGTTGTATGATGACTTGGCGGAATAGCAAGACCTGCGACAGCGACACCTTCAGCTGAACTAGCGCCTGCGATGCAATCGTCAGGCTCGCTTCAGTGTATCCGGCATGATCCGCGACCTTATGGCAGCAGCTCCGGGCGCAAGGGGCGGGTGTGGTGCGAGGCTCGCGCAACGCTATCGCAGCAGGTGCTGCTCCACCCATTGAGCGACCGTCGTGGTCGGAATGCCGCGCTCAGCGTTATAGGTGAGGGATTTGTCCCAGGCGACTCCTACGCCCTCGGCAAATACCGCCCGGTACTTGCGCATGGGGTCGTCCGGGGCGGCCATCAGCTCGTTTCGTAGCATCGGGATCGTCCATTGCTCACGCCGCATCGGGCGCTTCAGCACGCGCTCGACGGTGTCGGCCAGCTGGCCATAGCTGATGGTATCGCCGGCGCAGAAGACTATCGGGTCGCCCTGGACCGGCTCGCAGACGACTCGGGCGGTCAGGCGGCCGATGTCCTCCGGTGTCGTAACCGTTACGGTGGTATCCCAGCTGCCGAGAGCGCGAACGATGTTGTTGTCCAGATCGACCACGCCCAGCGCCGGCTCGAACAGGAAGCTGGTGAACATACCGGTGGAGATGATCTGCCATTGAAGCCGGGTTTGCGCACGCAGCATGTCGCGTACGTCCAGCTGTTCGTCGAACAGTGGCTGCGGGCTCCCGCGACCGATGGCGTCATAGTCGACGCCGAACTGCCATGGGATATAGCGCTTCACGGTCGACTGCAGCGCCGCCTGGGTCAGTTTGCGTTGGATGCCGGGCCCCGCCGCGAAGCCAAGGCAGCTGATCAGCGTGTCGAAACCACTGAACAGCTGCGCCAGATGCTCAACGGAGTCGCCAGCTGCATCGGCATGGACATAGGCGACCCCGAGGTGCTCGAGCGTTTCGGCCTGCGATCCGCCCTGGTCATGCCCATCAGCGGGTGGTCGCAACATTGCCGTTACGCGCGACCCGGGTCGGCCGGCAAGTGCCTGGAGCACGGCCATGCCGAGTTCGCCGACTCCCAGTACCAGTACGTTGTCAGTCTTTTCAGGGGTGAGTGACTGCATATGTGCGATCTCCTCGATGGACTAGCGATGGACGGGTTTTATCCTGTCACTCTCGATGGGCATACAGAAGAAGGCACACGCGTGATACCGCATGAACACATGACCGAAGATGATGTGATCCGTTATTCGCAGGCTGCGTGCGAGGCGCTCAGCGCCGATGATGGCAAGCTCAAGCGTGAGGTGCTGACGCATGCCGGTAATCGTTGGTCGCTCGGCATCGTGCACGCGTTGGGCGTAAGCGGAAAACTTCGCCATGCCGAGCTGGCCCGCCGCCTGGGCGGCGTCACCCAACGCATGCTGACTCGCAGCCTCAGGCAGCTGGAGCGCGACGGACTGATTCTGCGCTTCGACCACCGGGAAGTGCCGCCGCGGGTGGAATACGAGCTGACGGCGCTTGGCCGGAGTTTTCTGGCGCGCATGGTGCCGCTGTGGATGTGGCTGCTGGAGAATGCCGAGGCGTTTCGCGCATCCCGTGATCGTTTTGACGGGAGCAACCCAGGTAGCGCTCGCTGACGCTTAATTACGCTGGTCTGTTTCGGCGCAGGCCGAGGGGCTGACAGTAACCACGGCGAGGCGGATCGGTGGAGTCAGACTCGCTCCTCGGTGGGCCCGCTTGGGGCGGCGCCGCTTCAGAACTGCCTTACCAGCGCGGCGACCGCGATGCCGGCGGCAATCGCTGGCAGTGGCTTCTTCAGCACCAACATGGTCACTGCCGTGGCCAAGAGCGCCAGGCGCGCGCCGCTGTCGCCCTGCCATGCCATCGGCGCGACGATCGCCACCAGTACCGAGCCGGACATGGCGGTGATGAACTGCCGGACGCGGTCGCTGATCGGCACGAAAGCCATGACGAGCACGCCGCCCCAACGCGTCGCCAGGGTCACCAGGGCCATGACCAGCACCACGATCAGCGCGCCGGCGCCCGTTGCATCAAGATTCACGCGCTTTCTCCTGCCACAGCAGCCCCATCGCGCCACCGGACAGGGCTCCCACCACCACGTGGCTGTTCTCCGGCAGGTAGCGGAAGGCGAGCAGCGAGGCGGCGGCTGCCACGCTCCAGATCACCAGCATGCGCAGGTTCTTCTCGCCGCCGACCACCATCGCCAGCAGGAAACAGCCCATCACCATGTCCAGCCCCAAGCGCTTCGGATCGCTGACCGCACTGCCGAAATGGATGCCCAGCCAGCTGCCGACCACCCAGAACGACCAGAGCGCAAGGCCACCACCGAGCAGCAGGCCGAAGCCCGGGCGGTTGCGGTTGAAGGCCTGCATGGCCATCGCCCAGTTGGCGTCCGAGGCGATCAGCATCACCCCGTAGCGCCGACCCGGCGGCAACTGGCGCAACCAGGGATAGAGCGTGGCGCCCATCAGCAGGTGGCGGGCATTGATGGCGAATACCGTGACCATCAGGGTGAACAGCGGCACCTGAGTGCCCCACAGCTCCAGCGCGGCGAACTGCGAGGCGCCGGCGAACACCAGCGCGCTCATCGTGAGGATCACCGAATCGTCCAGCCCGGTCTGCACCGCGGCGAGGCCGAAGGCGGCACCGAACAGGGTGACGAAGATGGAAATAGGCGCGAGCTGGCGAAAACCGGTCCAGACCATGCGCCGGTCGAAATGATGCAACTCGGTTTCTGTGTCGGTCATGCAAGTTCTCCAGTTGAGCGCGCCGGACTGGCGGAGCTGTCCGTGCATTGCCCGGCCGGCCAGATTAAGACCAGTTCGATCGACGCGACAGTTCAGTTGCGCACCAATCGGCCGGTACAGCGTAGGTGCAGCGGCAGCATCGAGGCGGGCGAGCCGTTCAGGCGACACGGAGCGAGCGGCTGCCTGCCTGGTTTGCCTGCTGCGGCTAGATCGGCGGCATGCTCTGGGCAATATCGCCGGCCGCCTGACGCACGGCATCGCGCGCCGCCTCCAGCGCCGGGTTGTCGTTGTCGTCGCGCCAGGCCAGGTGCAGCTCGGCGCAGATCCCCGCCGGCAGCGGCAGTTCGCGAAAGCACACATGCTGGAAGCGGATCGCGCCGGCCCCGCGCGGCACCAGCGCCAGGCCGAGGCCAGCGTTGACCAGCGAGAGGATGGTCAGCGTCGAGCCCAGCGACTGGACGAATTCGGGCTGGATGCCGCTGGCGCGGAACAAGCCGGTGTGCAGCTCGTTGAACGGCTGCCAGGCGCCATGGGCATAGAGGATGAACGGCTCGCCATTGAGCATTTCCAGGGTCGGCGCCGGATGCTGCGCCAGCGGGTGCCGGACCGGCGTCGCCAGCACGAAGGGCTCGCGCAGCAGGCATTCGCTGACCAGCCCCGGCTGCTGCAACGGCTCGCGCACCACCGCCAGGTCGACCCGGCGTGCCCGCAGGGCCTGCAGCTGCTCGAAGGTGGTGGTCTCCAGCAGGTTGATGGCCACGCCTGGCCGTTCCCGGCGCACCTGGGTGATGGCGCGCGGCAGGAAGTCGTATACCGCGCTGGCCACGAAGCTGATGGTCAGCGAGCCGCTCTCGCCCAATGCGGCCAGTCGCGCGCCCTGCGCCGCGCGGTGGGCCTGGTCGAGCAACGCCTGGGCCTCGACGAAGAAGGCGCGGCCGGCGGCGGTGAGCGCCACCGAGCGCGTGCTGCGGGTAAACAGCGCGACGCCGAGCTGATGTTCCAGCAGCTGGATCTGCCGGCTCAGTGGTGGCTGGGTCATGTTCAGACGCTCGGCCGCGCGGCGGAAGTTCAGCTCGCTGGCCAGGGTGGTGAAGCAGCGCAGCTGGGCGAGTTCGAACATTGATCCGTTCCTGGTATCAATCGAGTGCAGAAATGAATTAGACCGTATCAATCCTTCGGGGAGATTATCCAGCTCATTCCCTGATTGGCGAGGCGGCGACACACGAATGAGCGACCTCTATGAAGCGGACCGCATCAGCTGGATCGGCCTGCGTGCTGTGGAGTTGCCACTGCAGCGGCCCGTCAGCGACGCCAAGGTGCTTACCGGGCGACAGCTGCCCCTGGCGTCGGTCAGCCTGCTGTTCGTCGAGCTGCAGTCGCAGCAGGGGCATCACGGTCTCGGTTTCAGCTACAGCCTGCGCACCGGCGGGCCGGCGCAGTATGCCCATGCGCGGGAGCTGGCGCCGTTGCTGCTGGGCGAAGACCCCAACGACATCGCCCGCCTGTGGAGCCGGCTGAGCTGGGCCAGCGCCTCGATCGGGCGCAGCGGCCTGGCGCTGCAGAGCATCGCCGCCTTCGATACGGCGCTGTGGGACCTCAAGGCGCGCCGCTCCGGCCTGCCGCTGGCCAAGCTGCTCGGCGCCCATCGCGACGCGGTGCCCTGCTACAACACCTCCGGTGGCTATCTGCAGGCGCCAATCGAGGAGGTCATCGAGCGCGCGGAGGCTTCGCTGGCGCGCGGCATCGGTGGCATCAAGCTCAAGGTCGGCCAGCCGAACCGGCGCGAGGACCTGCGCCGCGTGCGGGCGCTGCGCGAGGCGCTGGGGGCGGATGTGGCGCTGATGGTCGACGTCAACCAGCAATGGGACCGCACCACCGCGCTGCGCATGGGGCGCGCGCTGGAGGAGCTGGAGCTGGCGTGGATCGAGGAACCACTGGATGCCCACGATCTGGACGGCCATGCCGCCTTGGCCGCGCAGCTGGTTACCCCGGTCGGTAGCGGCGAGATGCTCGCCAGTGCGGCCGACGCCTGTGCCTTCGTCGAGCGCGGCGCGGTGGATGTGATCATGCATGACGCGCCGCGCATTGGTGGCATCACGCCGTTCCTGCAGGTGGCCGAGGCGGCGCGGCGGCGCGGAATCATCATGGCGCCGCACTTCGTCATGGAGCTGCATATCCACCTCGCTGCGGCCTACGAACATGCCACCTGGGTTGAGCATTTCGAATGGCTCGAGCCGCTGTTCCAGGAGCGACTCGAGATCCGCGATGGCTGCATGCAGGTGCCGACCCGGCCCGGGCTGGGGCTGAGCCTCAGCGAGCGGGTGGCGGGCTGGACGCTGGCAAGCGCTGCGTTCGGTCGGCGCGGCTGAGCCAAACCCTCCTCCGGCCGGAAGAGGGGCGTCGGTTTAGGTACGCAGGGCCTGCGCGATGGCACCGCTGCGTGGCCGCACGGCGCTGTACAGCTGCCAGAGCACGAAGGCCAGGGCCAGGCCGAGGAATGTCGCGGCGATGGGGTTGCTGACGAAGGCGGCGAAGTTGCCATCGGACAGCATCAGGCCGCGGCGCAGGTTGGTTTCGGCAATGGGTCCCAGAATAACGCCCAGCACCAGCGGTGCCAGCGGGTAATCAAGCGACTTCAAGCCATAGCCGACCAGCCCGATCGCACCAAGAAGGTAAAGATCGGTCACCCGGTTATTGAGCGCAAAGGCCCCGATCACGCAGCAAATCATCACGGTCGGCACAATGAACTGTTTGGGAATGTCGGTCACGCGCAGGAACAAACGCATCGACAGCACACACACCACCAGCATCATCAAAGACGCGACAACCATGGCAACGAACATGCCATAGGCCAGATCGGCATTATCCATGATCAAACGCGGACCAACCGAAATGCCATGCACCATAAGGGCTGCCATAAGAATGGCGTCAACCGCCGATCCCGGAATACCGAGCGCAATCATCGGAATAAGACCACCACCGGCCGTGGCAGAGTTGCCGGCCTCGGATGCAATCACGCCATCAGGCGTGCCTTTGCCAAATTCCTCAGGATTTTTGGAGCTGCGCTTGGCCTGATCATAGGCCAGAAGGTTGGCAATCGATCCACCGGCCCCCGGAAGCGCACCGATAAAGACACCGATCAAGGATGACCGCACCAGATTGACCGGATGCATCAGAACTTCGCGCATCACAGCCCAGGTCTTGAATTCGATCACATCGGGGATCAAGGCGCCCTTTTTGTCACTTTTGCCGTGATCCTCGACTTCGCCCATCAATTGGCTGATGGCAAAAATACCAATCAAAACAATCAGGAACGGCAAGCCCGGCATCAGGATGTCGGATTCAAAGGTCAAACGCGGACGGCCCATCATCGGATCCGGACCAATGGTCGCAAGTCCAAGCCCGATCACACCGGCAATCAGGCCGCGCATCAACGAATTCCCGACAAGGCTTGCAACAATCGTCAGGGCAAACACGATCAACGAGAAATATTCCCAAGGACCAAGTTTGACCGCGATCAGCGCCAAGGGCGGGGCCGCGACAATCAGGATGATGGTTGAAATGATCGTGCCAAAGAATGATGACCAAACACCAAGCGAAAGCGCACGCCCCGGTTCCCCGCCACGCGCCATCGGAAAGGCATCAAAGGTGGTGGCAACTGAGCTTGGCGTTCCCGGAATCCCCAAAAGGGCGGCACTGATCAGGCCACCGGTATAGCCACCGACATAAACCGACAACATCACCGAAACCCCCTGAAGCGGACCCATCGTAAAGGTCAGCGGCAAGGTCAGAATGATCGCCATGGTAACGGTAAAGCCGGGAATGGCGGCTGCGACGATCCCGGCAACGGAACCGATCAGCATGTATATCAGGGTATCGAATGCGAAAACCTGATGGGCACCGGCAAGAAATGCATCCAACATGATCGTAAACTTTTGTTAGCCCGCAAACAGCATGCCGCGCGGGAGAAACACGTTAAAGACTTCGGCAAACAGCAGATTCAAACCAACCGAGAAAATCAGGGCGGCGATCACAGACTGAATGACGGTCTTTTTCGAAATGCCTGCGATCATCAACTGGGTGATCAGCAAAAACACAAAGGTCGCCAGCGAAAAACCGGCAATCGGCAAGACGCCAAGATAAACAACCAGCAAACCAAACAGCGCAAAGGAGAACCGGCGCACCTTGAGCCAGCCGCAAAGGCCTTCAAGCAGACCATCAAGCCGACCGGCCTTGCGGATATCGATGATGGCGCGAACAGCCGTTATCAGGCACAGAACCGCCAGAACAGCAAAGACCAGTTGCGGGAAGGATCCGGCACCAAGTGGTTCCCAGCGTGATGTCGGCAGTTCACCCGCACGCAGCGACAGATAAACCGATCCCAAACCGAACACGATATATGAAATCAGCCGTGCGAACTCGGTTCTTGCACGAGAAGCAGCGGATGCTGATGCATCCGCTGCTGCTGATTTCTCAGTCCCGTTCGTCATCCTGCGAGCTTGCCAACCAGACGGTCAACGGTTTCAGACAGTTTGCCGAGATAGGCTTTGTATTTTTCCTGGCCAAGGAACATCGCCTCGGAACCAACATTCTTGATCTTGGTGCGGACGTCTTCTTTCTGCATGACCTTTGCAAGGTCTGCTTCAAGGGCATCGGCGATTTCCTGCGGGGTTCCTTTAGGCAGAACAACACCGCGGGTCACAGCCAGATCAAGATCGTGACCAAGTTCACCAAATGTCGGAACATCCGGCGCATCGGCGGTACGTTCGGGCATACCAACAGCCGCAAAGATCAGATCGCCGTTTTCAACAAACTGACCAGCCGAAGACACATCACCGATTGCCACGTCAATGTTACCACCCACCAGCGCACGAATACGCTGACCGGTACCTTCATAGCCGACATAGGAGAACTGAATGCCAAAGGCATCTTCGATCATTGCCATATGAAGATGCGGCACACCAGCAAGGGTCACACCGGCGCGCACGGCACCCGGATGTTCCTTGGCAAAGGCAACCATTTCCTCAAAGTTCGAGAAATTGTCGTTCTTCGAAAGCGTCAGATACTGCGGCGACGAGGTCACCAGCGCGACCGGCATGAAGCTGTCCCAGTTCAGTTCGGTGATGCCGGTACCGTTGGCAATCAGAAGACCTTCATGGATCTGCGAAATGGTGTAGCCATCTGCCGGACGCTTGGCAAATTCGGCCAGACCAACATTGCCACCAACGCCAGGCATATTGATGACAGGAACCGCTTCGCCAGTTTCTTCCGCCAGGCCCTGCGCGACAATGCGCATCAGGGTATCACTGCCGCCACCCGGCCCCCAGGGCACGATGAATTCGATCGGTTTTTCGGGATAATCCTGCGCCTGAGCCGGACCTGCGACGGTTGCTGCCAGCAAACCGGCAGCAACTGCAATCTTGCGGAACATATATTGCCTCCTGATGTCACGCTATTAACCTATGAACCAATCAACTTTTGGTTCGGTCACATTCTCGACATATTGTTGGCAGCAACAAACCAATTCTGCAAGCGCAAAATAATATCCTTCCACTTATAAGGATTTTATTGAACATTCCTGCTAAAAGAGGATAGTACCAATTATCAGATTTTAACATAATTGGTACGGATTGGTTCGAATGTTTGAAATGGATGGCGCAATGAGCCTTTATCTCGTCTGGGGCGCGGCCATGCTGTTTGCTGGCGTCGTTGGCGGGATCATGGCCGGTCTGCTTGGTGTTGGCGGCGGGATCGTGATTGTCCCGGTGCTGTATCATTTTCTGACCACCATGGGGGTCGACGAATCCTTGCGCATGCAGGTCGCCGTTGCCACGTCGCTGACCACAATCATTGCCACAGCAATTTCATCGACGCGCAGCCATTATAAAAAGGGCTCTGTTGATACCGCCCTTCTCAAACATTGGGGACCGGCCATCATTGTCGGCGTGATCCTGGGAACGACCATTGGCGGTTTGGCCGATGGCCGGGTTCTGACCATCGTGTTTGCTGTGGTGGCGCTGATCGTTGCTGGCAACATGATCCTCGTAAAGGACCGCGAAACCAACGAGGCCAAAAACCCGACGAAATCCGTTTGGGCTGTGCTTGGCGTTATTGCTGGCAGCCT
>ENA-ORCZ01000464-ORCZ01000464.1-marine-metagenome-genome-assembly--contig:-NODE-464-length-17716-cov-4.426385_pt1 | contig 17716 bp, 17 predicted proteins | sample MGYA00237785_ERZ508519 | MGnify/ENA primary metagenome ERZ508519 (study PRJEB26189, sample SAMN06268790) | marine metagenome | isolation source: Bioluminescent Bay, La Paraguera, Puerto Rico | place...
CAGAACCCAGCGCATCCACCGCAACGGCGGCCGACAATGCGCTATCAATCCCGCCCGACATGCCGATCACAACACCGGGGAAACCGTTTTTATTGACATAGTCGCGCAGGCCAAGAACCAGTGCCTGATAGATCGCATCAAGCCCGGTGGGATAAGCTGCCTTTGGCGCATCAGCTCCACAGCGCCATTTACCGTCCTCATCCTGCTGCCAAGTGGTCAGCACCACATCCTCGGCAAAGGCAGGCAAAGCCAACGCAAGCGATCCATCGCCGTTCAGGCCAAACGATCCGCCATCGAATACCAGTTCGTCCTGACCGCCGACTTCGTTGCAATAGATCATCGGCTTGCCGCTTTCGCGCACCCGATCTTCGATCAGCTTACGACGCAAATCATCCTTATCGGCTTCAAACGGTGATCCATTCGGCACAAGGAAGATTTCTGCGCCTGCACCGGCCAGATGGGCCACCACATGCGGTGTCCAGACATCTTCACAGATCGGCACACCCAGCTTGACACCCTTGAATGAAATCGGGGTCGGCATCGGGCCTGCGGCGAAGACGCGTTTTTCATCAAACACGCCATAGTTCGGCAAATCGTTCTTGGCGCGCACATCAACAATCTTGCCCTGATCAATCAGCAAAACCGCATTATGACGCGTACCGTCAATTTCCCATGGCGTGGTCAACAGCAAGGCCGGACCATCTTTGCGTTTGGCGGTATGATCGCAGATGAACTGAACCGCATCGTGCAGATGGCGCATGAAGGCAGGCTTCATTACCAGATCCTCGGGCGGATAGCCCGACAGGACCAGTTCAGAATACAGAACCACGTCCGCAGCCTGATCAGCCGCAGTTTCCCAGGCAGCCACAACCTTGTCCCGGTTCCCGGTGACATCACCGACAATCGGGTTGAGTTGGGCAATCGCAATGGCAAGCTTCTTTGTCATGATGTTGGAATAGGATCGCCCCTGCGCGCTGTCAATTGCGGAATGCGCAATATCCCATGTTTCAGACAAGATCACCATTCTTGCATGGCAGAAATGCAATGCTTTGAAACCAGCAAGCACATTGGCTTTCAGCGTGATTTTATTCTTATCAACGACTTAGCGTGTTGATAATGACTTGCAAAATCGGCTTCATCCCGATCTATTGCAGGCGACCGTGAAAACACGGCAATAAACACAAATTAAAATACGAGCAAACAACATGACCCACAGCCCCAATGCGGCCGCCGAAATGGCGGCGGTAACCATTTCCCATATTCCAGGCCGCGAAATTACTGAAAACCTTGGTATTGTCTTTGGCAGTTCCGTGCGCAGCCGCAACTTCCTTTTTGATATTTTTGCGATGCTGAAAAACCTGTTCGGGGGTGAAGTACGCTCCTACACCCGGCTTTTGGAAGACGCCCAGCAGGAAGCCACCAGCCGCCTGATTGCCCAAGCCAAAAAGTTAGATGCCGACGCAGTTGTGGATGTCCATTTCGCAACGTCACAGGTGGCCTACAAGGCGGCTGAGATTTTCGCATACGGCACAGCCGTAAGACTGAAATAACAGGGCAGGCACAACACCATGGAAGATCTGTTTCTTCCGGGAATTGCCCTGACCATCCTGATCGGAATCGCTTATATAACCGGCCGCTTGGCCGATGGGGCACATGAACGCGCGCTCAAACGCGACGAAGCATTGTTGCCCCATCAATATCTTGATTCCGGGGATGCAGTTCCCGATGACATCACGTTGCATGACAGCAAACTGGTGACCGGTAAGGTCGTCATTGCCGAAGACCGTTTTCGCAATCTTCTGGCCCGGCTGCGCATTTTTGTCGGCGGTCGACTGGCCGCGCACGAAGCCACCGTCACCAGGGCCAAGCGCGAGGCGATCTTGCGGCTTCGCACCAATGCCAAGGGCGCAAGCCACATCATCGGTCTGCGCTTTGATTCTGCCGAACTTGGACGCGGCATGATCGAGGTGATCGTTTCCGGTACCGCCCTTTATACCGATCATCGTCCGACGGGCGGGCGGCCATCTGCCCTTCCCGATGACGGGGTGAATATTTCCCATCGCAATCTTCTGGCCGAATTTGCGTCGGGCAGTATCGCGTTCCTTTTGATTTGCTGGGGGATTTATACGGCAAGCGGTCTCGCGGTTGAATGGGCGGCAAACAGCATTTCGGTTCAGGAAGAAGTTGCCATCTGGTCGGAGCTTGAACCCGGCCTGATCGCAGAACATCGCGAAGATTATGAACGCAGCCTGCCGGAACGCTATCTTCTCGATCTGGTCAATTCCATCCCCAAGGAGGCCATTGGCCCGGCAAAGGATTATGACTTTGATGTCCTGATCATCCCAGATGACAGTCCAAATGCCGCCGCACTACCCGGTGGCCTGATGCTCGTTCATACCGGGATGCTTGAACTGGTCGATACCGAGAACGAGCTGCTGTCGATCCTTGGTCATGAAATCGGTCATTATAACGGGCGCGATCACCTTGAAGGCATTGGCCGCGAAGTCGTTGGTGTCGCACTTTCGGCCATGATGTTTCAGACCGATGCGGTTCTGACCACCTGGGCGGCAAGCTGGCCGAAACTTCTGGCTGATCGGGACTATTCCCGAAGTCAGGAACTCGATGCAGATGACTGGAGTCTGCGCATCCTGATGGCGAAATACGGCCATGTCGCAGAAGCATCCACCACCTTTGCAAAACTGGGACAGCTTCAAGGCGACCGCAGTTTGCTGGATTATCTTTCAACCCATCCCCATCCACGTGATCGGGTGGAACGACTTGAGGATATGGCGCGCGAACAGGGTCTTCCGATCGGAGAGCCGGTTGATCTTCAAATCGCCTTTGAGAATTTCCTTGTACGCACGGGTGAAATCCCGGCAAGCGCGCTTGAAGACCGCCACCAATTCAACCTTACCAATACAGGACACTAGCCCATGCGCGGACTTTTCGCCCCGTTTCGCTTTCTGAGCGTAAGTGGCCAGCCCAATACCGAGTTCTGGCTCACCCAGTGCATCATTCTGGCATCAACCGTTCTGGGTGTGTATCTGGCAAGCTTTGCCGGTTTTGAAATTGCCGTTGATTTCGACCGTTATCAAAGCACCTCTGATGTCTATAACCTCGAACGATCGCTTGAGGCGGAGTTTGTCGATAACATTGAAAAGGTCGAAACCTGGATTGCCGACTATCCCGAAGGCCCGATGACCTGGCATGCGGCAAACCTCGCCCCGCGCGAACGTCACAAGCTTGACGATATGGTTTGGGAAACCATGCGCTATTCCCAGCGCACCTTTGAAGTCGATCCGGCAATTATCACCGGTGTACGTCGGTTTTATTCCGATATCGAAGCGCAGATGACGATCATGTTCATGCAGCAAAATGCCAACGGCATGGCCAAACATGCCCTTGAAAACATGCAGGAAATTGTCACCACCGCACGTGCGGATGTCTTGCCGCTGTTGCAGTCCGAAATTCAGCGTCTTGATGGTGAACTCGCCAAAATGACGGATTGATCGGGATTAACATCTCGACCAGACAAAAACAAAACCGGGGCTGTTCGCAGTCCCGGTTTTTTGTATCCGCATGCGGCAAAGGTCGGCACGGATTAAAGTGCGAGGGCTGCGTCGATCTCGTCCTGGCTCATGGTTTTGGCCGAACCGTGGATAATGCCGCTGGCGACATCCATGAATTTCTGAAGCGACGTCGTCACTGCGCTGGCTGTCACGCGCAGCAGGTCTTCATCACCCGTCTCGATGATGGTTTCAAGCTGCGAAACCGCATGTGCGACGATTGTATTGAGGTGCTCAATGGTTTCTTCGAACGGCCGACGGAACCTTGGCGGGACATGTTCATAGGCCTCAATCGCCAGTTCCTTGTCGGAAAAGGCACTATCGCGGAAATGCTCCTGATAGCTTTTCGGCGCCCATTCCTTACAGTCCTCGATCATGTCAGGCATGTCGGGCACCATTTCGAGCAGCATGACGATCTCGTTGAAATGGTTCAGATAGTCGGTCGCCAAAAGCGTGGTCGAGGAAATGTTGGTTCCCTCCACCTTCTTTTGCCATGCGCTGAATTCAGCGTCGTCCATCATACCCGTTGCGACCCCTCGCCCTTAATCGTCTGTCAGGAACACCCTGCAATTACCCATACTTAAGAATATTTACTGGCCATTGGTAGATGTTTTTTATGAATTCATGCCGATTGCGCAACAAAATTTTCTGAAATCTAATTTAGGAAACGCATTCTGCGAACATTCCGGACAAATAACCGGATAAATAAAAGGTGCCCGACAGATCGCCGGGCACCTTTGACATCAAGATATATCGCGAAAGATCAAATCAAGCAGAAGCAGCCATCTGTTCTGCGCGCACAGTGTCGCGTTCTTTTTTGATCATTTCCGCCATCAGGAAGGCAAGCTCAAGCGCCTGTCCACCATTGAGGCGCGGGTCGCAATGGGTGTGGTAACGATCCGAAAGCGCATCTTCGGTGACTTCACGTGCACCACCGATGCATTCGGTCACATCCGTACCTGTCATCTCGAAATGAACGCCGCCAGCATGGGTGCCTTCAGCCTTGTGCACGTCAAAGAAGTTTTTGACTTCCGACAGGATCGCGTCAAACGGACGGGTTTTATATCCGCTTGATGCCTTGATCGTGTTGCCATGCATCGGATCGCAGGACCAGACCACCTTGCGGCCTTCGGCCTTAACACGTTTGACCAGACGCGGCAGGTTATCAAACACATTGTCCGCCCCCATACGTGCGATCAGCGTCAGGCGACCGGCTTCATTTTGCGGGTTAAGGATATCGATCAGACGGATCAGGTCATCCTCATCCATGGTCGGTCCGCATTTCATACCGATCGGGTTCTTCACCCCGCGCAGGAATTCAACATGGGCATGATCGGCCTGACGGGTACGGTCCCCGATCCACAGCATGTGGGCCGAACAATCATACCATTCACCGGTCAGACTGTCCTGACGGGTCAGTGCCTGCTCATACCCCAGCAGAAGTGCTTCGTGCGAGGTATAGAAATCGGTTTCACGCAGTTGCGGCGCGCTTTCAGCCGTGATGCCGCATGCTTCCATGAAGGCAACCGCCTCATCAATCTGCGTGGTCAGCTTGCTGTAACGCTCACCAGCCGGGCTGCCATCAACAAATGACAGGTTCCAGCGATGGATCTTGGTCAGATCGGCAAAACCGCCCTGCGCAAAGGCGCGCAACAGGTTCAGTGTCGCTGCCGACTGGTTATAGGCGCGGATCTGGCGCTGCGGGTCGGGAATACGGGCTTCTTCGGTGAACTCGATCCCGTTGACCACATCACCGCGATAGCTTGGCAGTTCGACGCCATTGATGGTTTCGGTGTCAGATGAGCGCGGCTTGGCAAACTGGCCAGCCATACGGCCAACCTTGACCACCGGGCATGCCGCGCCATAGGTCAGAACCACCGCCATCTGCAGCATCACCTTGAAGGTGTCGCGAATGTTGTTCGGGTGGAATTCCTTAAAGCTTTCGGCACAGTCGCCGCCCTGCAGCAGGAAGGCATTGCCTTCTGCAACGTCACCAAGCTTTTCCTTAAGCGCACGCGCCTCGCCAGCAAACACCAAAGGAGGATAGCTGCCGAGCTCTTGCTCTACGGCCTTTACGGCCTGTGCATCAGGATAAGTCGGCACCTGCTTGATCGGCAGGTTACGCCAGCTTTCAATGCTCCAGCTCTTGCTCATTTGCTTCCTCTCAATCCGGCATGTTCATCATCATGCCGCCATTATAGCACATATACGTTTATCTGGCGGAATTCCGCCCGCTTGCCCGATGATTTAACCGGGCCAGACTTGATACGGGTTTTGCCAACGCATTTCCACCCCTTCTCGACATTCGACGGGCATTTTTCGGCAATTTTTTACCAAACCTTCAAAATTTGGCGCAAAATTCCATTCAAAACCTGTGATTTATCAAGGGTAGATACAGCGTGATCAAATACTCACCACCATCAGATATGTGCGAATCCGGTTTTGCGCAGCCTCTGTGGCATCAAATTTCCGGATCTTCATCAAAAACCGCGACACCTTCGGGAATAATCACACCCTTTAATTTCCGCTTGGCCCAAATATGCTTCGCACGACTTAGGTCCGGCTGAATATCAAGTGACCCGCCTTTTACACTGACGGGCTCGTCCCCCTTGAGGTCACCGTGGAACAGGCGCGTCCCACAATCCGGACAGAAATGGCACGACATTTTCCCGCCATCCGATGTAGGACGGGTCCATGTTTTAACAGTGCCCCGGGTGATATTGATATGCGCCGGCGCGACAATTGCCGAAATGCCAAAGGCAGATGCTGATTGCAGCTGACATTCCCGGCAATGGCAGACATAGACCTGTGATGGCGGCACAGACAGCACGTATCTGACAGCGCCACACTGACAGCCACCGGTCAATGACTGCGCTTGATTTTGGGTCGATACGCTCATACGAGCCTCCAGAACATCATTGGGGACGGCAAGCTTTTGCGTTCAACGGCCGCCATTTTCTTGCACCATCAAGACTTTAGCGCCACACTGCCCGCCCGTCGACTTTAACATGGACGCTCCATGACCCCTGAAACGATTGCTGTCATTGCCTGTGCCTATTTCGTGGCAGCCTTCGTCAAAGGTGCGACGGGATTGGGGTTTTCGACCTCCGCGTTGCCAATCCTAGCCCTTGGCGTCGGGCTTAAGACCGGCATGCCGCTTGTGATCATTCCATCGCTTGTCAGCAACTCCATCATCATGGCCCAGGCGGGACATTTTCGCGAAACCGTCAGCCGGTTCTGGCCGATGTTTCTGGCAACCATTCCCGGCATTCTGATCGGGCTTGCCGTGCTTGAAATGGTCGACAGCATTCTGGCCGGGGCGGTTTTGGGACTGGTTTTGATGAATTACGGTGCGATTACCCTTTTTCGCCATGGCAAGCCGCTGTCTGACAAGGTTGCACGCGGACTTGCCCCAATTTCTGGCTTTGCCACCGGCCTGATTAACGGCATCACCGGATCGCAAGTCATGCCGGTTTTACCGTTCCTGCTTTCCATGCGGCTTGAGCCCAAAAAGTTTCTGCAGGCGATCAATATCTCGTTTAGTCTTTCAAGCATCGTCATGGCACTCGGCCTTGCGCGACTGGGACTGATGACGATTGAAACGCTGTGGATTTCGCTGGCCGGATTGGTGCCGGTGTATCTTGGCACCAAGCTGGGCACGCGCGTGCGTGATCGCATGGATGCAGAAACTTTCCGCAAGGTTGTTTTGATCATGCTGATCATTTTTGGCGTCATTCTGGTCGGCAAACTGTTTGCGACTTCGTAATCGAACAGCGACGCCGCTTGGTGTTGGCATCTGGCACAATTGTATCGTTTCTGCTAGCACACCATCATGAAAACCATCGCCCGCCCCGCCTTTGCTGAAACCGAAGAAAAGAAATCCCGCTTTCTGGCCGAACTCGTTTTTCACGATGATCTGGCCAAGCGGATTGATGAATTGCGCGCCCTCCACCCCAAGGCCAATCATCACGTAAACGCCTATCGTTACCTGAATGATGAAGAGCAACTGATCGAGCACGGCAAGGATGACGGGGAACCATCAGGCACATCGGGCATCCCGTGCCTCAAGGTCCTTCAGGGACGTGATCTGATTAATGTTGCGGTGATTGTGACGCGCTATTTCGGCGGCACGAAGCTCGGCACCGGCGGGTTGGTGCGCGCCTATAGCGGGGCGGCCAATGCAGTTTGCGATGTTGCCGAGATCATCGAATATATCCCACAGGGCGAGGCAGAACTGTTTGCCGAATTTTCCGATGCTGGAACGCTGGAGCAAGCCTGCGCAGAGGACCGAATCACAATCCTTGATCGTCAGTTCGATACCGACGGCACGCGCATTAAAATCACCGGGCCGCGCGAACGTCTGGCAGAGCTTAGCGTTCAGTTTCCAATGCCTGAGTGAGACGTATTAGCGCGGTTTTGACTTCGGGCGCATGGTGCTTTCGCGGCATTGAAGCCCGAAACCGAGATCGATGATCTTTTGTTCGGGGGGTTCGCCATCCAGCACCGCTTTGATCATTTGCACGGCCCGTTTGCCGATCTGATAGCGGTCGGTTCGGATCGAAGTCAGTGACGGGTAGCTTGCCGCCATCATTTCAAGATCGTTAAAGCCGATGATCCCCATTTCATCGGGGACCGAGATACCGGCCTTTTGACAGCCAAACAGTGCGCCAAGCGCCATGTCATCATTGTTGCAGAATACGGCATCAAGGTCCGGACGGCGTTTGCGCAACTGTTCGATCAAATGCCCGCCAAGCGAAACACTTGAAGAATCGGTGGTGGTCATCATCAGGTCCGGGTCATAGCGCCCACCTGAGCGCAAGGCTTCCTTGAAACCTTCCATACGGCGGTGCGAGCGCGGATCCATACGCGCGCCGAGAAAACCGATGCGTTTGTAGCCCTTTTGAACCAGATGCACCCCGGCGGCCCGACCGCCTTCAAAATGCGAAAACCCGACCATCATATCGATCGGGTCGTCGCTAATATCCATGACCTGAACCACCGGACATTCGGCATTTTCCAGAAGTTCGCGGGTGGCATCGGTCTGATCAACCCCGGCAACAATCATGGCCGACGGGCCCTGCCCCAGGAAGGTGCGCACAAGGCGTTCCTCGTCCTTGGCGACGTAGCGCGAATTGCCAAGCTGCACCTGAAACGGCCCCTGATAGAGCTCGTCATAAATGGCACGCAGCGTATCGGCAAACACGTTGTTGGTCAGGGAGGGAACAATGACACCGATGACATTTGACCGGGTCGAGGCCAGCGCACTGGCGTGCGAATGGGGCACATAATTAAGCTTGCGCACCGCATCGTTGATTTTCCGACGCAGGTGATCAGACACCTTTGACGGATCGCGCAACGCGCGTGAGACCGTAATGGTGCTGACGCCAGCCCGTTCGGCAACATCGGATATTGTTGGCCGTCCGGCCCCTTTGCGCTTCCTCATAACCTTACATTTATTACGTCTTTTCCAAACCGACAAGCACCTTGTGACGGTAAAGCAAATACCGGAAATTCGGCTGTTGACTCAATGTTAGCGCTAACATTATGTTAGCGCTAACATTATAACACAACAGGGCAGTCCAAGAGTAAAACCCGCCCTGAAAATCAGTGAGTGCATCGAATTCAATGAACCGGCAAACGCAGTATGTCGTTGTCATGGGTGTGAGCGGATCGGGCAAAACCGAGGTCGCGCGTCGTCTGGCAAGCATGACAGATACCATGTATCTGGACGCCGACGATCACCATCCAAGCACGAATGTCGAACACATGCGCCGTGGTCTTCCGCTCAATGACGACATGCGTTGGCCATGGCTTGATGCGGTCGCAGAAGCGGCCCGCGCACAAGCTGTTTCACCTGCCGGTGCCCAAACAAATCAGGCTAGCAAGGCCATTTTCATTGCCTGCTCTGCGCTGAAACGTCGCTATCGCGATGTATTGCGCACGCACCTGAACCCGATCACTTTTGTTTTTCTGGATGGCACGCGCGACGTGATTCAGATGCGGCTTGAAGCCCGTGTCGGTCATTTCATGCCATCCGCGCTTTTAGACAGTCAGTTTACAGCTCTCGAGCCGCCGGGGCCGGACGAGAATTGCGTGACTGTCTTTATCGATGCCCCGCTTGAAACTGTTGTTGCCACGGTCCTTGACCGACTGGCGGAGCGTGAAGACGGCAGTTTTTCCTTTGTCAAAGAGAATACTGCCGGAAAATAAGGCATTTTAGGGAGAAGACGAATGACCAAGACTCTTAAATCGCTTGCAGGTGCAGGCTTTATCGCAACCCTGATTGCAACGGCGCCGTTTGCCGCCAATGCACAGGAATTTACCCTCAAGATGCAGTCGAGCGATGCTGCTGGCGTGCCTAACTTTGAGCTGGAACAGGAATGGGCCGAACGTGTCGGCGTCATGACCGGTGGCCGTGTTTCCGTGGAAATGCTGCCGGTTAACTCGATTGTCGAACATGCCGAAACCCAGGACGCCATTGCGGCCGGCATTCTTGACGGTCACATCACCGACACCAGCTATTTCACCGGTAAAGATCCGGCATTTGGCCTGATCGCCAACCCGGTTGGCGCATGGTCGGCACCGTCCGAAATGCTGCGCTTTGTTGAATATGGCGGCGGCAAGGAACTGATGAACAGCCTTCTGAACCCGCGTGGTTTGCAGTTCATCGGTGCCGTTACCCCGGGCCTGGAAGCATTTGTTTCCTCTGTCCCGCTTGATGGCGTTGCCGATCTTAAAGGCCTGAAAATGCGTGCCCCGGAAGGCATGGTTCAGCAGGTGTTTGCAGCAGCTGGCGCGTCGCCGGTGAACATCCCGCAGTCCGAAGTATTCACCTCGCTTGATAAAAAAGTGATCGATGCCGCAGATGCGACCGTGTTCTCGACCAACCAGGCCATGGGCCTGCATGATGTTGCAAAACATCCGGTCTATCCGGGCTTCCACTCAATGCCGATGCTTGAAGTATCGATCAACAAGACCAAGTGGGATTCCATGCCGGCTGATATCCAGGCGATCCTTGAAATGTCGGTCCGTGATCTGGCCCATGACATGGATGCCCGTCTTGCCATGAAAGACATGGAAGCAGTTGCCAAGGCCCGTTCTGAAGGCGGTGTCACCATTCACAACTGGTCGGCTGAAGAACGTGCGAAATTCCGTCAGATTGCCACCAGCCAGTGGGAAAAAGTCGCGGCACGTTCCGAAGATGCACAGCGTGTTTACGACACCCTTGTCGACTACCTTAAGTCACAGGGTATGATCTAAGACAGATCAGCTTTTTCGCCGGCAGCAGCGCACCTTGTTGTTGCCGGCAAATTGCTGGGGTACAATCCGGCTGGTTCCGTGATCCGAGACGTATCGGGACTGAAGGCCTCCCTCCTTGCCGGATTGTATTTCCTGTTGATGCAAGGAACGCAGTTATGTCTGACACCCCACAACATTCACCGTTGCCCGAACTTCCCGAACTTGAAGACAGCACCGATCAGGCGACTGAGGTATCTGGCCTTCTGGGCCAGATGATCGCAAAGGTCTCCAGCATTTTTGCCATCGGGTTTCTGGTCTCAATGGCAACACTGATTTATGAGATCGTGGCACGTCACGTTTTTGGCAGCCCGACCTTGTGGGCGCATGAAACCACGACCTTTATCTGTGCCGTCGGCTTTGTGTTTGGCGGCCTTTATTGTGCCGCGCGCGACAAGCATATTCGTGTTGTCCTGCTTTATGACATTGCCGGACCGAAAATGCGCAAGACGCTTGATATCTTTATCTCACTGATCTGCATGATCGCATCGGGCTTCTTTGCCTGGGCCGCCTGGCTGATGGTCGAACGCGCCGTCTTTACGCCCACCGGTGACATTCACTTTGAAACAACCGGCAGTGCGTTCAATGCGCCTTATCCGGGCATCCTCAAGGTGTTTCTGTTGGTGGTCCTGATTGTATTGATGGTTCAGTTCCTGGTTCAGGCCTTCAATTATGCCCGCAAGGCACCAATCATGCCGGCATCCCACAATTCGACCGAATAATCAGCGCCTCGTGCCCAATCAATTGATGCGTCTCCGCACGGCCATGCCAAGCAGCGCAACAGGATACATTTAAATGTTTGATTTACAGTCCCTTGGCATCGAATTCGGCACACTTGCCATGTTTGTCATGCTGCTTGGTTTCCTTGTGACCGGCATGCCGTTGGCATTTGTCACGCTGTTGATTGCCTTGATCTTTACTCTTGGCTGGTTCGGCCCGATGGCAGTACCGCTGATCACAAGCCGGGTCTATTCATTCGTTTCATCCTTTGTTTTCGTCTCGGTTCCGATGTTCGTCCTGATGGCGGCCATCCTTGACCGATCCGGTATTGCGCGCGACCTGTTTGATGCCATGCGCCTGTTTGGCGGACGCCTTAAAGGTGGTGTTGCGGTTCAGACGATCTTTGTTGCGGTGATCCTGGCTGCCATGAGCGGCATCATCGGCGGCGAAATTGTTCTGCTCGGCCTGATCGCCCTGCCCCAGATGCTGCGTCAGGGCTATGACAAGAACCTGGCCATCGGGGTTGTTTGTGCCGGTGGCTCACTGGGCACCATGGTGCCGCCTTCGATTGTTTTGATCATTTATGGCCTGACCGCGAACGTATCAATTGGCGATCTGTTCACCTCGGCCTTCTTGCCGGGCTTCATGCTGGCGGGCTTCTATGTCGCCTATGTGCTGTTCCGCTCTTACACCGGCAACAACATCGCCCCGCCGCCCCAGACCGAAAAAATCCCGCGCGAAGAAAAGATACGCCTGCTCAAGGGCCTTTTCCTGCCCATTCTGGTCGTATTCTGTGTTCTTGGGTCGATCTATGGTGGCATCGCATCCGTGACCGAGGCATCGGCCGTTGGTGTGGCCGGCGTGATTGCCTCTACCATCCTGCGCCGGGAATTTTCACTTCCGATGCTTAAGGCGGCGGCACTTCAAACGCTTTCGACCTGTGGCATGATTGTCTGGATCGGCATCGGCGCATCGGCCCTTGTCGGCGTATTCAACCTGATGGGCGGGATCAAGTTTGTCTCAACCCTGATCACCGGCATTTCCGATGATCCGACGATCATCATCCTGTTCATGATGCTGATCCTGTTTGTGCTGGGCATGTTCCTTGACTGGGTGGGTATTGCGCTTCTGACCATGCCGATCTTTGTACCGATCGTCAAAGAGCTTGGCTATGACCCGGTCTGGTTTGGTGTACTATTTGCCATGAACATGCAGGTCAGCTTCCTGTCGCCGCCATTCGGGCCTGCGGCCTTTTACCTGAAATCGGTGGCGCCACCCGACATATCGCTTGGCGATATCTTCAAGTCGCTTCTGCCGTTTATCTGCTTGCAGATTTTGGCCGTCGCACTTCTGATCATCTTCCCGGGCCTTGCAGGGGGCTAAAAACGAAGGGCGGAGCCAATTGGCTCCGCCCTTTTTTCATTTCCCGTGCCCCTTAACCGTTGCGGTAGATATAGCTGTATGCATTGATCGCAGGCACGCCACCAAGATGGGCATACAGGACTTTCGATCCCTTGGGGAAGTATCCCTTGCGCACCAGATCAATCATGCCCTGCATCGATTTCCCCTCATAAACCGGATCAGTCATCATGCCTTCAAGGCGTCCACAAAGACGGATGGCTTCGTTGGTTTCCTCAGACGGCACACCATAGAGTGGATAGGCGTAATCTTCGATCAGGGTGATATCCCGGTCCGAAATGCCGCCTTCCAGCTCCACCAGATCGGCGGTTTTCTGTGCAATCGCAAGCACCTGTGCACGGGTCTGATCCGGTGTTGCCGACGCATCAATACCGACAACCTTGTCAGCCCGACCGTCTGCGGCAAAGCCGACTGCCATCCCGGCATGAGTTGAGCCGGTCACGGTACAGACGACGACATAATCAAACTTGAAGCCAAGCTCGGCTTCCTGCGCACGAACTTCCTCGGCAAAGCCAACGAAACCAAGGCCACCATATTTATGAACCGATGCCCCGGCAGGAATGGCATAGGGCACACCGCCCTTGGCCTTTACATCCTCGAGGGCTGCTTCCCAGCTTTCGCGAATACCGATGTCAAATCCTTCATCGACCAATTCGATCTGCGCCCCCATAACACGGCTCATCAGGATGTTGCCCACGCGGTCATAGACCGCATCATTGAATGGCACCCAGCTTTCCTGCACCAACCGGCATTTCATCCCGATCTTGGCAGCGATTGCTGCGACCTGCCGGGTATGGTTGGATTGCACGCCACCGATGGTCACCAGCGTATCGGCCCCGGATTTGATCGCATCGGGAATGATATATTCCATCTTGCGGACCTTGTTCCCGCCGAAGGCCAAACCGGAATTGCAGTCTTCGCGCTTGGCGTAAAGTTCAACATCACCACCAAGATGGGCGGACAGGCGCGGCAAAGACTCAATCGGGGTTGGGCCAAAGGTCAGCGGATATTTTTCGAACTTGTGCAAATTCATCGGACACTCCTGAAAACTGATTGAAACCGTATTCAGGCTAGCGCGACCCGTTTGAAAGGTGCTCTCGTAGTTCGGATTGATTTTCCCGGCTCAGACCATCACACTTTGATCAAATCTTCATTTATTCCATCAATTGATAAATTTACGGAAGGTTCTTTCATGCATTTTGAGCCTGACAAGATCGACTACAAGATTTTGCGCCTGTTGCAGCAAGATGGCCGCATGGGCAATGCCGAGATCGCCAAACAGGTCAATGTAAGTGCTGCCACCTGCCACCGTCGGACACAAAAGCTGATTGAGGAAGGCTATGTCAAAAACATCCGTGCCCAGATCGCGCCGGAAAAAGTCGACCGCGGTGCCCTGGTGATTGTCGGTGTGGTGCTTGATCGCTCAACACCCGAAAGCTTCGCCGAGTTCGAGGCAAACTGTCGTACCATGCCCTTCATTCTAGATTGTCATCTAGTTGCGGGCGATTTCGACTATTTCCTGAAAATCCGGGTGCGCGATATGGCCGACTTCAACCGTCTGCACGGTGATCAACTGATCGCCCTGCCGGGTGTGCGCCAAACCCGCACTTTCTTTGTCATGAAGGAAGTGGTCGATAACGCGCCACTGCCGTTCTGACGGCATTTGCCAAAACATATGACAAAGGCGACATCCAACAGATATCGCCTTTGTTTTAGGGTCTTTTTTCGCACGCAGCGCAGCAGTTAACTTACCGGTGAACGCATGGTGACAAATTCTTCCGCTGCCGACGGATGAACGGCCACCGTCTGATCGAACTGGGCCTTGGTTGCGCCCATGCGGACAGCAATGCCGATGCCCTGAATGATTTCAGCCGCATCCGGGCCGACCATATGGGCGCCGAGCACCACATCGGTGGTTTTGTCGACCACAAGTTTCATGAGCGTCTTTTCATCACGGCCCGATAGGGTGTGGCGCATCGGCTTGAAGGTCGATTTATAGATTTCTATGTCCTTGCCCTTGTCGCGCGCTTCTTCCTCGGAAAGCCCGACGGTGCCAACCGGTGGCTGGCTGAAGACCGCGGTCGGGATGGCCTGATAGGACATTGACCATGGTTTGCCGCCATAAACCGTATCAGCAAAGGACATACCTTCCTTGATCGCGACCGGCGTCAGTTGCACGTGATCACGGACATCACCAACGGCATAAATGTTTGGAACGCTGGTCTGCAAACCGGCATTGGTTTTGATCGCCCCGCGGTCGTTCAACTCCACCCCGGCCTGTTCAAGACCCAGACCATGGGTTTTGGGTTCGCGCCCGGTGGCAAACATGATGGCATCGACTTCCTGATGACCACCGCCGGTCAGTGTCAGGCTGAGCGAGCCGTCGTCATTCTTTTCAATCGCCGTGACATTGGTATCCAGGCGCAGATCAATGCCCTTTTTGACGATTTCGGCGGCCAGATGGTTGCGGATATCGTTATCAAATCCGCGCAGGATCTGATCACCGCGATAGAACTGGGTCACATTTGCGCCAAGACCGGCAAAGATACCCGCAAATTCAACGGCAATATAGCCGCCGCCAACAACTGCGATGCGTTCGGGCAGGTCTTCAAGGTGGAAGGCCTGATTGGATGAAATGGCATGTTCGATACCCGGGATATCAGGCATCACCGGCGTCCCACCCACCGCAATCAGAATGCGTTCGGCGGTCACCGTTTTGTCGCCGACTTCAAGGGTGTGGGCATCTTTCAGGACCGCACGGCTTTCAAACAGCTCGACATTCGATCCCTTCAGAAGACTTTTATAGATGCCATTGAGACGATTGATCTCGGTATCCTTGTTGGAAATCAGCGTCTTCCAGCTAAAGCTCGGTTCGCCCGGAAGGGTCCAGCCATAGGCGGAGGCATCTTCGAAATCCTCGGCAAAGTGCGCGCCGTAGACCAGCAGTTTTTTCGGGACACAGCCACGGATCACGCAGGTACCGCCAACCTGGCTTTCTTCGGCGATGGCAACCTTGGCACCATATCCCGATGCCACGCGGGCTGCGCGCACACCACCCGAACCGGCACCGACAACAAACAAATCAAAATCATAGTCCGACATGCGGAAATTCCTGTTTTTGGTCAATTGACAACATGGCGCCAAATGTAGGGCGAATTTGCCAAGAGTCGAGGCAAAACACGGTAAACCGGGCGTAAAATCCGCGTGAAAGGGCCCCAGGGTGCCCGCAAAGGCGCAAGATGCCGCTATGGGATAGCTTTTATAAACTTTCGCGCTATATGATGGCAAAGACGCGATGGGGATTGCGACAACTTGATAGGATTTTATCCATGAACGACCATATCCACGGTCAGGATGCGTCTTTTGACAATGCACCGCGCTATACTGACGAGCGCGGCGGGAATACGGCCGCTGTCTGTTACGGGCTGATGATCGCAACCCTGTTTACGGCCTTTGCCACCGGTTTGATTGCGCTGATTGTGTCCTATGTCGCGCGCGAAGACGACAATCACTGGACCAACAGCCACTACACGTTTGTCATCCGGACATTCTGGATCAGCATCCTTTATGCCATCATTCTTGGCTTCTTCACCTTCGTGATTGGCTGGATCCCGCTTCTGGGCTGGGCTGTCGTCGGGTTGATGGCGCTTTACACCACCGCCTGGTTTATCGGGCGTAATGTGATCGGCCTTCTGCGCGCATTGAACGGCCGCCCGATTGATAACCCGCAAAGCTGGTTCTTTGGCTGATCGCCCATAAACGCGGTGCAATCGGGTCAAAGACTGTTTGTCCGATTGCACCGGACTCCCCGGCCCGTTAAAGTTGCCCGATAATAACATTTGATTTGGACAGGGGTAAAAAGTGGCGTCGTCTGTACAGGGTTCCGGCGATAAAATGCGCTGGGAAGATCTTCTTTCTTCTCATCGGCTTGAATTCAAGGATGGCAAAATTCGCCTGCCCGAAGGTGCACCCTATCCGACACCCGATGGCCGAAGCCCGTTTCAGATCGATGTTGATCGGGTGATTTTTTCATCTTCCTTCCGGCGTCTGCAAAACAAGACGCAGGTTCACCCCTTATCCGAAAATGATCATGTCCATACCCGCCTGACCCACACGATCGAGGTCGGATCGGTCGGGCAGTCATTGGGCCTGATGGCGGGCGCGCATATCGTCAAAAACCTGCCCAAGGGATCGGAAACCACCGTGGCCGATATCGGGTATATGGTGCAGGCCGCGTGCCTGGCCCACGATATCGGTAACCCGCCATTCGGGCATTCCGGTGAAGATGCGATCAATGAATGGTTCACCACATCACGCCTTGCCAAGGATGAGCTGACTTCGCGCCTGTCCGGGCCAGAGCTTGAAGACCTGCGTCATTTCGAAGGCAACGCCCAAGGGTTACGCATCATCAGCCAGCTTGAAATGAAGCGCTTTGACGGTGGGCTTAACCTGACCTACGGCACGCTGGGCAGCTTTATCAAATATCCGCGCAGTACGTCGGTCCCTGATGCGCGCCGCAAGGAATATACCGGCCTTAAAAAGCCTGGCTATTATCAGGCAGAGCGCGACATTGCGTATGCAATTGCGCGTGTCTGCGGCCTGTCACCGCTTGAAGGATTTGATGGCGCATGGCGGCGTCATCCGCTGGTCTATCTGGTCGAGGCGGCTGATGATATTTGCTACTCGGTTGTCGATCTTGAGGATGGCTGGGAATT
>ENA-ORCZ01000468-ORCZ01000468.1-marine-metagenome-genome-assembly--contig:-NODE-468-length-17587-cov-2.981896_pt1 | contig 17587 bp, 14 predicted proteins | sample MGYA00237785_ERZ508519 | MGnify/ENA primary metagenome ERZ508519 (study PRJEB26189, sample SAMN06268790) | marine metagenome | isolation source: Bioluminescent Bay, La Paraguera, Puerto Rico | place...
AAGTCGCGCCGCGTACCGAAGTTCTCACGCAGTTCGCCCGCTTCAGCCGCCTGCCGATGGCGGCGCCGCTGCGCTGGAGCGTGGTGCACTGGCCGCCGGACCGGGCCCGCCGCTTCGTCATCATCCTGCACCAGCCCGGCGGCGAGCGCGTCCTGCCCGGGCCCGAGGCGACCATCGAACCCTGGCGCGAGGATCGCGTTGTTCGGACGGTCATGCATCCTCTGCTGCCGATGTTCAAGGAACTTGGCGACCGCCTGCTGACCCACCGCGCGATCCGTGCCGACAACCTCTTCTTCGCCGACGCCACGCGGGAGTCGGTGGTTCTCGGGGAATGCTTCTCCGGCCCGCCGGCCATGGCCCAGCCGTCGATCTACGAGCCCATCGACAGCGCCATGGCCATGCCCGAAGGCCGCGGCCACGGCAGCCCGGCGGACGACTACTACGCGCTGGGCGTGATGATCCTGGTGCTGATTTGCGGCGGCAACCCGGTCCCCGATCTTACCGAGCAGGAAGTCGTCGAAGCCAAGATCAGCAAGGGGTCCTACGCCGCCCTGGTGGGGGAAACGCGGCTTTCGCTGCCGATGGTGGAGATTCTGCGCGGACTGCTGTGCGATGACCCGGAGGAGCGCTGGCGCCACGACGACGTGCAGCTGTGGCTCAACGGACGTCACCTCAGCCCCAAGCAGGCGTTGCTGCCGCCGAAGGCGGCGCGCCTCTTTCCCTTTGCGGAGGTGGAGTACAACAACGCGCCGGCGCTTTCCAATGCCATGGGCCGCAACTGGTCCGAGGCGCTGCAGGTTATCAAGAGCAACGATCTGGAGCGCTGGATCCGCCGCTCGCTGTCCGACGATGCGCGTGCCGACGCCGTGGGCAGCGCCACCCAGGCGGTCATCGGGGTCGGCGGTGGCAGCATGTCCTCGCTGGAAGACCGGCTGCTTTCGCGTGTACTGATCGCCTTGGATCACCAGGCCCCGATCCGCTACAAGCAGGTTGCCGCGCGGATTCAAGGCCTCGCCACGGCCTTCGCCGTCAACTACCACGACGAACAGCGCCGCCAGACCTTCGCCGAGCTCATGCTGAACAAGGTGCCGCAGACCTGGATCGAGGCGCAGCCGCAGACGCGGGCCGAGCTGGTTTCCTTCGCGCGCACTTTCGACCTCGTCACGCTGCATCTGACCAAACCGCGCATTGGGCACGGCCTGGAGCGGGCGCTCTATTCCCTCAATTCCAGCTGGCCCTGCCAGAGCCCGCTGCTGCGCAACGACTACGTAGCGGAGCTGAGCGACCTGCTGCCCGCTTTCGAGCGCCTGGCCCGCGAGGGCAAGACCGATCGTCTGCCGATCGACTGGCACATCGCGGGCTTCATCTCCGCGCGCATGAAGGCGGCACCCGAACAGGCCTATGCTGAGCTGGCACACGAGGAGGACGCCGCCGTTTTCCAGCTGGGTGTTGTGCGCCTGCTCGCCGAGGTACAGGAGTCGGCCGGGCCGGAGCGGCTGCCCTACCTGGCAAGCTGGTGCGCGGCCATGCTGAAGCCGGTCGTCGACCGCTACCGCAACCGCTCGCGGCGCGAGCAGATGGCCACCGCCCTGCGCGACCTCGCCGCCAAGGGCAACATCGCCGCCGTGCTCAACCTGGTGGACAACCCGCACCGCCGCGCCGCGGATGAGGAGGGCTTCCGCCGTGCCAAGGTGGAGTTCGCCTCCCTGGTCGAGCAGATGAACTGGCTGCGCAATGGCGGCCTGACAAAGCCGGCCATCGTGCGCGCCAATGCCCGCGAAGCCTCCAGCATCGTGTCCTCGGTCATCGCCGCGGTCGCGGTGCTGCTGATTACCCTCACGTCGGTCTTCTGAGGGGGAGGGGCGCATGGCTCAGGCGGCGGCACAGGCGAAGACGGCAGGCAAGGCGAAGCCCGCGAAGGCGAAGCGCGCGGCCCCCAAGCCCTGGGTGAAATACCTGATACTGGTCCTGCTGTTCCCTTTCGCCGCGCTTCTCCTGCCGACGACACTGGTCTTCGTCACCATGATGGGCCCGACGATCGTCGCCTACATCACCGACCGTTCGCGTGAGAAGCACCTGGGTATCACTGTGGGGCTGCTGAATTTCGCCGGAACCCTGCCGGCGATCATCGATCTCTGGTCGCGCGGCCAGAGCCATCAGGCGGCGATGGACCTGATCGGCGACGTCTTCGTCTGGGTCGTCGCTTACGGGGCCGCCTTCGGTGGCTGGGCGATCTTCGGCTTCATGCCTTCCTTCGTCGGGACCTACTTCCGCATGACCACGCAGACCCGCATCAAGGGCCTGATCCGCAAGCAGAAGGCCCTGATCAAGGAGTGGGGTCACGCGGTGGCGGAAGGGGTCAGCGTTTCCCTGCCGGCCGATGGAGAAGAGGACGACCCCGACGACGAGGCGGCTGACGGAGAGGCGGGCGAAGAGGATGATGTCGAGGTGACCGAGGCCGAACTGGTCGAGCCTCAGCCGTCGCCCTGAATCGAATTAAGCCGAGGCGTCCGCGACGTCGGGATCAGCTGACGGCCAGGCGCTCCTCAATCGCCGCGTTGCGGATCGCTTTCTGCAGCTTCTCGAAGGCACGCACCTCGATCTGGCGCACCCGCTCGCGGCTGATGCCGTACTCCTGAGACAGATCCTCCAGGGTGGTCGGCTGATCCTTCAGGCGACGCTCCTGCAGGATGTGGCGCTCACGCTCGTTGAGATTCTGCATGGCGGCCTTCAGCAGCGCGCGGCGCTTGCCCAGTTCCTCGGACTCGGCCAGCAGGGTCTCCTGGTTCTCGTTCTCGTCGACCAGCCAGTCCTGCCATTCCCCGTCGCCATCGATGCGCAGCGGCGCGTTCAGCGAATGGTCCGGCGCGGCCAGGCGGCGGTTCATGGAGACCACGTCCTGCTCCGGCACGCCGAGGGTCTCGGCGATCTTTGAGACGTTCTCCGGATGCAAATCACCTTCTTCCAGCGCCTTGATCTGGCCCTTCAGCTTGCGCAGGTTGAAGAACAGCTTCTTCTGCGAGGCCGTGGTGCCCATCTTCACCAACGACCAGGAGTGCAGGATGTATTCCTGGATCGAGGCGCGGATCCACCACATGGCGTAGGTCGCCAGGCGGAAGCCGCGTTCCGGATCGAGGCGCTTGCCCGCCTGCATCATGCCCACGTTGCCTTCGGAGATCAGCTCGGAGAGCGGCAGGCCGTAGCCGCGGTAGCCCATGGCGATCTTGGCCACCAGTCGCAGGTGGGAGGTCACCAGCTTGTGCGCCGCGTCGGTGTCGCCACGCTCCCGCCAGGACTTGGCGAGCATGTACTCCTCGTCCTGTTCCAGCATCGGGAACTTGCGGATCTCCTGCAGATAGCTGCTGAGATTGCCTTCAGGGGCGAGAACGGGAACTTTGGGTGCGGCCATCACTGTACTCCACGGCTGGGCTTCGCCGGACGATCTCCGGTGCCCGAAACTGCTTCTAGACCTTCGTGCTGAACGGAACCTGACGCGCCTGCCCGGCCTTCGGGCCGGTGGTTCCACGCGGTTTTCGCCAGTTTAGCATGGGTCCCCTTAGGATGCTGCCAAATCCGACTAGTTCAGTAGGATATATTTAAAATCATTCTAAAGAACTAATCAAGGCACCTATATCAGGTGGTAATTCGCTCTCAAATTGCAAGACATCCCCGCTGCGAGGGTGTTGAAATCCAAGGGTTTTCGCATGCAGGGCCTGGCGTCCCAAGGCCGCCAGCGCCGCCTGGGCGCCTTCTGGAAGGGAACGTGCCCGGCGGCTGCCGGTTCCCCCGCGGCCGTACAGCGGATCGCCCAGAAGGGGGTGGCCGGCCTCGGCCATGTGGACGCGGATCTGGTGGGTGCGGCCGGTCTTCAGGCGGCACTCGACCAGGCTGACGGCGCCGCCCTGGAAAACCTTCAGGACCCGGTAGCCCGTCTCGGCCGGCCGGCCGCCGCGCTGCAGAACCGCCATTTTCTTGCGGTTGCGCGGGCTGCGGCCGATGTTCCCGGTAATCGTCCCCTCGGCCGGGCGCGGCAGGCCCCAGACCAGGGCCAGGTAGCTGCGCTCGATGCTGCGGGCGGCGAACTGCTCGACCAGCCCGCGGTGGGCGGTCTCCGTCTTGGCCGCCACCATGAGGCCCGAGGTGTCCTTGTCCAGGCGGTGGACGATACCCGGGCGCTGCTCCCCGCCGATGCCGGTCAATTCCGGCCCACAGTGCGCGAGCAGGGCATTGACCAGGGTCCGGTCGGGATTGCCCGCGGCGGGGTGGACGACGAGGCCGGCGGGTTTGTTCAGCACGATGAGGTCTTTGTCCTCGTAGAGGATCTCCAGGGGAATCGCCTGGGCTGCCAGGGCGGCAGGCTGAGCTTCGGGGACAATGATGGCGAAAGTTTGGCCGGCCTTGACCTTGGTCGAGGGGCTGGTGACCGCCCGGCCGCCGCTGCTCACCCGGCCCTCCTCGATCAGCGCCTTCAGGCGGCTGCGGGAGAGCTGCGGCAGGGCCTCGGCCAGCAGGCGGTCCAGGCGTCCGCCGGCGGCCTCCGGCGCCGTCGTGACCTCGTGGCGTTCGGCGGCGCGCGGTTCTGCCTGCGCTTCTTCCGCAACTGGTTCTTGACCCTCGGGGGCGGCCATGCTTCCTCGCTCCCTGACGAAAAAGGTTCAGGTAGGGGGTTCTACCCGATGCAAGCGTTGAAAGCCCTCGTCATCTTCATGGGCATTCTCATCATGGCCGGCATGGCCCTGCTGGTATACGGCTTGGTGACCCGCACCGGCGGGGGCGGTGGCGAGGACATTGCCGGGGGCGGCCAGCAAGGCGCCGGGGTGGGCGGCGGGGCCGCCATGGTGGACTTCGGCACGCTGAATCTGGCGATTCCCGACGGCTGCACCATCGCCGGCAGCGAACTGGCCGGGGACCGCCTGGTGGTCCGCGTGACCGGCCAGGTCGGGCGCGGTTGCCAGCAGCTGGTGATCGTCGACCTGGCGAGCGGGCGTGAACTGGGGCGGGTGAAGGCCGTTCCCCCCAGCATGCAGACCGCGCCATGACCGCCCCCGCCGCCGAATTCGCTGCCAATTTCGCGTCCGACAACGTCAGCGGCGTCTGCCCCGAGATCCTGGAGGCCATTGCCCGGGCCAATGCCGGCCCGGCCATGCCCTATGGCGAAGACGAGATCACCCGGCGCCTGGAGGCGCAGGTCGCGGAGATCTTCGAGCACGAGGTGGCGGTCTTCCCGCTCGCCACCGGCAGCGCCGCCAATTCCCTGGCGCTCTCGGCGCTGGTGCCGCGCTACGGCGCCATCTACTGCCATCGCGAGGCCCACGTGAACGTCGACGAGTGCGGCGCGCCGGAATTCTTCACCGGCGGTGCCAAGCTGGTTCCCCTGGAGGGGCTCCACGCGAAGATCGACGCGGCGACGGTCGCGGCGGCGGTGAGCGGTGCCGGCGTGGTCCATCACGTGCAGCCGGCGGCCGTCTCCATCACCCAGGCCAGCGAGCAGGGTACGGTCTACACGCCGCAGGAGGTCGCGGCGCTGGCGGCCGTCGCCCGGGAGCACAGGCTGGTCCTGCACATGGACGGCGCCCGTTTCGCCAACGCCCTGGCGCGGCTCAGCTGCACGCCGGCCGAGGCAAGCTGGAAGGCAGGGGTCGACGTGCTGACCCTGGGCGCCACCAAGAACGGCGCCCTGGCCGCCGAGGCCGCCATCTTCTTCCGGCCGAAGCAGGCGGCGGACTTCGGTTTCCTGAGGAAGCGCGGCGGGCACCTCTTCTCGAAGATGCGCTTCGTCTCGGCACAGCTGGAGGCCTACCTCACCGGCGACCTCTGGCTGAGAAACGCCATGCACGCCAACGCCCAGGCGACCCGCCTGGCCGAGGGCCTGGCCGCCCTGCCGGGGGTGGAACTCACCGCCCCGGTCGAGGCCAACGAGGTCTTCGCCGCCTTGCCCAGGGCCCTGGTCGAGGGCCTGCAGGCCCGAGGCTTCGTCTTCTACGTCTGGCGCGACGCGGGGCCGAAGCCGCTGGTGCGCTTCGTCACCGCCTTCGATACCCGGGCCGCGGACGTCGCCGCCCTGCTGGCCGAGGCCGCGCGGCTGGCGGGCGTGGGGGCCGGGGCGGATCAGCGTTAACCAGCCCGCCGTTCGGGGCCGCGCCCGGGGCGCGCAGATGAGGCTTGCACCGGCTTGGAACATGGGGTACACCACCGGCCTTCCGGCCATTGGTCCCCTTCGTCTAGTGGCCTAGGACGCCGCCCTCTCACGGCGGAAACAGGGGTTCGACTCCCCTAGGGGACGCCAATAAAATCAAATAGATAGAGCCGCCAAAGCTTCTCCGTACGGAAAATATACGGAAAAGCTGTGGGCGGTTTTGCGCGTCTTTTGGCGGACTTCCGCATCATGCGATATTGAGACCACGGGGATCTTGAATATCACTCTGCTGAGGTGCGGATGCCAAAGAAGAACTCTGAAACTGTCGCGCAAGCTGAAGCTTTTCTCCAATACCTTGAACAGCCCGCGGGGCCTGCTGCCGCGCTTTGCGAAGCGAAACTGCGATGGTGTCTCTGGCAGGAAGATCCAGCTGACTTCGGAAGAGCGGCTGTCTGTGCTTTCGAAGCTCTCACGTTGACTTGCCAAGCAGTCGAATACCTCGCCGGTGCCGACATTCCCCTCGATGGAGACAGCAAGATTGAAGTCCCTTCGTGGGTTGTGAAGACGTTGGCTTCAGGGTGGGTGCGCTACGAGCGGGCGCCATCAGGGACAAATTTAGGTGAAGCGTTCCGCCTCACCGGAGGGGGGCAAGGAAAGCACCCGATGCTTCAGATTCTTGATACCGAGCGACGCAACATGGTTCTCGCACTCCAAGTGGAGCACCTCAGGAGCAAGGAAGGTGGGAGTCTATCTTGGGAGGGTGCGATCCAAGAGCTCGCTCAGAGAAAGGGCATGTCAGCGAGTGCAATAAGGGATGCCTACAAGCCTTACCGCCAGCGAGCCAAGGAAGCCTACAAGCGACTTCGCACAGTTGCGGCGGACAATAGGTAACCCAGAAGTTTCCCGCAAACTACAGAAAGGTCGCGAAGTACCTGTAGTGACTAGCCGCTGGCTCTGACGGACATTTCTGGCATTCGATGAACCACAAAGGATGCCAGGTTATGAAACACAGTGCACAGCTTGCTCTCAGTGTTCGCGACGCCGCTGCCCTTGCCGGAGTGGGCCGAACGATCTTGTATGAGGCTGTTGGCAGCGGCGAGCTCCCAAGTCTCAAAGTCGGCCGTCGCCGCCTCATCCGGATTGAAAGCCTCGAGGCTTGGTTGAAGAGTCGGGAAGCTGATACTTCGTCTTCGGCCATTGCCGATGAGGGCGCCTGAGGAGTGGGGCGCGAGACTCTACAAATGAAAAAGGCCGCCGCTGGTCCCTCAACCAGCCGCGGCCTTTCGCTTTTTCAGGTCTTCCCAATCGACCGGCCGAACCTGGCCAACACGCAAAATTGCAGAGGTTCATCGGTCTTTCGCTCCAGGAGGGAGCCGATGCACGATATAGCAGATAAGAGATCCCGACGCACACCTGCAGATCTATCAAGTGGGCGACGCTATCGCTGGCAGGACAGGAGGATTGCCAAAGAATGCAATCTTGAACTTAGCCACGCAGCCCTAGTTGCCGAACTCGCCGGCATCCCTTCGCGGAGGGATGACTGATGGCTCTAGCTATGAAAGGGGAGGCCCTCACGGGCCTCTCCACCGCGTCTCGGCTGGACGGTAGGCCAATGCCAGACTTGGGCACCCGTGGGGTCCTACTCGCGGATCAGAAGGGAGTATCCATTGCTCCGGCTTCGAAAGGGGCTGTACGCGCGGCTTTTTGGTCTCCGCCGATGACCTTTGGGGACTGGGTAGAGGAACCCCACAGGGAGGGCCGATGACGGGAAAGAGACGACACCGCCGCCCTAATGCGACTGGACGTAACGAGTCTGAGCAGTACCTGAAGATCAGCTACGACATGGCCCGTAGCGCAGCATGGAGGAGCCTCGGCGGGACGACCGTGAAAGTCTGGGTCGAGCTGCGCACTCGCTACAATGGGCGCAACAATGGGGACCTGAGCCTCTCCCTCGATGAAGGGGCACGTCTGCTAGGAATTGGCAAGACAACGGTCCAGCGAGCCCTGAAAGAACTTCAGGACAAAGGATTCATCAAGATGGTTAGGCAGGGGCAGTGGTACGGACGGATAGCCACGACCTGGCAGATCACAGATCGAGGGTATCAGGGGCATCCGCCGACCAATGATTGGGCTGTCTGGCGGCCTCCCAGGGAGCCCAAAAAATTTGTTCGTCGGTTCTGTAACGGAACATATCCAGGGACTGACGGGCCCATCTCAGAACCGAAGCACTGATTTTTCGATCCGCCTCAGAACCCGTCGACCCCGCTATCCGGTCTTCGTCGGTTCTGGGGCGGATCACCTCTATTACCATGGCAATGGCCATGGGAGTATCAGAGGATGTAGAAACACCCACCCGACCCCCCAGCTTTGCGCAGCAGTCATCGGCGAATACGACCCTTTGGCGCAGGTGAAGAGGACCAGCAGAGGCATGGCATCCAACGAAGACGAACCTCGCCAGAAAGTAGGCATCGTCGGCTCGATCGACTTCCCGGCCTCTGCAGTGGTGGAGGCTTACGTGAGCGGTCTCCCGGCCTCAGCGACGGTGGTCTCAGGGGGTGCCAAGGGGGTCGATAGCTGGGCCGAAGTTGCCGCCAGGGCTCGGGGTCTGGGGGTCGAGGTCTTCCATGCCGATTGGGAGGGTCTGGGGCGCAAGGCAGGCCCTATCCGCAACGGCCAGATCGTGGGGGCCTCAGACCGTATAGTGGCCTTCTGGGACGGTCAGAGCAGGGGGACCCTCAATACCATCGTCCAGGCCCATCGGGCGGGGCTCCCAATTGAAGTCTACGGCCCCTCGGGAGAGGTGATGCCGCTGGAGACCGCACTGGTGGCGGCCGAGGAGTTGGGGGTGGCCAGAGGGGTGAAAAGGGCGGAAAAGCAGGAGGGAAAGGGGTAGGGCCCCCCTGGACAGATCTAGCAATTAGCGGGTCAAAGCGAGTTCATACGCCACCAAGGCTGCACCGGGTGCACCAGTGCGGCAAGGCGGTGCGGGGTGTAGAGCGAGGGCCTTACCGTTCGGTGCAGGGGGCCCTTTTGCCCCTAGGGGTGGGGCGGATAACCTCCTGCAGTTCAACTCTACTAATGGTCTAACTTGTCACTTCGCCATCGCCTTCCTAACATGACATCAGGGAGGGGTTGAGTCAGAGCTTTACCCCAGGAAAATACCGTGCTGTCGGGAATGCGGCAGCCTACACAAGATCAGCCAAAACCCTTGAACCCGAGAAGGGTTCAAGAGGGAACGGGCTTCCTCGCCCGGGAGTAAGTAGCGAATGGTTCGGCTAGAAGATCTGCGGAATGGGGCTTTGGTGCGAGGGATCGCGCCCACCCAGGCCGTCCAGATCGTCTCCGTCGACTGGATCGGTGACCAGGCCCTCAATGTCGTTTTCCGGGGGCAAGATGGGGCCGTTTCCGAGACGACCATCTATCGGGAGGACGAGCACCGCCTCGAGTTGGACGCCAGGGGCCGGCCGTGGTCCTTCGATGCCGACGGGGCCTTGCTGCGACTTGTGGTCGAGGCCAATCGGATCAAGCTGGCCCACCATTTTGACCCCTATCTTGCCATCCACACCAGCCTGGTCGACCCGCTGCCCCACCAGATCTCGGCAGTCTACGGGGAGATGCTGCCGCGGCAGCCGCTGAGGTTCCTGCTGGCAGACGACCCTGGGGCGGGCAAGACCATCATGGCCGGCCTCCTGATCAAGGAACTGATCGCGCGCAGCGACCTCGACCGCTGCCTTGTGGTGGCCCCCGGCAGCCTGGTCGAGCAGTGGCAGGACGAGCTCGGCGAAAAGTTCAATCTCGAGTTCGACATCCTGACCCGTGACATGATCGAGACGTCGCGGTCGGGCAACCCCTTCGACGACCGCAACCGCCTGATTGTCCGCCTCGACGTGCTGGCCAGGAACGAGGAACTCCAGGAGAAGCTCGCGACGTCGCAGGAGTGGGACCTCATCATCTGCGATGAGGCCCACCGCATGTCGGCGACCTACTTTAGCGGCGAGGTGAAATACACGAAGCGCTATCAGGTTGGCCAGAAACTGGGTCAGCTCTGCCGCCATTTCCTGCTGATGTCAGCAACGCCGCACAATGGCAAGGAGGAAGACTTTCAGCTCTTCATGGCTTTGCTCGACGGTGATCGCTTTGAGGGTCGCTTCCGGGACGGCGTGCACTACGCCGATACTGCGGACATGATGCGACGCCTCACCAAAGAGGAACTCCTCAAGTTCGACGGCAAGCCGCTGTTCCCGGAGCGGCGCGCCTACACCGTGAAGTACGACCTTTCCGACAAGGAGGCGGCCCTCTATAGCGCGGTCACCGACTACGTCCGCAACGAGATGAACCGGGTGCAGCGCTTCGCCGACGAAGGGGGCGGCAAGCGCAACACTGTGGGTTTCGCATTGCAGATCCTGCAACGGCGCCTGGCCTCGTCGCCGGCGGCCATCTATCAGTCCCTGAAACGCAGGCGTGAGCGCCTGGAGAACCAGTTGGCCGAAGCGAAACTGGCTATGAAAGGCCGGCAGGCTAGCTTTACCTCTGCCGAAGTGAGCAATGATGTTTTGCGGAACATCGAAGAGTACAACCAGGAAGAGGTCGACGACCTCGAAGATCTGATCGCCACCGGCGCGACAACGGCTGAGACCGTCGAGCAGCTTGCCATAGAGGTGGAGACACTCAAGAGCCTGGAGCAAATGGCGCTTGGTGTGCTGCTTTCCGGCGAAGATACCAAGTGGTCACAGCTTAATAAAATACTTGACGACGAGTTGATGGTCGATAGCGATGGCAGCCGCCGCAAGCTCATCATCTTCACCGAGCCCAAAGACACCTTGCACTATCTCGTCAACAAGATTCGCGCGCGGCTAGGAAACCCAAATGCCGTTGATGTCATTCACGGTGGGGTAACGCGCGAGGAGCGGCGAAAGGTGATCGAGCGCTTCATGCAGGATCGCGACCTTCTGGTGCTCGTCGCCAATGACGCCGCCGGCGAGGGTGTGAACCTCCAGCGCGGCCACCTCATGGTGAACTACGACCTGCCTTGGAATCCGAACAAGATCGAGCAGCGCTTCGGCCGCATTCACCGTATCGGGCAGACTGAAGTCTGCCATCTCTGGAACCTGGTGGCCGCCGACACTCGCGAGGGTGAGGTCTATGCCCGACTGCTGGAGAAACTGGAAGCTGCCCGGGCGGCTCTCGGTGGGCGTGTCTACGACGTGCTCGGAGAGCTCTTTGAGGGCACCGCCCTGAAAGACCTGCTGATCCAGGCGATCCAATATGGCGAGCAGGAAGAGGTGAAGGCACGCCTGTTCAAGCAGGTGGATGGCGCCGTGGACCAAGAGCACCTGTTGGAGTTGCTGAGGCGCCGGGCCCTGACCAATGACACTATGCAGGAAGCGAAGGTTCAGGAACTGCGCCTGGAAATGGAGCGTGCAGAGGCACAGCGGCTTCAGCCGCATCACATCCAAAGCTTCTTCATTGAGGCCTTCGAGCGCCTGGGTGGTCGCCTGAAGAAGCGCGAAGAAGGCCGCTACGAGCTGACCCATGTGCCGGTGCGCATCCGTGAGCGTGACCGACAGATCGGCATGGGGGCACCCATCCAGAAGAAGTACGAGCGCATCTGCTTCGAGAAGAGCCGCATCAACCAGCAGCCTGTCGCCACTTTCGTTTGCCCCGGGCATCCGTTGCTGGAGGCGGTCATCAGCCTTGTCCGGGAGCAGTACGACCAACTGATGAAGCAGGGCGCCGTTCTGGTCGACGAAACCGATGACGGACAGAACCTGTCGGCGGTCTTCCTGCTGGAGCACAGTGTTCAGGACGGCCGCGAGACCAGCACCGGAAGACCGCACATTGTTTCGCAAAAGCTCCAGTTCGCCGCCGTCGACAAGAAGGGCGGTGTGGTCAACGCCGGAATCGCGCCGCACCTGAACCTGCGCCCGGCCGAAGCCGCGGAGATCGCACTGGTCCAGGATCTGCTGGAGGAGGACTGGCTCTCCACAAATCTGGAGAAGACAGCCGTCCATTTCGCTACCGTCGAGATGGCCCAGCAGCATGTCGCCGAGGTTCGGGCCCGGCGCCTTCCGGAAATCGAGAAGGTCGAGCAGGAGGTGAAGGCACGCCTACAGAAGGAGATCAACTACTGGGACAACCGGGCGGCCGAGCTTAAGGAGGATGAGAAGGCGGGCAAGAAGACCCGCCTCAGCTGGCAGAACGCCGAGCGCCGGGCCGAAGACTTGGCCGAACGCCGCAAACGCCGGGAGGCCGAGCTGGAAAAGGAGAAATTCATCACCTCGCAGCCGCCACGAGTGCGTGGCGGCATGGTGGTCGTTCCCAGGGGGTTGCTGGAGGCTCGTCGTCACTCGGCGTCGCCTGAAGGCCGGGCGCCGAAGAACTTCGCCGACGATGCCGAGGCCCGCCGGCGGATCGAGATCGCGGCGATGGAGGCCGTGGTGGCAGCGGAAAAGGCCCTGGGGAACGTACCCACCGACGTCTCTGCCCAGAAGATCGGCTACGACATTGCCTCCTTCGATCCTCGGGCGCAGCACCTGCGTTTCATCGAAGTCAAGGGCCGGGTCGATGGCGCCGACTCGGTGATGATCACGCGGCAGGAGGTGATCACCTCCCTGCACGAGCCGGAAAAGTACATTCTCGCGATTGTGCAGGTAGAGAACGGCTTCGCGCGGGAGCCCCGCTACGTGCGGGGAGCGCTCTCCCAGCACGAGCCGACCTTCGAGCAGACCGCCATTCAGTTCGACTTGAAGAGTCTTCTGGAGCGGGCAGGGGCGCCACAATGAGGATCACCAAGGCTTTGATCATAGCCGATCCATGGATCGGCTACATCCTGGATGGGTCGAAAACCTGGGAGATGCGCTCGAGCAGCACCGCGCATCGGGGCTGGATCGGCCTCATCCGCAAGGGCACCGGTGCTGTATACGGAGCTACCAGACTGGCCGAGGTCGGTGCGCCTCTGACGCCAGCGGAGATGATCGCGACCACCGATCGCCACCGCATTCCCGAGGAGATGATCCGCTCCGGTGCCGTCGCCAAGTGGAACACCCCCTGGAAGCTTGCGGATGTGCGCACGCTCACCAGGCCCGTGCCATATCGACACAAGAGTGGCGCCGTCACCTGGGTTGAACTTGATCCGGATGTGACAGAGGCAATCGCGCAACAGTTGTCGAGCCAGGAAATGCCAGCGGAGGCCGGCGCGACGGACCCGGTCGTTCCAGCGACGAAGAACCACGCTTTGGAGCGGCCCAAACGGTCTATGGGTTCCACGGCTCCGGCCGTCAGCGGTCGGCTGATCGGGCAGGTCGAACTGACTGCGGGTAATATACGTAACAACCACATCTACCTTCGGTCTTTCTTCGACCGTTTCTCGGCGGACGCCGTCGGCGGCTCCAACCGCCGCGAGGCGGCAGTTCGGACGATCAAGGTCGACTGGGGCGGGCCCAGGCCGGCGGAGACCGATCTCGATGGACAGAAACGCTTCTTCCGCGCTCGCGGCTGGGTGAAGGCCTTCTTCGAGAACAACAGTGCGGAGCCAGGGGACGTCGTTCTGGTCGAAGAGATCGCACCGTACTGCTATCGGGTGGCGCTGGAAAAGAAGGCTGCCAGGTGGCTCCCAAAAGTCGAAGCCGGCGCAACCGGATCAAGAAAGGGCTGGTGGCGGCGTGTTTGACCGGAAGCAACTCCGAGGAAGGTTGAGAGTCTGGAGACGAGTCCAATGACCATCAATGCTCAGAACCGCCTGCTGCCCGACTGGTTCACCCGGGTGCGGACGCGCCAGACAGTGCTGCCGCGGTTCCAGCGTTTCGAAGCCTGGAGCTACTCGAACGTCACCCAGATGTTCAACACTATCCTTCAGGGCCTGCCGATCGGCGCGGTTCTGGTTCTGGAAATCGGTAACGAGGAACCCTTCATTTCCCGCACCATCGTCGGCGCGCCGACCACCGGAGAGCGTATAACGGAACACCTGCTGGACGGCCAGCAGCGACTGACCGGTCTGTGGCGGGGGCTTCACAACAATTATGAAGACCGGACCTATTTTCTCTATCTCTGGCCCGACGAAGAAACCGGCATGCCGTACTATGTCGACTCCATTGCCCGCTGGAAGAAATCGCAGGACAAGGAGTTCCGGCCTTTCTGGGCCAACGATCCGGCCCAGCAGTGGAAACGGCGCATGATTCCTCTCCACCTCTGCGCCCCAGGTGACGAGGCGCAACTCCGCTATAGGGAGTGGTCGCGCGAAGCAATACCGGATGCCGACGAACGCGAGGAGGTGACGGAGATCCGCAACGCCGTGCGCCAGGCCTTTGCCACATTCAACCTGCCTTTCCTCTCGCTGCCGGTGTCGACCAGGAAGGAAACGGCTCTCGACGTCTTCATCAAGATGAACACCTCCGCGGCGCCGCTATCGACCTACGACATCGTCGTCGCCCAGGTGGAGGCCAGCATGGGGACTTCGCTGCACGACTTGGTTGCCGATACCAGAGAGACCTGTCCGACCATCAGCGAATACTACTCCCCGGAAGACTTGGTGCTTTATGTCAGCGCCTTGTTGCAGGGCATGCCTCCCATCAACACCAGCTATATGACGAAGGAATTCGGGAGAAACCTGCTTGACCACTGGGACGAGCTGGTCAAGGGAATCTCGCGCACGGCGGCTTTCCTGGAAGAGGAGCGCATCTTTGACTGGACCAGGTTGCCGACAGATGTGGTCGTGCCGGTCCTTTCGGCGCTTTGGGCCCGGGCTCCCGAGGGGCTGGATGCCGAGGGTGATGCGCGCATGCTTCTGCGTAAGTACCTCTGGCGCGCCTTCTTCTCGGGCCGCTACGAAAAGTCCACCAATTCCCGGGCTTTTACCGACTACAACGAGCTCAGCGCCGTGTTGCGCGGAGATTTCAAGGGGACACCCGCCATCTTCGACGAGCAGCAGTTTCCGCTGCCACAGGAGCAGGAAATGATCGCCGCTGGCTGGCCCAAGAAGAAGGACCGCCTTGCCCGCGCCATTCTGGCGGCGGCCTTGAAGGAAGGGGGGCGGGATCTCGCCGACGACAGCACGGTCAGCCGGGCCAACCTCGCGCACCGGGAGTATCACCACATCTTCCCGGATGCCCACCTGCGGCGCCTCGAGTTCGAAGACGGCCAGATCTACCGCTCGCTCAACTGCGCCCTGATCACCTGGCGCACCAACCGCAATATCACCGACAAAGAGCCGGAGCGCTACCTCGCCGAGCGCCGCGAGGGTACCAGCCTGACCGTGACTGATTTGAAGGATCGGCTCGCCAGCCACCTGATCCCTTTTGATGAGATGGTTGCCGGCGACTACGAGGTTTTTCTGGCCGCCCGGGCGCGAATGGTGCGGGACAAGATGCTGAAGCTCTGCGCGGCGGAGGTGGGCGGATGAGCACCCGCAGAGGAGGAATTCACTGAGAAATGCCTGATCAGATCGACGATCAGCTGGCTACCTGGGACGAGATAAGTGAGGCCCATGAATGGTCCAGCTTGCTGCTTGGCAATGGCTTTAGCCAGAACGTGTGGTCTAAATTCGGCTACTCCTCGCTCTATGAGATTGCCAAGTCGGATCATGTGGAGCCAGGGCTGACCGAGCAAGATGTCGATCTTTTTGAGGCCTTCAATACCCACAATTTCGAAGCCGTACTGAGTGCACTGGGTATCAGCAAGCTGGTCGCTGAAACCTTAGATCAAGACACGAAGCTATTTGATGAGCGCTATGAAAGCACTCGTCAGGCGCTGATCGCAGCAGTGCATCACGTGCACGTGCCTTGGGCCATGATTCAGGAAGAGAAGCTTCTCCGTGTCGCGGATGAGTTAAAGCGCTATGAGAACGTGTATTCGTCGAACTATGACCTGCTTGTCTACTGGGCAGTGATGCAGAATCCCGATGCCTTCACCGATTTTTTCTTCGACGGTCGGATATTTGATATCTCGAACACCGAGATCTGGCGAGATGCCGCGAAGGTTCACTTCCTGCACGGTGGGTTGCATCTCTATAAAAAGCGTAGCGGCCTCATCCGTAAGCGTGTGGCTCAGCCATATCAGAACCTGCTGGATTTGTTTGGGCGGCCCTTCGGCGACGCTGTTCCACTTTTTGTGTCAGAGGGCACTGCAGACGAGAAGCGTACGGCTATTGCGAGATCGGATTACCTGTCATTCGTTTTCTCTCGGTTCGCGAAAGATGGAAAGCCGTTGGTTGTATTCGGCCACTCGTTGGGAGATAGCGATGAGCATTTGACCGACGTCCTCAACAAGCGGGGAGAACGACCAATTGCGATTTCGATCCGCGCTCAGGGAGATATCAGACAACGGAAAGCAGCTCTAATAAAGGCACTGCCTCGGGCTGACATCACGTTTTTTGACGCAGCCACGCACCCGCTTGGCGCGCCGGATTTAAAAGTGGAAGACGTCGAGGAAAGAACAACGAAGTTCATTTGAGTGACAATTTGATGCACCTGTTTAAGGGGTCTGAGGCGTCTGGAGCACGCAAGTGAGATTCTCAGAGAAGAGCTTTGAAGTCCGGTTCTGTGCCGCGCTTTCCGCGGCGATCATGCCATTTGACCGCAATCCGCAGTGGTTTGGGATGACGCAGGCAGAAGAGCGCGCTGCGGGCATTGACGCTATGCTGAGGGTGGGCGGGCGGCTATTGCTGTTTCAGTTCAAAGCAAAGCAAAAACGACGACAAGTCTTCTATTTGGAGAAATGGCAATGGCGAAATCTTAACAGAATCGCGGGACGATTCCCGAACAGCGCTTACTATATATTTTCGGAGCTTGAAGATACGCAAGCTGCTGCGAAGATTGAGTGTATCATCAAGCATAGTTGGTGTTGCGCTGTTTCGAAACTGGGAACTGGGTTTGAGCCTCACGCTGACTCGGCGACCTTGACTTTGGATCCGGTCAGAAATTCATTGGTGAAGTCGCGGCCCATGAAAGAAGTCTCCGTTCAGCGAGTATGCCAGGTGTTCGGTTGCTTCTGCCCGCCAGCTTTGCGAGTAGAGTACCCTCCTTCGGAGGCCGGGGGGGTGCTCCGGGTCGACCTGTCTACGTACGGCATCGAGAAAACAGATCTGGATCAGCCGATACTTCCGCTCGATAGTCGGCTCTATGGCATACCACTTGGTGATGTCGCTCATGATGGTCACCCCCTAGGGTCAGCCGAGGAGTTCGAACAGTTGCTTGGTGAAGGAGCCCGTTCCAATCTGCCTCCTGGTCTGTTTGGCCTGTTTCTGCCTCAAGCGTGACCTGTGGAAAGAATGTCTATGGCTTACAAGAAGAAGCTCATCGAGGTGGCGATTCCGCTAGAGGCGATCAATGCGGCCTCGGCGCGGGAGAAGTCGATCCGGCACGGACATCCCTCGACGCTGCACCTGTGGTGGGCGCGGCGGCCGCTGGCGGCCTGCCGGGCGGTACTGTTCGCGCAGCTGGTGGACGATCCGTCGTC
>ENA-ORCZ01000469-ORCZ01000469.1-marine-metagenome-genome-assembly--contig:-NODE-469-length-17488-cov-4.774568_pt1 | contig 17488 bp, 14 predicted proteins | sample MGYA00237785_ERZ508519 | MGnify/ENA primary metagenome ERZ508519 (study PRJEB26189, sample SAMN06268790) | marine metagenome | isolation source: Bioluminescent Bay, La Paraguera, Puerto Rico | place...
CAATAGCGCCCGGCACGGCCGTATCAATCATCAAAACCGGGCGGAACCGGCGACGCTTGACCGCCGCCATCGCACGATCCTTGTCGATCATGTAACGCCGCGATCCGCCTGCCGTCAGAACAAGGTCCGCCTCGGCCAGAAGCCGGTCAAGATCATCGATCTCCGACCAGTGGCAATCCAGCCTGCGCGCCACCAGACGCGCACGAGCCGCCAAACGATCCGTTACCAGAATGCGTCCGATACCCCGTTCCGCCAGTGATGCGGCGATCAGTTCCCCCATGTCGCCGGCCCCCGCCAAAAGCAAGGTACAGTCGCCAAGATCCCCATGCAGGTCGCGCGCAACCGATTGGGCGGCGGCGGCGATTGATACAGCCCCCTGCCCGATCCCGGTCTGATTGCGGACCTTTTTGGCAATGGCGTAGGCCGTCTGATAGACCAGCTCCAACTCGCGCCCGACCAGATCATGCTTGCGCGCAATCCGGTGCGCATCCTTGACCTGACCAAATACTTCGGGTTCGCCAATCACCAGACTGTCGAGTGACGCCGCAACGGCAAACATGTGGCGAAGCGCATCCCGGCCAGACCGGATGTAAAGTTCGGTCGCGAGTTGATCACGATCCAGATCCGCCCAAAGCGACATCAGATCAATCAGGCGTTCGCGGCCGCGCTCGGCCTCGGACGCCAAAAGGTGAACTTCGGTACGATTGCAGGTCGAAACGACAACCGCCTGCCCGAGACGGGCCTGTTCAATCGCGGCCAAAAACTGTGGCAGGCGGTCTTCTTCGATGAAAAGACGGTCGCGGGTATCCTCGCTTGAGCGCCGATGATTGGTGCCGATCACCATCAGGCGATCCAGCGGCCAATCCCCGGCATCCTCATGCGAAATCGCGTCCGTCACACCATTCTCACTTTTTGCCGATCACATCAGCCAGTTGATCAAGCGCCACTTCCTGCTGCTCGCCACTGTCGAGGTCGCGCAACTGGGCCACACCCTTGGCAAGTTCGTCATCCCCAAGGATAACCGCCTTGCAGGCATTGGCCTTGTCCGCACGCTTCATGCGTTTTTTCATGTTGCCCGAATAGCCAAGCTCGACCGCGACACCCGCTTCGCGCAGGGTCTGGGCAAGGGTGCGACATTTGGCCTCGGCCGCGTCCCCCATCGGGATCAGCGCCACGGGGCGTGCACCCGCCGGGGCTTCGCCCACCATCAATGCCAGGCGTTCAACACCCGCGGCCCAGCCAACACCGGCCGTCTGCGGACCACCCATGGTCGAAATCAGCCCGTCATAACGACCACCGGCCATGACAGTGCCCTGTGCACCAAGAGTGTTGGTGGTGAACTCGAAACAGGTGTGGCAGTAATAATCAAGACCACGCACAAGACGCGGGTTCAGCTCGTAATTGATGCCGATATCGCCAAGCCCCTCGGTCAGGCCCTTGAAGAATTCCTTGGAATGCTCGTTGAGGTATTCGGCAAACAGCGGCGCATTGGCCACAAGTTCACGATCGCCTTCGTCCTTGGAATCCAGAATACGCAACGGGTTCTTTTCAAGACGCGACCGGCTGTCTTCTGAAAGCTTGTCAAAATGCCCCTTGAAGTAATCAACCAGCACATCGCGATACGCCGCACGGCTTTCCGGGTCACCAAGGGTGTTAAGCTCAAGCGTAATGCTGTCCCACAAACCAAGCGCCTTTAGGATATGCGCACCATAGCCGATCATTTCGATATCGCCTGCGACCTGTTCGACGCCAAGCAGTTCGGCACCGATCTGGTGGAACTGACGCTGACGGCCTTTTTGCGGGCGTTCATAACGAAACATCGGGCCATAATAGCTGACCTTGACCGGGGACATCTGCTGCATGCCATTGGAAATATAGGCACGCGCGATACCTGCCGTTCCTTCGGGACGTAGCGTGATATGTTCGCCGCCGCGATCTTCAAAGGTGTACATTTCCTTGGTGACGACGTCGGACGTATCGCCAAGGGTACGCGCGAACACCTCGGTAAATTCGAAGATCGGCGTGGTCATGCGATGGTAGCCATACAACTCGCCGATTTCGCGTGCGGTATTCGCGATATAATCCTGCAGACGGTTCTGTTCCGGCAGAAGGTCGTGCGTGCCACGGACGGGTTGAAGCGATGCCACTTTGGGTCTCCGATCTAACTTGAATTCCAGATATTTGCGCGAAACATCAATCGGCGCAAACACATGCGAACATGAAAATAGCTTTCCGCCGGTGTGGCGGAAAGCCAAAAGTAGTCAATACTGCCTTGCTATTCTGCCGCGGTTTTCTTGGCGGCTTCTTCGGCTTCGATTTTTGCGGCACGTTCTTCGACCAGTTCGACGATATGGTCGACCATCTTTTCCGTGCTGATATTGTGATCCGGGCGTCCGGAAATATACATCTTGTGGTTTCCACCACCGCCACCGGTAAGCCCGATATCGGTTTCCCGCGCTTCGCCCGGACCATTGACGATACAGCCAATGATCGACAGCGAAATCGGGGTGGAGATATGGGCAAGGCGCTTTTCAAGCTCTGCCACGGTCTCAACCACGTTAAAGCCCTGACGCGCGCAGGACGGGCAGGAAATGATCTGAACCCCGCGAGTACGAAGACCAAGTGATTTCAGAATATCGAAACCAACATGGATTTCCTCGACCGGGTCGGCAGACAACGACACGCGCAGGGTGTCACCAATACCGGCCCACAGCAGGTTGCCCATACCGATGGAGGACTTCACCGTGCCACCGCGCAGACCACCGGCTTCGGTGATGCCAAGATGCAGCGGATAGTCACAGGCCTCAGCAAGGCCGTAATAGGCGGCAACCGCAAGGAACACGTCCGATGCCTTGACCGAGATTTTAAATTCGCGGAAATCCTGATCTTCAAGAATTTTGGCGTGGTTCAACGCACTTTCGACCATCGCCTCGGGACACGGTTCGCCGTAACGTTCCAGCAGTTCCTTTTCAAGCGACCCGGCATTGACACCGATACGCATTGAACAGCCATGATCCTTGGCGGCCTTCACAACTTCACGCACACGTTCGGTCGACCCGATATTGCCCGGATTGATGCGCAGGCATGCGGCCCCGGCCTCAGCGGCCTCGATCGCACGTTTGTAATGGAAATGGATGTCGGCCACGATCGGGACATGCACCTGTTTGATGATGTCTTTCAGGGCGGCGGTTGATTCCTGATCCGGGCAGGACACACGGACGATATCCGCACCCGCCTCTTCCAGACGATGGATCTGCGCAACGGTCGCGTTCACGTCGGTGGTCAGGGTATTGGTCATAGACTGCACCGAGATCGGTGCATCCCCGCCGACTTCCACGTCACCGACACGGATCTTGCGGCTTTGGCGGCGTTCAATATCGCGATATGGGCGGACGCTCATTTCCGGTTCCAAAATGTTTTAGATGTCTTGGGGGTGTATATAGCTTATCAAACGCGGTTTAGAAACCGTTGGCTAACAGATTTTCCGCCAGATTTCGCATAGCTGTCACGAAAAAGGCGACCCGTTCGGATCGCCTTTCGCATTTTGTCTGTTTTCACCGCCAGATGGCTCTGGCCAAACCTATTGAACGGTTGGTTGTTCTGCCTGGGTCAGATCACCGACATCAAGCGAGAAGTCCGAAATCACCGCTCCATATTCCCCGACCGGCTGGGCTTCGGAACCATCGATGCTATAGGTCAGGGCACCGGCATTGCCGACCTCAAGTTTCAAACCGTCACGATTCGGAACCATATAGGTATCACCGGCTGTCAGCATCCGGGTCAGCAGAACATTACCATCTGCCTCACGGATACGAACCCAGCTGGTTTCAACCGCCGAAATGGTGACACGGCTATCGACATTGACCGCGCCAAATACGCGTGCGCCACCGGCCTCGTCAACTTCGGGTGCCGCGGGAACCGATGCAACTTCCGCTGCCGGTGCAGCCGGCGTTTGTGCGGCTGGTGCCTCTGCGACTTCGGCTTCAACCGGAGCCTGTTCTGTGGCGGTTACCACTTCGTTGGCAACGGGTGCAGCTTCCTGCGCCGGGGCTTCTGCAACTTCCTCGGAAACGACAGGTGCTTCTGCCGGTTCTTCGGTTGCTTCTGCGACTTCGGCTACGGGTTCAGATGCTGATTCTGCGACCGGGGCCTCGGAAACGGTGGTTTCTTCAATAGGTGCCCCCTGATCGGCAATGACCGGTGCAGGCGTTGTTATTTCTGCTTCGGCGGCCTGCGCATCTGCCGCGTTTTCAAGGTTACGCGGTGCTGAATCCTGGCTTGCCGTTGTCGAGTAGCTTGCAAGTCGCTCTGGCAATGGATCAACCAGATCGGCAATGGTTTTGCCTTGGCTCGACAGGTAGTACCATCCGCCATAAGCACCAAGACCAAGCATAACCGCGATCAGCAATACCGCCCCACCGGGTACACGGCTTTCCTGCACGGGTTTCGGGAAGGATAGTTCACTACGCACGGCCGGCGCATTGCTTTCTGCGCGGAAGCGGCGTGCGATCTCTGCACCGTCCAGTCCAAGATGTTCGGCATATGCCTTTACGAAGCCAAGGCCATACGGACCATTCGGCAATGCCGCATAGTCGCTGCTTTCAATGGCTTCGATGTAAATTTTGCGAATACGAAGCATGCGGCAAACGTCTTCGACTGTTTGCCCCAAACCAACGCGGGTCGCCTTCAAAAGGCTCCCGACCTCGGTATAACCACCGATCTGGTCTTTATGTTCGTCCATCACACTGTCATTTGCAGACGAATCCCCGGACAAAGGCCTGAAACGAAGGCGTTCTCGGGTTTCGTCATCCAAATGATCTTCCTTTCGCTTTTTGATCGCCAACTGCGCACCCCCACGTTACGATCTAGCAATAAAACTAGCAGATATCCCCACCAAAAGCGATTGTTTTTAAAGTTTTACACCGTGATCTATTGCGAAAGCCTTAAGACGCGAACGCAATGATCTGGTCGGATTATCCATTATCGTCAGAATATAACTCTCGACTTCAGACTTGCACATGCTTCTGACCATTTCCTTGACCGGACCAACAGAGGCAGGCGCCATCGACAAGCGTTTAATTCCCAAACCGATAAGGGCCATCGCTTCAAGCGGACGCCCCGCCATTTCACCACAGATGGTCAGGCGAACGTCCTTTTGATCGCACAATGTCACCAACTGGCGCATGAATGCGAACACACTTGGCGACAGCGTGTCATACCGGCCCTCGATCCTTGGATTGCCGCGGTCAGCAGCAAACATGAACTGCAACAGATCATTCGTCCCGACCGAGAGGAAATCAACCCGTTGCAGCAAGGCCGGAGCCTGCCAGATCAGGGCGGGAACTTCAAGCATGGCGCCGACTTCGACCTTGCGCGGGATAAATCCGCGTACGGCTTCACGTTTGAGCTGCTCGTCAAGAACCGCCTTTGCCTGATCAAATTCAGCAACTTCGGCGATCATCGGGAACATGACATAAAGATCGCGGTCATGCCCGGCCCGGATCAGCGCGCGCAACTGATGCACAAGCACCGCCGGACGATCCAGTGTGATCCGGATCGATCGCCAGCCCATCGCCGGATTCTCTTCTGTCATATCCTCCCAATAGGGCAGCAATTTGTCACCGCCGACATCAAGAGTCCTGAAAACCACCGGTCGGCCTTCAGCCTGTTCGAAAATACGATCATAAAGCCGGGTCTGATCGGTAATGTCGGGCATGGCGGATCGCACCATGAACGGAATTTCCGTCCGATACAGGCCAATCCCGTCCGCACCGCTTTCAATCACATGCGGGACATCAATCAAAAGCCCGGCATTCACATTAAGTGAAATCTCCGCCCCGTCGGTCGTTTCGGCCGGCAGGTCACGCATCTGGGCGTAAAGCGCTTTTCGCTCTGCCCGGGCGCGCAACGCGCCGTCAATCACCGCCCGAACATCTTCGCTTGGCCGAACGAACAGCTGGCTGTTATCGGAATCGACAATCAGCGGGTCGCCAGCCTCAACCTTGTCAAGGACACCCTTGACCCCGCCCAGAACCGGGATATCAAGTGCACGCGCAACGATTGCGACGTGCGAAGTGTGCGAGCCTTCTTCAAGGGCAAGACCGCGCAGACGGGTGTGATCATAATCAAGAAGTTCGGCCGGGCCGATATTGCGCGCCACCAGAATGATATCGTCGGGCAACTCGCCAAAGGCCGGGGACTGATACTGCCCCGAAAGATGTTGCAACAGCCGGTTGGCCAGATCTTCAAGATCGTGCAACCGTTCGCGCAAATAGGGGTCGGTCACCTGCGCCATGCGCGCACGGGTATCGTCATGCACCTTCTGAACCGCGGCCTCGGCCGTAAGGCCCGTATGCACCGCCTCGGTAATGCGGTTCAGCCAGCCGGTATCCTGGGCAATCATCCGATAGGCTTCAAGGATGTCGCCCGGATCATCGCCTTCATCCATGCCGTTGATGCCTGAAACAGCTTCCAGCATCTTATCAAGATGGTTCTGAAGGCCGTGCATGGCTTCGCGCAGGCGGGTCAGTTCTTCTTCCGGGTCATCAGAAACCATGCGGTCAATGACGATGCGCGGTTCGTGCAATACGGCAATGCCCTTACCAATCCCCGGTGCCAGACGCGCCCCGCCTAGGCGCAGCGGCAACAGCGCAATACCGTCGGCCGGGATCAGTTCTTCGCGGCTGACAAGTTCGCCACCGGCGACCATTTCGGCCAGCACCATAGCGACGTTTTCAAGGGCTTCCTGTTCGTCCTCGGAATACAGGCGTTCGGTACGGTTCTGCACGGCAAGAACACCGATGATGCGGCCACCGCGCAGGATCGGTACACCGATCATCGAATGATAGATTTCCTCGCCGGTTTCCGGACGATAGGCAAAGTTCGGATGACCTTGCGCGTCCTTAAGGTTAAGGGGGCGCGCATGTGCGGCGACAAAACCGACAATCCCCTCGCCCACCCGAAGGCGGGTCAGGTGAACCGCTTCCTTGGACAGACCACAGGTCGCAAACAGTTCCAGCACTTCGCCCGCACGCATCACATAGACCGAGCACACCTCTGCCACCATATCAGCAGCAATGATGGTCACAATCTGTCCGAGGCGTTCTTCAGCAGTCCCCGGTCCAGCCATGACGTCGCGCACACGCTTTAGAAGGCGTCGCGGACCTGTGACTGCGGCGGACGGAATGCTCATTTGACTTAGCTGTCTCTCTTAACCAGGGATTGAACGGCCTGTTCGACCAACTCTTCGAGGATTTCGGAAACCGGTTGTTCTTTCTTTACCATACCAACCGACTGTCCTGCCATAACCGATCCGCTTTCGACGTCACCATCGATCACCGCACGGCGCAGGGCACCCGCCCAGAAATGTTCAATTTCAAGCTGTGCAGCGCCTTGGTCAAGCTCGCCTGCACGGAACTTTTCAATCACGGCACGCTGGGTGTTGCGGAATTCTTCGGTGCCCTTGTTGGCAAGCGCACGTACCGGAATGACCGGGAAACGATCATCAAGCTGCACGGTGGTCACCGCGTCACGCGCACTTGCACGGATAAAGGCCTTTTTGAAATCGGGATGGGCAATGCATTCCTCGGCACAAACAAGTCGCGTGCCGATCTGGACACCCGATGCGCCCTGCTCAAGCAAACCGGTAATGGCTTCACCGCGGCCAATCCCACCGGCGCAGAAAACAGGAATGTCGGAAACTTCCGGCAGGATTTCCTGTGCCAGAACCGTCAGCGATACCGGGCCAACATGGCCACCAGCTTCGCTGCCCTCAATCACCAGCGCATCAGCACCCGATCGGATCAGCTTCTTGGCCAGAACCAGTGCCGGGGCAAAGCAGATAACCTTGGCGAATTCCTTGGCCTGCTTGATCGAGTTTGATGACGGCAGGCCGCCGGCCAGAACCACATGCCCAACGCTGTGTTCGCGGCACACTTCGATCAGCTCATTGAGCTGCGGGTGCATGGTGATCAGGTTGACGCCAAACGGCTTATTGGTCATTTCCTTGGTGGCGGCGATTTCAGCCGACAACAGATCCGCGGTCATCGACCCGCAGGCAATCACACCAAAACCACCCGCATTGGAGACCGCCGAAACAAGGTGACGCTCTGAAACCCAGGACATGGCGCCGGCCATGATGGCGTAGTCGGTGCCAAGGAATTCCTTGCCCGATGCCCACAGGTTTTCCAGGCGCGCCCGTGCGGCGTCAATTTTCGGATCACTCATATTCTCTGTACCCCAAAGCAGAAACGCAGGAGACCAGTGGTCTCCTGCCATTTCATTACAAAGGCTGAAACACACTGCTCCAGCTAGTATGTATTATTACAGGTAATTTAACAGCGGCTTAATCGCCAAACTGTTGAACTTATTCGGCATCCAGACCGTATGCCGTGTGCAAGGCACGAACGGCAAGCTCGGTATATTCCTCGGCGATCAGAACACTGACCTTGATTTCCGAGGTCGAGATGACCTGAATGTTGATGCCTTTTTCCGCAAGTGTTTCAAACATCTTGCGCGCAACACCGACGTGGGAACGCATCCCCACACCAATGATCGACACCTTGGTCACATCAGAGGTGCTGAGCAGTTCCTGATAGGCGATCTTGTCTTTGTTCTTTTCGATCACCTGAAGCGCACGCTGGAATTCACCACGCGGAACGGTAAAGGTCATGTCCGTGCTTTTGCCGTCTTCTGAGACGTTCTGCACGATCATGTCGACATTGATATTTGCATCAGCCAGCGGGCTGAAGATTGAAGCGGCGATACCCGGCTTGTCCGCAACTTTCACCAAGGTAATCTTGGCTTCATCACGGCTATAGGCAATTCCGCTGACGACTTCCTGTTCCACGATCTCGTCCTCGTCTACAACAAGTGTTCCTTCTGCATCACTAAAGGTAGAACGGACCTGCACCCGGACGCGATGGTTCATTGCCATCTCGACTGAACGGGTTTGCAGGACCTTTGCACCAAGGGATGCGAGTTCCAGCATTTCTTCGTAGGTAATCTTTTCGATCTTGCGGGCCTTGGGCACGATGCGCGGATCGGTGGTGTAAACACCATCCACATCGGTATAGATGTCGCAACGATCTGCGTTAAGTGCTGCCGCAAGGGCGACCGCCGATGTATCCGAACCACCACGCCCAAGGGTGGTGATGCGGTTATCGGGTGCGATCCCCTGGAAACCGGCGACGCAAACGACTTCACCGCCATTCATGCGCTTATCAAGCTCGGAGGTGTCGATTTCCTTGATGCGGGCCTTGGCATGTGCGCCGTCGGTCTTGATCGGGATCTGCCAGCCAAGCCAGGAACGTGCAGGCACATCCATGCTTTGCAGCGCCATCGCCAGCAAACCGACAGTCACCTGTTCGCCCGACGATACGATCACGTCATATTCACGTGCATCATACATGGGCGAAACTTCCTGCGCCCAGCCAACCAGTTCGTTGGTCTTGCCCGACATGGCGGACACGACAACAGCAACCTGATTGCCGGCATCGACCTCGGATTTCACCCGGCGCGCGACATTCTTGATTTTCTCGACATCGGCGACCGAAGTGCCGCCAAATTTCATGACAATACGGGCCATGAAGTATCCCCGCTATGCTCGCCGTCCATCGGCTGTCCGAACGTGACGGCATGTGATCCGGTCCCGGCCCAGGTGAGCATGCCGAATTTGCGGCGCTTCCCCTGATCCAAGCGGCGTAATCAATACTGCCATAATCCCTGCGAAACAAGCGTCAAGGATGCCGATAAATTGCGTGAGAGCAATTTTTTTGACCTGAAAATGTCCCAAACCGTCCGAATGCGGCAAATTGGGTCGCATATCATGCGAAAATTACTCAATAACCCTGATGATATCCACCATCTGAACATGGCTGCCTTGCTTTGAATTTCTGCCAGATCACCGCCAACACATCGTCATTTGACAGGTGAGTATTGCCTTGCCGTGCGCGCACGCGTAAACAGGGCGTCATACAGCAACGTTGTTTTACGCCTTCGGAGCCACACCATGTCGGACGCATCCGCCCCCACCAGCCGCACCGCCAATGCCGATGAAATCGCACGTTTTTCTGCGATGTCTGAAAAATGGTGGGATCCAAATGGTGTGATGAAACCGCTGCACAAATTCAATCCGGTGCGCCTGCAAATCCTGCGCGATAATATCTGCGCCCATCTTGGCCGCGATCCGGAAACGATTGAGCCACTTAAAGGCATCGAAATCATCGATATCGGCTGTGGCGCTGGTTTGTTGTCCGAGCCGCTTGCGCGCATGGGCGCAAAGATGACCTCGATTGATGCGTCTGAAAGCAATATCGAAGTCGCCAAAATCCATGCTGCACAATCCGGCCTTGAAATCGACTATCGCTGCGCAACACCGGAAATGCTGGCCGATGAGGGCAAGCAGTTTGAAATCGTTTTGAACATGGAAGTCATCGAACATGTCGATGACCCGCAATTCTTCATGCAGGCCTGTGCATCGGTGCTCAAACCGGGTGGCTTGATGTTTGTCGCGACACTGAACCGCACGATCAAGTCACTGGCGCTGGCCAAGATTGGCGCCGAATACATTCTCCGCTGGCTGCCTACGGGCACCCATGACTGGCGCAAATTTGTCAAACCATCGGAAATGTCGGGCTATCTGCGTGGTGCCGGTCTGGACCTTCAAGATATCACCGGGGTGGCTTACAACCCGTTCAACGACACATGGTCGCCCGCCCCGCATGATCTTGATGTGAATTATATGGTGATTGCCCGAAAGCCTGACTGATCTTCTTGGATCGCGTCAGTTCTTTTTGGTTCCGTCATCCCACGGCAATGCCATGACATCGATGCCTTCATCGACCAGTTCGGCGGTTTCCTTAAGCGACGCCTGACCATAGATGCCGCGCTTTTCGGTTTCGCCGTAATGGATTTTACGCGCTTCTTCGGCAAACTTTTTGCCGACATTTTCGCAATTGCTTTCGACCTGTTTGCGAATTTCGGCAATTGCGGCCTGGGTCGCTTCGGCGATCGCCTTTTGCTGTTGTTTTTCAGCAGCGACCTCTTTTTGCCGTGACGTGCGCAAACGCGGCGCCATCAGGGCCTTGCCAACATTTGACGTTCCACACACCGGGCAGGACAAATCCCCGCTGGCGGCCTGCGCGTCATATGTTGCGCCGTCCTTGAACCAACCTTCGAATTCGTGATCATGTTCGCATTTAAGCTGAAATAGAATCATGATGGTACGTGTATAAGCCAAACCAGTAGCAAAACGATAACACTATCAGATACAGATCATATGGCGCGCATTGGCGGGGATCGCCAGCCTGCGAGCGCCACACTCAATAACCAAGATTTACAAAAATGTCATCCCAATTGCCATCAAGCTGGGTCACACAGCACAGCCCCGCGCCACACCCTGCCCGCAATCGCGCGCTTGATCTCGCCTGTGGCAAGGGACGGCACAGCTTCTGGCTGGCAGGTCAGGGTTGGCGAGTGACGGCAATCGACCGCGACCTTTCGCAAACCGATATCGATACGAATCCTGCAATCAACTGGATCGAGGCAGACCTTGAAACAGGCACCTGGCCGCTGGGCCAACAGCAATTTGATCTGATCGTTGTCGTCAATTACCTGCACCATCCGCTGTTTGAATATCTTCGCAAGGCGGTTCACCCCGGCGGCACCCTGATCTATGAAACCTTCATGGTCGGTAACGAGGCGTTCGGCCGCCCCAGATCGCCGGAATTTCTGCTGAAAGACGATGAACTGACAGATAGATTTTCCGACTGGAACATCCTTGCCCACCAGCAAGGCCCGATCCACTTAAAGAAGGACGATGAAATTACCGCGATAAAACAATCTCTTGTCGTGCGAAAGCCATCATAAAACTGATCAAATATCAGCCGGAAAACAGGCGCAACAAATCCGTAACACACTGTTTTCGCAAAAAGAAACACAACTTTCACAATTGAATCGTGTCGTTTCTGGCATTTTCCCAACTGCCGTTTCAGGCAGAGGCACTTTGAGAGAGAAAAGCCATGAGCGATAAATACGAAATCATCGAAGATAGCGACGATATCCCGTCCAACCCGACCAACAATCCGCGCATCGACGATATGATCAATGCGCGCCTTTCCCGCCGCGGCTTTTTCAAAGGCCTGATGGCGACGTCGGCTGTTGTGGGTGTAGGCATTGCGACCAGAGGCGTTGCCAAGGCGCAGTCACCATCGACCCTGACCTTCAAGTCGATCCCGCAGAAAATTACCGAGACCCATGCGGTCGCCGATGGCTATGACGCCAGCGTGCTGATCCGTTGGGGCGACAAGGTCGTCGCCGACGCACCGGCTTTCGTTCCCGGTCAGGTGGACGCCGCAGCTCAGAACAAACAGTTCGGCTATAACTGCGACTATGTTGGCTATATGCCGCTTCCGGTCGGCTCCCAGAACTCTGACCATGGCCTGCTGTGCGTCAGCCACGAATACACCAATGCCGAACTGATGTGGTCGGGCCTCAAGGATGCGATGGACGCATCCGAACAACAGGCACTGCACGAAATCGCAGCCCACGGTCATTCAGTCATCGAAGTCAAGAAAACCGGTGGAAAATGGCAGGTTATCGATGGTTCCGATTATGCGCGCCGCATTTCTCCGATCGACACCGAAATGCAGATTACCGGCCCGGCTGCCGGTCATGACCGCCTTAAAACCAACACCGATCCGACCGGCACCCGTGTCATTGGTACGCTGAACAACTGTGCGGGTGGCAAAACCCCGTGGGGTACGGTTCTGATCGCCGAGGAAAACTTCAACGGTTACTTTGGCGGCGATATCGCCAAAACCAATGAAGAACGCAACTACAAACGTTTGGGCATCAGCCCGGAAAGCTGGTACTCGTGGGTTAAATATTTCGACCGCTTCAACGTTGAAAAAGACCCGAACGAACCGAACAAATTTGGCTGGATGGTCGAAATCGATCCGTATGATCCGACCTCGATGCCGAAAAAGCGCACCGCCCTTGGCCGCTTCAAACACGAAGGTGCCACCGTCATCATCAACAAGGACAACTCCGTTGTTGCCTATTCCGGTGATGATCAGCGTTTTGACTATCTCTACAAATTCATTGCAGCGAACAAATACAATCCGAATGATCGCGCAGCGAACATGGACCTTCTGGAAAACGGTACGCTTTATGTCGCCAAATTCCATGATGATGGCACCCTGGACTGGATGCCGTTGACCTTTGGCGAAGGCCCGCTGACTGCCGAAAACGACTTCAACAGTCAGGCTGATGTTCTGATTGAGGCACGTCGCGCAGCCGACCTTCTGGGTGCAACCCAAATGGACCGCCCGGAAGACGTCGAACCGAACCCGGTCAATGGCAAGGTCTATGTCATGCTGACCAACAACTCCAAGCGTAAGGAAGGCAACGCACCGAACCCGCGTGCTGCCAACCCGCATGGTCACGTGCTTGAACTCACCCCTCCGGGTGGTCGCGGCAGGGATGCCGATCACACCGCTTCCCGCTTTACTTGGGACATCATGATTGCAGGTGGCAACCCTGCAGTTGCCGATGACAAGGCGGTTTACCATCCGGCAGCAGAATCCTGGGTTTCCTGCCCGGACAACATGGCAATCGACCATCGTGGTCGCCTGTGGATTTCCACCGATGGCGCGCCGAACTCCGACATCCCCGATGGCATGCATGCCACCGATGTCGATGGTCCGGGCCGTGCTCTGACCAAGTTCTTCTTTGCCTGCCCGGTTGGCGCAGAAATGTGCGGTCCGGAATTCACCCCGGATGGAAAGACGCTGTTCCTCGCCGTTCAGCACCCGGCAGACGGTTCGTCCTATGACGAGCCAAGCACCCGCTGGCCGGACTTCCAGGCAGCAATGCCGCCGCGTCCGTCGGTTGTGGCTGTAACCAAAAATGACGGCGGTGAAATCGCGGGCTAACCCCCTGCTTCACTGTCCTGAAATGCAAAACGCACCGGCCAGTTTGCCGGTGCGTTTTTGTTTGTCTGCGCGCCACCAATATTACTTGATCGGGGCTGCCATATCATAGGTGCCGTCATTATCTGAAATCGCCATCCAGCTTTTGTCCGACGCGGACTTGCTTTCAAGATCGGTCCAGTTGCCTTTGGCGGCACTGATGTTGCCTGAAATATCTTCGTTCCAGAAACCAACCACGGCCGGCGTGATATTCAGATAAAGCTTCCCGTCGACAATCCGCCAAAGGTTCGGGTTGGCAGGCACTTTGCCACCCTTGGTAACGCCATAGGCACAATGCCCATCAAAGGCCGGGGCGTATTTCGCCGGATCGGCCAAAAACATGTCGCGGTTTTCCTCGGACGCAAATGCCCAGGTCGCACCATTATATTCGGCGGTGATGTCGGCCCGGCCCGGAACGGCATGGGGCTGCATCATGCCGACATCCTTTTGCGGCAAGTTGAAATAGGCCACCGCGTCATAGCCGCTGATCGCAAAGCCGGTTTCATCGACATATTGCTCACCCGCAAAGGCGGCACCCGACAGGCCAAAAACAAATGCCGTACCGATCAAAAACTTTTTGAACATCATCCCTGTTCCTCCGTTTGAAAATCCCTGATGAACCGAGTTTGCCCGGGAAGAGCTTCAAAGCGAAATGACGTTGCGACACTGTTTCGTGAAATCGCGTGAGCCTGTGAAAAACCGGTCAGCGCTTCCTATATCAATCAAAGAGAATTACCCCTTGACCTCAACTATAGTTGAGGAATTACCAAGAAGGGAAATCGGAAAACAGACATCCCAAAACAAGGATAAGCCATGAGTACTGCATTTCTCGAACACGTGAATTTTACGGTCGCCGATCCAGCGAAAACCGCTCAGAACCTGCATAACTGGTTTGGCTGGCACACCCGCTGGCACGGGGAGGCCATCCATGGCGGGCTGTCCTATCATGTTGGCAATGACACAAGTTATGTCGCGATCTATGCCCTTGGCACGCCAAAGAACGGCCAGGATAACTCCTATGCCACCATCGGCGGGCTGAACCATATCGGGATTGTCGTCGATGACCTTGATGCGACCGAGGCAAAGATCAAGGCCGACGGCATCGAAACCTTCAACCACGCCGATTACGAACCCGGTCGCCGGTTCTATTTCCGTGATGAAAACGACATTGAATTCGAAGTGGTCAGTTACGCCTGACCACTTCGATCAAAGATGATTAGCTGGGTTTATATTCCCGATCATTGCCAAGCGATGGCACCATCCGGCGGATTTCATCAACGCGCGTCAAATCAATCTCGGCGGTGATGAAACCCGGATCGGTGCCACCATCAGCCAGAACCTGCCCCCACGGATCAATGATCAGGGAATGACCAAACGTCTGGCGGTCGCCCGGATGATCACCGCACTGGGCCGCCGCAATCACAAAGCATCCGTTTTCAATCGCACGCGCCTTCAAAAGCGTATGCCAGTGCGCCTGCCCGGTGGTGCGGGTGAAGGCCGCCGGGATGCTGAGGATCTTTGCCCCTGCCTTGGCGTAATCACGAAACAGATGCGGGAAACGCACGTCATAGCAGATCGATATCCCGACCTTGCCAAATTCGGTGTCGGCCAGTCGGGCGGCATTGCCGGGACGGAACGTTTTGCTTTCGCGGTAACTTTCGCCATTGGCCAGATCGACGTCAAACATGTGGATCTTGTCATAGGACGTGATGACCTTGCCATCCGGCCCAATCACAAAACACCGGTTCGCAACACGGTCTTCATCGGCCACTTTGACATGCAATGATCCGACAATCAGGGTGGATTTCAGTTCTTCGGCCAGGTCGCAAAAGAAAACCAGACCGGGATGCTCATCCTCGGGAAAGGCAGCGGCACGCACATTTTCGCCGCCAAACGACATCATCGACACGTTTTCAGGAAAGGCGATCAATCTGGCCCCGGCAGCACTGGCATCGCGGGCATAGGTTGCTGCGCGCGCAAGGTTATCAGACATCACATCGCGCGAATTGACCTGCACGCAGGCCGCAACAAAACGAGTCATGACGCAGTCTCCTTTTTATCATTATCCGTCTTCATGATGCGTCTCATCCCAGCCTGCCGCAATAGACAATTGGGATAGCGCAGCCGCGAACAAGGCCCGCAAAAAGACCTACGCCTTGGGGCACACATTGTGCATTTCCGCTTCAACAACCAACATCACGCACATCCCAATTTGAGTCTTTTCATTCTCGACATTAGTGTATACAGTATTCCGTACACCTAACGAGGATCGAAGATGGAACCTCTTTCCGGCCGAAAAAGTCTGACTGACGAAGTGCATGACCGTTTGGTTGATGCCTTGTGTTCCGGTGCTCTCCCTCCCGGGACACCATTGCGTCAGGAAGCTATTGCCGAGGAACTCAATGTCTCGCGGCAACCAGTGTTGCAAGCTCTGGGGTTGCTGCGTCGTGACGGACTGGTCGAACCGATGGGACGGCGCGGATATCGCGTTGCGCCTGTCGACAGCGACCTTGTCCGTCACGTTTATGACCTGCGAGAAGCATTTGACGGGCTTGCAGCTCGTCTTGCTGCTGAAACCAAGGCACCGGATCGGGAATCGGCTTTGCGGGCTGCCATTATACAGGGACACCACGCTCTGGGCAGCGGCGACACCGCAAACCTTGTTGCAGCCGACGTCGCATTCCATCAAACGATCTACCGTTTGTCGGGTAACCCCCTGTTGCCCGAAGCATCAGCCGCAGTCTGGCTTCAGATCAGACGCGTGATGCATGCCTACCTGCAGATCGGGTACCCCCGTGATCCGATCTGGACGGAACATCAGGCCATCGCCGATGCAATCTGTGTCGGCGATGGTCCTCTTGCCGAAAAACTGGCGCGCGATCATGGCCGCAATGCACGCGATCGCCTGATTTCCCGAATGGAAAAGCCAAGCTGACCTTCCCCTCGCTGCCACCAACAGCCCGCCTTTTCGTCGCCCTTCGCACCACCAATCCCCATCGACTTCAAAAAATCTGCCAATGACCCGTCCGCGTCGACAAAGGCAGAACCATATAAGAACGACAAGTTTCCTGTCTGGGAGGAACGCCAATGAACCTTGATACAAAGCTCCGCAATCGGGCCGATGAAGGTAATCCCGTCCGGGTTGGCATCATCGGTGCTGGCAAGTTCGGATCGATGTTTTTAAGTCAGGCTGGCCATCATCCGGGCTATCACGTTCTGGGTATTGCCGATCTTAGCATTGATCGTACCAAGGCCGCTCTGCGCCGTGTTGGATGGTCTGATGACCAGTTCGCCGCAAAGGACGCTGCATCGGCCTATCGCGACGGCACCACATGGCTGACCGAGGATGCAGATGCCCTGATTGCCGCCGACGGGCTTGAAGTCATAATTGATGCCACCGGAAGTCCCGCCGCCGGTATACGTTTTGCGCTAAAGGCCATCGAACACGGCCGTCACATCGTCATGGTCAATGTAGAGGCCGATGTCCTTGCCGGTCCCCTGCTTGCCAAACGCGCCGA
>ENA-ORCZ01000470-ORCZ01000470.1-marine-metagenome-genome-assembly--contig:-NODE-470-length-17365-cov-4.195222_pt1 | contig 17365 bp, 13 predicted proteins | sample MGYA00237785_ERZ508519 | MGnify/ENA primary metagenome ERZ508519 (study PRJEB26189, sample SAMN06268790) | marine metagenome | isolation source: Bioluminescent Bay, La Paraguera, Puerto Rico | place...
TGGTTTCCGGGCCTTCGGCCAGGATCATGTCTTCCAGATCCCGCGCGCAGCGTTTGGCGAATTCCGCCTCGCTCTCGCCGTCCTTCCTGGACGTGCGGTAATGCGGGCTGGTGGTGTGCAGGATCTGCGGCAGCGGCAGATCGAACGAGCGGTGGTTGTTGGGAAGGCCCGTGAGGCTGGCCGAGGCGACGGTCACCCCGTGATAACCGCGCATGCGGGAGATGATCTTCTTGCGTTGCGGCTGGCCGAGCGCATTGGAGCGGTACCAGATCAGCTTGACGGCCGTGTCATTGGCCTCAGAACCGGAATTGGTGAAATAGACCTTCGACATCGGCACGGGCGCCATCTCGATCAGCTTCTCGGCGAGTTCGATCGACGGTCCGTGGGTCTTGTAGGTGAAGGTGTGGTAATAGGGCAGCTTTTCCATCTGCCGGGTCGCGGCTTCCACCAGCCGCTTTTCGCCAAAGCCGACGGCGACGCTCCACAGGCCCGCCATACCCTCGATGTAGCGCTTGCCGCTGATGTCCTCGACATAGATGCCCTCGCCCTTGTCGATCACCAGGGCGCCTGTTTCTTCCTGTCGCCTTGCATCGGCATAGGAATGCAGTTGAAAGGCGATATCGCGGGCTTCGAGGGAATTCGGCAGCTGTGCCATCTAGGGCCTCTTCTCGTTCAAGCAGACAGTTGTTCCGTTGCCGGACGACTCAGCGGCGGTCCGGCGGTGGCTCACGCTACTGCCGCGCGTGCGCCGGAGCAATCCGGCCCGTGACAGATTCCTTCCAAACGAAAAACTGACGCGAATGCGTGCAAGTATCTGCGTCCGTCATCGCGGCATTCTGCGCAGGACGGAGTCTCGACATTCAAAGCAATAAACGTTGTCCCGGCTCAGGAGGGGATACGCTCGCCCGACAGCTCTGCAACCGCTTCAACGGCCCTCCAGAGGGCAACGTCGATCGACCGGCTGCGCCCGCGGATCGGCACGGTCTCGACGCGGGGCGGCACCGGCTGTTTCTGGCCTTCCTTGCCGGCTGCCTCCACCAGTGCGGTCGAGAGGGCAACCGAAGCCTTTAAGGACTTGCCGATTTCCTGCAGACGGCTGGCGACATTGACGCAATCGCCGGTCGCCGCGATCTGCTGCTGGTTTTCATGGCCAAGCCTCGACAGCATCACCGGTCCGAAATGCCCGCCTACCCGGACCTCGCGAATGTCCGATCCATGCCCGGCAGCATCGATCCAGGCGCGCACGGAGCGGACGAGCGCAAAGGCGCAGCGGCACGCATCCGCCGCATCCTCTGGCCGGGCGTCCGGAATGCCGAAACCGATCATCGCGCCGTCGCCCATGAAGTCGAGAACAAGGCCGTTGTTGCCGTTCGCCTCGTTGACCACCAGCGTGTGGAATTCCTTCAGCACATCCCGGGTTCTGGCAGGGCCGAGCTTTTCGCTGAGGCCGGTGTATCCGGCGAGGTCGACGAAGAGGACCGCCGCCTCCTGTTGGCGCGGCTCGGCGAGAAAGGCCGGATCCTCGGCGATCCGCCGTGCCAGATCCGGTGCCTGGAACCGGCTGAGCGCTTCGCGGGCGGCAATCAGGCGGCGCATGCGGAACCAGTCGAAGCCTTCGCGCAACAGGGCGAGGCCGATCACCGGCGGCACGCTGGCGGCAACCGGCAGGGCGCCATTGAGCCAGATGCCCTGATTGAAGAGGACCACGGTCACGACAAGCCAGCCGAGCAGCATCAGCAAATAGGCAATGGTGGCGGTGGCGAGCGGCAGAAAGACGATCGCGACCATGCCGAGGAGCGTGATGGCAACGGCTGCCAGGGCGTCGAAGCGGCGAACGGTGCTGTCGCGCAGAAGCACCGAGCCGTCCAACAGGTTGGCGATCCCCGTTGCCAGCACCTCGACACCCGGCAGGATCGGATCGAAGGGCGAGGAGAACCGGTCACCGACACCTGCCGCGGTGACGCCGAGAAGCACCAGACGCCCCTTCAGGTCCGCGATTGCGGCGCCGTCCAGGAAATCCTGCGCACTGACCGTGGTAACGGTTCCTCCCCTGCCGTAATAGTTGAGCGGCTGCTGCCACTGCAGGTCCAGCGGCTGGAGGCGGCCGTCGAGACGAATGCCTTCCGCCGTGATCGACGGCATTTTGCCAAGATAGCGGGCGATTGCCTGCAGGCCGAAGGACGGTGCCAGTCCCTCGCTCGTGTCGAAGATCAGCGGGATATGGCGCGGGGTACCGCCGGCATCGGCCGCGACGTTGACGAGGCCGACGGCGGCGGCCTTTTCAAAGGGTGCGTAGGGGCGCAATTCGTTTTCGGGTGCCGGGACCAGGACGGCCGCCGCCTTTTCCAGCGGAAACTGGCCACCTGCCGCAATGACCGCCGGCAGGGAACCGAGGGCAGCCGCGAGCTTCGCATCGACAGCCTCTTCCGACGGGCCGGTCAGCAGGATATCGATGGCGAGCGCCTTTGCACCGGCTTCACGGATGCCGTCGACCAGCCGGGTCAGATAGCCCCGGTCGACCGGGTAGCGTCCGACGGCTGCAACACTGGCGTCGTCGATTGCCACGATGGCGATATTGTCCGGCGCCTTGCGCGGTCCCTTGATCTGGATGCGCAGGTCAAGCAGCACCGTTTCCAGCCGGTCGACGAGGCTGGCCCGGCCGGAGACATGGATTTCCGCCAGCCACGCTGCCCAGACGGCACCGCCCAGCAGCGCAAGAACCGCAAGGCCGGCATAGAGCCTCGAACTCATCGTGCAAAACGGGACATAAGGCCGGCGGCCCTCTCCTGCGACCAGGTTGCCGGCGAAAAGGGTGCGCCCGGAGAAACATCAACGCCCTCGCCCGGCCCCAGAACCACCTCGTCCGACCCGTCGGGCCGCGAAACCGCCACCTGGCCGCGCACGACGAAGACCGAGGTCCGCTCCGGGGAAACGTCGACGACATAGATGGTGCCGCGCACGGCGGCGATGGCATGGGGCGTGCGCACCTGGAAAGGACCGCTGCCCGGTTCGGCCTCGATCAGGACCGCTTCGCCGTCAAGATCGACCCCGTCCGGCCGGACCTGGCCGCCCGCTTCATCTATCTGAAAGGCGGAGGCGGCTTCCGCCTCGATGACGAGGCCGTTCGCGCACTGGAAGACGATCCTCGGCGGATCCGGCAGCTCGGTCCGCGTACAGCCGGGCACCGCCTGCGCCATGACCGGCGACAGAACGGCGAACAATACGAGACACAGGGCCGTGGCGATGAAACCGACCAGCGCTCCGGTCACTCCAAATCGACTAATTGACATCGGGTTCTCGATAAGCTTGCCAAGGATCGGGGTTACATCCCATAAGATGCACTCATGGTATGACATATGGACCGTTGTAGCCACCGTTGTGCTGGCGGCGAAAATTCAAGGGAAGATCGGGACATGGCCGGTGACGAGGGCTTGAACAAGGAAAAGCTGCTTGGACAAAGCTTTATTTTTCAAGCTCTTGATGACCAGAGCAAATCGGATCTCGCTTCCTTTGCCCATGTGAAGCGGTTTGCCGCCGGCGACATCATTTTCGACATGGGAACGCCCGGTCAGAGCATGATGGCAATCGCGGAAGGCACCGTACGGGTCAGCATGCCGACGCCGAATGCGCGCGATGTCACCCTGTCGGAGCTTCATGCCGGCGATGTCTTCGGCGAGATCGCGCTGCTGGACGGAGGAGAACGGTCCGCCAACGTGCGGGCGCTGACCAATTGCACCCTGGTGGTGCTGGAGCGACGCTCCCTTGTGGAAGTGCTGCAGCGGGATCCCAAGCTGTCGATCCGCCTGATCGAACTCCTGTGCCAACGGGTGCGTCGCTCGGACGAGCGCATGATGGAGATCGCCTTTCTCGGCCTGCCGGAACGGCTGGCCCGCCTGTTGCTGCGTGTCACCGTGTCGTCTCCCGGCAGTGTCGAGAAACCGCTCTCCAAACTTTCTCTTTCCCAGTCCGAGATCGCCAGCATGATCGGCAACACACGCGAAAACGTGAACCGCTGCCTGCGCAAATGGCAGAAGGCGGAGCTGATCGAACTGAAGAACGGCTGGCTGATCATCCGCGACCGGGACGGCCTGCAGGACATCGCCGAGGCGGACTGACCCGCCTTCCGCGACAGATATTTCAGCGATCACAACAGCTTACACGAGCTGAAGTCCGGGCCGTGTCGCGCATCACAGGTCCCGCAACCGGATACCCCCTAGCTATTGGTCATCGGCGGGAAACAAACCGCCGGCATCGAAGCCAGGAGATCAGGATGTTCAGAAAAACCGTTATTTCAACTGTTGCAGCGGCAGCGCTGGCGGCGACCGCTTTCGGTTCCAACGCCGTGGCGGGTGGCTATGGTCACGGCTACGGGCACGGCTATGGATACGGCCATCACAAGAAAATCATCATCAAGACCCCGCGAGGCGGTTACGGGAAGAAACATGTAGCCTGGTGCTACGATCGCTACCGCTCCTACCGCGACTGGGACAATTCCTTCCGCCCCTACCACGGTCCGCGCCAGAAGTGCTGGTCGCCCTATTACCGCGGCTAACCCGACCGCAGACCAACAAAGGCTGTCCAGGCTTTGGTTTCAAGGCCGGAGCGACCTTGCCCCATCCCCCGGCCCCATGCCGGGGGAATGCTTTTCTGCAGCAGGCGGTTCAGATCCCGTGTTTTTTCAGAAAGGCATTGATCGCTGTCACGCAGACCTGCCAGGCGGGTTCCCGGTCGACCAGGATATGATTGCGGCTATCCAATACTGCGAATTCAGCGCCAGGAATGCCGTCTGCAACGGCCTTGCCGAGTTCCAGCGGAATGCGCTGGTCGTATCTGGAGTGAAGCACAATGGTCGGCGTCCTGACCTCACGAAGGCGGTGGCGGACATCGATATGGCCGAAGGCATCCTGGAACCTGGCGGCGTTTTTCGGCGATGTGGTCAGGCGCTGGAACTCGTCGAACCAGGCCAGCGTCTCGGCGCTGGCGTCCGGCATGAAGGTCTGCGAGAAAATATGCCGATAGGCCGGATTGTCCGTTCCCCAGCCGAGTTCCGTAAGGGTCAGCACCGCTTCGCGCCGCGCCTGCTCCTCCGGACTTGCCAGGTGACGCCAGCCGGCGGCATAGCCGCTGATCAGGATCAGCGCCGTCACCCGTTCGGGATGGCGAACCGCATACTCGACGGAAACCGCGCAGCCCTGCGAAATCCCGAGCAGCGGGAACCGATCCAGGCCGAGAGTATCGGCAACCGCCTCCAGATCCTCGACAAAGGCCCCGAAACTGAGATCCTTCACCTCCCAGTCGGAGAGGCCGCAGCCGCGTTCGTCATAACGGATGAAGGTGCGCCGGTTGGCGAGTTCGGCGAAGCTGCTGCCCCAGATCGGGCTCGACCAGTCGAACTCGAGATGGTTCAGCCAGTTGGCGGCCTTCAGGATCGGCGGACCGGACCCGATGCTGGCATAGGCGATCTTGGTGCCGTCGGCGACCTCGCAAAAGCCGATCCGCTGCGCCCGCAGCGCCTCGGAACGGGCTTTGCGGATCTCCTGTTCCGCGTCGGTCGGCCGGAAAGCGATTTCATCCCGGCCGGCGCCCAGGGCCGGCAGGAGCGCCGCCGGATCCGGGTCCCGCTCTGCCGGTCGGTTGTGCGCCGGCGAGCGGCCATAGGCTGCGGCGCCGTCGGGATCCTCCTCCCGCCAAAGGCGCAGCCATTTGCGCGCCGCCACGGCACCGGATTGCGGATGCGTTGCCAGGCGTTTGTGAACTTCGACCTGGACGACGCGGACATCCTCGCGCTCGGCGGTCAGCCACGCATCGAACGCTTCGTCGCCGGCGCCGTCGAGCCCGTCCAGAAGCATGCCGCCAAGATGGGCCGCCATTTCCTCCAGCTCGTCGAGCGACGGCGGATTGTCCCGGTCTCGCAGGCGCGCGTGGATCAGGAGTATATCGACCCTGATCCCCTCGGCATCGAACCGGACGCGCTCGCGGTCGGCGATGATCCTGAGGCGCTCGGGGCTGTCGACCGCGCGGCGCAGCTTGCTGAGCGCCCATCGCAGGGCGGCCTTCGGGTCGTCGGGAATGTCCCAGAAGAGCTCGCAAAGCCGCTCCCGCCGGTGCGGCCGGCCTGTTGCGATCAGGAATGCCAGCAACGCCCGCGCTTTTCGGGACGCGGGAAGCGGAACCTCCTCGCCCAGCGCCTTGATGCGCAGCTCGCCCAGCAGCGAAATTTCCAGGGTGTGGGACATCTATGTCGCTGAACTCTCAAATAAATGGTCCCCTCGGCTGACTTAACACCGAAACTTCGATGGAGACAACCGCGGGCCGCGGAAGTTGCGACGCTTGCTCCGGAGCCGGAAGACCTTCAGGCTCTAAAATCTGGCCGGTTTTTCCGATCGGATTCCAAGGCGTTTCCGGGCGCCTGATCGGCTACAACGCTTCGCAAAACAGCTTCAGTCGTTCATGAATATTTCGCAGCAACTCCCGAACATTTCAGACTATTGCAGTAAGTCGGCAGACATCTTTCCCGCCTAAGGTTTTGAAAAAAATTTGCAGATGCTTGCCGTACCGCCTTGATTTGAACATTGTTCCAACCTAGATTTCGTCCATCGATATTGCTAGACGAACTTTGTGACTGCGCGGCTTGCCGCGGCCTGAACGATCTTCCACTTCAACGTCGACCTAACCGCTTTGCCCCGCGCGTTGCGAGGCGGGCACCCACTCATGACCGATTGAAAGGAAATCGTTATGACCGTCGGAACCGTCAAGTTCTTCAACACCACCAAAGGCTATGGCTTCATCTCCCCGGACAACGGCGGCAGCGATGTGTTCGTTCACATCTCCGCAGTCGAGCGCGCCGGCATGCAGAGCCTGGTCGAAGGCCAGAAGGTCAGCTTCGAAGTCGTGCAGGACCGCCGCTCCGGCAAGTCCGCCGCCGACAACCTTCAGGAAGCCTGATTCCCGAAAGCGCCTTTGCGCCGTGACCACGGATGTACTGGCACGCAGCAGAGGCGCAACCGAAAGGCCGGGTCACCCCGGCCTTTTTTGTGTCTGCAGCAATCTTCGCCCATGACAGCGCGTCGCGTTCAACGGGAAAGCCATGTAGCGCTTCTTGCTTAGAAAGCCTTCTTTCAGGCAGCAAAAAGCGAAACCGATCAGACCAGACGTGCTCTAATCATCCCGATATCGGATGGAGACGACCGGATGCCCTCGTCCAAGGACTATGATAGCCCTGTGCGGACACGGCGGGAAACCGCGGAAAGCAAGGCGGAGACAACCAGACGCGTTGCGCGGGAAATCAGCCAGACCGAGGCTGAAGAACGCGACGAAAAAACCGCCCGCCTGAAAGCGGCGCGGCTGGCGACCCTGACGCCGAAAAGCGGACCCGCCGAAGATTAAGACCGCAGGCGTTCGCATCTGACGAGCCGTTTACCCGCATTTTGTCCGACCCGCGACCGGCGCCACTGTGACCTTGCGGTGACATGGCTGGGCGTTTCGCAAGGACGCTTTGTGCCGCGCCTGAATGGCCGCTGTTTCCGCCTGATTGACGAACACGCAAAGACCCCACATTGTCCGCCGGACAAAGCCGCCGCTCTGGACATGGAAGCGCCTGCGCGTCCTTCGGCGATCGGACGTCGTAAGCATTGAGGAATGGGTTTTCGCAAATTGAGTGAAGAGCATCGGATCGCGGGCATAGCTGCTGCGCGCATTGTCGCGTTCAAGGCGGAAGCGGACGAGATATTTGCTGCGGACCGTCCGAAAACCAGGGCAGCGCTCGCAGGCAGCGCCGGCCATTATCTCGACGGTGTGCCGATGCACTGGATGCGGGACTGGCCGCAGCCCTTCCCTCTCCTGGTGTCGGAAGCCACGGGAGCCACGATCCGCGACATCGACGGCAACATCCTTGACGATTTCTGCCTCGGCGATTCGGGCTCGATGTTCGGTCATTCGCCGGAACCGGTCGTCCAGGCCATCCAGGCGCAGGCCGGCAAGGGCCTGACCTACATGCTGCCGACCGAGGATGCCCTGGCCGCGGGCGAGCTGCTTACAGAAATTTTCGGTCCGATGCGCTGGCAGATCGCCACCACCGCAACGGACGCCAACCGTTTTGCGCTGCGGGTTGCAAGGGCCGTCACCGGACGCAGGAAGGTGCTGGTCTTCAACGGCTGCTATCACGGCACTGTGGACGATGCGATGGTGACGCTTGCAGACGGGCGCACGGTGACGCGTCCCGGACTGCTGGGTCAGGCGAGCGATCTGTCCCTCACCGGCGTCTGCGCGGAGTTCAACGATCTTCAGGGCGTGGAGGCAGCACTCGCCGGCGCCGATGTCGCGGCGATCCTGACCGAGCCGGTCATGACGAACTCCTGCATGGTGTTGCCGGAAAAAGGCTTTCACGAGAACTTGCGCCGCCTGGCGACGCAATATGGCGCGCTGCTGATCCTCGACGAAACGCATACGATCTCGTCCGGCCTTGGAGGCTATACCCGCGTCAACGGCCTTCAGCCCGACATGTTCGTTGTCGGCAAGTGTGTCGCCGGCGGCATGCCAACCTCGATCTGGGGCATGAACGATGCTGTCGCCGAACGCTATCTTCAGGTCAATGCCAACCGGCCATCGGGGCATTCGGGCATGGGCACCACCCTTTCCGCCAATCCGATGCAGTTTGCCTGTCTGCGGGCGATGCTGTCCGACGTCATGACCGCCGCGAACTACGCCAGGATGGAAGAAGGCGCTGCCCGGCTGGAACAGGGCCTCGGCCGTGCCATCGCAGCGCATGGCCTGCCATGGCAGGTGGTGCGGGTCGGTGCGCGCGTTGAATTCATCTGCCACCCTGCCCCGCTCAAAAACGGCGCTGAAGCCGCCACCGCCCATCAGCCGGCACTGGAAGCCGCGGTGCATGCCGGGCTTCTCAACCGCGGCTGCCTGATTGCCCCCTTCCACAACATGATGCTGATTTCACCGGTAACGGAGACGGCACAGATCGACCGCCTGATCGCAGCCTTCGACGCGGTCGTCAGCGAACTGAACGGATAAGAACGTGACAACACACAGCCCGAACGGGGCCTCGCCGGCCGAAGCGGATGCGTTTCTAGCAGCAAATCCGGATATCGAGGCCGTCGATATCGTTCTGCACGATTCCAACGGGATCGGCCGCGGCAAGATCATTCGCCGGCACGAACTCGCAAGCCTTTATGAGTCCGGACGGCACATGCCGATCTCGATCCTCGGCCTCGACATCTGCGGCGAAGACGTGCACGAGACCGGGCTGATCTGGGATCAGGGCGACGGCGACCTGCGCGGATGGCCGATCCCGGGGACCCTGAAACGGCTTCACAACACGACACCGCCCCGCGCGGAAGTGCTGATGTCGCTCTACGAGCTCGATGGGCGGCCGATGACTTCGGATCCGCGGCATGCGCTTCAGCGCCAGGTCGATGCGCTTGCCGCCGAGGGGTTGCATGCGTCCGGCGCCTTCGAACTGGAGTTCTTTCTCCTCTCCGCAGAGCGCGGACCGGACGGACGGGTCGTGCCGGCCGCCGATATCCTCGACGGACGGCAGAGCCGGAAGACGGAGGTCTATTCCGTCGATCATCTGCACGGCATGCTGCCGCTGTTCTCGGACATCTATGCCGGCGCCGAAAAAGCAGGCATCAAGGCCGAAACCATGATTTCCGAATATGCCCCTGGCCAGTACGAGCTGACGCTGCATTACCGCGAGGACGTCATGCAGGCTGCGGACGACCTGATCCGCTTCAAGCGCATCGTCCGGGCCCAAGCGCGTTCCCATGGCGTCATCGCCTGCTTCATGGCAAAGCCGGTGGAGCGATATGCGGGTTCGGGCATGCACTTTCACGTCAGCCTGCGCGATGATGCCGGGCGGAATGTCTTCATTGAGGATACCGACGGCGAATGGTCGCCGACACTGCTGCATGCGCTTGGCGGATTGCGCGAGACGATGGCGGAATCGATGCTGGTCTTTGCCCCGCACGCCAATTCCTGGCGCCGGTTCTCGTCGCAATCCTATGCGCCGGTCTCCCCGTCCTGGGGCCACAACAACCGCTCGGTCGCCCTGCGCATTCCGGCCGGCAGCAAGGCTGCAAGACGGATCGAACATCGCCCCTCCGGCGTCGATGCCAATCCCTATCTGGTGGCTTCGACCATTCTTGCCGGCATCCGACATGGGCTCAAGAACCGCATAGACCCGGGCCCGGCCATGGAAGGCAATGCCTATCAGGGCGAGGACAGTCTCGCCATTCCGCGCGACTGGGGAGAAGCCATTCGCGCTGCCCAGGGATCGAAATTCCTGATAGAGGCCCTCGGCGAAGACATGCACCGTACGTTTACCGCCGTGAAGGCCGCCGAATATGTCCGCGTCGCCCGCACCATCTCCGACGTCGATTACGACCTCTACCTGCACACCGCCTGACAACGGCTGCCACAGCACCTCCTGCCGGCCGATTGCCGGCGGAGCAAGCGCAATCGAACGGCGGCGACGAAACACTGCGCTTCAGCGAGCAGGCCAATTTTTTGGGAATTGGCGCACCGGGGAAGATTCGAACTCCCGACCCCCAGATTCGTAGTCTGGTGCTCTATCCAGCTGAGCTACCGGTGCTTGTAGGCGAAGATCTTGTCATCCGGGTTGAACCGTCGGACGACCGGTCTTGGCGCTGCGGGGCATTGACGTGTGCCCCGGACAGGGCGCTTACCTACTGCGGTCCTGAGGGGATTGCAAGAACCTTTTTGAACTTTTTTTCACGGAACTGTCGCACTTTGCCGAAAGCCGCAGAAATCCATCGGGTTTCTTCGCGCAAATGATGTTGAAGGAAGAAGCCGGCAACCTGCACTCCGCCAGTCGGCGCGACCGGCCGGGACCGGTAGATCTGCGCCCAGGGACAATCCTTCTGACGGTTTGCCACACGGCATGCCGGACAGTTCTCTGGCAAGTTCGCTGGCAGATGTTCTGGCAGGTTTTCTGGCAGTCCCTTCAAACGGTCCTGTCCGGCACTTCCAGGCAGAAACAGGTGCCGGGGCGGCTTTCGTCGAGGCGGATGCTGCCGCCATGGGCGCGCAGCAATTCGGCGACAATGGCAAGGCCGAGGCCGATGCCGCCGTTCTTCGAACCGCTGTGGAAAGCCTTGAAGAGCGCCTTCCTGATGTTTTCCGGAATGCCGGGGCCGGTATCCACGACGCGCACGCGCACGCAAGAGCCCTCGCGCTCGGCTTCCAGCGTGATGCGGCGGACCAGTGTCTCGTCCGTTTCCGCTTCAAGCGCCTGCAGCGCGTTGCGCACCAGGTTGAGCAGGACGCGGAAAATCTGCTCCGGATCGGCATCGATCTCGATCTCCGCCGGTATCCTGTTGTCGAAGGCAACCGTACCGCGGTCGGCAAGGCCGAGGACGTCGGCAACGTCGTTGCCGACCCGGTGAAGGGCCAGAAGCCGGCGCTGCGGCGCGCGTTCCTGCGCCTTGCCGTAGGACATGACAGCCTGGGTATAGCCGACGGCGCGGTCGAGCGTTGCCAAGATCTTCGGCGCCAGGCGCTTGACCGTCGGGTCCGGCACATGCTCCAGGCGCTCCAGAAACAGTTGCGCCGAGGCCAGGAGATTGCGCAGGTCGTGGTTGATCTTGGAAACGGCCAGGCCGAGGTCGGCGAGCCGCTGCTTCTGGTGCAGTGCCCGCGACAGCGCCTCCTCCATGGTGGCAAGGCGTATCTCCGCGTCGCCCAGCTCGTCGCGGCGGCCGGAAACCGGCATGATGCGCGAGGAATCCTCGGGGCTCTCGGCAAAGCGCTCCATCGACCGTGTCAACCGCCGCAGCGGCCGGATGAAAAGGGCCCTCAGAGCGATATAGACAAGGCTGGCGGTGATCACGGAAATCATCAGCGACAGGGCGAGGATGCGACCGGAAAAGGCCAGCATGTCCTTCTGCAAGAGAGCCACGGGCAAGACCACGTCCACATGCTCGGTATAGCCCATCTGGCCGGCGCCGATGACGCGGATGGCACCTTTGCCGCGATATGTGAGAATTTCGAAACTGTTGAAGACGGCAGACCACGGCGTGACCTCGGCCATGTCGACGACGAAATCGACTTCCGAGGGCACGTTGCTCATGGCGATCAGGCTGCGGCGCGTGCCCTGGTCGAGGGAAATCGCCAGGGCACCGGTGGTGCGCAGTAGCTCTTCCTGCAGCCGGGGGGCGATGGTGTTGGTTTCCGCCAGCACGGAGGCGGCGACGCCCGCCGTCGTCAGCCGGTCCGTCAGCCAGGTGTTGCGGAAGTTGGCGATCGAGGGAACGTAGATGAAGACTTCGGCCAGCATCACGAAAACGACTGTCAGGAGCAGCAGCTTGCCGGACAGGCCGCCGAATCGGTAGCGGCCGAAGCCGTCACCGGATCTCGCCGCGGCGGTCTCGTTTTCCGGTGGAACAGCGGCACCTTCCGGCGCGCCTTCATGCTTCATCTCGCGTCATCCCAAAGGTCCGGCCGGCGTCAAACCAACGCCCGGCCAAGTCCGGAGAACGGCGCCTCGCGTTGCCCTCCCCGTGCATTCCCTGTCGCTCCGGTTCTTCCGGTCCGGGCGGCAACCGCTTATCCGAACAGGCGCAGGGCAGTGATCACCCGGCGCACCCAAGCATTTTTGGGTGCTTCCGCATAGTAAGAAATTGCGGCCCGGCGCACCAGTTCCCCGAGGGTGGGATAAGGAGCGATGAAACCGGCAAGGTCTTTCATCGTCATCCGTTTCGACAGCGCCAGCGAAAGAAGGGTAACGACCTCCCCCGCCTGCGCCCCGACGATGTCGGCGCCGAGCAGACGGCCGCGCGGCCCGGCGATCAGCTTCAGACGCCCCACCGTCTCGGCTTCGGCCTGGGCCCGGTCGTTGCCGGCGTAGTCCGCCGTCAGCACCTTGACGTTCTTTCCGTAGCGCGCGCGGGCAGCTGCCTCGCTCAAGCCGACATGGCCGAGTTCGGGCGCGGTAAAGGTGACCCAGGGCACGATATCATTGTTCATCGATACAGGCAGGCGAAACAGGATCGAGCGGATGACAAGGCCGGCCTGATGCCCGGCGACATGGGTGAACTGCAGACCGCCTGCAACGTCGCCGATGGCGTAGACGCGCCGGTTGCTCGTTCTGAGGCCCTTGTCCACCTTGATGCCCTTGCGGTCGTGATCGATACCGGCGCTGTCGAGCCCCAGCCCGGAGACATTCGCCGAACGCCCGGCCGCGACCAGAAGATGCGAGGCCATGACCTCCTGCGTGCTGCCATCCGCCGCTTTTGCCGTAACCATGATCCCGCCGCCGGAAGCGGCGACCTTTTCGACCGCTGTTTCCTCAAGGATCTGGCTGCCTTCGGCACGCAGTTTCTCCAGCACGACCGCCGCCAGTTCCGGATCGTCCCTGCCGAGCGCCTTCTGGGCTTCCAAGACGGTGACCTTCGCCCCCAGCCGGCGATGGGCCTGGGCCATTTCCAGCCCGATCGGCCCGCCGCCGACGATGGCGAGATGTTCGGGCCGCTCGCGCAGATCAAAGATGGTTTCGTTGGTGAGGAACGGCACCTGATCGAGACCGGGGATCGGCGGCACAAGCGGTGAGGATCCGGTTGCAATGACGAAGCGCCGCGCCCTGATCTCCGTGTCCCCCACTTTCACGCTTTCTGGCCCGGTGAATTCGGCAGCGCCCCGCAACACGGTGACGCCGAGTCCCTCGAACCGTTCCTGCGAATCGTGCGGCGCGATCGCGGCAATGACCCGGCGCACGTGGTCGTTCGCGCGGGAAAAGTCGATCTCGCCGACGGTGCATCCGGCGCCGAACCGCTTCCCTGCATCTCTGGCCTCGGCAGCTTTGGCGGCGGCAAGCAGTGCCTTGGACGGCACGCAGCCGTAGTTCAGGCAATCGCCGCCCATCAGTCCCTTTTCGATCAGCACCACCTCGACGCCGAAGGCGGCAGCCGCCGCGGCAACGGAGAGACCGGCGGAGCCGGCGCCGATCACACAGATGTCCGGGGTCAGCGATTTGGCCATGAGAGGTTCCGATTCGGCTTTGCAACAGACAGGAGTTTAACGGGCACGAACCCGTTTCAGAATCACCGGGATGAGGCTGGCGATCCCGAGCACAAAGAATGCGGCGAGCAGCTGCGGCGTCACCAGCGCGGAGACATCGATGTGGCACGTGCCTTCAGCGGCGCAGCCGGGATGGGCCGCTTCCTGCGCCGCTATCACGCTGTCGAGGCCCGTGCCGATGAAGGCATAGGCGAAGGTGCCCGGAATGATGCCGAGGAAGGTCGCAAGCGTATAGGACGCCAGCGGCATCCTGAAGATGGCCGGGGCAATGTTGACCAGCCAGAAGGGGAAGACCGGGGTCAGGCGCAGGAACAGGAGGTAGTTGAAGGCATCCTTGCGGAAGCCCTCCGCAAGACGGGCGACGAACGGCCCGGCGCGGTGCGTGAGCACCTCGCCGAGCGAAGAACGCGCTACCAGGAAAACCGCGCAGGCACCGAGCGTCGCCCCGACGACCGTCACCGTGCCGCCGAGCAGCCAGCCAAAGAGGAAACCGCCGGCAATCGTCAGGAGGGAGGCCCCCGGAAAGGAGAGCGCCACAGAAACTGCGTAGAGCGCGAGATAGGCCAGAAGGGCAAGACCCAGGTTGTGGTCGACAAAGGCGGCCAGGTCCTGGCGCTGCATGATCAGGTTGGAGAGCGTCAAGTGCCGGTGCAGACCGAAGGCGAAGCCAAGCGCCATCAGGGCGGCCAGGACGGCAAGCGGCAGCCACCTTCGCAAACCGGCTTTCGACGAGCGGGGCTTGCCCTCTCCGGCAGCCGGTTCCCTGTCCTTCTGCGGCAGCATCGTCTCTGCCTCATCCCCCCGCATGTGCGTTTCCATTCGAGTGTTTGTTCGCGTTATTGCTTGTGTAAATTCTTTCGGGGCCACGCCCCGGTTTTTTCGACTGTCAGGCAGGTGTAACCTAATCCTCTTAAAAAGAACCGGGCTTCACCGAGAAGTGACGCGCCGCGGTTTTCGCCTCACCAGCGTGTGATGGAACGGAAAACGCAGAATCTTGGCCCGGCAAAGTTGACTTGGCGAAGCATGGCCCTTATAAGCGCGCCGATCGGGACATGCATTCGGACCCAGGCTGAAAGAGCCGCGCTCTTTGAAGCGCTTCGGGTGCTTCCTCCAAAGAATTTGAAATAAACAAGGGCCGCGCATTAAGCCGCGCGGGGAAGAACAATGAAGCGTACGTACCAACCGAGCCGTCTTGTCCGCAAGCGCCGCCACGGCTTCCGCGCACGTATGGCCACCAAAAATGGCCGTCAGGTGCTTGCTCGCCGCCGCGCAAAGGGTCGCAAGAGCCTCAGCGCCTGATCGGCGTCAGCCCGCAGTGCGCCGGGTTGGCGGCGTCTGCCAACACCAATCCGCCGCCATGGACACTTTGAAAAAGCGCTCCGAATTCCTGGCGGTCGCCAAAGGCGGCCGACTGGGCCGGCGCGCTTTTGTCGTTCAGGGCTTGAACCGCGACAGCGACGAGGCGTCGCGCGTGGGATACACGGTCACCAAAAAGACCGGAAACTCGGTCATGCGCAGCCGCATCAAGCGGAGGCTTCGTGCCGCCGTGGCCGAACTTGCGCCGGACGACATTCCGCAAAAGGCGGATTTTGTCCTGGTCGCGCGCGACAGCGCACTCAATCTTCCCTTTCAAAAACTCGTTGCAGACCTTAAGTCTGGCCTCAGCCAGGTACTGGATCCGCAAACGCCGCGCGGACGGGGAAAACCGCGAAAGCCGGGTTCGAAAGGCCAGGCGGCACCGCGCAGAAAACAGGGGTAGTTCCAGTTGATTTCTGAAAATCGCAACATGATTCTTGCCGTCGTTCTGTCGGTGATCGTTCTGATAGGCTGGCAGTATTTTGTTGCCGGCCCGGAGCTGGAACGCCAGCAGGCCGCGTTGCAGGCCCAGCAGGAAGCGGCGCAGAAGGCGGCAACGGACGGCGCCAACCCGCTTGCGCCGCAGCCGACGGCGGACGGCTCCGATGCCGCCGCGCCGGCGGCCGGCCAGCCGGGAAGCTTCGCCAACCGCAAAGCGGCGCTGGCCGCGAGCCAGCGCATCGTCATAGACACGCCGCGGCTGGAAGGCTCTCTCAACCTCACCGGAGGACGGCTCGACGATCTGCGACTGAAGGACTATCACGAGACAGTCAACAAGAGCAGCCCGACCATCGTGCTGTTCTCGCCCTCCGGCAGCCCGAACCCCTATTACACCGACTACGGCTGGGTGGCGGATCCGGGGGTGACGATCAACCTGCCGAAGCCCGACACGGCCTGGTCGGTGGAAGGTGAAGCGACCCTGACCCCGTCGACACCGGTGACGCTGACCTGGGACAACGGCGCCGGCCTCACCTTCAAACGCACCTTCTCCGTCGACGAGAACTACATGTTCACCGTCAACCAGGCGGTCGACAACAGCGGTTCCGAACCGGTCACGCTCTATCCCTACGGCCTGATCGCGCGAAAGGGGATACCGGAAACCACCGGTTTCTTCATTCTTCACGAAGGTCTTCTCGGTGTCTTCGGTGACGAGGGGCTCAGGGAAGTCGACTATGACGACCTGGTCGACGAGCGTGAAGTTCGCCCGGCAGAAGTCAGCCAGGGCTGGCTCGGCATCACCGACAAGTATTGGGCCTCCGCTCTGATCCCGGTGCCCGGGACACAGTTCCAGCCCGGTTTCCGCCATTCCACCGGCTCCGACATCTTCCAGGCGGACTACCGCAGCGAACCGGTCACTGTTGCAGGCGGGGCCACCGGCGAAACGAGTTCCTACCTCTTTGCGGGTGCCAAGGAGACCAAGCTTCTCGACGGGTACGAGGAATCGCTCGGCGTCGAACGGTTCGAACTCCTGATCGACTGGGGCTGGTTCTACTTCCTGACCAAGCCGATGTTCTTCGCCATCGACTATTTCTTCCATCTTCTCGGCAATTTCGGCGTCGCCATCCTGGTCGTCACCGTCATCGTCAAGCTGATCTTCTTCCCGCTGGCCAACAAGTCCTACGTCTCCATGAGCAAGATGAAGCTCGTGCAGCCGCAGATGACCGAGATCCGCGAGAAATATTCGGACGACCGGCAAAAGCAGCAGCAGGCTCTGATGGAGCTCTACAAGAAGGAGAAGATCAACCCGCTGGCCGGCTGTCTGCCGATCCTTGTCCAGATCCCGGTGTTCTTCGCCCTCTACAAGGTGTTGTTCGTCACCATCGAAATGCGCCATGCGCCATTCTTCGGCTGGATCCAGGATCTTTCGGCGCCGGATCCGACCACCATCTTCAACCTCTTCGGCCTGATCCCCTGGGATCCGCCGCAGATGCTGATGCTGGGCGTCTGGCCGCTGATCATGGGC
>ENA-ORCZ01000471-ORCZ01000471.1-marine-metagenome-genome-assembly--contig:-NODE-471-length-17332-cov-3.025732_pt1 | contig 17332 bp, 18 predicted proteins | sample MGYA00237785_ERZ508519 | MGnify/ENA primary metagenome ERZ508519 (study PRJEB26189, sample SAMN06268790) | marine metagenome | isolation source: Bioluminescent Bay, La Paraguera, Puerto Rico | place...
CCCCAGCTGGGCCAGCACCTGATCCGGGAGATCGCTCGGCGATTGCGTGACGAAATACACGCCAACCCCCTTGGAGCGGATCAGCCGGACCACCTGCACCAGACGCTCCTGCAGCGCCTTCGGCGTATCGCCGAAGAGCAGGTGCGCCTCATCGAAGAACAGCGCAAGCAGCGGACGATCGGCGTCACCGCGCTCCGGTAGCTGTTCGAACAGTTCGGCCAGCAGCCAGAGCAGAAAGGTCGCATACACCTTTGGCGCCTCATGCACCAGCACACTGGCATCGAGCAAATGGATAGGGCCACGTCCATCAGCGGCAGGCCGCAGCAGATCCTCAAGTTGCAGCGCGGGCTCGCCGAACAGCGCCTCGGCGCCCTGCTGCTCCAGCGTCGCCAGACGCCGTAGCAACGCTTGGGAAGATGCTCCGGTGAACAAGGCACTGTCTTCGCCGAGCAGCTCGGGTTCTGCCTTGAGATGGGCGAGCAGCGCCTTGAGGTCTTTCAAATCCAGCAGCAGCAAGCCTTGCTGATCCGCCACCTTGAACGCCGCATACAGCGCCGACTGCTGACTGTCTGTCAGCTGCAGGAGATTACCGAGCAGCAGCGGGCCCATTTCGCTCAGAGTCGTTCTCAGCGGATGGCCGCTGCGACCATGCACATCCCACAGGGTGACGGGATAGGCCCGCGGCTGATGCTGCAGCCACGGCATGCTGGCGATGCGTTCGGCGATCTTGCCCTGCGGCGCGCCTGCAGCACCGAGACCGCAGAGGTCGCCCTTGATGTCAGCGGCAAAAACCGCAACGCCGGCATCGCTGAATTGCTCGGCCAGGCGCTGCAGGGTTACGGTCTTGCCAGTGCCGGTCGCGCCAGCGATCAGGCCATGCCGATTGGCCAGTCGCAGGGACTGAGTGCTGGGCTCGCCGGTTACCTCGGCGCCGAGTACCAACCGATCGTTCGAAGCCTTCATCAACCCTCTCCTTCTCGTTCCCCGCACACTGCCACAGCCGCATCAATGCTCGTCGACGGGCTCCCGATCGGCTTGCAGCTCGGCCCAGAGCGCCTCGGCTTCGGGAAAGTCGGTGCCCAGCTCGGACGACAGCGCCTCGGGATCGTATCGCTGGGTACAGCCACCACCAATGATAGGCGGTGCCTTGGCAGCGGCGCGCTCGAACGGATCGGCCATCGTCATTCCCCTGTCAGTTGAATACCAACGTCTTGTTGCTGTGCACCAGCACACGATCCTCAAGGTGATAGCGCAGGCCGCGCGACAACACCATCTTCTCTACGTCCTTGCCGAGCCGAACCATGTCCTCGATGCTGTCGCGATGACTGACCCGCACCACGTCCTGCTCGATGATCGGGCCGGCGTCCAGCTCCTCCGTGACATAGTGACAGGTAGCGCCTATCAGTTTCACGCCGCGTAAGGATGCTTGGTGATAAGGCTTCGCGCCGACGAAGGACGGCAGGAAGCTGTGATGGATATTGATGACCCGCTGGGCGAACTCGTCGCACAGCTCTGCGCGTCGTACGGCCCGTCCAATGGGAAGCCCAGCACGATCGCGTCGGCACGCTGCTCGCGCACCAGTCTGGTCACCTCGGCGAACGCCTCCTGCTTGTTCATCGGATCGACCGGAACATGGAAATACGGAATGCCATGCCACTCGACCATGCTGCGCAGGTCATCGTGGTTCGAAATCACGCAGGGAATATCGCAATCGAGTTCGCCGCTGTGCCAGCGATGCAGCAGATCCGCCAGACAATGGGACTCGCGGCTCGCCATCAGCACGACCCGCTTGCGCTGCTCGGAGTCGGTGATGCGCCACTCCATGGAAAACTCACGGGCAATCGGTGCAAAGGCGTGACGAAATCCGTCCAGGTCGAAGGGTAGCGAATCCGCGCGGATCTCGTGGCGCATGAAGAACCAGCCACTCTGATGATCGGAGTGATGGTTGGCCTCGGTGATCCAGCCGTTGTAGGTAGCGAGAAAGTTGCTGACCTTGGCGACAATGCCAACGCCATCTGGACAGGCAATGACCAGCCTGAAAGTGCGCATTAACGGTTACTCCGGCTCAAAGGAAACGCGGCATTCTAGCCCAGCTGACAAAAGCACAGCCATCGCATTAACGGCAACGTTTCCGTCAACTAGCAGCATCGAGCGCGGAGGTACATCGCCCGGAAGATTGGCATCCGGCAGTACCCCGCCTGAAAACACCAAGAAAGTTGTCCATTTAAACAGGCATACATTCATTAACCCGTTGTTTCGACGCATGTCCGTACGTGAAATATCCCTTCAAATAGTAATCCCGCTTTTTTAACCGGCTATATTTACTTGCGCATACGGCAGGACTATGATTGCCAACACTTGCGTTCAAGCCTATCTCAAGGAAGCCACATGTCACTGATCAACGAGTATCGCGCCACTGAAGAGGCCATCAAGGAACTTCAGGAGCGACTGAAGTCCCTTTCCGAAGATGACAAGCTGAAAAAGGAACTGGAGTTCGAGGGTAAGCTGCGCGAACTCATGGGCGAATATCAGAAGTCGCTGCGAGACATCATCGCCCTGCTCGATCCGGATGCCTCGCGCAGCAGCAAGAGTCCGCGCGCTGCAAAGACGCCTACCACCAGCAAGCGCGCTCGCCGCGTGAAGCAGTACAAGAATCCGCATAGCGGCGAAGTAATTGAAACCAAAGGCGGCAACCACAAGACGCTGAAAGAATGGAAAGCCCAGTGGGGTTCCGACACCGTTGAAAGCTGGGCCACTCTTCTGGGCTAAGCAATAACGGTTAATAGAAACGCCGTTTCTCGATGCGCTTATCGAGAAACGGCGTTTTTCATTTCAGGCCTTGCCAGTACTGCGTTGCAGCAAGACTGCCGGAAGGACAGCTGACGACGTCAGAGGCGCAATCCATAACGCTCGCCCAACCATCGGCCATACTCGAGCCATTGTTGCAGCAGTTGTTGCTGCGCCACGGTGATAGTGGGCATCAGCCGCGCAATTTCAGTTTCAAACTGCGCCAGGGTATTCGGCCCGCCATGTGCCGCATCGCTCAGCCGCTGCTGACAGAACGACCTCCACTGCGATTGCTCCTGCACGGATAACCCTTCGGGAAAGTTGCGGGCGCGATAGCGAAACAGCAACGCCTCCAACCGCACATCTTCGAAGCGGCACGGGTGCCTGGCCAATTCGGTTGGCCTGAGCCCACGTATCTGCTCGCACAGGCGCCGGTCTCGCTCGCCGAGAAAGCCGTCATACAGCTGCTGCTCCGGATCGTCGCTGCCACCAAAGCCTTCCTCGGCATAGATCTCGGCCAGCTTATCGACCCAGACGTGCCGTCGCTCGCGCAACAGAGCCGCCCGCTCATGACACAGCGACAGATCCAGAGCCAGACGCCTGACATCGGCGTCGCGCAGCACCTTGAGCGGCGCCAGCACCGGACACTTGTTGATGTGCACCAGTTTCAAGGGCACCGGCAGCTCACCCTCGCCAAGCTGCTCGCGACGCGTGTAGAGGCGCTGCCGCAACGTCTGTGCACTTTCCTGCCAGAGCGGCTCCACTTCGGCCTGCAGATCGCAGACGATCAGCGCATTGCGATTGCGCGGATGCCAGGCCAACGGCAGAACTATCGACACGAAGTGGCGGCCTGCGGCGAAGCGCCCCGAGACATGCACAAGCGGCTCGAGCAGGGTGATCTGATCCAGCACTGCCTGTTTGCGGCGCAAATTGAAAAGGTACTCATACAGACGTGGCTGGCGCTGGCGAATGAGCCTGGCCAGCGCGATGGTGGCGCGCACATCGGACAGCGCGTCATGGGCGTTCAGATGCTCCAGCCCGTTGGCAGCGCTCAAGCGCTCGAGCTTGAGCGTCACTCGCCCGTCCTCCTCCGGCCACACCAACCCTTCGGGACGTAGCGCATAAGCCGTGCGCACCAGATCGATCAGATCCCAGCGACTGTTGCCGCCCTGCCATTCACGCGCGTAAGGATCATAGAAGTTTCGATAGAGGCTGTAGCGTGTGACCTCGTCATCGAAGCGCAGGCTGTTGTAGCCAGCGACACAGGTACCCGGGATAGCCAGCTCCTCATGCAGACGGCGAACGAACTCCGCTTCGCTTAGCCCTTGCTGCTGCAATGTTGCCGGCGTGATTCCGGTAACCAGGCACGCCGCCGGATGGGGCAGGATGTCGTCACTGAGACGGCAATAAAGATTCAGCGGCTCACCAACTTCCTCGAGTGCTTCGTTGGTGCGAATACCCGCCACCTGCATCGGTCGGTCGCGGCTGGGCGATATCCCTGTGGTTTCGAAGTCGTACCAGAAAATGCTTGGAGTCACGGGAGGGTCCTTCTCGATCGGCGCGCAGCAGTCTAACAGCCCTCACGCCTGCAACGCGCCAGCGGCCGCTGGCGCAGCGACGACAACTCTGCGAACGACATCCGACATCGACGCAGGCATTTGGCCATAATCGCGCCTCACGCACCGTCTCGTAGATTGCCGCCGGCACGCTTGGCGCATAGCATCGCCCTAGCCTGCACCTGGACGACCTTATCTCTTGCTCCCGACTCTCGCTCGATCACCGCTGCTGGACAATCGCCTGCGCGTGGAAACGCCAGAAGGCGTAGACCTGCTGTTGCGGCCTGCCGGCCTCGTTCCTCGCGCGCTGGCCTTCGCCGTGGATCTGGCGATTCGCGGCGCGATACTGCTCGCGCTGTTTATCAGTCTGGGCCTGCTGGGCAAGTTCGGGATGGGGCTCGGCGCGCTGCTGCTATTTCTGGTGCAGTGGTGGTACATGGTGCTCTTCGAGGTGCTGAACCAGGGGCGCACACCCGGCAAGCACTGGCTGGGCCTGCGCGTCGTGCACGACGACGGCACGCCGGTGGGCTGGGCCTCTTCGCTGACGCGCAATCTGTTGCGTTTCGTCGACCTGCTGCCGTTCGGCTATTTCCTCGGCGCTCTCAGCTGCCTCGGACATCCGGCGTTCAAGCGCCTTGGTGATATCGCAGCCGGCACGTTGGTCGTCTATCAGGAAAAGCCTGCCGAACGTCCTGCGCTTGCGCCGGCCGAACCGGTGGCGCCACCGGTCGGCCTCAGCCTTGACGAGCAACGTGCACTCATTTCCTTCGCCGAGCGCCAGGCCAGCCTGTCCCCGGACCGCCGCCGCGAACTCGCCGCGATCCTCGCCGAGCCGCTCGCAACGACACCCGAGGACGCCGAGCGAACTATCCAGGGAATTGCCCGCGCGCTGATGGGGGCAACGTGAAACAGGCCGAATTCGAACGTCAGCATCAGCAGCTTTGGCTGGCATTGACCACGCAGCTCGATCTGCTCGAACGGGGCCGGCCGCTGGACGAGCCTTCGCTGGACGCGTTCCCTTCCGCCTACCGTCAGCTTTGCCAGCATCTGGCGTTGGCCGAATCGCGTGGCTACAGCGGCCAGCTGATCGATCAGCTGCATCAGCTGGCCCTGCGTGGTCACCAGCAGCTCTACCGGCACCACAGTACCCTGCTTGGCCGGCTGCTGGGCTTCATCACTGGCGGCTTCGCCCGGTCGGTCCGCGAACAATGGCGTTACCTGCTGGCGGCCAGCCTGCTGTTCTATGGCAGCCTGCTCGGCATGGCTGCGCTGGTCTACGCCTTCCCTGATCTGGTCTACAGCATCCTGCCACCCGACCAGGTCGCGCAGATGGAGCAGATGTACGATCCGGACGCCAGCCGCTTGGGGCGCTTTGCCGAACGAGGTGCCGGCGACGATTGGCTGATGTTCGGCTACTACGTGATGAACAACATCGGCATCGCCTTCCAGACCTTCGCCAGTGGCCTACTGTTCGGCCTTGGCACCCTGTTCTTTCTGCTGTTCAACGGCCTGACCATCGGCGCCGTGGCAGGCCACCTGAGCGGTATCGGCTATCACCTGCCGTTCTGGTCCTTCGTCATCGGCCACGGTGCATTCGAACTGACCGCCATCACCCTCGCTGGCGCGGCGGGCCTGCGACTGGGCGTGGCGCTGCTGGCGCCGGGTCGAATGACACGCGGCGATGCCCTGCGCCAGTCGGCCCGGCAGGCTATTCGCCTGGTCGCTGGAGCTATCGTGCTCTTGCTGATCGCTGCCTTCGTCGAGGCGTACTGGTCGTCCATGACGCTGAGTTCACCGACGATCAAGTTCATCGTCGGCGCATTGCTCTGGCTGTTCGTCGCCGCTTATTTCTCCTTCGCCGGACGCAGCCGTCATGCAGCTGACTGAAGCCAACGTCGCGATCCGCCCTCGCACCCCATGGGAAGCGATCGACCTCGGCACGCAGCTCGCCAGGCGCCATGCGCCTCTGTTGATGGCGAGCTGGGCCGCCGTCACGCTGCCTGTCTTCGCCGTGCTCAGCCTGCTGCTGTGGCAGCACCCGAGCCTGGCACTGCTGCTGTTCTGGTGGCTGAAGCCGCTGTACGAACGACTGCCGCTGTTCATCCTTTCCAGGGCGCTGTTCGGCGAAACACCCAGCCTCGGAGAGAGCCTGAAAGCGGTCCCCGGGTTGTGGCGCCCACAATGGTTCGCCAGCCTCACCTGGCGTCGGTTGAGCATGACGCGAAGCTTCGACCTGCCGGTTCAGCAACTCGAAGGGCTCGACGGCAACGCCCGCAGACAGCGACTGGTGACGCTCGGTCGACGCGGCGGGCGCGCCGCAAGCTGGCTGACCGTAGTCGGAGTGCATCTGGAGGGCGCCCTCTGGCTCGGCCTGCTGGGGCTGCTCTACCTCATGCTGCCCGCCCAGCTGGTGCAGAGCTGGAACTGGGAGGATCTGCTCGGACTCAGCGCGCAATGGCTCTGGCTGGAGCATCTATCCAACCTGCTCTATGCGCTGCTGTTGATCATCTGGGAACCGGTCTACGTTGCCTGCGGATTCAGCCTCTACCTCAATCGCCGCACCCATCTGGAGGCGTGGGACATCGAGCTGACTTTTCGCAAGCTGCGCCAGCGCCTGCTCGGTACTCTGCCGCTGCTTGCGCTTGCCTGCAGTCTTTTGCTCGTCCCGGCCGAGCGCACCGCCTGGGCAGCTGCCGAAACCGCTACGGACAGCGCTTCGCCCGGCCCGGACAGCGGCAGGCTGCTCAATCAACCTCTGACCAGCGCATCGGCGAGCTGTTGGATCAGCCGCCCTTCCAGCACCGCGAAACGGTTACCCGCTGGCGTCTGGGCGATGCCGACCAGGCGGAAGAAACCGGCACGCTGGCACGCCTGATCGAAAACCTGCTGAAAGGCGGCTCCTTCTGGCGCAGCCTCGAACATCTGGCGCAGGTGCTAGAGGTGCTGCTGTGGAGCGCGCTGGCGATTCTGGTCGTGCTGCTGTGCTGGCGCTATCGCGACTGGCTGCGCACCTTCGCGGGCCGGAGTCGAATACCGACTCGAGCGCACAACCCGAGCCCCACGCAGATGTTCGGCCTGGACGTCGCCCCGGAAAGCCTGCCGAGCGATGTCGCTGGCGAGGCTGAGCGACTCTGGAGCGAAAACCCCAGAGCCGCGCTCGCACTACTCTACCGCGGCCTGCTCAGCATCCTGCTGCATGAGTTCCGGCTGCCGCTCAAGACTGCGCACACGGAAGGCGAAGTACTGGCCGCCGTGCACCGACTGGCTCAGCCGCAGCTGGTGCGGTTCGCCGAGTGCGTCACTCAGCACTGGCAGCGCCAGGCCTATGGACATCAGGATGCGGACGAGACTGTACGCGACAGACTCTGCGCCGAGTGGCGTGCCCTGTTTTCGACGGCGAGGCCGACATGAGCCGGCTTGGTTCGCGCCTGCTGATCGCGGCCTTCGTGGCGCTCGTCGCGCTCGCGGCCAGCTGGCTGTTTGCCAAGCTGCAGCCCTATGAGGAGGTGGTCGAACACGGCCCGTCTCCTGAAGCACAGCGCAATGCTTATCTCGCTGCCGAACTGTTCCTGCGCTCTCTCGACCTGCCGGTGACTCAGCTCGAGAGTTCGGCAGGCCTCGAGACCCTGCCGAGCCGTGGTCAGACCCTGCTGTTGCTCGGCGACCGGCGCAACCTGACGCCGCGACAAACCGATCGCCTGCTGGAGTGGGCCGCAGCTGGCGGTCACCTGGTCGTGGTCGCCGAGCGAATCTGGGATGAGCAGGAGGGCAAGAGCGGCGATCTGCTGCTCGACCGCCTAAATATCCAGCAGTACCAGGCCGAGGATCTGGACGATGAAAGCGCACGCGCTTCCGTCCAGGGTACCGCCGACGATCATCCTCAGCTGACCAAGCTCTATCTGGAAAACGAGACTGCGCCGGCCTACCTGGCCTTCGATACCGACTATCACCTGTACGACGCCGACAATCGCGCCCACGCCTGGGCCAACAGCGCCGGCGCCACCCACATGCTGCAGCTGCAACATGGCGATGGGCTGATCACCGCACTGACCGACAGCTGGCTCTGGCAGAACCGCAACATCGGCAAGTACGACCATGCCTGGCTGCTCTGGTACCTGACCCAGGACAGCGCAGTGACGCTGGTGCACCGCAGCGAGCATGACGGATTGTTCACGCAGTTGCGCCGCTACTTCCCGGAGCTGCTGGTCATTCTCGGCCTGCTCATCCTGCTCGGGCTCTGGCACGTCGGCCAGCGCTTCGGCCCGCTGCAACCGCCGGCCAGTCACGCCCGCCGCCAGCTGCAGGAGCACCTGCGCGGTACGGCAGAATTCCTGCTTCGTCACGGTCGCCAACATGGCCTGCTGCAGCACCTGCAGCACGACATCCGGCGCAGAGCCAATCTTCACCATCCCGGCTTTGACCGGCTTACCGAGCCTGCACAGCGCTCCGTGCTCGCGCGCCTCAGCAACATGCCGGTCGCCAGGATCGAGGCGGCCATGCAACCACGGCCGGCGCAACGGATGTCAGCGGTTGAATTCACCCGGCAGGTGACCCACCTGCAAACCCTCAGGAATGCGCTATGAGCGAATACACCCCCGAATCCAGCAGTCCCGCCCCGAACAGCAATCCAAGCAGTCAGCGCATACGAGCCAGTCAGCTGGCCCAGGCCCTGCGCGACGAACTGCACAAGGCGGTGATCGGCCAGGACGAGGTCATCGACGGTGTGCTGACCGCCTTGATCGCTGGTGGTCATGTACTGATCGAGGGCGTGCCCGGTTTGGGCAAGACGCTGTTGGTACGTGCTCTGGCGCACTGCTTCGGTGGCGGATTCTCGCGCATTCAGTTCACGCCAGACCTGATGCCCAGCGACATCACTGGCCACGCCGTGTACGACCTGCAAAGCGAGCAGTTCAAGCTGCGCAAGGGGCCGGTGTTCGCCCATCTGCTGCTGGCAGACGAAATCAACCGCGCGCCCGCCAAGACCCAGGCAGCATTGCTCGAGGTGATGCAGGAGCGTCAGGTGACTCTCGAAGGCAAGGCGCTGGCCGTCCCCCAACCCTTCCTGGTCATGGCCACGGAGAACCCCATCGAGCAGGAAGGCACCTACCCGTTGCCCGAAGCCGAACTCGATCGCTTCATGCTGATGTTGCGCATGGACTATCCGCAGGCCGAGGAAGAACTGGAGCTGGTGCGTCAGGTCACCCGTTCGGCACGTGCCGACATGCTCGATGTCAGCGCCCTGCGCCAGCTGGTACAGCCGCGCGATGTGCTGGCACTGCAGAAAATCGCCAGTGAGCTGCCACTGGACGATCAGGTACTGGACTATGCCGTACGCCTGGTGCGCAGTACCCGCAGCTGGCCGGGACTGACGCTGGGGGCCGGGCCGCGCGCATCGATCGCACTGGTTCGCGGCGCCCGCGCAAGGGCCCTGCTGCGCGGCGGCGAGTTCGTGACGCCGGACGACGTCAAGGCCTGTGCAACGGCCGTGCTGCGCCATCGCGTACGACTCTCCGCCGAGCTGGACATCGAGGGAGTCGCCGTCGATCAGGTTCTGCAGCAGCTGCTCGACCAGGTGGCGGCACCGCGCGCATGACACCGTCTCGCCGTCTCCTCGCTGCGCTGGGCGCATTGGCGCTGCTGGCTTTGCCGCTTGGCGTCTGCGCCGCGCTCGATGTAGCGCTGGCCGACAGCTGGCACAGCGCATGGTGGGGGGCGCTGCTGGCCCTCTTCGGGTTTGCTTTGTTCGATGCCCTCGCCCTGCGGCGTTTGCCCGTTCCGGCCGTACAACGGCAGCTGGCGGGCAATCTGCCGCTCGGACACTGGAGCGACGTGCAGTTGGTGGTTCGCAACCGCCATACCCGCGCGCTGCAGATCGAGCTGTTCGATCATGTCCCAAATGGCATGCGTTTCGAACAGCTGCCACAAGGACTGCGCCTGCCACCTGGGCAGCACTGCCTGCTTCACTACCGCCTTCGCCCGCTTCAGCGCGGCCATTTTCAGTTCGAGCGCTGCGATATCCGGCTGACCAGCCCTTTCTGTCTCTGGCGCCGCCGCCATCGCGTGGAGCGGGTCGACGAGACGCGGGTCTATCCTGACTTCGCCCAGCTGCAGGGCGCCGGCATGCAGGCCATCGACCTCTGGCTGAACCGCCTTGGTGTACGCCCGCAACCCCGCCGCGGCCTGGGGCTGGAGTTTCACCAATTGCGCGAGTTTCGCGAGGGCGACACGCTGCGCCAGATCGACTGGAAGGCCACTGCCCGCACCCGGACGCCGATCGCCCGCGAATACCAGGACGAACGCGACCAGCAGATCATGCTGATGCTCGACTGCGGCCGCCGGATGCGCAGCCAGGATGACGAGCTGACCCATTTCGACCACGCGCTCAATGCCAGCCTGCTGCTGGCCTATGCCGCCCTGCGTCAGGGCGATGCCGTCGGGCTCTGCACCTTTGCCAGCGATAACCCCCGGCACATCGCGCCAGCCAAGGGCCAGCAGCAGCTACGGGTGCTGCTCAACGCGGTCTACGATCTGCAGGCCACTCAGCGCCCCGCCGACTACAGCGAGGCGGTAGAGCGGCTGCTTGCCCGCCAGCAGCGGCGGGCACTGGTCATCGTGCTGAGCAATCTGCGTGATGAGGATGACGCCGGCCTGCACGCAGCGCTGACACGCCTGTCGCGCCGACATCAGGTGCTGATGGTGAGCCTCAAGGAGGAGATATTGGACCGGCTTCGCCTGCGCCCGGTACAGACCCTTGAAGATGCCCTGGACTACTGCGGCGCGCAGGACTACCTGTGTATCCGCGAGAATCTGCACAAGCGCCTGCATGCCCGGGGAGTGCCTGTACTCGATGCACGCCCCGGCGATCTGGGGCCGGAGCTGGTCGGGCGCTACCTGGCCTGGAAGAAAGCCGGATCGCTGTGACCGCGCTACAAGCCGTGACAGCAATCCTTGTCCGTAAAGTGGTTGGACGACGGGCTCGGATGATGCGCCATGGGTACGTGCGGCATCGGCTGAAAACTGAAGTAATGGTGCAAGGCCAGGATCATGTCGCGGATTTCGATCGGTGGCTCGATCAGCGAAAAGCCGGTGTCGTAGCTGCCCGGCGTGACATCCTCGTGGCTCCAGAGACTGAGCGCACTGAAATCCACATGACGCAGCTGCCCGGCCTTCCCGGGAATCTTCAGGCGCATTTCGAAACGCACGCCGAGCATCATCGGATAGGGGCTGATCAGCATGAGCCCGCCTTCGGACAGGTTGCCGATGAAACCCAAGGGCCTGTCGGTGAAACGGTTGAATACGTTGAGGTAGTACGGCAACTGTTGCCGCTGAATACGACGCTGGTTCGCCATGTTCATGTCGTCGAAGCCTTCTACCTTAGCCTTGTGCGAGTCCTTTCGGCTCAGCTGCATACCTGGCTGATTCGCGCCGCCAGGTGCTGTCGAGCCGCCTCTAGTTCACTGTCACTGTAGTAGACGCGCTCTCCGGCTGCATCGTTACGGAAAAAGCGTCCGCCGAGCTGCAACTGCGATAAACGGTTGCGCAAGCTCTGACATTCCTGCTCCTGCGCCGCCCGGGTCTGGCTGGCCTGCTCTCGTGCCGCCTGCTGTTCCTGCCGGCGCGCATCAAAGAAGCGCTCGCTGCGCGCTTCGCGCTCACGGGTCTGATCGTCGCGCTCGACAACCTGTGGCCGCACCTCGATCTGTTCGGCTCCGGCAGCAGGTCGCTGGCCGAAGTGGACACGCCCCTCGGCGTCCGTCCAACGGTAGATCTGCGCTGACGCAAGGGTCGGCAACAGCAGGGTAAACAGCAATAGAGTTCGCATGGTCCCTCACATGAACAGTTCGCTAAGGCATCAAGGTTTCGCCGGGTGAATCGCCGGCTGCGCCTCGGCATCATAGTGGCCTAGCTGTCGCAGCGTCTCCAGTCGGGCGCGGGCGCGATAGGCATATTCGCTCGCCGGGAAGCGCTCGATGATGAAGCGGTAGGTTTGCGCGGCATCGACGAACAGGCTCTGGCGCTCCAGGCATTGGCCGCGCAACAGCGAAATCTCCGGCTGCACCTGGCTACGCGGCTTGCTGCTACGCTCGGCCTGCGATAGCGACTGCATCACCCGCTCGCAATTGTCCGCTTCGTAATGCCGGTATGCTTCATCCAGATGGCGATCGGACGCATGACGGGCGCTGCAGCCAACGGTGAGCAGGGTCAGAAAAAGGATCATCAGGGTGCGCATGGGGTTCCTCCGTTTTGCCGCTGTATCGACCGCGCCGGAAAAACCTGCAGACAGCCCGTCAAATGCGCCGAAAGAGTAGTGGCTGGCGAGCGATGACTACAACGGACGAGCATAGTAGCCTCGCTGCCAGCCAGAAAAAGGAGCCATTTGAATGATTCAGCGTCGCACCAAGATCGTCGCCACCCTGGGCCCGGCCAGCAGCTCACCGGAGGTGCTGGAAAAGATGATCATCGCCGGGCTGGATGTCGCCCGTCTGAACTTCTCACACGGCAGCCCCGACGAGCACCGTGCCCGGGCCGAACTGGTCCGCGAGATCGCCGCCCGCCATGGCCGCTTCGTCGCACTGCTGGGCGACTTGCAGGGCCCGAAGATCCGCATCGCCAAGTTCACCGACAAGCGCATCGAGCTGAAGGAAGGCGACCACTTCCGCTTCTCCGTCACCCACCCGCGCGACGCCGGCACCCAGGAAGTGGTCGGCATCGACTACCCGGACCTGGTCAAGGATTGCGGCGTCGGTGACGAACTGCTGCTGGACGACGGGCGCGTGGTGATGCGCGTGGACAACGCCACGGCTGACGAACTGCACTGCACCGTGTTGATTGGCGGCCCGCTGTCGGACAACAAGGGGATCAACCGTCGCGGCGGCGGTCTGACCGCGCCGGCGCTGACCGCCAAGGACAAGGCCGACATCAAACTGGCCGCCGACCTCAAGCTGGACTACCTGGCGGTTTCCTTTCCGCGCGATGCCGCCGACATGGACCTGGCGCGCCGCCTGCGCGACGAAGCCGGTTCCAGCGCCTGGCTGATCGCCAAGATCGAACGGGCCGAAGCCGTGGCCGATGACGAGGCGCTGGACGGACTGATCCGCGCCAGCGACGGTGTAATGGTGGCGCGCGGCGACCTCGGCGTGGAAATCGGCGATGCCGAGCTGGTGGGCATCCAGAAAAAGATCATTCTGCACGCGCGCCGTCACAACAAGGTGGTGATCACCGCGACCCAGATGATGGAGTCGATGATTCACAGCCCGATGCCGACCCGCGCCGAGGTATCCGATGTAGCCAACGCAGTACTCGACTACACCGACGCGGTGATGCTCTCGGCGGAAAGCGCCGCTGGCGAATACCCGATCGAAGCGATCAAGGCCATGGCGCGCGTCTGCTGCGGTGCGGAAAAGCACCCGACCAGCACCAAGTCCGGTCACCGCCTCGGCCAGCAGTTCGAGCGCTGCGACGAAAGCGCGGCGCTGGCGGCGATGTACACCGCCAACCACTTCCCCGGCGTCAAGGCGATCATCGCGCTGACCGAAAGTGGCTACACGCCGTTGATCATGTCGCGCATCCGCTCCTCGGTGCCGATCTTCGCCTTCTCGCCGCATCGCGAGACCCAAGCGCGCGTCGCCCTGTTCCGCGGCGTGCAGACCGTGCCGTTCGACCCGGCCGCGCTGCCGGCAGACAAGGTCAGCCAGATGGCCGTGGAGGAACTGCTCAAGCGCAACATCGTGCAGCCGGGCGACTGGGTGATCCTGACCAAGGGCGACAGCTACCACGACAGCACCGGCGGTACCAACACCATGAAGATCCTGCGCGTCGGCGATCAGTAATCGCGCCAGCGCAGCAGCAGAAAGGCCGGCATTTGCCGGCCTTTCTGTTTTTCAGGGAACGTCGCCCCGATTGGCCCTGATGAAGGCATCGCCGAATATCTGTCCGCGCGGCAGACCGGCGAGGTACAGGCGCCTGGCACAGGCCTCGACGAACGACGGACTGCCACAGACCAGCGCGACATCCCGGCGCGAAGTGGGCCGCAGCGTATTCAACATACGGTCTCGCCCATCCGCCCCAATCCATTCCAGCTGCAGGTTGTCATGCGTCTGCGCGAGTGCCTGCAGCGGCTCCTTCAGGTAATGCCCGTCGCGACAGGTATGCAGCAACCTGATCGGGCCGCGGTGGCCTTGGCGCAGGCTCTCGCGCAGCAGGCCCCAGAGAGGTCCGAGACCGGTTCCGGCCGCCAGCAACAGCAACGGCCGCTCGGCCCACTCCCTTTCGTAGTGCAGAGCGCCCCCGTGCAATTCACCCAGCCGCAGCAGATCGCCGGTACTCAGCTGACGCGCGAAGTCAGAGAAAGCACCGGGCCGGCTGCAGTCGATATGAAACTCCAGCCACGGGTCATCGTCGGGAAGACTGGCGAGCGAATATGGCCGAGCCACGCCCGTAGCCGTCCATAGCAGCAGGTGCTGACCGGCTCGATAGCGCAGCGGCCGCTCCGGCAGCACACGCAGGCGCAGCACGCTGCTGCCCAGCCATTCCAGGCTTTCCACGCGCGCCGCCAACCCTTCGCGGCGGGGATCGAAGACCTCCAGGCTCAGATCGCCTTCGACCCGGCACTGGCATGCGAGCCGCCAGCCGGCATGACGTTGCTCGGGACGCAACAGGTCCGGCTGCAGGTCATGCGGCTCGCCCTCAAGACAGCGCACCAGGCAGGCGTGGCAGCTTCCGGCCCGGCAACCGGAGGGTACCGGCACGCCGCCCTGGATCAGGGCATCGAGCAGATTGCTTGCAGCTGCCACCTGCCAACGCCTCCCGGCACAGCAGAGTTCAGGCATTGCAGACATCCCACGCCGCTTCGCAGCGGTTACGCCCGGCGCGCTTGGCGCGGTAAAGCGCCTCGTCGGCACGTTGCAGCGCGGCATCCAGGTTATCCCCGGCATTCAGCAGGGTCAGCCCGATGGACAGGCTGAGATGTCCCGACGCGATGTCGGCATCCTCCGGCTCGGCATTGGCGAACGCTTCGCGCAAGCGCTCGCAGCAGGCGCGGAACTGCTCGGCGTCGGTTTCCGGCAGCAACAGCACGAACTCCTCGCCGCCGTAACGGGCCAGCACGTCGTCATCACGCAGACAGGTCCGCGCCACCTTGGCGAACGTCTGCAGCACGCGATCACCTGTGGCGTGGCCGTGGATATCGTTGATTCGTTTGAAGTGGTCGAGGTCGATCAAGGCCAGCCCGGACTGGTGCCCCCTGCGCAAGCGGCTCAGGTCGCCCTCGGCAATCCGCAGGAAGCGGCGACGGTTGTAGAGGCCGGTCAGCTCGTCGGTGGAGGCCAGATCCTCCAATTGCCGCATCATGCCGCGCAGGGTGTCCTGATGCGCCTGCAGGGCGAATCGCCTTTGCCGCATGCGCTGCCGCAGGCGGTACACATGCCCGGTGAGCAGGCACATCCAGATCAGCGTGACCAGCAGCACGCAGGCCTGCAACAGAAACACCGTGGCATCCACCGTCCGCTGCAGGTAGTAGTCCATTGCGGCAAGCCCGATGAAGCTGAGAAAAGCCAATGTCGCGTAGCGAACGAAAACCTTCGGCGGCAGGAACACGGCGAACATCAGGACCAGCAGATACAGCACCAGAAGCGAACCGCGGGCGCTGCCCAGGTTGAATAGGAAGTAAGTCAGCCACACCAGCGCGACCAGCACCTGGGGCTCCGTCAGGCTGGGGTCCTTGAAGCGCAGATTGATGCCGCGATGGAAAAGCCAGAAGAAGGCCAGTTGACTCAGCACGATCAGCGCCGAATGCACGACCGCACTGGAAATGGTCGCCTGGTAGAAGCCGCCCGCCACCGCGACCCATGTCAGCAGAAGCGCAAGTCCATAAGTCACCGAAGCCATCGCGAATCGCCGCGTCACCAACTGCTGCAGCGTCCGCTCATCGGTCTCGTCACGTACCGGGCTCATAGGGATCCATCCCGCTGTGGCAATTTGCCGCACTCTACGCCTACCGAAAACAAAAACCTAGCCGGCATTCCCATCGCTCCTGGTCCGTCCGTGTACCGCGCAGCCCGACGCGTTATACTGCCGCGCATTTTTTCGCGGCGCGTCGACTGCCACTCCCGACGCGCCTCTTACCGCCCCGCCATGAGGACGCGCTGCATGACCGTGATCAAGCAAGACGACCTGATTCAAAGCGTCGCCGACGCTTTGCAGTTCATTTCTTACTACCATCCCGTGGATTTCATTCAGGCAATGCACGAAGCCTACCTGCGTGAAGAATCCCCGGCCGCGCGCGACTCCATGGCGCAGATCCTGATCAACTCGCGCATGTGCGCCACCGGTCATCGTCCGATTTGCCAGGACACCGGCATCGTCACCGTCTTCATCCGCGTCGGCATGGACGTGCGCTGGGACGGCGCCACCATGAGCGTCGACGACATGATCAACGAGGGCGTACGCCGCGCCTACAACCTGCCGGAAAATGTCCTGCGTGCTTCGATCCTGGCCGACCCGGCAGGTTCCCGCAAGAACACCAAGGACAATACCCCGGCCGTCATCCATTACTCCATCGTCCCGGGTGACAAAGTCGAGGTGGATGTGGCCGCCAAGGGCGGTGGCTCCGAGAACAAGTCGAAGATGGCCATGCTCAACCCGTCCGACTCCATCGTCGACTGGGTGCTCAAGACCGTTCCGACCATGGGCGCCGGCTGGTGCCCGCCGGGCATGCTCGGCATCGGCATCGGCGGCACCGCGGAGAAGGCCGCGGTGATGGCCAAGGAAGTGCTGATGGAATCCATCGACATCCATGAGCTGAAAGCCCGTGGCCCGCAGAACCGCATCGAAGAGCTGCGTCTGGAGCTGTTCGAGAAGGTCAACCAGCTGGGCATCGGCGCCCAGGGCCTGGGCGGCCTGACCACCGTGCTCGACGTCAAGATCATGGATTACCCGACCCATGCCGCATCCTTGCCGGTATGCATGATCCCCAACTGCGCCGCCACCCG
>ENA-ORCZ01000472-ORCZ01000472.1-marine-metagenome-genome-assembly--contig:-NODE-472-length-17305-cov-2.739784_pt1 | contig 17305 bp, 15 predicted proteins | sample MGYA00237785_ERZ508519 | MGnify/ENA primary metagenome ERZ508519 (study PRJEB26189, sample SAMN06268790) | marine metagenome | isolation source: Bioluminescent Bay, La Paraguera, Puerto Rico | place...
TGGGGTAGTCTTCCAGGGCGGGATCGACCTCCAGCACCGAGGGCGGGCCGCGCCGCCCGCCGGGCGCGGCCAGTGCATCCAGGCTCGGCCGCGGCGACTGGCCTTTTTCGACCAGCAGCCAGAGGTGGGCGCGCGCTTCCGCCAAGGCCTGCAGCCGGCGCAGGTAGTCGAGCAGCGCCTGGCAGCGCCCGGTGAAGCCGTGGCGCTGGCCCCAGCTCACCAGGCGGCTGTTCTGGCCGTCCAGGCTGGCGCGCCGCCGGCTCGCCTGGCGGTAGGCGTCGATCTGGTTGGCGACCGAGGCTTCCAGCGGCAGGCGCTCGATGGTGGAGCCGCCGACGTAGCCGTCGACCGGGGCCAGCCCGGCGATGCGGCCCAGATCCTCCGCCGTGACGATGGGCCCGCCCTCCAGCAGGAAGCGGACCTCGGGATGGATCCGCTTGATCAGCCGGCCGATCTCGCGCGCCGCGGTCGCGACCTCCTCGATGGTACGCCGCGTGCGGTGGCCCATGGCGCCGCCGACGTTCCAGCCGAGATTGAGGCAGACCATGTCGAGCCCGGCGTCGGCGGCGAGGCGCGCCTGGGTGCGGGTCGCGCAATAGAACATCGTGGTCAGGCCCAGGTCCTGCACCGCCCGCAGGACCTCGACCTCCTTTTCGATGCCGCGCCCGGCGCGCGAGAGCATCTGCTGCATGGGATGCGAGTAGTGCATGCAGCTCGGAAAGTTCACCGCCCCGGCGAAACCCGCCTGCTGGACCTGGCGGGCGATCGTTTCCGGCTGGCAGTCCTCCTCCCAGACGTTGACGCCCAGTAGCACCGGCACCCTGCACAGCGGCAGCAGTTCGCGCCGCGCGAAGTCGGCGGTCAGCGGCCCGGCGTCGAAGATGGGCAGCATGCAGGCAATGGAGGGCGCGCCCATGTTGCGCAGCCGCCCGGCGTTGATGGCGAGCAGGAAGTCGGCGCCGCCGCGCTCGGCGGCCAGCGCCGTGGTGCCGGACCCGATGGCCGCGCCGATCAGGAAGTCGCCGGAGGGAATGGCGCTCCTGCTTTCGCCGCGCTGCTCGGCCTGCGCTGCCACGTGGCTATGCCTCCTGTTTCGCGCTCCGGGTACCTGCCAGGACTTTAGCAATCGGACCGCAGGGCGGCCAGAACCCACGCACCGACGGGCGCCGGCTCCGTGTTCAAGCGGGCGTCGCGGCCGCTATCTGCCTGAAGCTGTCGATGGTCGCCTTCACCCCGGCGGCCAGCGGTGTCGCCGGCGGGGCGCCCAACAGCCGTTCGATCGCCGTCGTGTCGAAGCCCTCCTCCGGCCCCTGGCGAAAGTGTTCGGCGACGGTGATGCGCGCCGCCGGCACTGCGGCTTGGATCGCGGCGACCACGTCGTCCACGTTTTCCAGCCGCGCGGAGATGTCGCTGGTCAGCGCGCCTTCGATGTCGCTTGTGGCGCAGCGGATGAAGATCTCCGCCACGTCGCCGGCGTACTGGAAGCTGAAGCGCCCAGTGAAGGGAACCTCGTAGCTCTCGCCCAGGGCCGCCGCCTGCATGGCGCGGGTCAGGGCGGAGGTCTCGCCCTGGTCGCGCCCGATGCCGTAGACGATGTAGGGGCGCAGGCCCAGCGAGGGCACGCCGTGGTCGCGCCAATAGATCCGCGCCATCTCCTCGCCGGCCTTCTTGTAGATGCCGTAGAGGTTGGCGGGCGCCTGCTCGGGGCCGCGCGGCTTGGCCGCCGCGGAACTGCCGTAGACCACCGGCAGGCCGCCGCGGCGCCGCGCCGCTTCCAGGATGTTCAGATGGCCCAGCACGTTGACCTCGGCGCCCAGGCGCGGTTTCGCCGCGCAGTCGGGAATCTGCAAAGCCGCGAGATGCAGGATGGCGACCGGATCGTGCCGTTCGACCAGCGCCTCCACCGCTTCGGCGTCGGCCACGTCCAAACTTTCCCAGGTGATCAGCGACGTCTCGGCCGCGCCCGGTAGGATCTGCGTCAGCCGGCGCCGGTCCTCGGCCAGATCGCAGGCGACGATGGGCCGGTTCAGCTCCACGGCCCGCCGCAGGATCCAGGCGCCGATGAAGCCGGAGGCGCCGGTCAACAGCAGCGGAGCGTCACTCATGAGTGCTGTTCCCCGTCCGGGCGGGCTCCGCGCGCCCGGCGCCACAGCCAGGCGATGACCGGCCAGGCGAAGATCGCCAGGGTGAGGATGAAGAGGGTCAGCGCGATGGGCCGTTCGAAGAAGGCCCAGAAGCTGCCCCGGGTCAGCAGCAGGGACTGGCGCAGGGCGTTCTCGATCATCGGCGACAGCACCATGCCGATGACCATGGGGGCGATGGGAAAGCCGGTCACGCGCATGACGAAGCCGACGATGCCGGCGACGAAGGCGATCACCAGGTCCAGCGAATTGCCGCGCACGCCATAAGCGCCCAAGAGGGCGATGACGACCACCGCCGTCATCAGCAGCGACTCCGGCACCCGCAGCACGCGGGTGAAGGCTTGGGCCCCGATGGCGCCGACCACGAACATCGCGACGTTGGCGGCGATGAGGATGAAGAAGATCGCGTAGACCACGTCCAGGTGCTCGGTGAACAGCCGCGGGCCCGGCGTGATGCCCTGCACGATCAGCGTGCCCATCATCACCGCGGTCACCGGGTCGCCTGGAATGCCGAGCGCCAGGGTCGGCACCAGGGCGCTGCCAGTCACCGCGTTGTTGGCGCTCTCCGCGGCGATGATGCCGTCGGGCTCGCCCTTGCCGATGCGCGCGCGGTTGGGCGAGGAGCGCTTGGCTTCCGAATAGCTGATGAAGGCGCTGGTCGCCGCGCCGGTGCCGGGCAGGGCGCCGACGAAAGAGCCGATGGCGCAGGACTTCAGCAGCAGGGTCATGCGCCCGCGCCAGGCCGCTGGGCCCGGCACCTTGAAGCCGACCTTGAAGTCGACGCGGGCCGCCGGGGCGAAACGCTCGGCGACGCGCACGAACATCTCCGAGAGGGCGAAGAGGCCGACGATGGCCGGGATCAGCGAGATGCCGGCCGAGAGCGCGAAGTTGTCGAAGGTGAAACGCATGTCGCCGATCACCGGGTCGACCCCGACGGTGGCGACGAACATGCCGGCGGTGCCCGACAGCAGGCCCTTCATCATGGAACCGCGGGAGACCTGGGCGATGCAGATCAGGGCGAAGACGCCCAGCGCGAAATACTCGATGGAGGTGAAGTTCAGCGAGAAGGCGGCCAGCTGCGGCGCCGCCAGGATCAGCACCAGCACCGAGAAGATGCCGCCGATCAGCGAGGCGGTGGTGGCCCAGCCCAGCGCCAGGTCGGCCTCGCCGCGCGCCGCCATGGGGTAGCCGTCCAGCGCCGTCGCGGCGGCCTGCGGCGTGCCGGGGGTGTTGATGACGATGGCGGTGATCGAGCCGCCGTAGACCGACCCGCAGTAGATGCCGAGCAGTGTGGCGATGGCGGGCATCTGCCCCATGGTCAGCGTGAAGGGCAGCACCATGGTGATGCCGACGACGGATCCCAGCCCGGGCAGCACGCCGACGGCGACGCCCAGCGCCGTGCCCAGCACCACCGCCAGCAGCGTCTGCCAGGTGAGGATCTGCTCGAGACCGAGAAGCGCGATGTCCATGGCCGGGCGGCTTTCAGAAATGAATGAACCAGGGCGACTTGGGCAGCACGATGCGGAAGATGACCTCGAAGAGGTACCAGGTCACGCCCGCGTAGACCGCCGCGAAGACGGCGATCACGGCCCAGCGCCGGTAGCCGAAGACCAGCGGCAGCACGAAGCTGAAGGCGGCGGTGGCCAGCAGGTAGCCGACCAGGTAGATCACGTAGAGATAGCCGCCGGTCGCCACGGCGGCGATCACCACCGGCCAGAGATGGCCCTTGGCGAGGCCCGTGTCGTCCGGCGCCTTCAGCGACTGGCCGATCACCGCCAGGCTGAAGACGACCATCAGCCCCAGCAGGATCCGCGGGAAGAAGACCGGCCCGCGCCCGGCGCCGGCGATGGGCGACTCGTAGATGGGGTCGAAGGTGTGCCACAGCAGGAACAGCGTGGCGGCGAGCGTCGCGACGGCGACGAGGGTGCTGCCTGCTAGCGGCAGGCGGGGGGTCGTGCTGGGCATTCGCTTCGGTCGCGCACCGTGGAATCACGCAGAGGGTCGCGGGGCGACGGACCGCCAGGGGGAGCGCAGGCCGCGTCCTGTGCTCCCCCGATCCGGCGATCCGGCTTACTTGGCCAGGCCGGCGTCCGTCAGCAGCTTTGCGTTGCGCGCGAACTCGGAGTTCACGAAGGCCTCGAAGTCGGAGCCCTTCATGAAGGAGACGGGCATACGCAGGCTCGCCATGCGGTCGCCGAAGGCTTTGGAGTTCATACCCTTTTCACAGGCGGACTCCAAGGCGTCGCGGGCCTCGGCGGGAATGCCCTTGGGTGCGACCAGGCCGCCCCAGATGGGAAAGTCGAGCGTGATGCCCTGCTGCTTGGCGGTCGGCAGCTCCGGCGCGGTCGACACCGGCTCGGCCGCCAGCATGGCGATCGACTTCACCTGGTCGGCATTCTGGGTCAGGAAGGAAATGTGGGCGACGAACATGTCGACGCTGCCGTCCAGCATGGCCTTGAAGGTCGGCGCGCTGCCCTTGTAGGGGATGAACTGCATGTCGATGCCCGTGGCCTCGACGATGCCCAGCCCGGCGACGTGCGGGATGGAGCCGATCGCCTGCACGCCGAAGTTCAGCTCGCCGGGATGGGCCTTGGCGTAGTCGACCATCTCGGTGAGGCTGTTGAAGGGCGAGTCCTTGCGCACCACGATGGAAGAGGGCGCCGAGTAGGCCAGGCAGATGTAGTCGAAGGACTCCGGCGCGTAGGGCAGCTTGCGCAGGTGCGGCTGCGTCGTCATCGGCCCGACCGGCATCATGCCGATGGTGTAGCCGTCGGCCCGCGCGGCCGCGACCTCGGCCGCACCGATGGTGCCGCCGGCGCCGGCCGTGTTCTTCACCAGGATTTCGGCACCCAGCGCCTCGGCCATCGGCCCCGAAAGGGTCCGCGAGGTGATGTCGGTACCGCCGCCCGCGCTGAAGGGGACCACCATCGTCACCGGCCGGTCGGGGAAGGCGCTGGCCGTCTGCATGGCGCCGGCCAGAACAAGGCCACCCACGGCCGCGGCAACGAGATTACTCAGTTTCATATGTTCCTCCCATAAGGCTTGCCCAGAAACTTTGTTCTTCGGCTTTGTTCTTTGTTTTCACGGCGGCGGCAGGGCCGTTCGTCCGGCGTGCTGTGGCGAGACTATCACATTTCTGAAAGTGGATTTCAATTTCGGAAATGTCAGTTATTGAAATTGAATTTCAAAAATGACAACATCGGGTCAACCAAGAACGAACAAACCCGGAGGAAAGATCCCATGGCGGGGAAGCGCCTGAGCGCGGCTGAAATTCAGCAATTTCAAGAAGAAGGCCTGGTGATTCCCGACTATCGGGTGCCTGATTCCCTGCTCGCCAAGATGCGCCACGCCGTCGACGACCTCATCGAACGGCACCCCCACGTGGCGCCGGAGCAGCTCTCCGGCCCGCACAATCCCTGGGGCCAGTCGGCGCAGATCCTGGGCACCGAGGAGTTCCTGGAGTTCTGCCGCTTTCCCGATTTCCTCGACATGGTCGAGGACCTGATCGGCCCCGACATCATCCTCTGGGGCAGCATGCTCTTCGCCAAGCCCGGCGGCACCGGCAAGGCGGTGCCCTGGCATCAGGACGGCCAGTACTGGCCGATCACGCCGTTGAAGACCGTCACCCTGCGCATCGCCATCGACGGCTCGACGCCGGAGAACGGCTGCATGCGCTACGTGCCGGGCTCGCACCGGGACCACGCGCTGCTGGAGCATGCCGTCCAATTGCGCGACGACTACGCCATCAAGCAGGAAATTCCCGACGTCGACGAGACCCGCGCCGCCGACTGCGTACTGCAGCCGGGGCAGATCTCGCTGCACGACGTCTACCTGATCCACGGCTCCAATCCCAACACCTCAGGCAAGCGCCGCGCCGACTACGCCGTGCGCTACATGCCGGCCGACGCGCTCTACGACCGCAGCCCGAACCACCCGGCCACGGCCTACGCCGCCAAGGTCTCGCCGACGATGAACTATGCGCGGCGCCCGCTGTGGCTGCTGCGCGGCAGCGACCGGGCCGGCAACGACTTCGCGGTCGGCAAGGGCGACTGACGGCCGCCAGGCCGGGCGCACCGCTGCCGCCCCTTACAATTCCGCCTCATAGGTTTTTTTCAGGAAAGTGAAACGGTATTCCCATGGTCAAGACGAGTGAGCGTGTCGTCGACACGCTGATCGAAGCCGGCGTCACCCGCGCCTTCACCCTGCCCGGTCTGGGCGTCACCTGGTCGCTGCCGGCCTTCTACGAGCGGCGCGACGAGCTCGACGTCGTGCTCACCCGTTCGGAGTGGATCGCCTCCATCATGGCGCAGACCACCGGGAGGCTGACCGGCAAGCCGGCGGTGCTGATGGGCCAGGGCCCCTGGCTCAGCACGGTCGGCGGCGCGGGCATTCTGGAGGCGCACTTCTCCGGCTCCCCCATGGTGGTGCTGACGGAGACTTCCGATTACGGCGGTTACGGCCAGATGGGCGTCTATCAGACCATGACCGGCGACTACGGCGGGGCCGACGCCATGGCCAGCCTGAAGCCGATCACCAAGTATTCGACCTACGCCAATACGCCGGAAGAGGCGGTATACGGCGTGCAGATGGCGGTGAAGCACGCCAGCCTGCCGCGCAGCGGTCCGGCCGCCGTGGTCATGAAGACCTCGATCATCCGTCAGGAGATGGCCGAGGAGACCTCGCCGCGGCTCTATCCCAGCGCCGGCTACCTGCGTCACCGTCCGTCGAAGCCGGACCCGGAGGCCGTGGCCGAGCTGGCTCGCCTGATCGACGCGGCCGAGCGCCCGGTCATCGTCGCCGGCAACGGCATCCTGCAGTCGGGCAGCGGCGCGGCGCTGGAGGCCCTGGCGGAGCGCGCCGGCATCGCGGTGGCCACCAGCTACAATGCTAAGGGCGCCATCGTCGAATCCTCGCCGGTCTCGGTCGGCATGCTCGGCAATTGGGGGCACCGCTGCGCCAACGTCACCCTCTCGCGGGCCGACCTGGTGGTCATGCTGGGTGCCAGCATGGGCCCGGACTACACCCGCTTCCGCGACCCCAAGCTGGTCAGGCCCGGCGAGCAGACCCTGGTGCAGGTCGACATCGACGCCCGCAACGCCGGCTGGGTCTACCCGGTCGACCTCGCGATCACCGCCGATGTGCGCGACGTGATCGACCTGCTGAACGAGATCGGCCTCAAGACGGAGACCGCCGCCGGCCGCCTGCAGGCCATCGAGAAAGTGCAGCAGGAAACCGGCTACGGCGTGCTGCCGCAGGTCTCCGCCCGCCAGGGCTACCTGCACCACGCCGACCTGGTGCGCGCCCTGCAGGGCTTCCTCACCGCGGACGACTACCTGACCCTCGATGCGGGCGCCAACCGCATCTGGTCCACCTTCGGCCTGCGCATGCCCTACCGCGAGCGCCTGCTGGTGCCCGGCGGCACCGGCATCATGGGCTGGGGCCCGCCGGCGGCGGCGGCCTGCAAGCTCGTGCACCGCGACAAGCGGGTCACCTGCCTGGCCGGTGACGGCGGCTTCATGATGACGCTGCAGACCATCGCCACCTGCGTCCAGCAGCAGGCGCCGGTCGTCTTCCTGGTGTCCAACAACTCGGGCCTCGGCATGGTGCGCGACAACCTCGGCGACAAGCCCATCGCCGTCGACTTCGGCGACGTCGACTTCGCCGGCGTGGCGACGGCCATGGGCGGCCACGGCATGCGCGTCTCCCATCCCGACCAGCTGCGCGATGCGCTGGAGGAGGCGCACCGCATGGATGTGCCGGTGGTCATCGACGCCCAGGTCGATCCTGAGGCAAGCCACCACGAGGCCTGCGATAATGCGCCGCTTTGAGGGCCGGCGGGCGCTGGTCACCGCCGCAGGCAGCGGGCTGGGGCGCGGCGTCGCCCTGCGCCTGGCCCGCGAAGGCGCGCGGGTCTGCCTCTGGGACCGCGATGCCGGACTGCTGACCGAGGCGGCCGGGGAGGCTGCGGAAGAAGACTTGGCCGTCGTGATCCGGCAGGTCGACATGACCGATGCGCGGGCCATCGCGGCCGCGGCGGGCGAGCTGGAAGGCGACTTCGGCGGCCTCGACGTGCTGGTGAACAACATCGGCGGCTCGCTGCACACGCCCTTTCGTTTCCTGGAGCAGAGCGACGCGGACTGGGCGCGCGTGATGGAGGTCAACGTCACCGCCTGCGTGCGCACCACCCGCGCCTTCCTGCCGGCCATGGTGCGCCAGGGCTACGGCCGCGTCATCAACATGGGCTCCAAGGCCGGGCGCTTCGGCAGCCTTTTCGCCGGCGCCAACTACGTCGCCGCCAAGGGCGCCATGCAGGCCTTCACGCTGCAGATCGCGCAGGAATTCGGCCCCCACGGCATCACCTGCAACTCGGTCTGTCCGGGTGCGGTGGTGACCCCGCGGGTTGAGCGCCTGCTGGCCGAGCGCCAGAGCGCGGAGGAACGGCAGCGCGTGCTGGAGAGTATCCCGGTGCGCCGCCACGGCAGGGTGGAGGACATCGCCGCGGCCATCGCCTACCTTGCTTCGGAGGAGGCCGGCTTCGTCACCGGCGCCACGCTGGACGTGAACGGCGGCCAGGCCATGTCGATTTAGCGCAGCCTGCCTGGAGCGGTCTGCCTGGAGTCGGCCGCCCGACCGATCAGTCCAGGGAGATCGCCGCTTTCTCGATCTGCCGGGCGAGCTTGGCCACGCGCGGGCCCAGGTCGCTGTGGATGCGCTTCTCAGTGACCAGGGAGGCCAGGCCGCCGACGTTGACGGCGTAGACGGGATAGCCGTCGGGGCGCCGGATGGCGCAGCCGGCCGAGTTCGACTCCGAGATCCAGCCGCCGATGGTGACGGCATAGCCGCGTTCCTGCGTCGCTTCGATCTCCTGCAGCGCCTCCTTGCGGACGCGCTGCCACTCCGTCTTGCCGTAGGCCTTGGCGATGCGTTCCATCTGCGCGTTGCGCTCGGCCTCGGGCAGGGCGGCCAGGTAGCAACGGCCGATGCTGGTCTGCGCCATGGGCACGCGCGAGCCGACGCCCAGGCGGATCACCATGGAGGTGGGCGCGCGGCAGGCCTCGACATAGACCATGTCGGTGCCGTCGGGCACCGCCAGGTAGACCGAGGCATCGGCGTAGTCGGCCAGGTCGCGCATCAGCGGCCGCGCCGTGTCGCGGATCTCCATCTGCGCCAGCACGTTGTAACCCAGTGACAGCACGCCGGGGCCCAGCTGGTACTTGCGCCGCTCCCTGTCGTAGCGCAGGTAGCCGAGCTGCGTCAGGGTGAAGGTGATGCGCGTGACCGTCGCCTTGGGCAGGCCGACGGCCTCGGCGATCTCGGCGTTGCCGAGCGGGCGGTTGCCGGGCGGAAAGATCCGCAGGACCGAGAGCCCGCGCTCCAGCGCGGTCATGAAGCGATAGTCCTTTTCGACCGCCGACCGCTCCCCGCGATCGTCGCCCTTCTTCACTTTGTCGGTACCTGAAGCAGCCATGGGCCTGTCGTGAGAATTCCTTCCGCAACTATATTTGCTGGCGGCCGTCAGGTCACGGGAGAACCGACACCTCCGGGTGAGTCCGGCGCGCATCAAAGCCTCTTGCACCCGGCGCGGCGGTGGCTATATTCGTTATTCGTCGAATGACGAAATATCGGCCGTCAGGAAAGGGATGACCGTGGCTGCGAGACCTTCTGCCAAGCCTTCCCCCAAGTCCTTCCCCAAGTCCTTCCCGGGCAATGCCGTCGCCAAGTCGGCGCGGCCCCGGGAGTCCGATGCCGAGCGGATCGCCGCGCTCGCCAAGGCCCTGGCGCATCCGGCCCGGGTCAGGGTGCTGGAGACCCTGCTGCGGCGCCAGACCTGTATCGGCTGCGACATCGTGGAGGAGATCGGCCTCGCCGCCTCGACCACCTCGGAGCATCTGCGCATCCTGAAAGAAGCCGGCCTCATCGTCGGCGAGATCGCGCGGCCGCGGGTCTGCTACTCGCTGAACCCCGAGGCCGTTCAGTCCCTGCGGGCCTTTCTGCAGCTCATCGAGGCCGCGCCGGCCCCCAGTCTCCCGGAATGAATCCATGTCCACTTTTGAACGTTATCTGACCCTCTGGGTCGCCCTCTGCATCGTCGCCGGCATCGCGCTCGGGGAACTGGTCCCCGGGCTTTTCGCGACGCTCTCCGCGCTCGAATACGCCAGCGTGAACCTCGTCGTGGCGGTGCTCATCTGGGCCATGGTCTACCCCATGATGGTGGCGGTGGACTTCGGCAGCCTCGGCCACGTCGCCGACCAGCCGCGCGGCCTCGTCATCACCCTGGTGGTGAACTGGCTGGTGAAACCCTTCACCATGGCCGCGCTGGGCGTGCTCTTCTTCAAGCACGTTTTCGCCGACTTCATCCCGCCGGCCGACGCCGAAAGCTACATCGCCGGCCTCATCCTGCTGGGCGCGGCGCCCTGCACGGCCATGGTCTTCGTCTGGTCGCAGCTGACCCGCGGCGATCCCAATTACACGCTGGTGCAGGTCAGCGTGAACGACGTCATCATGGTCTTCGCCTTCGCGCCCATCGTCGCGCTGCTGCTGGGCGTCACCAGCATCCCGGTGCCCTGGGAGACGCTGCTGCTCTCGGTGGTGCTCTACGTCGTGGTGCCGCTGGTCGCCGGCGCCTTTACACGCCACCGCCTCGAATCCGGCTCCCGCGACGCCCACGCGGTGGAGCGCTTCACCGCGCGGCTGAAACCCTTCTCCATCCTCGGCCTGCTCGCCACCGTGGTGCTGCTCTTCGGCTTCCAGGGCCCGGTGATCCTCGCTCAGCCGCTGGTCATCGCGATGATCGCGGTGCCGCTGCTGGTGCAGTCCTACGGCATCTTCGCTGTCGCCTATGCCGCGGCCTGGGGGCTGAAGGTGCCTTTCCGCATCGCCGCGCCCTGCGCCATGATCGGCACCTCCAACTTCTTCGAGCTGGCGGTGGCCGTGGCCATCAGCCTCTTCGGCCTCAACTCCGGCGCCGCGCTGGCGACGGTGGTGGGCGTGCTGGTCGAGGTACCGGTGATGCTCTCCCTGGTGGCCTTCGCCAACCGCACCCAGCACCTCTTCGATCAGCGCGCGCCGCGCAAGATCAGCGCCACGGCGGAGTAGACCATGAGCATCGTCATCCACCACAACCCCGACTGCGGCACCTCGCGCAACGTGCTGCGGATCATCCAGGCCGCCGGCTACGCGCCGACGGTGATCGAGTACCTGAAGGAAGGCTGGACCCGGCCGCAGCTGCTGGGCCTCTTCGCGGCGGCCGGCCTGACGCCGCGCAGTGCGTTGCGCACGACCAAGTCGCCGGCCGAGGAACTCGGCCTGCTCGACCCCGCGGTCGACGACGAGACCCTGCTCGCCGCCATGCTGCAGCATCCCGTGCTGGTCAACCGGCCGATCGTCTGTTCGCCCCGGGGCGTGCGTCTCTGCCGGCCCAGCGAGGTGGTGCTCGACCTGCTGGAGCGCCATCCGCCGGGTCCCTTCGCCAAGGAAGACGGCGAGATCCTCATCGATGCGGAAGGGCGCCGCGTTGCCTGATCCGATCGACAGCCTGCCGAACCTCGAGGCGGCCAGTTTCCGCCAGGTCGAGAGAGACCGCCTGCGCGCCGTGCCGTCCAACGGCGACCGGCCGCGCATCCTGCTGCTCTACGGCTCGCTGCGGCAGCGCTCCTTCAGCCGGCTGATGAGCGAGGAGGCGGCGCGGATCCTCCGCCGGCTTGGCGCCGACACCCGCACCTTCGATCCCGCCGGCCTGCCCCTGCCCGACGACGCGGAGGAGAGCCATCCCAAGGTCCAGGAACTGCGCGATCTCGTGAAGTGGTCGCAGGGCATGGTCTGGTGCTCACCCGAACGCCACGGCGCCATGACCGCCGTCATGAAGGCGCAGATCGACTGGGTGCCGCTGTCGCTCGGCGGCGTGCGGCCGACCCAGGGCAAGACCCTGGCGGTGATGCAGGTCTCCGGCGGCTCGCAGAGCTTCAACGCGGTGAACCAGATGCGCATCCTGGGACGCTGGATGCGGCTCATCACCATCCCGAACCAGTCCTCCGTGCCGCGCGCCTTTACCGAGTTCGACGACGACGACCGCATGAAGCCCTCGCCCTATTACGACCGGATCGTCGACGTGATGGAGGAACTGGTGAAGTTCACGCTGCTGACGCGTGACTGCGCCGACTACCTCGTCGACCGCTACAGCGAGCGCAAGGAATCCGCCGAGGAAGTCTCCCGCCGGGTGAACCAGCGCTCGATCTAAGGGGATCTCTTCGGGCCGCTCATCCGGAGCGGACCTCATTCCTGGCGAGGCAATCGGCCCTGGCCTGGTCGCGGCGCGGAGGTGTAGATTCGGGCCCAAAGAAGGACGACCGCGCCAAGCGGTCGCAGCAGGGAGGGAGCAATGCCGGGCAAGAGGCAGGTCGCTTCGTCGGAACCGCTGTGGCGCGGCATGCATCCGTTCGGCCGCAGGCGGCTTCTCGCGGCTCTGGCCGCCTTGGGAGCGATGGGAGGAGCGTCGGGCGCGTTTTCCAGGACATCTGCCGCGGCCTCCCGCGAAGTCCGCTTCGGCCTGACTCCGGTCTTCCTCAGTTCGGACCTGGAACTGCTGACCCGGCTCCGCGCCTATCTCGCCGGCGCCCTGGACCGGCCGGTCACCCTGGTGACCCGGCGGACCTATCAGGAGATCACGGCCCTGCTGCTCTCCGGGCAGCTCGATGCCGCCTGGATCTGCGGCTATCCCTTCATCCAGTACCGCGAGCGGCTGTCCCTGGTGGCGGTGCCGGTGTGGCGCGGCAGCCCGCTCTACCAGTCCTACCTGATCGTCGACCACGACCGCCAGGTGGCGGGCCTGCCTGACCTGCGCGGCGACATCCACGCCTTCTCCGACCCCGACAGCAACTCCGGCCATCTGGTCACCCAGGCCGCGCTGGCGGAGATCCGCGAGACGCCGGACGCTTTCTTCGGCAAGACCTTCTTCACCTACTCGCACCGCAACGTGGTGCGCGCGGTGGCTTCCGGCCTCGCCCAGAGCGGCAGCGTGGACGGCTACGTCTGGGAGGTGATGTCCGAGATCGAGCCGGCGCTGACCGCCGGAACCCGGGTGCTGCGCAAGTCCGAATGGCTCGGCTTTCCGCCGGTTGCCTGCGCGAAGACGGCCGGGCACAGGGCGCTGGCCGACGACATCCGCCGCGCCCTGGTCGCCATGGGCGACGACCCGGCCGGGCGCGCGGTGCTGGAACTGCTGCGCCTGGACGGTTTCACCCCCGGCGACGCCGGCCTCTTCGACGGCATCGCGCACAATCTCGACCTGGTGCGGAGCCTGGGATGACGACTTTCACGGCTCGGCTGCGCGCCCTGACGCTTTCCTTTGCGCTGCCGCTTACCATCAAGGTGCCGCTGATGGTGGCGGTGCTGATGGTGGCGGTCAGCGCGATCCTCTCCAACCAGGTGCTGGTGCGCCTCTCGGCGACCCAGGAGCGCCACCTGGAGGAACTGACCGGCGCCTATCTGGACGGGCTCTCCGCCTCCCTGGTGCCGCATGTGCTGCGCGAGGACATCTGGGAGATCTATGATCAGCTCGACCGCACGCGCCATGCCTACGTCGGGGTGCGCGCGGTCAGCACCCTCGTTGCGGAACCCGGCGGCACCATTCTCGCCGCCTCCGATCCGCACGCCTTTCCCTCCCAGACCGTTCTGCCGGAAAGCCTCGTCGGCCGTTTCGAAGGGGCCGCCAACCTGGTGCTGGACGAGGGCGGGGGCCGGGCCTTCATTCGCCGCGCCCTTTCCTACCAGGACCTGCCGATCGGCTCGATCTACGGCGAGATCGACATCAGCGGCCTGCTGGCCGAGCGCCGCGAGGTCCTCCTCGCCCTGGTGCTCACCAACATCGCCCTGACCCTGGTGCTGGCCGGTGCCGGCTATCTCGTCGTGCGCCGCATGGTCCGGCCGGTCGACACCCTGGCCGAGCACCTGGAGCGCGGCCGCGGCGGCCGCATGGAGCCGATCCCCGAGCAGCGCATCGGCCCGCGGCACAGCGAGGTCGGCCGCCTCTTCCGCCGCTACAACGCCCTGGTCGACGCGGTCAACGAACGCGAGGCCCTGGCGGCGCGCCTGGCGGACGAGGAGCGCATGGCGAGCCTCGGGCGGCTGGCCTCGGGCATGGCGCACGAAATCAACAATCCTCTGGGCGGGCTGTTCAACGCCATCGACACGCTGGAACATCACGGTGACAAGGCGGAGGTCCGGCGCGGCTCCCTCGACCTGCTGAAGCGCGGCCTGGTCGGCATCCGCGATGTGGTCCGTGCCGCCCTGGTGACCTACAAGAGCGGCGCCTCGCGCCAGCCGCTGCAGCCCTCGGAGCTGGACGACCTGCGCTTCCTGGTGCGCCCGGAGGTGATGCGGCGCCAGCTCACCCTGATGTGGCGGACCGATCTGGCGGGCGACTTGCCGCTGCCGGCCGGCCCGGTCCGCCAGTCGGTTCTGAACTTGCTGCTGAACGCCTGCGCCGCCTCGCCCCTGGGCGGGCGCGTGGAGTTCGCCGCCAGGACGCGGGGCGGCGAACTGGTGATCCAGGTCTCGGATCAGGGACCCGGCATGCCCGCCGAGATCGCCGCGGTGCTGCAGAGCGACGGCCGGGCCGAGCCGCCGCCCGCGCAGGGCAGCGGGCTGGGCGCCTGGATGGTAAGCCGCCTGGTGCGCGAACTGGGCGGCAGGGTGGCGGTCGCGCCGCGCGCGGAGGGCGGCACCACGGTGACGATCACAGTACCGGTCAAGGAGGAGGGCCCGATACGCCATGTTGCATGAAAACGCCCGCAAGGGCTGCAGGATCGGGGTCGTCGAGGACGACCCGGTCATGGGCGAATCCCTGCAGCAGCGCCTGGTGCTGGAAGGCTGTGCCGTCGACTGGTGGACCACCGGGCGCGAGGCCATCGCCGGCCTGCGCCGCCAGGACCACGACCTGGTGATCTGCGACATCCGCCTGCCGGACATGGATGGCGGCGCGCTGTTTCGTGAAACGGTGCGGGAGGAGAACGCGCCGCCCTTCTTCTTCATCACCGCGCACGGCGAAATCGACCAGGCGGTGGCGCTGATGCGCGCCGGCGCCGGCGACTACCTGACCAAGCCCTTCGCCATGGACGACTTCCTGGCAAGGGTACGAACCCTGCTGGGCCGGAAGGAGAGGCTGGACGACGCCGAGGCGACGCTGGGCGTCAGCGATGCCATGCGCGGCGTCGAGCGGCTGCTGCGGCGCGTCGCCGACCTGGACAGTGCCCTGCTGATCACCGGGGAGACCGGCAGCGGCAAGGAGGTCTGTGCCCGCTTCGTCCACCAGGCCTCGCCCGCCGCGCAACAGCCCTTCATGGCGGTGAACTGCGCGGCCATCCCCGACGATCTGCTGGAGAGCGAACTCTTCGGCCACGAGAAGGGCGCCTTCACCGGCGCGGTCGACAAGCATGTCGGCAAGTTCCAGGAGGCCCATGGCGGCACGCTCTTCCTCGACGAGGTGGGAGAGCTTCCCCTCGACATACAGGTGCGCCTGTTGCGCGCGCTCCAGGAAGGCGAGGTCGACCCGATCGGAAGCCGCAGGCCGGTCAAGGTCGATTTCCGTCTGATCTCCGCCACCAATCGGCGCCTGGTCGACCTGGTGAAGGAAGGCCGTTTCCGCGAGGATCTCTATTACCGCCTCAACGTCTTCCCGATCTGGCTGCCGCCCTTGCGCGACAGGCTGGAGGACGTGCCGGAACTGGTGCGCCATTTCCTCGCCCGGTTCGCCGCGGAAGAAGGCAAGCCGCAGGTCGCCTCGGTTTCGCCTGAAGCGATGAACCTGCTGCAGGCCTACAACTGGCCGGGCAATATCCGCCAGCTCGAAAACGCCGTCTTCCGCGCCGTTGTCCTGTGCGACGGCGACCATCTGGCGGCAGAAGACTTTCCGCAGGTCGCTGCAGCCGTCACCCAGGGTGGCAGCGTATCGCCACCTGCACGGCGGGTTTTCCCGCCTGAATCCGTGCCGCGCGACGAAGCGTCGCAGGCAGCCGCGCCACCTCCGGCGCCGGGGCCGGGGCCGGGTGGTGAAACGCTGCGGGAAGCGCGGCTCGACGAGGATATGCCCGGCGAGCGGCCCGGCGATGCGCATGCGCCGAGCGAGCGGGCGTTCGAGGGGCCGGGCGCGCCCTTCGGCTTCATCCGCAGCCTGAACGACGAAGGCCATGTCCGCACGCTTAACGGCATGGAAGAAGAGATGATTCGCGTCGCGATCGACCATTATCGCGGGCGCATGACGGAGGTTGCCCGCCGCCTCGGCATCGGCAGGTCCACGCTCTATCGCAAGCTCAAGGAATACGGCCTTGAGGAAGACGCGAATCAGGACGCGGCCGAATAGGGGAAATACGGGGCTGGACTTTGGCGGCAGGTGATGTTTTTTTGCCGCGGTCAAAAATTATTGAGAGGTGGTGCGCTTTTGCCACGATTTGCTCTCAATTCTGGTTACGGTAAAAACTTCTTAACCGCCGGCTTGTTATCTTCCCTTTAACCGGGGGGTTGATGGTCCGGCGGCCTGGTGCCGTTGGCGGCAAGCACGCGAGACACGAATCTTGTTTGAAGCGTATGTCCTCAGGTCAGCAGCCTGCGCCCGGTCGATTGCGGCTGTGGTTTTCGCGGTCTTCGCCACCCTAATCGTCGGCTTGAGCCTGACCACCGCGAGTGCGCAAGCCGAAACGCGGACGCTGAAGCTCTACAACACGCACACCCACGAGCGCGTGTCGATCACCTTCAAGAAGAACGGCCGTTACATCCAGTCCGGCCTGCGCGACCTGAACCGCTTCCTGCGCGACTGGCGGCGCAACGAATCCACCAAGATGGATCCGGAACTCTTCGACCTGATCTGGGAGGTTTACCAGAAGGTCGGTGCCAGCCAGCCGATCCACGTTGTGTCCGGCTACCGCTCTCCGGCGACGAACAACATGCTGCGCAGCCGCTCGAAGGGCGTTGCCAAGAACAGCCAGCACACGCGCGGCAAGGCAATGGATTTCTTCATTCCGGGCGTGAACCTTTCCACATTGCGCAAGACGGGCCTGCGAAAGGAAGTCGGCGGCGTCGGCTTCTATCCGACCTCCGGTTCGCCCTTCGTGCATATGGACACCGGCAGCGTGCGCCACTGGCCGCGCATGACCCGCAGCCAGCTTGCCTCG
>ENA-ORCZ01000474-ORCZ01000474.1-marine-metagenome-genome-assembly--contig:-NODE-474-length-17192-cov-3.921239_pt1 | contig 17192 bp, 16 predicted proteins | sample MGYA00237785_ERZ508519 | MGnify/ENA primary metagenome ERZ508519 (study PRJEB26189, sample SAMN06268790) | marine metagenome | isolation source: Bioluminescent Bay, La Paraguera, Puerto Rico | place...
TGTTCGGCAAGGAGCGGGTTGCAGGGCGATATGGTTTATCGTCCAAAACCTGCAACGCAGCAGAACAGTCCCCAAACACGGCCCTCGGGTGGCCTGTTCCGGCCCGCCGGACTGCGTTGCGCCGCTTGAACGGTCATCTAGGCCCGCCTTGCCGGCAAACCGGAACAGCGCCATCAGATGGGTTCATATTTGTTGAGGTTGGTATTAGGGGCCGCCGGGAATGCAAATCGGTCAAAGCGGTCAAACACAAAAATCTATTCCGCTTCGCCTCGGAGCTTTGAAATCCGGTGCCCGGCGCGGGAAACCGCCTCCCATTACATTAGGTCCATCAAACTGGGACCGGAGACCCTTTTAAATGGCGCGCCGCCTCGACAACATTGCGAAAACACTCAAAAAGCCGGAAAACCGGCTCGATGTGTTCCCCGCCTTCATGAAGGTGGCGGGTCGCCGTGCGGTCGTTGTCGGCCATGGCGGCGAGGCGGCTGCCAAGGTGCGCCTGCTCGGCGAAACCAATGCCCGGATCGTCGTCGTCTCGAAGGCCGTCGACGCCGATCTCCAGGAAGCCATCGATCTCTTCGAAGCCGAACACGTCGCCGAAGAGTTTACGAGCGAGCATCTCGCCGATGCCGCGCTGGTCTTTTCCGCACGTGAGGACTGGGATCTCGACAAGGCCGTTGTGGACGCGGCACGCGCTGCCGGCGTCCCCGTCAATGCGGTCGACAAGCCCGAACTCTGCGATTTCTACACCGGAGCCCTGGTGAACCGGGCACCGATTGCCGTTGCCATCACGTCCACCGGCGTCGGGCCGGTGCTGTCGCGCCACATCCGCGCCCGCATCGAGGCCATGCTGCCGCGTGCGACCGGTGAACTGGCGCGCCTTGCCGAAAACTTTCGCGACGCTGCGGCCAGGGTCATCCCGGACGGCGGAACCCGCCGTGCCTTCTGGGCCCGTTTCTTCTCCGGCTCCGTTGCCACCAATCTCTATGCCGGCAGGACCGGCGCCGCCCGGGCCGAGGCGCAGCGGCTGCTCAACAGCATGGCCGGCGAGCCGGGCTTCGTCTGGCTGGTCGGAGCCGGGCCGGGCGCGGAAGATCTGCTGACACTCAGGGCACAGCGCCTGCTGCAGGAAGCCGACGTCATTGTCCACGACGCGCTGGTCCCTGCCGGTGTGGTCGCCATGGGACGCCGCGATGCGGAGCGCATTTCCGTCGGCAAGCGCAAGGGCGCCCATTCGGTGCCGCAGGCCGAGATCTGCGATCTTTTGGTGGACCTTGCCCGTGAGGGGCGGAAAGTCGTTCGTCTCAAGGCCGGCGATCCGATGATCTTCGGCCGCGCGGCGGAAGAAATGGAGGCGCTCCGCGCCGGCGGTATCGGGTTCGAAATCGTCCCCGGCGTCACCGCAGCCTTTGCCGCGGCGGCTTCCGCCCAGATCCCGCTGACCCTGCGCGGTGTCGCCTCCAACCTTGTCTTCGCGACCGGACACAATGCCAGGTCCGAAACCCTGCCGGACTGGGCTGGGCTGGCGCTGAAGGGCGCGACCGTCGCCGTCTATATGGGGCGTTCGGTCGCTGCCGCCGTTGCCGACAGGATGATCGGCGCCGGCCTGGCGGCTGAAACGCCGGTGGCGGTTATCGAGAACGCCGCTCACCCGGACGAACGTCAATTTGCCGGAACCCTGGCCGAACTCGCGGTGCTGTCGAACCGCGAGGAAATCGACGGGCCGGTTCTCATCGTGATCGGCGAGGCCGTCGGCCACGCCGCAATGGACAAGGCCGAACCCCTGGCGCTGCAGGCTGCCGCCCGGGTCGCCGCCGCCTGACTTTGAAGAAAGTGGACGCACCATGAAAGTCATCACCGCCAACCGCCTTCTGAACGGCGATGTCGTTTGGCTCGCCGAGAACGGGGCCTGGGTCGAGCGCATCACGCTGGCCAGGGTTTTCGAGGGCAAGGATGCCGTTGCCGAAGGTCTCGCCGAAGGCGCGGAAGCCGAGAAGGCGCAGAAGGTCGTCGCCGTCTACGAGATGGATGTCACGATCGAGGACGGTGTCATCGTGCCGGTGCGCCTGCGTGAAAAGATCCGCGCGAGCGGCCCGACCACCCATCCCGAACTGGGCAAGCAGGCATTGGCCGTTACCGCCTGAGACGACACAAAAGGGCAGGGCAGCGCCTTCAAGGGCAGCGCCCGCTGAGGAGAGACTGGAATATGTACCGTTACGACGAATTCGACGCGAGCTTTGTCAATCAGCGCACCGAGCAGTTCAAGGATCAGGTCCGCCGGCGCCTTGCCGGGGAACTTTCCGAGGACGAGTTCAAGCCGCTGCGGCTGATGAACGGCCTCTACCTGCAGCTTCATGCCTATATGCTGCGGGTGGCGATCCCCTACGGCACCCTCAACAGCCGTCAGATGAAGAAGCTCGCCCATATCGCCCGGACCTACGACAAGGACTACGGCCATTTCACAACGCGCCAGAACATCCAGTTCAACTGGCCGCGGCTGGAAGACACGCCGAAGATCCTGGAGGAACTGGCGGAAGTCGAGATGCACGCCATCCAGACGTCGGGCAACTGCATCCGCAACGTGACCGCGGATCATTTCGCGGGAGCCGCCGCCGACGAGATCGCCGATCCGCGTCCCTATGCGGAGATCCTGCGCCAGTGGTCGTCGCTGCACCCGGAATTCTCGTTCCTGCCGCGCAAGTTCAAGATCGCCATCACCGGGGCACCGAACGACCGCGCCGCCGTGCAGGTGCACGACATCGGCCTGCAGCTTACCCGGAACGACGCCGGCGAGATCGGGTTCGTGGTTTTCGTTGGTGGCGGTCTCGGCCGCACACCGATGATTGGCCGCAAGGTGCGCGACTTCCTGCCCGAAGAAGACCTCCTGGCCTATTCGGAAGCGATCCTGCGCGTCTACAACCGCTACGGCCGCCGCGACAACAAGTACAAGGCGCGCATCAAGATCCTGGTGCACGAGACCGGCCTGGACGAGCTGAAGGCGGATATCGAAGCCGAATTCGAGAAGATCCGCTTCGGCGTCCTGCGCCTGCCGGACGAGGAAGTGCGCCGCATCGAGGCCTATTTCGCGCCGCCCCCGCTGGAAGTCGGCAATCCGACTTCGGCCGCCGTCGAGACGCGCAAGGCAACGGATGCCGCTTTCGCCCAGTTCGTCGCCCATAACCTCAATCCGCACCGTGTGCCGGGCTATACCTCGGTGACGCTGTCGATGAAGCCGATCGGCGGCATCCCGGGCGATGCCTCGGATGCGCAAATGGATGTGATTGCGGATCTCGCAGAGGAATTCGGCCATGACGAGCTGCGCATTTCCCACGAGCAGAACGTCATCCTGCCGCATGTGAAGCTGGACGACCTGCCGAAGCTGTTCGATCGGCTGGTGGCGGCCGGGATCGCGGAAGGCAATGCCGGTCTCATCACCGACATCATCGCCTGCCCGGGCATGGACTACTGCGCGCTGGCAACGGCCCGCTCCATTCCGGTGGCGCAGCGCATTTCCGAACGCTTCGGCACGGCGGAACGCCAGGCGGAGATCGGTGAGCTGAAGATCAAGATCTCCGGCTGCATCAACGCCTGCGGCCACCACCACGTCGGCCATATCGGAATTCTCGGCCTGGAAAAGAAGGGCGAGGAATTCTATCAGGTGACGCTCGGCGGCTCGGCCAACGAAAATGCGTCCATCGGCGAAATCATCGGCCGCGGCTTCTCTTCCGAAGAAGTGGTCGATGCCATCGAAAAGCTGGTCGATACCTATCTCGGCCTGCGCTCAGCCAAGGAAGAGACCTTCCTCGAAGCCTATCGGCGGGTCGGGGAGGAGCCCTTCAAGGAGGCCTTATATGGCGCTGCATGAGACATTCAGCCTGGGCGTCGACCCGGAACTGGGACTGCAGGCGGAAGTCGCCGCCCTCAATTCCCAGTTCGAGGGGGCGACCGCCCATGAAATCCTGAGAGCGGCGATCCGCCACCAGTTCGCAGGCGGCATCGCCATGGTTTCCAGCTTCGGCGCGGACAGCGCGGTGCTCCTGCATATGGTCTCCGAGGTCGATCCCTCGACGCCGGTTCTCTTCGTCGACACGGTGAAGCTGTTTCCGGCAACGATCACCTATCGGGACGAACTCGTTGAAAAGCTCGGCCTGACGGACGTGCGCACGGAAAAGCCGGCCAAGGAAGATCTTTCCCGGCAGGATCCGGTCGGCATGCTGTGGATGAGCGACACCGATGCCTGCTGCCATATCCGCAAGGTTCTGCCGCTGGAGCGCGCGCTCGACGGTTTCGAGGCCTGGATCTCCGGCCGCAAGCGGTTCCAGAGTTCCAGCCGCGCCAACCTCGACTATTTCGAGGCGGACGCCGGCCGCATCAAGGTCAATCCGCTGGCGGACTGGACAGCAGCCGAAATTCTGGACTATGCGAGAGACCATGATCTGCCGCCGCATCCGCTGGTGGCCCAAGGCTATCCCTCTATCGGCTGCCTTCCCTGCACCAGCAAGGTCGCGCCGGGCGAGGATGCCCGTGCCGGTCGCTGGCGCGGACAGGACAAGACGGAATGCGGCATTCACTGGCCGACCCACGGCAAGGAAGTTGACGGCAGCGGTATCTGACCGCTGCCGCTATCGGATTTTGTAAGGACGCGAAGAATGGCAACGATTTTCATTGACGGCGACTTTGCCGAGGAAACCTGGGTCAGGGCCGATGCGGAAACCGGTGCGTCGGTTGCCGGAGACGCAATGGTGCCGCAGACCCAATTCCTGGCGGATCCGGACACCTATCTTGCTCGTGGCGGCAAGACCGCCGTCGTCGTCGAGGCCGGCGACGATGTCGAGGAGATCGAGCCCTATCTGGACCGGCTGGCACTCGTTGCCGTCGACTTCCCGAGCTTTTCCGACGGCCGCGGCTTTTCCGCTGCGCGTATCCTGCGCGAGCAGATCGGCTACAAGGGCGACATCCGAGCCACCGGCAAATACATTCTCGACCAGGTCCCGCTCGCCCGCCGCTGCGGCGTCTCGTCCTTCGAGATTTCCAAGCCGGAAGTCCTGAAGGCGCTGAAAGCCGGTGAATGGCCGGAAGTCACAAAATACCTGCAGCCGGTCGGCACCGTCGCAGAAATCCCCGAAGGCACTCGCCCCTGGGCACGCCGTTCGCAGCGCGATCTGGCCGTCGCGGCAGAGTAATTTTCAAGCCAATCTGCCCGGTCATGCGCCGGGCAGCTTCTTTTTCAAAAACGCGTTCTTGCGAATCCTGCCGGGCAGGGTCCCGGCCTTTTTTACGCAGCAGCGTCGCCAATCCCTGTCCAACACCCGGTGTCAGATGCCGGAATCCGAACTTGCGATCACAAACGCCGCGCCAGCTACCTTGCGGAAAAACCCTTGGTTTCGGCCGATGCGCGGTGGATCTGGAGGGAGCGGAACACAACCGGATCGAAGCAGTTCAGTGGATTGAAACATCCGGTTACAGGGTGTGAATCGCCATGTCACAAGTCTGACTTAATATGCGTCATATGGTTCGGCAGCAAAGTAATTTGCCGGGAAACGGATCGTCGCGCACGGGGCAAGGTGCCGTCAATCCGGAAAGACCAGTGCATCGCCTTACCTTTTCCTGAAATCCATTGCCGCAGACCGCTCCCGGTCGCCAGCAGGAATGTCGCTAAATGCCCGTCAGTCGCGCTCTGGAAACGCTCTTCGAGCTGAGAAAACCGGCCGAGAAGACCAACAAGGTGCTTGTCGTCGGGGTGAGCTCCAAATGGTCGCTAGGTCTCGCGATCGGCGAGCACATGCACAACAGCGGCTGGCAGACCGTGCTGACGTCGCGCAGGCCGGAAAAGCTTGCTGCCAAGGCACCGCATCACGATATCCGGTTCCTGGATTATCCCGCGTCCATCGACGCCATCCACGATCTGACCGATCTCACGGGCATGGTGTTCTGTCTCGCCAAGACCGATGTTGCCGACAGCGCCCAGGGCGGGCTCCTCGGGGTCAGTGAAGAGAACTTCCTCAAGACCATCGGCACCAGCTGCTATGCTTTCATCGCCCTTGTGCGCGAGGTGCAGCGCCGCAATCCCAAGCTTCGCTCCGTCGTGGCGCTGACATTCCTGGGCGGCGAAAGGGTTGTGCCGGGCTATGAGGTGCTGGGCGTTGCCAAGGCGGCGCTGGAGCATTCGGTAAGGGCGTTGGCCGCTGAGCTCGGCCATGAGAATGTCCGTGTCAACGGCGTTTCAGCGGGAGCTGTGCCAACCACATCCTCGCGCGTGTTGCCCGATTTCCGCAAGGTGCATGAGGTTCTCTCGCGTCAGTCCTTCCTGAGGCGCGGCGTCACCGCGGAAGAGATCGCAGGCGCAACCGCCTATCTTCTCAGCGAGCAGTCCGGCGGCATGACGGGCGAGATCCTGCAGGTCAATGGCGGTCTGCGGCACACGGTCGTTTAGGCGGCTCACGAATGCGACGTTGCGACCGGATCCTCGATTCCGGTTCGCCCATCTCCTTGCTGCTTCGCCTGCCGTGCCGTCAGTATCCCGCGAAACGCACCAGCACGCAGCCTGCAAAGAGCAGCAACGGCACCAGCGTCAGGATCATGCCGACCGCGCGGCCGATGCCGTCGCCTGAGGTGACGACAGTGCCGTAGTGCAGCAGGCGCCCGGCGACGAACGCGCCGCCGGCAATCCACAGCAGCAGGTGAGGCGCTCCGCTGAGCTCCGCGGCGCCCATCGCCAACAGGACGATCGGTACCGTCTCGGTGAAGTTGCCGTGGGCTCGCACGCGGCGGGTCAGGACCTGATCGCCGCCGTCGAGAAACATGATGTTTGTCTTGAGCCGGCGCAGGCCGACGGCGATTGTCATTGGGGCTTGCATTAGCGCGAAAATGGCGACGAAGACGAGCGTCACCTGCAGGGAAGAAAGCGACTCCATTAGAACTTCCTTTCTATGTCGGGAGAGAAGGCCGGCCGTTGCATCAAAGTGCTGCGCCGGCCAGCCTGGGCCCTTCAGGCTTCCGATGGAGCTTCATAGGTGATGAGCGCAATCACCCCTCCGACGGGGTCCACGATCGTCGCCATCCGACCGACGCTCGGCACGCTCATCGGCTCCATCACAACACTGGCACCAAGGGCCCTGGCCTTGGCGATACGTTTGTCGACATCGTCGACGGTGACATAGGGCAGCCACCGGGGTGCATCGGTTTCCATGGCCGGAAATCCGCCGATCATCGTTTCGCCATTCATGATCATCGTGTAGGGGCCAACGCCCACATCGGCCGTCTTCGTTTCCCAGCCGAAGAGGTCCTTGTAGAAGGCCTGCGCCTTGCCGCCGTCGTTGCAATGCAGCTCCATCCAGCTGAAGGCACCGTGGGTATTTGTCGGGTCGCTCATCTCGTCCATCCTCGTGTTTTGGATTGCCCGGGTCGGCCCGGGTAACCAAAGGACGGGCCGGTTGCGGGCCATCCGACAGGGGACAGGATTTTTTTCGAGAATATCGTGCCGGGTCGCGCTGGCCGCGTTCAGGTAGAAACCGGTTCTGACATTTTGCTGCGGATGTGTGTCCGCTCAACGTCGGTCCCGGCGAAAACCAGCGCTTGTTCGTAGGCACGCCGCGCCTCCTCTCGCCGGCCGAGGTCGGCCAGAAAGGATGCCCTTGCCATGTGATATCCGGCATAACGGTCGAGCGGTCCGGCGAGCCTTTCGAGACGGTCGAGCGCTTCAGCGGGTCCTTTCAGCTTCGACAGTACGACGGCCCTGTTGAGCGCAACCACCGGAGAGGGGCGGACATGTTCCAGCGCCCGGAAAAGCCGGTCGAGCTCTTCCCAGTCGGTATCCGCATAAGTTGCGGCGCGGCTGTGGGTTGCGGCGATGGCGGCTTCGATCTGCAGGGGACCCGGCCGGGCCGCGCGCAGGGCGGCTTCCAGCAGGACATTGCCTTCCGCGATCAGTGTTCTGTTCCAGAGCGTGCGGTCCTGCAGGTCCAGCGTAACGGCGCTGCCATCGGCGGCGATCCTGGCCTTCTCACGCGAATGCTGGATCAGGCAGAGCGCCAGCAGCCCGCGCAGTTCCGGTTCTTCGGGAAAGAGGCGCACGATAAGGCGGGCAAGCCGGATCGCTTCCTCGCACAGGGAGCCGCGGATCAGCTCCGGTCCCTGCGAAGCGGAATAGCCCTCGTTGAAGATCAGATAAATGGCATTGGCAACAGCGGAAAGCCGTTCGGTGCGCCCCGCCGCATCCGGCTCTTCATACGGGAGCCTTGCCGCCTGCAGCCGTTTCTTGGCGCGCGTGATGCGCTGTTCCATGGTTTTTGGCTGGACGAGGAACGCGCGGGCGATCTCTTCTACAGTCAGCCCGGCAACCACCTTGAGCGCGAGCGCGATCTGCTGGTCGCGGCGCAGCACCGGATGGCAGCAGGTGAAGAGAAGGCGCAGGATGTCGTCGCGGTAGACGGAGTGATCGAGAGCCTCGCTGAGCGTAGCTTCGGGATGCACACCATCAAACGCCGGTTCAAGGTCTTCGGGCGCCGTCAGGGTTTCCCGCCGCCGCTTGCGCATTGTGTCGATGCCGCAATTGCGCCCGGCCACGATCAGCCAGGCGACAGGATCGTCCGGCAAACGGTCCGGTGTCCAACTGCGGATGGCTCTTAGCGAAGCATCCTGGAAAGCGTCCTCGGCAAGATCAATGTCGCCGAAGACACGATTTAGGGCGGCCAGAACCCGCGGGCGGGCAGCCCTAAGATGCGTTGATAACCAGGCGCTCGGCATTCTTGAAGTCGGCTCCCTCGAAGAACGCTACCGGCCGGATCTCGATGCGGCCGTGGTCGAGCGGCAGGATCTTGGCCGCCTCGATCGCCTCTTCAAGGTTGGCGCAGTCGAGCAGGTAGAAGCCCATGAACTGTTCCTTGGTCTCCGCGAAGGGCCCGTCGGTGACGACGAAATCGTCTTTCTCCCGGTTGATGGTGACGGAGGTTCCCGTCGACATCAGCTTGGTCGCCGCGGCAAAGCTCCGATTGGCCTTGGTGTGCTCGTGAAACGCGCCGTGCTTCTGCATGATCGACGCATATTCTTCCGGGCTGAGCGCATCGATGAAATCTTCACTGGCGTAAATCAAGACAGAAAACAGCATTTCAAATCCTCCGGCTCCTGGGTGATGCCCAAGGAACGTCGCAAGGCGACTTTACCCGACAGGGAAGCGGAAAAAAGTGAAAGTTTTGTGCGTTCTTGACGAAGCCGGACGGCTGCAGTCTGACGCTCCGTCGTCATGCAGCTGGCCGGTCAATCAAGTTCGAAGGCACGCTCGCGCCGGGGATCAGCCCAGCCGGCCGTCCTTCTTGAGCACCTGGTAGGTGTCGTCGAGGGTCTTTTCGGCCGTCTTCACCAGGAAGTCGGCTTCCTCGTACGTGAGCACCAGCGGCGGCGAGATGATCAGGCTGTCGCGCACGGCGCGCATGACCATGCCGTTGCCGAAGGAGATGTCGCGGCAGATGGTCCCGACCGTACCGGTATTTTCGAACGGCTTGTGCGGGTCCTTCTTGTTGGGCACCAGCTCCAGCGCGCCCATGAGGCCCTTCATGCGGGCTTCACCGACAAGCGGATGATCGCCCAGCTTCAGCCAGCGTTCCTGGAGGTACGGACCGATGTCGGTCTTCACCCGCTCCACCAGGCCTTCGCGCTCGATGATCTCCAGATTGGCAAGGGCTGCCGCCGCGCAGGCCGGATGACCGGAATAGGTATACCCGTGATAGAACTCTCCGCCCGCCAGCATCAGGCCTTCGGCGACCCGGTCGGACACCATGACGCCTCCCATCGGCAGGTATCCCGATGTCAGGCCCTTGGCGATCGGCATCAGGTCGGGCTTGGTGCCATAATAGTCGGCGCCGAACCATTCGCCGAGCCTCCCGAAGCCGCAGATCACTTCGTCGGAGACGAACAGAATGTCGCGTTCATCGAGAATGCGCTTGATTTCCGGCCAGTAGGTTTCCGGCGGGATGATGACGCCTCCGGCGCCCTGGATCGGTTCGGCAATGAAGGCCGCGACCTTGTCCTCGCCGATCTCGTCGATGGCCTCTTCCAGCTTGCGGGCCGCGAAGACGCCGAATTCCTCGGGGCTCATCTCATGGCCTTCGCCGAACCAGTAGGGCTGGTCGATATGACGTACGCCCGGGATCGGCAGATCGCCCTGACCATGCATCGCCTTCATGCCGCCGAGGCTGGTGCCGGCCAGCGTCGAGCCGTGATAACCGTTCCAGCGGCCGATGATGACCTTCTTCTCCGGCTTGCCCATCTTGTCCCAATAGGTGCGGACCATGCGGAACACGGTGTCGTTGGCTTCCGACCCGGAGGAACAGTAGAAGACCTTGTTCATGTGCGCGGGCGCGAGCTTGGCGAGCTTTTCGGAGAGCGCGATCGCGGGCGGATGGGTCGTCTTGAAGAACGTGTTGTAATAGGACAATTCGTTCATCTGCTTATAGACGGCGTCGGCAATCTCGCGGCGGCCGTGGCCCACCTGCACGCACCACAGACCCGCCATGCCGTCAAGGATGCGCTTGCCGTCCGAATCCGTCAGCCAGACACCGTCCGAATGCGTGATCACCCGGCTGCCTTCCGCATTCAGCGACTTCATGTCGGAGAACGGATGCCAGTGATGGGCGGCATCGAGTTCCTGCAGCGCCTTGGTCGGATAGATGTTGGAATGGGCCGTCATGGCAATTGCTCCAGAAGAAATTAGGACAGGGATCAGACGTTGAGCAGAAGATATTCCCGCTCCCAGGGACTGATCACGGACATGAAGGTTTCGAATTCCTCGTATTTGATCGCCCGGTAGGTGGCGACGAACTGCTCGCCGAAGACCTCGATCATCTCGTCGGACTTTTCGAACTTGGCGAGCGCTTCCGGAAGGCTGCGCGGCAGCGACTTCGACCGCTGCGAACAGTCGTCGGACTTCGGCGAATCCGGCTTCAGCCCGTTGATGATGCCGAGATAGCCGCAGGCAAGGCTGGCGGCGATGGCCAGGTACGGGTTGACATCGGAACCGGGAACCCGGTTTTCGAGGCGCCGGCTCTGGGCGTTGGAATAGGGAACGCGCAGACCCACCGTGCGGTTGTCGTAGCCCCAATAGACGTTGACCGGGGCGGTCGAGGTCTTGGAGAAGCGCCGGTAGGAATTGACGAAGGGGGCCATGATGCAGCTCACCCGCGGCAGGTAGCGCTGGTGCCCGGCGATGAAGGAGAGGAACGTGGAGGTCTCGTCGCCGTTGTCGTCGGCGAAGATGTTCTTTCCCGTTTCCTTGTCGATCACCGACTGGTGGATATGCATGGCCGAGCCCGGCTGGTTGGACATGGGCTTGGACATGAAGGTTGCGTACATGTCGTGCCGCAGCGCCGATTCACGGATGGTGCGCTTGAACAGGAACACCTGGTCGGCGAGCGCCAGCGGATGGCCGTGCCGCAGGTTGATCTCCATTTGGGCCGCGCCTTCCTCGTGGATCATCGTGTCGATCTCGAGGCCCTGCTGCTCCGACAGGTCGTAGATGTCGTCGATAAGGTCGTCGAACTCGTTCAATGCCGAGATCGAGTAGGACTGGCGGCCGACTTCCGGCCGGCCGGAACGGCCCGTCGGCGGCTCCAGCGGGTAGTCCCAGTCGGTGTTCGGCTTGACGAGGTAGAATTCGACTTCCGGCGCAACAACAGGCTCCCAGCCCTTGTCCTCATAGAGCTTCAGGACGCGCTTCAGGACGTTGCGTGGCGCCGTTTCCACCGGGGCACCCTGGCGGGTGACAGCGTCATGGATCAGCTGCGCGGTCGGATCGCTTTCCCACGGCACGGTTGTCAGGGTGCTGTAGTCCGGCTTGAAATAGAGGTCGCCGTCGATGGGGTTATGCTGGAACCAGTCGTCGTCATCCGGATAGTCGCCGGAAATCGTCTGGGCGAAGATGGAGGCGGGCATCGTCATCACCGGCCCGGAAAAGAATTTCTCAGTCGGCATCATCTTGCCGCGGGCAACCCCGGCAAGGTCCGGGACGATGCACTCGATATCCTGGATGTTGCGCGCATTGAGCCAGTCGCGGGCGGCATCGACATCCGGTACGCCGCGCAGGCTGTCGATGGGGTTTGCGCTTTCGCTGGCAGGCGTTTCGGCGGTCACGGAAGGCTCCACTTGTTGAGTACGGCACCGGGCGCGGCCTGCGGGGGGGAGCGCCGCTCGTGTTGCGGCGGGCCCATAAGCCGTAAGACCGTTTCCGGAAGTTTGAAATTTGTGATCACAAAATGGCACGGCTTGGGCCGGGGATCAACTGCCTCATGTGTCGGAGAGGATTTCCTTGCCCAGAAGGCCCATGCCGTCGGCGATATCCGCTGCGATCGCCGCGCGCAAGGAGCCGATGTCCTTTTCTTCGATCGCGCGGATCGCCGCCTTGTGCTGGTCCACCAGGCTGGCGGTGCCGACCCGGCCGTAGACCGTCCGCATGAAGGGGGCGAATTGCAGCCATAGGCTGTCGATCAGTGGAAGCAGAACCTTGGAGCCCGAGGCGCGGTAGATGCGGAAATGGAATTCGTGGTTGAGACGCATGTAGGCCTCCGCATCACCGCTGCCGAGGCGCCGGTCGATATCGTCATCGATCGCCTTCAGGTCTTTCGCATCGCGGCTGTTCAGGTGGGGAAGGGCCAGTTCGGCCAGTTCCGGTTCCAAAAGGAGGCGGGCCTTCAGAACCTCGTCGAATCGCTCCGGCGTCATGTCCGGAACCTGCACGCGGCCATTGGGTTTGACCTCAAGGGCATTTTCCGCCGCGAGCCGCTGCAGCACCTCGCGCACCGGCATGGAACTGACGCCGAGTTCCGCTGCAAGTCCACGAATCGTTACGGCTTTTCCCGGAATGAAGCGGCCGGTGATGAGACCCGCCCGGACCGCGGTATCGACCTGGCCGCGGGTCGACCCGCGCATGGACGCGGAGGGAGCGGCAGCTTCCCGGGTCGAGTCGGATTGCGGGCCGGATTGCGTGCCAGATTTCGGGATGCGGCGCCGGACGGACAATGACGTATTCCTCTTGCGGTCTCATCGACCGTTTGCCAATTCGCCTTGACAGGCTTGGACGAAAGTGATCACATTTTTAAAAATCAAGCAAACAAAAGCTGGCTGCCGGTAATACGGCAATCCGGTCGCGGCCGGCCGAAGGCAGGGATTGAATGAACGAGTTTCCCCACCAGATCCTGGAACATCCTGCAGAGCACGGATGGAAGTCGGAGTTCGAGGCCTTCCTGGCCGCGCACCCGGATCTGGACACGCTGGAGGTTATCCTGCCCGATACCAACGGCGTCCTGCGCGGCAAGTGGCTGCCCGGCAAGGCACTCAAGAGCGTCTTCCAGGGCGGGGTGGCTTTTCCCTACTCCCTTTACGGACTGGATGTGTGGGGCCGCGAGGTCGAATCCACCGGGATGCATCTGGAAACCGGCGACAAGGACGGCGTCTGCTGGCCTATCCCGGAAACCCTCAAGCTGGTGCCCTGGACCGACCGCAAGACGGCCCAGGTGCTGCTGTCGATGTATGACCGTGACGGCGACCCGTTCATGGCAGATCCGCGGCATGTCCTGTCGGCCATGGTCGACCGTCTGAAGGACGAATTCGGCGTTACCGCCACCTGCGCCTTCGAGCTTGAATTCTATCTCTTCGAGGAAAGCGACGGCGACTGGACGGAACCTCCGAAGCCGCTGTTTTCCACCCATCTCGGCCCGGCGCGGCAGAACATGTACGCCCTTTCCGATCTGGAGGCGCTGTTTCCGGTCGTCGACGACCTGCGCAAGGCCTGTGAGGCGCAGGGCATTCCAGCCGATGCCGCCGTGTCCGAGGCCGCGCCCGGCCAGTTCGAACTCAACCTGCATCACCGCAACAATCCGCTGCTGGCCGCCGACGACGTCGTGCTGCTGCGCCGGCTGGTGGCGGGCGTTGCCAGAAAGCACGGGCTGAAGGTCTCCTTCATGGCCAAGCCCTTCGTGGAATGGCCCGGCAACGGCATGCATGTCCATGTTTCGATGGAGGACGAGAAAGGCAATCTCTTCGCCGATCCGGAGACCGGATCGGAGCGGCTCGGCTATGCCATCAACGGCTTGCTGAAGACCATGCCGGAAGCGCTGCTGCTGTTCATTTCCACCTTCAACGGCTTCCGCCGCATGCAGCCTGGCTCCTATGCGCCCGCTTCGATCTGCTGGGGCTTCGACAACCGGTCCGTCGCCCTGCGCGTGCCGGCATCGGCCCCCGAAGCGGCCCGCGTGGAACACCGGATCGCAGGCGCGGATGCCAATCCTTATCTTGTGCTGACCGGCGTGCTCGCCGGCATGATGGAAGGCATGCGGCTGAAGAAGGATCCGCCGGCGCCTGTGACCGGCAATGCCTACGAGAAACGCAAGAAGCGGCTGACGCCCTGGATGGACGAGGCCATCGACGCCTTCGAGGCCTCCAAGCTGATGAAGCAGGCCGTCGGCAAGGAAATGCACAAGGTGCTGACCGAGATCAAGCGGGAGGAACTGAACGAATTTGGGCGGGAGATTTCGTCTCTCGAGCGACAGACATATTTGTGACGCTTGGGATGCCCAAAATCGGCGCTGGACAAAAACCGGCACCATAGCCAATCTGCGGGACAGATAAGACGCAAACAGCGCAAATGTCCGTTTGCATTCAGGCACTAGGCCTTCAAAAAGGCCGCAGCGAAACTCTGAGGGGAGTTCTTAAATGACGTTGAAATCCATGTTGACCGGTGTCGCCGTTCTCAGCCTGATGAGCGGTGCCGCCCTGGCCCAGGATCGTGTTGTGAACGTGTACAACTGGTCCGACTATATCGATGAGTCGATCCTGGAAGACTTCACCAAGGAAACCGGCATCAAGGTCGTCTACGACGTTTTCGATTCCAACGAAGTTCTGGAGACCAAGCTGCTGGCCGGCGGCACGGGCTACGACGTCGTCGTCCCGACCGGAACCTTCCTCGCCCGCCAGATCCAGGCAGGCGTCTTCGCGCCGCTGGACAAGTCCAAGCTGCCGAACCTTGAGAATATGTGGAAGGACATCGAGGAACGGGTCGAGAAATACGATCCGGGCAACGACTACTCGATCAACTACATGTGGGGCACCACCGGCATCGGCTACAATGTCGAGAAGGTGAAGGCCGCCCTCGGCGAGGATGCGCCGGTGAACAGCTGGGATCTCATCTTCAAACCGGAAAACATCGAGAAGTTGAAGGATTGCGGCGTTCACATGCTGGACGCTCCGGCGGAAATGGTTCCGGCAGCCCTGAAGTATCTGGGCCTCGATCCGGACAGCAAGGATCCGGCGGAGATCGAAAAGGCAGGTGAACTCCTGAAGACGATCCGGCCGTCGATCCAGAAATACCATTCCTCCGAATACATCAACGCCCTCGCCAACGGCGACATCTGCGTTGCGGTCGGCTGGTCCGGCGACGTGCTGCAGGCCCGCGACCGTGCGGCCGAGGCCGACAACGGCGTGACGGTGGAATATTCCATTCCGAAGGAAGGCGCGCAGATGTGGTTCGACCAGATGGCGATCCCTGCCGATGCGCCGCATATGGATGAGGCACACGAGTTCCTGAATTTCATCATGCGTCCGGAAGTCGCCGCCAAGGCGTCCAACTACGTCTATTACGCCAACGGCAACAAGGCCTCCCAGGAGCTCCTGAACGATGACGTGATCGGCGATACGGCGATTTATCCGGATGAGGAAACCGTCAGCAACCTCTACACCACCACTCCCTATCCGCCGAAGGTGCAGCGTGTCGTCACCCGCACCTGGACGTCCGTGAAGAGCGGACAGTAACTGGATTGAAGACGCCGGGCCCATGCGGGCCCGGCGTTCTCGAAAGGGGACGAACCTCTTAGGGGTGGGGGATTGTTTTGGCGAAAAAATCGATTGGACCAGTGCGCCGGGCTTATGTCCCGTGGGAGGATCCCGACAAGGCGCCGTTTATCGAATTCCGCAATGTCACCAAGAAATTCGGCGATTTCACCGCGGTCAACAACCTGTCCCTGAAAATCTATGAGCGCGAGTTCTTCGCGCTGCTCGGCGGCTCGGGCTGCGGCAAGACCACCTTGATGCGCATGCTGGCTGGCTTCGAGACGCCGACGACCGGGCAGATCCTTCTCGACGGCCAGGACCTCGCCGGCATTCCGCCCTACAGGCGTCCGTCCAACATGATGTTCCAGTCCTATGCGCTCTTCCCGCATATGAGCGTGGAAAAGAACATCGCCTTCGGCCTGAAGCAGGACAAGCTGCCGGCGGCCGAGGTGGAGGCGCGGGTGGCGGAGATGTTGCGGCTGACCAAGCTGGAACAATTCGCACAGCGCAAACCCCATCAGCTTTCCGGCGGTCAGCGCCAGCGCGTCGCTCTGGCCCGCTCGCTCGCCAAGCGGCCCAAGGTGTTGCTGCTGGACGAGCCGCTCGGCGCGCTCGACCGCAAGCTGCGCGAAGAAACCCAGTTCGAACTGATGAACATCCAGGAAGAGCTGAAGATGACCTTCCTGATCGTCACCCACGACCAGGAAGAGGCGATGACCGTCGCCGACCGTATCGCGGTCATGGACAAGGGCGAACTGGTACAGGTGGCGACCCCGGCGGAAATATACGAGGCGCCCAACTCCAAGTTCGTCGCCGACTTCATCGGCGACATCAACCTGATCGAGGCGACGGTCACCGAGAAAACCGAGATGGGGACGCGGCTGCGGTCCATCAACGACGATTTCTCCATCGAGACCGATCAGGTCACGGATGCGGCGACCGGCGACAAGGTCGACCTTGAAAAGCGCGTCGAAGATCTATGGGCTATGGTCGAAGCAGGCAAGCTACCGGCGGGCCCTGTCGTACCCGAGATCTGCCGCGCAGCGGAGGCCTTTGCCGAGGAGAACTACGCCAAATGTGTTCGCCTGCTTGAGCCTGTAGCAGCCGAGGTCGTGCGGATCGGCGGTAGCGGCGCCCAACGGGACATTGTCGAAGACACCCTGTTGGTTGCTCTGATGCGAAATGGCGATGCTGACAAAGCACGCGCGCTACTCGACGAGCGCCTCCATCGCCGACCTTCACAGCGAGACATGGATTGGCGCAACTCTCTCCAACAATCCGGAGTTAAACCTCAACACCAAACATAGCTCACCGACGCAGGCTTTGAATAATTTAACGCTCTGCTGATCGAGCAGAGAACGTTACAGTCAACCGGAAAGAAG
>ENA-ORCZ01000475-ORCZ01000475.1-marine-metagenome-genome-assembly--contig:-NODE-475-length-17150-cov-4.131728_pt1 | contig 17150 bp, 17 predicted proteins | sample MGYA00237785_ERZ508519 | MGnify/ENA primary metagenome ERZ508519 (study PRJEB26189, sample SAMN06268790) | marine metagenome | isolation source: Bioluminescent Bay, La Paraguera, Puerto Rico | place...
GCACGGCAACAACAACGCCTATTGCCAGGACAACCCGATCGGCTGGGTCAACTGGGGCGACGCGGACGCGGATCTGCTGGCTTTCGTGCAGAAGTTGACCGCCTTCCGAGCCGCGCACTGCACGGTCCGGCAGCCCTATTTCCTGCATGCGGGCCGTAGGCTCGCGGACGGGTTGCCGGATGTGGAATGGTGGGACCTGGAGGGCAATCCGCTGAACTGGCGTGATCCGGGCCTTTCCAGCCTCTGCCTTCTCTTGCGCAACTCCGCCGAAGCACCGGATTTCATGGACGAGGGTGAAACGGTCTTCGTCGTCTTCAACCGCGATACCCAGCGGGCGAATGTCAAATTGCCGCCGAAGCCGGAGGGCACGGTCTGGATCCACAGCATCGACACCGCCAACCCTTCCGGCGGGGAGGCCGTACCGCTGACCAACGGGCACCTGTGGGTGGAAGGAAAGAGTGTCAACGCACTTGTGCTCGGCACGCTGCAGGGGTCGATGCTGTAATGGGCGAAAGCGCGCTCGATATCCTGTCGGCAAAGGCCGGGATCTTCGAAGAGTTCCGCGATCTGCAGAATGTTGTGCGTCCGACCGCCCCGGAAACGAAGCGGGCGCTGCTGGCTGCAAGTGGTCTTGCCGCCGCATCGGACAGGGAGGCGCGTGAAACACTTGCGGCCCTGGAGGCGGAAGAGGCTGCGAGGATCACACGGGACGAGATCGTCCTGGCGAGCGGCAGCGCCGGTGAGCTTGCGCTTGCCGACGGCACGGAGTGGCAGCTCATGCTCGAGACCGGCGAGGAGATCGCCGCCGGAAGGAGTTCCGGTCGCATCAGCCTGCCGCCCCTGCCGCCGGGCCTGCACGACTTTCATTTGAAACGTGGTCAGTCGAAGCAGACCGTCCTTCTCATTGCCGCGCCGGAAGAACTGCCGACGCTTTCAAGCCGCGGGCTGGACCGGACCTGGGGTGTCACCGGAACGATCTACGGTCTGCGGTCCGGCCGCAATTTCGCGATCGGGGACTATGCCGATCTTGGCGCAGTGGCGGAGGCGCTGGCACCGAGCGGTGCAGCCTTCTACGGCATCAATCCCGTCCATGCACTCGGCTGGAGCGCACCGGAGACGATCAGCCCCTATTCCCCGACCCACCGCGGATTCCTCAACACCTGGCACATCGCGCCGGATGTCGTGGCGGAACAATTGTCCGGATGTCGTCACGTCGCCTCGTCGATGTCAGACCTGGCGCGCCACTCCGAGAAATGGCGCAAGGAAGACCAGGTCGACTATGCCCGTCAGCGAGCCATGTACGCACCGGTGCTGGAAACGGCCCATCTGAACTTCCAGATTGATACGCCCGAACATCTGAAGTCGGACCTGGCAAGGTTTCGTCACTCCGGAGGGCCAGCGCTCGAGGATTTTGCGCTGTTCGAAGCCTTGAGCGAGCAGCACGGACCGGATTGGCGGCAATGGCCGCCCGAGTTTCGCCGCAAGGAAGACGTGACTGTAACGAAGGCGCTGAGCCAGCGCATGGATTTCCACGTCTGGCTGCAATGGCTTGCGGACAAGCAGCTCTCCGCCGCGCAAAAACAGGCGTTTGCCGCGGGCATGCCGATCGGCCTCTACCTTGACCTTGCGGTCGGGTCCCGGCTGGGCGGAGCGGAAAGCTGGTGCGAACGGGAAAGCCTGGCCGAGAACGTTTCCATCGGCGCACCGCCCGATTACCTCAGCCCCGCCGGCCAGAACTGGAACCTTGCCGCCTATGCGCCGCGCAAGCTCGCCAAAGAGCGTTTCACGGCGTTCCGCAACCTCCTGCGGCGGATCATGAAGCATTGCGGCCTGTTGCGCATCGACCATGTGCTCGGCCTCAAGCGCAGCTTCTGGGTTCCCGGCGACGGCAGCCCGGGGGGCTATGTCAGCCAGCCTTTCCGGACCCTCGCAGCGATCGTTGCCATCGAGGCGCAGCGGGCCGATACGATCGTCGTCGGCGAGGATCTCGGTCTGGTGCCGGACCGGTTTCGCGACGAACTCCGCGACCTCGGCTTCTACGGCTATTCGGTGCTGCAATACGAAAAGACCGACGGCGTCCTGCACGATCCGTCGAGCCTGCGCAAGAGGTCGCTTGCCTGTTTCGCCACCCACGACACGCCGACGTTGCGCGGCTATTTCGAAGGGGCCGACATCGAGTGGTGGGAGAAGCTCGGCTGGATCTCACCAGAGGAAAAACCGGCCAAGCGGCAAGAGCGCCGGCGGGAGACCGAAGGTCTTCTTGCAAACGCCCCGTCGGAACACCGGGGCGCCGGGGACGTTGACGGATTCCGGGATGCCATGCACGCGACGCTCAGCCGGTCGCCGGCCGAATGTGTTGCCGTGCAGCTCGACGATATCCTCGGAGAACGGGAAGCCCAGAACCTGCCGAGCACCATCAGCGAACACCCCAACTGGGTGCGGCGCTGCCCCGTCACGGTCGAGGAGCTATCTGAACTGCCGCAGCTGAAAAAGCTGGGCGACATCATGCGCGCGGGCGGGCGCGACCAAGGGCAACCAGGCCGATTGACTGACGGGTGAGGAGGCATTCGGACTGATTTGCCGAAGCGTCAAAATGTTGATTGATTTGGACGTGTAAGACCAACCTGCCTGCGTCCGATCGGGCGCGGGAAGATCCAGGGAGACGAGTGATGAGTGTTCGGACCATTCAGGCAGGCCCGTTTGACGGCCAGAAACCGGGAACTTCCGGTTTGCGCAAGAAGACACGGGTCTTCATGGAGCCAGGTTATGTCGAATGTTTCGTGCAGGCGATCTTCAACGCCATCGGCGGCGCGGACGGCAAGACCTTCGTCGTCGGCGGCGACGGCCGCTATTTCAACCGCGAGGCCATCCAGATCATACTGAAAATGGCGGCTGCCAACGGTGCGGCGAAGGTGATCGTCGGCCAGGACGGGCTGCTGTCGACCCCGGCGGTTTCCAACCTCATCCGCCGGCGCAAGGCGAATGGCGGTCTGGTGCTTTCCGCCAGTCATAATCCCGGCGGAATCGACGAGGATTTCGGCCTGAAATACAATGTCTCCAACGGCGGACCCGCGCCGGAAGGCATTACCGAGGAGATCTTCTCCCAGACCCGGGCAATCACCAGCTACCGGATCTTCGAAGCGCCCGATCTGGATCTGGCCAGCCTTGGGACTTCCGATCTCGGCGGCATGAGTGTGGAGATCGTCGATCCGGTTGCCGATTATGCGGTTCTGATGGAAGAGCTGTTTGACTTCGGCAAGATCCGCGAGCTCTTCGCCGAAGGCTTCACCATGCGCTTCGACGCGATGCATGCCGTCACCGGTCCCTATGCCAGTGCGATCCTTGAAGGAAAGCTCGGCGCGCCGGCAGGGACCGTCATGAATGCGGTGCCTTCGGTCGATTTCGGCGGCGGTCATCCCGACCCGAACCCGGTCTGGGCGAAACCGCTGGTGGATCTGGTAATGTCCGACGCTGCTCCCGATTTTGCGGCGGCTTCCGACGGCGACGGCGACCGCAACATGATCCTCGGCAAGGGCATCTACGTGACCCCGTCCGACAGCCTGGCGGTTCTCGCCGCCAATGCCCATCTGGCACCCGGCTATGCCAGGGGCCTGGCCGGCGTTGCCCGCTCCATGCCGACCAGCACCGCCGCCGACAGGGTGGCGGATGCGCTCGGCATCGCCCACTACGAGACGCCGACCGGCTGGAAGTTCTTCGGCAATCTGCTCGATGCCGGCAAGGTGACGCTTTGCGGCGAGGAAAGCGCCGGCACGGGATCCGATCACGTGCGCGAAAAGGACGGCCTGTGGGCCGTGCTGCTGTGGCTGAACATTCTTGCCGAAACCCGCCTGAGCGTGAAGGACATGATGGCAGCCCACTGGCAGCGCTTCGGCCGGAACTACTATTCCCGTCACGACTACGAAGCCGTTGCGACAGACGAGGCCAACCAGCTCATGGATGGCCTGCGGGCAAGGCTCGACGGCCTGCCGGGCAAAAGCTTCGCCGGTCTCACCGTTTCAAGCGCAGACGATTTTGCCTATCTCGATCCGGTCGACGGTTCGAAGAGCCTGAAGCAGGGTATCCGTATCCTGTTCGAAGGCGGCGCCCGCGTGGTTTTCCGCCTGTCGGGCACGGGCACCGTCGGCGCCACCTTGCGCATCTATCTTGAGAACCTGGAAACCGACGAGACAAAGCTCTTCCAGGACACCCAGACGGCCCTTGCACCCGTCATCGAAGCTGCGCGGGAAATCTCGCAGTTGGACCGCCTCGGAAGAACGGAGCCGGATGTGATGACGTAAGGCAGCGGACCGCCCGGCCCCTGCCGACACGCCCAAAGACCGGGTCGGAAGACCGGCAGGTGTCATGTTGCGCCGGCACAGCCTCGGATGGAGATTTCACCAGGCTTTGGCTCATGCGAAACTGGAGCGAGCGGATCCAGCCCGCATTTCTCACAGAGCTTGCGGGCGGCGTTTCAGCAATGCCCTTGCACCTGAATGATCGATCCGGTTTGGACCGGGGGCGCCGGCCTTGATAAGGCGGCCGATTTTCGACGGACCGATGCGGGCTTCGCGTCAGGAGGACGCGAACGTGACCTTGACGCCGCGCTGGCGAAAGTAGGCCTGAAGCAGCTTCCTGCCGGACCGGTTGTTCTGCACGAGCCTTTCCGGGTCGATGACGGCTTCCTTCAGGCCCTCACGCTTCAATGCTGCCTTAAGAGCCGCGATATGCAGGTCGATGTCCGCATTGTCCGCCTGAAGGGATTCATAAATGCGGCTCGTTGCATCCGCTACGGTCAGTTCGCTCAATGGTTCATTCCCGATCGTGTTTTCTGGCGCATACCACATTTGCAGGGCCGATGCCAAAGGGAGTTGATCCGGGATGGACCGGCCTGGAGCAGAGAGCATCGCAGACAAGCGGCAACCCGTTCGGCACGAAGTTGTAACCCACGTCTCCTGCACAAACCGTTGCCCCTGTCTCCGGTCCGGACGGGGGATTTTTGGTAGCCGAGAACAGATGTCGCAAGGCGGCCAAAAGTGATTTTTGTCACGCTGTGACTTACATTTTCATAGTATCGTTAAAGCGTCCCTATGCTGGCGTGGCTGCTGACGAAACCCGGAAGAAAGCTGTCAGGCCTCTTGAAGGAAACCGGAGGCGCCTGATGCGTTTGATGCAGTTCATTTCCATTGCGTTGCTGTCGCTCTTCTTTTCCCAATCCGTGCAGGCTTCAAGCAGGATTGCGCTTGTGATCGGTAACTCGGCGTACGTGCATGCGACGGCGCTGCCCAATCCGCAAAACGACGCTTCCGACATGGCGGCCAAACTCGAAGCGCTGGATTTCGAGGTGATCAAGGGTATCGATCTCGATTTCACACAGATGCGCCAGGTCATCCGGCAGTACGTCAACAGGCTGGAGGACGCCGAGATGGCGTTGTTCTTCTATGCCGGGCACGGACTGCAGGTGGACGGCAGAAACTACATGGCACCCATCGACGCCCGGCTTGAAAACGAGAATGATCTGGAATTCGAGGCCATCGACATGTCGATGGTACTCTCGGCGATGGAACGCAATACCGAGACGAACCTCGTTTTTCTCGACGCCTGCAGGAATAACCCGCTGGCTCGCAACCTGGCACGGTCCATGGGCACCCGCTCTGCCGCGGTTGGCAGCGGCCTCGCGCGCATCGGCATCGGTGTCGGCACGTTCATTTCCTTCGCGACACAGCCCGGAAACGTCGCTCTCGATGGTGAAGAGCGGAACAGTCCCTTCACCACGGCACTGCTCAAGCATCTCGGCACGCCGGGCGAAGGCATCTCGCACAGCATGGTCCGTGTCCGCAACGAGGTGCTGCAATCGACAAAGGGACGGCAGGTGCCTTGGGACAATTCATCCCTGACCGGCGAGGTCGTCCTGAGACTGAAAATCGAGATTGACGATAGCAACGCCAAGATGGCAGCGGAGAAGGAAAGGCAGGATGCTCTTGTCGAAGTGACCTACTGGAACTCGATCAAGGACGCGGATGATGTCGCTTTCTTCGAAGCCTATCTGAACAAGTATCCGAATGGCCAGTTCTCCGATATCGCAAGCCTCCGGCTGAAGACGCTGAAACAGGCGGCGACGTCCAAGGCCGCGGAAAGCAACGCCGGGCTCGCCGCACGCCGCCCGTCCGAAGACACCCAGGCAGTTGACCGCAAGACACTTGCCAGGCTCGATCCCGGCCTCGCCGGTTCGGGGCAAGAAAAGACGGCCATATCGGCGACGCCTGACGAAATCGAATTGGGGTTGAATCTGACCCCTGAAAACTATCAGCAGGTTCAGGAGACCCTGAACGCGCTCGGCTACGATGTAGGGCCGGCGGACGGCGCATTCGGCCCGAAGTCCCGAGCCGGCCTGAGAAAATACCAGATCCGCAACGGCATTGAGGAAGATGGTTATCTCTCCCGCAAGACACTCGACGCGCTGGTCAAGACGGTCGAGACCACGCCGCCATCCTACGACGGCGTGTGGCTGCTCGAGTTTCATCGGTACAATTACAGCGGCAGCGATCCGAGCGGAACAAATTTGCGAACGCTGCTGGCAAAGGCCAAGGTGCGCGTGCGGGACGGGGAGCTGTTTGTGGTTTCAAACGAGATTTTCAGCTCCGACAAAACCTATTTCGACACCTTCCGTGGACATCTGACAAAGGAGGGCAAGCTATCGCTCTCCATGAGCCTCGACTCCCTGTTCGGCAAGGAGCAGGTGCGCGACGTTCGTGTTTCCGGGCACTTGCCGAAACTCGTGCCTTTCGGTCAAACGGTCTCAATTCGGGGCTCTCAATTGTGGGTCAATCCGAAAAAGAGCGAGAATGTCTGGCTGCGCCTCGATGTCGCTCGGGCGGGGTCGTGACGACCTTCGGCATTTCGGCAGGCGGCCTTTCATCTATACTGCTTGCGCCGATCGCAGCAAAAATCGGAAAACAAGGGTCAGGTAATTGGACAGACCCGCGCCTGGGCGCGCTGCGCATGTGCGTGTGTTCAAAATCGACGGACTAAACGAGAGAAGGGACAATGTCGCAGCCCGAGCGCCTTTCCTGGAAAAGAGTGACGACACGAGACGAGTTCGTCACCCGTTTTACCGGCGTCACACTTGTTACGGACGGATTGCGGTTCGTCATTCACGATGATGGCAGGATCGTCGGCGATCTCGGCGGCCTGCCGCTCTCCGGGCGCTGGTACTGGGAAGACGGCTTCTTCTGCAGGACCGCGGAGCTTGATGGAACTCCGCTGGAACTTGACTGCGAGATCATCGAATGCCGCGGCGACCAGATGCGCTACATACGTGACAAGGGCAACGGGGAAGCGTCCATCGTCGAAATAGACCGGGCTTGAAACGGTCTGCAGCTCACGTCCGAAGTTTGGTTGATGCCTTAACAATCTAAGTTATTGGTCATATTGGTCATATTGGGCTATGTGTCGGTGTGGCGCTGCCGTGTAAAGCCCGTCCCATAGCGCATTCTGCCATTCGGGAGAAAAAGTGCACCCTCAGAATCTGGGATCAAACACCCAGTCATTCTCAGGCCGGGTCGCGATGACGCGTCAGGTAATACTCCTATTGCAGTTTATGCCTGACGGCAGCGCATTGCGCGCTCGCGCAGCACAATGAAAGGCAGTAAAATGGGCAAATGCATGTTGGTACGACCCTAAGATCCGCCAGGGAGAAGCGGAAGATCTCACAGCTTGACCTGTCGTTGAGGCTAGGTGTTTCGCAACGGCATGTCAGTTTTGTGGAAAGCGGGCGCTCGCGACCAAGCCGCGACCTCATCGTGAACTGGATGAATGAAGTCAGTGCACCGGAGTCGCTCAGTAATGCGGCGCTCCTCGGTGCCGGTTACTCATTGCTCTCTGATTTCAGCCGTTCGCATCTGGACGATCTCGAAGAGGTGAGCTGTGTCCATCAGCGCGTACTCGAAGTGCATGATCCGATGCCTGGCATGATCTTCAGCGCAGACTGGAGGATGTTGCAACTAAATGCCGGTGCTTCATGGTTGTTTCGGCTTACCATGCCGGAGTTTCTCGAAACAGTTGCCAAAGATACCGGCGGTTGGGACATGATTGCCGGGATAGCCCATCCTGGCGGATTGCTTTCGCGGATGCCGGAGCCGCTGCCGATCGCCAGCCGCCATCTCGCCCAATTGCGCATTGAAGAGCTAAACAGACCCGCCTTGAAGACACGGATCGATGGATTAGAACACGTCCTGCAGATGAAGTTCGGTGAGAGCCTTTTCGATAGCGACATCACCGATCCAAAACCCGGCCTCGATCTTCAATTCGACACACGGCACGGAAGGTTGAGTTTCTTCACCGTGCAGACGGTGTTCAAGTTGCCGCAAGACATAGCTCCAACGACAATTCGGACTGGCTTGTGGTATCCGGCGGATCCTGCGACCCGCCGCCTACTGGAAAGGCATGTTGAAACGCACATCGCTCAGGCGGCGGAGCAAGAGCTTGTTTGAACGTGCACTACATCTGGGCGGACAGACCGCCATCAACTGTAAGCGTAATGCCGTTCACATAGCTGGAAGCGGTGGACGCGAGGAAGAGTACAGCTGAGGCAATCTCATCGGGACGCCCACATCGTTGTGATGGGACACGCATTTTGAGAAAGTCCCGAATGCCGGCGCTATTGATGAGTTCCTGATTGGTTTCGGTGGCAAAGAAACCTGGCGCGATTGCATTCACGGTGATTGTGCTCTTCCCGCACTCCACTGCGAACGCACGCGTGAGAGCGGAGACCCCACCTTTAGCAGCAGCATAGGCAGGATCACCGGCACGGGCCATCCTGGCCGCTATGGATGATAGGAAGATCAGGCGACCTGCTTTCGACAGACTGAGATAGGGTAGTGTGGCCTTACCAAGGTCGTACACGCAGGCAAGATTGTTTTCGACAAGGCTCCTGAAGGCTTCTCCCGGGAGTTCGGATGTCGACCGTCGGTCACGCGCGGCAGCGGCATGAACCACAATGTCGAGCCGGCCTTTAAACGCAACGGCTTCTTCGACGACAGATGCTGCGCCTGTGACCAGGTCACCCTGTACTGTCTCAACCGATCCGCCCCTGGCCCGAATTTGGTCAGCAGCGATCTCCAACGCCGTTTGATCACGAGCGTTCAAGATGACTGTCGCACCCGCTTCAGCGAGCGCGGCTGCGGCTTGCAGGCCAAGGCCGCGACTAGCTCCGGTCACGAGAGCAATCCGTCCTTTACAGCCAAACAGGTTGCTCATTCGAGTTCTCTCTTTTCATGGTGTACTTTCACTTGCCGCTGGTTATTGGGAGCATGTCAGCAACCGTCATTGTAGCGCGGCATTCATGTGACGGCGTTTCAACTCTCACGAAGGTTCTGTCCATCGGCGCAGGTTTTGAGAACACTTGGCATTGGAGGCTGATGCCGCGCTCCATGGGCCTATCGCTGCAATGTGGGCAGCGACGGACATGACCAAGCTCTGCACTGTTCAGGAAGTTGCAGATAGTAAGCATCGACCGTCAACCGAAGAACCTTAAAGTCGTCTGGATCGGCGCTTCCGACAGGAATCGAGCGGAATGAGGCTCTCGCTGACGACCTCACCGGATCAGCCTCTTGTGTGAGTTCACTATCGTTTGAGCCTTTCGAATTCAGTGATGTAGCGCCTACCCATTCCACGCTCGCTGCGCGACCTCAGCAAAAAAACCATTCAATGTCTCCGACAGAACATGGAACGAATTCGGTCGTTGTTTCGACGTTTTGCCGCGGACCTACTTCGTCATGTACTGGTCCCAATAGCCTGCTTCGGGTTCGGTATGTTGAACGATGTCTACCAGCACACCGGCAGGGTCCCGGGTCATGAAGCGGCGCTGGCCCCAGTCCTCGTCGGTGAGCGGATGAACGATGGGCGCACCGGCAGAACTGAAGCGTTCGAAGACTGCCGCGGTGTCGGAAACCTCAACTGTAAGGATCATGCCTCTGCCGTCAAAGCTCTCAGGTCCTGGTGGATTCGAGGGATGGTCAGGATGCATGAAGGCCAACGTTGCCCCTCGGCTGCCTTCCTCGGCCGGACAGGTCAGATAGACGAACCAACTTGCTTCGAATGCGACCACGAAGCCGAAATTGCTGACGTAAAAGTCACGCGCTTCCGTTAGGTACGGCGTGGTGATCAACGGATAAAGGTCACGGACTTTCATTGTTTGCGTTTCCTCGGACTTTGCACTCACCGCAACGAGCAGGCTGGCAAACACTGCAGAGATGAATATGCGGGGCAAGGCGTATCTGAAATTCGGTCTAAGACATGTCCTCTGCATTTGTCTCTCCCATCTGAACATTGCGTGCGTTGCTGGACCGGCATTCTCGCTGCCACTACTACGCAGCAACAAGAGAAGCGCTCAATTACATTTGAGGTAATGATCGCAGGGCAACATAGTCCTTCACGGTGCGAAGTCGGCTCAGCAAGGCGGAAGCGAAGGAGATGCCAAAAAGGACGACAACCATATTCATGAAATGCGCAGAAAGGATGAGGCGAGTGATCGGTGTCATACAACGGTTCTCCAGGTTACTTTCCTGAACGCGATACGCTCAGGAACCAGGCGACCGGTTTATTGCTTTAGATCGCAACAAAGGTGCTGGGCTGTGGATATCGGGAAACTTCCAGCGCTATTCAGGGAAGGCAATTACCAGGCACGTAATTGCAGCGCCTCGCTTGACAGTCCGAGTGTCGGGTCGTCTGACGTAGGCTTGCTGTAGACCGACGCAAATCGGGCAGCGACCAACGGCGCGTTGCGCTCACGCAATGGAACGGAGAGCTGCTGCGCCAGAAGCATCACCATTTCCCTAGTTGGCGGACTGCGCCCCGACACGACGAAGCTGTGATCGCGTTGCGAGATCGGCCCGTCGCACGCGAGCGACAGTTGGCCAATGATCGGCGTTCCCGCCACCCCTTCGAGAAAAGAGCCGACTTTTGACGACGAGGCGGTGACCCTGAAGTGACGTTAGTGCCGCGCGACGGTCTGGAACGATTACCTCTCGCGTAATCGACTTCCCAAACGAGAACCGCCAGTTTCGTGCAGATCAACTGGAACTTCGGGAATGAATGGGATCTCGCCAATGCAGTCTCAATCCAACGCACCCCTCAAAACCATTCTGCTGCTTGACTCAGCGACATGTCTGCTCATGAGCGCGTTGCTGATAGCGGGGGCCGGGTTTGTGTCCGGGATCACCGCTCTGCCTGAGACACTGTTGTTCTATGCTGGAGTTCTTCTCGCCCCCATTGGCTTGTTCATGGCAGCAACCGCTCTGTTGTGGCTGGGCAGTGCAGCTGCAGTCTGGCTGATCATCGTCGGAAACGGCGGCTGGGTGATCGCAAGCCTGGTCTTGCTGGTGACCGTTGTTCCTAACGGCTTAGGCGTCGCATTCGTTCTGGCACAGGCGCTTGTTGTCGCGGTGCTCGCACGGATCGAGCATCGCGCACTTCACATGAGCAACGCTGCGGTTGCATAGCGCACCGGCAGATACCCGAGCAATCAGGGCTGCAAAGCACTGCGGGCGTGGACACGCGAGGCTCATCGGCCTCTCGACGAAGTAGCCTTTCGGCTTTGCACAGGTTCGAGCGGGGTCAGCAGATAGAGGACGAAATGAACCGAAGACAATTGCTGCAGTCAGTTGCATCGACAGCCCTCGTGGCAGGGTTTCTTGTGGGCCCGCCTGCATCCCTGGGGTCAGAAACGCTATCCGCTCCTAGATCTCGTGTCCGTCCCGGCGACAGCAAATGGCCCTCCGATGAAAAGTGGGACCAGTTGGATCTTCAGGTTGGGGGTCGGTTGATCAAGGTCAAGTCGCCGCTTGATGCCTGTGTCGGCCAAGTATCGTCCGGCTCCTGCGAAGCGCTATTCGACAAGCTTAAGAATCCTTACTTTCTTGGTGACGAACCTGCGCTCACTCAAACCCTCGGATGGGTTGGTGGCTGGACATCCCGGCCGAGCGTGTACGCAGTCGCAGCCGAGAAAACCGTCGATGTCGTGGCTGCCGTCAACTTCGCCCGCGAACACAATTTGCGGCTTGTCGTAAAGGGCGGCGGTCATAGCTATCAAGGCGCATCCTGTGCACCTGACTCGCTCCTGATCTGGACGCGCCGAATGAACTCGGTACAAGTTCACGACGCTTTCGTAGCCGCTGGCGGCGGCGGAACAAAGCCGCCGCAACCCGCAGTTTCTGTGGGAGCCGGTGCAATCTGGGCGCACGTCTACAACGCCGTCACCACAAAAGCCGGCCGCTTTGTCCAAGGCGGTGGCTGCCTGACGGTTAGTGTCGCCGGGCTCGTTCAGAGCGGTGGGTTTGGCAGTTTCTCGAAAGGCTTCGGCTTGGCCTGTGCGGGCCTATTGGAGGCAGAGATCGTCACGGCGGACGGTTCCGTGCGGATCGCGAACGAATACATGAACTCCGATCTCTTCTGGGCAATCAAGGGCGGCGGCGGCGGTAGTTTCGGGGTCGTGACGAACTTGACGCTGCGCACCCACGACTTGCCGAAATTTTTCGGCGGTGTCTTTACGGATGTCATTGCCAGGTCGGACGATGCTTTTCGCCGATTGATTGACCGGTTCATCGAGTTCTATGCGGATGTGCTGTTCAACCCTCACTGGGGGGAACAAATCGCCATTCGGCCGAACAACGCGATGTCTATTGCGATGGTGTTTCAGGGCCTCGACCAGAACAAGGCCGAGGCAATCTGGCGGCCGTTTTTCGACTGGCTTGAGTCAGAGCCGGAAAACTACCGCCTCACGGAACCGCAGACCATCACGTTGCCGGCGCGGCGCTTTTGGGATCCGGCCTTTCTGCAAGAGATCGACGGACTGGTTCTTAAGGATGACCGCCCGGGCGCTCCCGACGACAACATTTTATGGGCGGGCAATCGCCAGGAGGCGGGTCAGGTTCTTCACGCCTATCAATCTACCTGGCTGCCGTCAGCACTTCTCGATGATGACGGGCGACCTCGCCTCGTGGACGCGATGTTCGCGGCAAGTCGGCATTGGAGTGTATCACTGCATTTCAACAAAGGGCTTGCCGGGGCGCCTCAGGAGGTGATTAGCGCCGCCAGAGAAACCGCGATGAACCCCGCTGCATCGGATGCCTTCGCGCTTGTTATCTGCGGCGCGGAGGGACCTCCGGCTTATCCGGGGATTGCAGGACATGAGGCCGATCAATCTGTGTCCAGGCGCCAGGCAAGGGCCGTAGAAATCGCGACGGAGGAAATTCGAAAGGTCGTAAACCGGGTTGGATCATACGGTGCGGAGGGCAACTTCTTCGAAGGTGAGTGGCGCGATGCATTTTGGGGATCAAACTACGCAAGGCTCGCTGAAATCAAGACGAAGTATGATCCCGAAGATCTGTTTATCGTCCACAACGGGGTTGGCAGTGAACGATGGAGCGAAGACGGCTTCACGACAAAAACCTGAGCCCACGACAAACGTGGTCGCGATGTGGCCCGATCGACTCGGCGAACCCGCCGGCAGCTTCCTCAGCCTAATAGGTCCAAGAAGATGAAATAGAAGTTGTTCATTCGAACTTTGACGGATGTTGCATCGATGTATTTGAGATTGAACAAATGACAGAAGAACTCTTCTTCGCGAAAATTCGCACATATGTCGATCTGCCGCCTGACGCCGAACAGGCTTGGGCATCTCTTCTGAGGGAGAGACGATACGAAAAGGATGAACCTTTCATCCGCGCTGGCGATGTGCCGACCACGTTTGCCTTTGTCGTCGAAGGCCTGTTGTGCCAGCACTATGTCGGTCGCGAGGGCGACATGGTGATCAAGTACTTCTTCCCGGAAAAACGCATTGCGGCCTCGGTCAGCGCTACACTGCTGGGCGAGCCGAGCCCGTTCACGATCTCAGCCATCGAAGACAGCACCGTCCTTGAGTACGATTTTGCCGCTTTCAAGGCGCTTGTCGGCGAATATCGTGCCATCGCCGCGTTCTACATCAAATACATGGAACAGCATTGGATCATCGAAAAGGAACCGCTCGAAATAGGCTTTCGCTACAACAATGCGCTGCAGCGTTACCTCGATTTCATTCGCAGGGAACCTGACCTGAACAAGCGGCTCAAACAGCACCACATCGCCGCCTGGCTTGGGATCACACCGGAGACACTTAGCCGACTCCGTCGCGCTATAGCGTATGCGCGGACTGACAAAAGCTAACCGCCGGACGTTGCCGTGATTTCTTACCAAACATCAATTTCTTTCCGCGGGAACGGTCGTAAACCTCCGAGCGAAGTAACAGCCATGACGGTCATGGCGGTGCTTCAGAAAGGCAATTTCCCGCTCATGGCGGGTAGTTTGTCGATACAGGGAAAAGGAACGTCTCAAATGACCAAGATGATCTTCGTGAATCTGCCGGTAACGGATCTTGCGGCGTCGACGCGCTTTTATGAGGCTATCGGATGTCAGAAGAACGAACAGTTCAGCGATAATGCGGCATCCAGCATGGTCTGGTCCGATACGATCACCCTGCAACTGCTACAGAACGAATATTATTCGACCTTCACGTCGAAGAAAATTGCGGACGCGAAGGAAACGAGCGAGGTCCTCATCGCCCTGACGCGCGACAGCCGCGACGATGTGAACACCACAATTGAAGCCGGCGCCGCCGCTGGTGGCACCGCCGATACTCGCGAGCCGTTGGACATGGGGTTCATGTTCAACCGCGTTGTCGAGGATCCAGACGGCCATGTCCTCGAATTCGTATGGATGGATATGGCAGCTGCGAGCGACATGTCCGCGGAAGCTCCGGACCAACCGGCCCAGTAGTCGTGAGGACAAACATGTTGCGTTCCTTTGTTATCGCCATGACCTTTTTCGTCTGCGGTTCGGCAGCAGCCCAAGCGGAGCCTGAAGGCGCCCGTGTCGAGGTCAACGGCATGCGGATGTATTATGAAGTTTCCGGCGAAGGCGACCCGTTGATCGTCCTCCATGGCGCCTACATGAACATCCCTTCGATGGGTGAGATCATCCCGACGCTCGCGGAAGCTCGTCGCGTTTACGCGCTCGAACAGCAGGGCCACGGTCGGACCACCGATATCGACCGGCCGATCACCTATCAGGACCTTGCTGACGACGTTGCCGCGTTCATGGACATGGTCGGTCTGGAGAGAGCGGATGTGTTCGGTTATTCGATGGGCGCCAATACCGGATTGCAACTGGCGATCCGTCACCCGGAAAAAGTCGATCGGCTGATCGCCGCTTCCGTCTCCTACGACGTCGAGGGCTGGCAACCCGCGTTTCGAGAGTTCCTTCCGCAGCTGACCGTCGAGATGATGACCTCGATGCCTTTTGCAGAAGATTACAAAGACCTCGCTGCGGATCCCGATGGTTTCCCTGCGTTGGTCGAGAAGCTGATCGCTCTGGAGCACGAACCCATGGCCTGGGAGGAGGACGTCAAGAGACTGAAGACGCCTGTTCTTATCATCACCGGCGACGCCGATGTGACGACGCTCGAACATTCTGTCGAGATGTTCCGTCTGCTGGGTGGCGGCGGCATGGGGGATATGGGCGAGCCGTTACCGGCCGCGCGCCTCGCAGTGTTACCTGCCACTTCGCACACTGCCGTTATTGGCCAGGTCGATTTGCTGCACAGCATCATTGAACCGTTTCTGCTGGGGCAAACGCCCAAAGGCATGTTCGAATAGAACTTCGCGCGTCAACGGCCTGTGTGCCCGATGAAAAATGAGAGGAGAGACGATGCCCCACCCTCCGACATTGTTCACACAGGCATACTTTCATGGAACAAAGGCCGATCTTCAGCCAGGCGACCTGGTCTCGGTCGGGTATCAATCGAATTTCAGGGATGAGGCGCTTGCCTGGGTATATTTCACGTCGACGATGGATACGGCAATCTGGGGAGCGGAACTCGCGCGCGGCAGCAAGCCTGAACGGGTCTACGTGGTGGAAGCCCTGGGCGAAGTCGTCGATGACCCCAACCTGACGGATAAGAGGTTTCCCGGGAATCCGTCGATGTCATATCGCTCGCGTGATCCGTTGCGCGTCGTCGCGGAAGTCGTGGGATGGCACGGGCACACCGTAGAACAGGTCCGGCAGATGAAAGAGGGACTTGCCCAACTCGCTGCGGAAGGCAAGAACCACATCATGGATTAGCGAGACCCGGGGAGCTGTTTGTCACCACGACCGACACAACCTGATACGTCCCGTATCGCACCTCGCCGGTGATACGCCAGGAAGGGATATTTGAACGATGGCTCGAGAGGGCAGCTCGCAACAGTGGCGCACGGCGCCGGACTGCTGGAATGGCGAATGGCAGGACCCGGCGGGCGAAAGCGGTGTCTCGATCATCTTCAACCAAACCGATGAAATCGGCTATGGCGTGAAGCTGCACCGCCACCCCTATGCTGAGACCTTCATCGTGCGCGGCGGGCAGGTCAGGTTTACACTGGGTGACCAGACCATCCTGGCAAGCGCCGGCGATATCCTGGTCGCGCCAGCCGGCGTTCCGCACAGTTTCGTAAATCTCGGCCCGGACCGGCTTGATATGATCGACATTCATGCCAGTCCCGCTTTTGAGACGGAGTGGCTTTAGTGGACGGTAGACGTCCCGGCAGGCCGCAACCAAGGTTCCAAATCCAGTAGCCCTTCTGGAGCCCAGTTCGCATTGGTGCAAAGTCCGCAATGGCGCGCTTTGTTGACTGGCTGCTTCAGCGACCCTGATCTGGTTTCGAGCGCGGTGAAGGTCCGCTTCTCGCCCTCTATTTACCTTCACCCGTCTCGCAACGGACGACAGCTTTGCAGCATGGGCCTGGATCCTGCAAACGACTGGGATGCCGGCGCAAGCTTCGGGGTCTACCCGGTGCATTTCGGTGTCATCGTCGTCGTGAACCGTGCACTCGGGATGTTTGCGCCGCTGCTGGGAGTAAATCTCTTTACGGCGGCGCAGGTCGCAAATATTCCGGTTCAAAAGATGATTTAGGCTTTGCTCCACAATGCGATTTGTCTTCTGACCGGCAAGACGGCGGGTCAGTCAATTGCGAGGTGAGCAGATACAGTCTGAAGGGCGGCGCAGGCGCGCCGTCTCACTCGGACAGCTGCGGGATGTTCTCCCGGAAGATGATTTCCATCTTGGCGAAATTCGTCCTGTTGCC
>ENA-ORCZ01000476-ORCZ01000476.1-marine-metagenome-genome-assembly--contig:-NODE-476-length-17144-cov-4.482627_pt1 | contig 17144 bp, 12 predicted proteins | sample MGYA00237785_ERZ508519 | MGnify/ENA primary metagenome ERZ508519 (study PRJEB26189, sample SAMN06268790) | marine metagenome | isolation source: Bioluminescent Bay, La Paraguera, Puerto Rico | place...
TCCCTATGACATCACCCTTCTTGGCGTTGCCCGAACGGATCAGATCCAGCGTCTCCGCACGCATGGTGACGGTGCCTCGGGCGACCGCGATCCGGTGGGTGACGACCTTTTCCGAGACATCCACCATGTTGGCGGCGCCTGCCTCGTCCAGATGGGTCAGTCGCGGATCCTGCCCGGTCATGGGTCCTTACACAGCCTCGGAGAGGGAAGAGCGGGCCAGGAGCGTGCGGGTGGCTGCCGCGACATCCTCCTGACGCATCAGGCTTTCGCCGATAAGGAATGTGGAAATGCCGGACCTGGTCATGCGGGCGAGATCCGCCGGAGTGAAGAGACCGGACTCGCCAACGATGATCCGGTCCTTCGGTATCAGCGGTGCCAGTTCCTCGCTGATCTCCAACCGTGTTTCGAACGTCTTCAGATTGCGGTTGTTGATACCGACAAGGGGAGAGGAGAGGGCAAGCGCCCGCTCCAGTTCCTCGCCATTGTGGACCTCCAGAAGCACGTCCATGCCGAGATCGAAGGCTGTTTCTTCGAGGGCACGTGCGGTCTCGTCGTCGACGGCGGCGAGAATGATCAGGATGCAGTCACCGCCCCAGGCCCTGGCCTCGAAGACCTGGTAAGTGTCATAGAGAAAATCCTTGCGCAGCGCCGGCAACGAAACGGCGCCACGCGCCGCGGTGAGAAATTCCGGTTTCCCCTGGAAGGATGGTGAGTCGGTGAGGACGGAAAGACAGGCCGCGCCCCCGGCCTCATAGGCCTGGGCGAGCGCCGGCGGGTTGAAATCGGACCGGATAAGGCCCTTCGACGGACTTGCCTTCTTGATTTCGGCAATCAGGGCGTAGTCCCCGGCAGCGAGTTTTGCCTCCAGTGCCTTGCGAAAACCGCGCGGGGCTTCCTCGTCGGCAAGACGGGCCTTGAGTTCGCTGAGCGGTACGGCCGTTTTTGCGGCTGCAATTTCTTCGCGCTTGTAGGCTTCGATTTTCTGAAGGATGTCGGCCATCTTCTACCCGTTCGACACTGCGACCAGTTTTTCCAGTGTGTCAGCTGCGGACCCGCTGTCAATGCATTCTGCCGCCATCGCAACGCCCTCCTTGAGCGTTTCCGCCTTGTCGGCGACAAGAAGGGATGCAGACGCGTTGAAAAGCACGATGTCGCGGTAGGCGTTCTTTGCCCCGGCAAGGACGTCGCGCAGCGCACGAGCGTTCTCGGCCGGCTGGCCGCCCTTGAGCTGCGCAGGATCGCCCAGTGGCAGACCGGCATCCTGAGGCGAGATTTCGAAGGAGCGGATCGTGCCGTCCTTGAGTTCGGCGACGGAAGTTGGGCCGGTGGTGGTGATTTCATCCATTCCGTCAGAGCCGTGCACGACCCATGCTTTCTCCGACCCCAGTTCCTTCAGTGCTTCGGCGAGGGGTTCCACCCATTTGCGGGCGAAAACGCCGACCATTTGCCGTTTGGCACCTGCCGGGTTCGTCAATGGTCCGAGCAGATTGAAGATGGTACGGGTGCCAAGCTCCATGCGGGTCGGGCCTACATGTTTCATCGCGGCGTGATGGAGCGGCGCAAACATGAAGCCGATGCCGGCCTTTTGCAGGCATTCAGTGATCTTGTCCGGCCCGATGTCGATATTGACGCCGAGTTCGGCAAGCGCTTCCGCGGCGCCTGATTTGGACGAAAGCGACCTGTTGCCGTGTTTGGCGACAGGCACGCCGCAACCGGCGACGACGATCGCCGTGCAGGTCGAGATATTGTAGCTGCCGGAATTGTCACCGCCGGTGCCTACGATGTCCATCGCATTGGCCGGAGCCTTCACCGGCACCATCTTCGAGCGCATCGTGGCGACCGCGCCCGTGACTTCCGCGATGGTTTCGCCGCGCACGCGCAAAGCCATCAGGAAGCCGCCGAGCTGGGAGGGAGTGGCGGAGCCGGACAGGATCACCTCGAAGGCTTCCCGGGCTTCGACCGGGTTCAGTGCGTTGCCGTCCGCCACCTTGGCGATGAGGTCCTTGAAAGTGCTCATGAGATCAGTCCGCCTTCGTCGCTCAGTTGTTGTCCAGTCCGAGGACCCGGGCAACGGCAGCGTTGTTGATGTCGACGCCTATCTTGTTTTCCTGGTCCGAGATGAACTGACCGAGCAGCGTATCCTGGATCTGCTGTGAAACCTGCGTTCCGAGCGTGGCGACCTCGGGCGCTTCGGCATTGAATTCCGGGACGTTGGACCCGGTGATCTTCATGACCAGGCGACCCTGGCCATCTGCCGTCTCTTCCACCGCCATTGTGCCGACCGGGCCGCTGAAGGCTGCCGCGACCGCTTCGCGGCCAAAATCGCCGGAGGGCGTATTGCGCCTGAGATCCGAGGCAATCTTGATCTCAAGGCCGGTATCCGCGGCCATCGCGATAAACGGCGTGCCGCTTTCCGCCTTGGCCAGGAGATCGGCGGCGGCATCGCTCAGACGCTTGGCGAGTTCTTCCTGCTTCCAGGCAGCCACGACGTCCGCGCGGACTTCGTCAAGGGCGCGGTCCCGAGCCGGATTCACCTTGGTAACATCGAACCAGACGAAGCCCTGGGCGCCGAGTTGCAAGACGTCATTCACGATGCCGACGTCGCTCTCGAAGGTCGCTGACAGGAGGTCCTCCGCCTCGGGCAGGGCAATGTCACTTCCGTCCTCGCCTTTGCCGGAAGCATCGAAGGCTGCGGGCGTTTCGAGTTTCAGAGAAAACCGTTCGCTCACTTCCGAAAGCGTTGCGCCGCCGGCAATGGCATCCTCGATCTCGTCGAGTAGATCCAGGATTTCCCGCTCCGCTTGCTCCCGCGCCAACTCGGTGACGATGGTTTCCCTGACTTCTTCGAAGGGTTTGACGCTTTCGGGCAGGACTTCCTCCACGTTGACGATCACCGTGGAGAAACGGCCGTCGACGGCACCGCTGGTGGCACCCGCGTCGAGCGAGAATACGGCATCGCCGATGGCGTCGTCGAGAAAATCCGCCCTTGTCATTACTCCGAGCGCGACGTCATTGCTGGTCAGGTTCCGTGCGCTCATCAACTCTTCGAAGGACTTTCCGCCGGCGAGTTCCGCGGCCGCTTCGTCTGCGGCTTCCTCCGTCGGAAAGGACAACTGTCGAACCCTGCGGCGCTCCGGCTGGGAAAAGTCGTCGATGCGCCGTTCGTACTCCTCGCGGGCAAATTCATCGGATATGTCCTGCGGACGGGCAACGGCTTCCGGTGTCAGTGCGACATAATTGATCTCACGGTACTCGGGGGCGCGGAAGTCGGCTTTGTTTTCTTCGAAATAGGCCGTGAGCGTTTCTTCGGAAGGATCTGCGATTTCGCCGATGAACTGCGGCGTCACCAGAAGGTAGTCCGCAGTCCTGGTTTCGCTCTGATAGGCGGCGAGAGCTTCCAGATAGGAGATCGGCGCTTTCATGCTGCCGGCAATGCCTTCAGCGAGCTGGCCGCGTTCGGCGACTTCTCGGCGCTGGACGACAAATTCGTCTTCCGTGTAGCCGTTCTGTTGCAGCACCGCCTGCAGTCGGTTCCTGTCATATTGGCCGTTCGCTCCCCTGAAGGCGGGGTCGGACTGGATGATTTCGGCAAGCTGCTCGTCGGAAACGCCAAGCTTGAGGGATTTTGCGGTGCTGTCCATTGCCGCTTCGGCGACCAGCTGGCCCAGCGATTGCTGCGGAATGCCGAGGGCAGCCCCTTCTGCAGGCGTCAGCTGCCGGCCGAATTGCTGCGCGAGCCGGTTGAGGTCCTGCCGGTAGGTGCGGTCGAAATCGACGATCGAGACTTCCGTGTCGCCGACCTTGGCGACCGTGTTTTGGCCGACACCCGTCAGGAAGCCGCTGACGCCCCAGACGCCGAAGCTCAGGATCAGCAATGCGATAAACAGTTTGGCAACCCATGTGCCGGCGCCCTTGCGCAGCGCGTCAAGCATGACGACTCCCGTCTTATTCTTCTTTCCAGCAGCCGAAAATGCCGGCTTCTTCCAAGCCCGGCCCTGGCCGGAGCGGGCGGATCATAATGACGCGGCGCCGTGGCCGCAAGGCGGCCTTTGACAAACTTCGGACAGGATTTGGCTTTTCCCGTCTTCAGGATGATTGCAACGTGCAAAAGCTTCTGCTCTATAAGCGGCACGATTGGAACACGCCGCGGGAGACACTTTACATGAGCGCAAGGATCAAGCCGCTGGTGGCCGGAAACTGGAAGATGAACGGTTTGAAGGCGAACCAGGCCGAATTCTACAAGATGATTGCCGGCATCTCCGACGACCTTGCAGATTCGGTCGATGCAATGATCTGCGCTCCCGCGACATTGGTCGCTTCCCTTGCAGACAAGGCAGGAAAAGGTGTGATGGCCGTCGGCGGACAGGATTGCCATGCGGCAGAATCCGGCGCCCATACCGGTGACATTTCGGCCGAAATGCTGGCTGATGCCGGTGCGAAGGCTGTCATCGTCGGCCATTCCGAGCGGCGCACGGACCATGGCGAGAGCGATGCGGACGTCAATGCCAAGGCACAGGCCGCCTGGCGGGCCGGCCTCATCGCGATTGTCTGCGTCGGTGAAACCGAAGCCGAACGCAAGGCCGGCAAGGCGGTGGCCGTTGTCGAGCGTCAGTTGAACGGCTCCGTGCCGGACGGCGCGACAGCGCAAAACACCGTGATCGCCTACGAACCGGTCTGGGCGATCGGCACCGGCCTCACGCCGACCGCTGCCGACGTTGAGGAAATGCACAAGGCGATGCGCGACAATCTGGTGGCACGATTCGGGCAGGAAGGCGCCGCGATGCGGCTGCTTTACGGTGGCTCGGTAAAACCGGCCAATGCGGGCGAACTCATGGCCGTTGCCAATGTCGACGGTGCGCTTGTCGGCGGAGCAAGCCTTAAAGCTGACGACTTCCTGGGTATCCTGTCGGCCTATTCCGGGTAAGAGCCCACAGGGGCGAGGCACGATCCTGACGGGTCCACGAACCACGGGGCTTGAAGCTTCTGCGGCGAAGGATCAATTGAAGGGTGGTAAGCTGGCGGCGTCTGGTGTAGAAGGCCGCCAATCTTGAATTCAATACAGAATGGCATTCGATGGAAACCGTAGTCATCGTAATCCACCTGATGGTCGTTTTGGCCCTGGTGCTTGTGGTCCTCCTGCAGCGCTCCGAAGGCGGTGCGCTCGGCATCGGCGGCGGGGGCGGTGGCCTCATGTCCAGCCGGGGAACGGCAAACATTCTGACCCGCGCAACTGCCATTCTGGCTGTCGCCTTCTTTGCGACGTCGCTCGCGCTCAGCCTGATCGCGAAGAACGAGGATCGCCCCGGTTCCATTCTGGATGCGGTTCCGGCTGCGAACCAGGAAGTTCCCGCGACGACAGACGATACCACAGGAGGCGGTTCGGGCGGCGTGCTCGATTCGCTGAAACAGCTGAACCAGGAACCTGCCGGTCCGCAGGTCCCGGCCGCCCAGTAAGGCGGCCGGAGAGCCGGCCGGCTCCTTCATCCGACATATGCCCTGCGGCGCCAATCGCAGGGCATTTTTATGTGTTGAGAACGCAACTCCCGAGTGGCCAAGGCGCCCTCGGCAAGGATATGGTATTGCTCCATGGCGCGATATATTTTCATCACTGGCGGCGTGGTTTCCTCGCTTGGAAAAGGTCTTGCTTCCGCCGCACTGGGTGCTTTGCTACAGGCGCGCGGCTATAAGGTCCGCCTCCGCAAGCTCGACCCCTACCTCAACGTCGATCCGGGCACCATGAGCCCGTATCAGCATGGCGAGTGCTTCGTCACGGACGACGGCGCGGAAACCGATCTCGATCTCGGCCATTATGAGCGGTTCACCGGGCGGCCTGCCAACCAGCAGGACAACATCACCACCGGCCGCATCTATCAGGACATCATCGCCAAGGAACGGCGCGGCGACTACCTTGGCGGCACTGTCCAGGTCATTCCGCATGTCACCGACGCGATCAAGAATTTCGTCATCACGGGCAACGAGGACTACGATTTTGTCCTTGTCGAGATCGGCGGCACGGTCGGCGACATCGAGGGTTTGCCCTTCTTCGAGGCGATCCGCCAGCTCGGCAACGATCTGCCGCGCGGAGATGCGGTTTACGTCCACCTGACGCTGATGCCCTATATCCCGAGCGCCGGCGAGATGAAGACCAAGCCGACGCAGCACTCGGTGAAGGAACTGCGCTCCATCGGTATCCAGCCGGACATCCTGATGATCCGCTGCGACCGGCCGATCCCGGAGACCGAGCGCCACAAGCTGTCGCTCTTCTGTAATGTGCGCGAGAGCGCCGTCATTCCCGCCTATGACGTCAAGTCGATCTACGACGTTCCGATTGCCTATCACAAGGAAGGCCTCGACGACGAAGTGCTGGCCGCCTTCGGCATCAAGGGCGCACCGGCTCCGGTCCTCGACCGGTGGCAGGGCATTTCCAACGCCATCGCAAATCCCGAAGGCAACGTGAAGATCGCCATCGTCGGCAAGTACACGGTGCTGAAGGACGCCTACAAGTCGCTCATCGAAGCGCTTGTCCACGGCGGCATTGCCAACCGGGTCAAGGTCGATCTGGAATGGATCGAATCGGAAACCTTCGAAAAAGAGGATCCGAGCCCCTACCTGGAGGGCGTTCACGGCATTCTGGTGCCCGGCGGTTTCGGCGAACGCGGCGCGGAGGGCAAGATCGCCGCTGCCCATTTCGCCCGTACGCACGACATTCCGTATTTCGGCATCTGCTTCGGCATGCAGATGGCCGTGATCGAGGCGGCCCGGAACCTCGCCGGCATCGCGGATGCCAATTCAACCGAATTCGGCCCTGCCAATGAGCCGGTCGTCGGTCTCATGACCGAATGGACAAAAGGCAATGCCCGCGAGACCCGCGACGCTGATGGCGACCTTGGCGGCACCATGCGTCTCGGTGCCTATCCGGCGGCGCTGAAGCCGGGCTCGAAAATTGCAGAGATCTACGGTGCAACCGCCATTTCCGAGCGGCACCGCCACCGGTACGAGGTCAATATCGGCTACCGCGACCGGCTCGAAAACTGCGGCCTGATCTTCGCCGGAACGTCTCCGGACGGTGTGTTGCCTGAGACGGTCGAGATCAAGGATCATCCCTGGTTTGTCGGGGTACAGTATCATCCGGAACTGAAATCCAGGCCGTTCGAACCGCATCCGCTGTTCGCGTCCTTCATTGGCGCGGCCGTCCAGCAGAGCCGTCTGGTCTGACGGCAGCAACGGAAAAGGGCAGGGTGATGCTGCGTGGGCTCGACCATCTTGTTGTCGCGGTGAAGGATCTTGAGGCGGCGGGTCAGGCCTGGCAAGCGCTCGGCTTCACCGTCACGCCGGTGAACCGACATCCATGGGGCACCGCCAACAGGCTCGTTCAACTGGACGGGTTTTTCGTAGAGCTTCTGACCGTTGCCGATCCTGCACTCGTTGTCGAGCCCTCGGAAGGCGCGTTTTCCTTCGGCGCTTTCAACCGGGACTTCCTGAGCGAGCGGGAAGGAGCCAGCATGGTGGTTCTGGACAGCACGGACCCGGAGCGCGATCGGGAAGACTTCCAAAAGGCGGGGCTTACCCTGTACGACCCGTTTTCCTTCGCACGCACTGCCCACCTGGCCGACGGTTCGACGGCGCAAGTTGCCTTCGACCTGACTTTCGTCGGCGACCCGCTGGCGCCCGGCATCGGCTTTTTCACCTGCCGCAACAGGTTTCCGGAAAATTTCTGGAAGGAAGCCTTTCAAACCCACGCCAATGGCGCCAGCAGTGTCGAGGCCGTTTATCTGCTCGCGGGCGATCCGTCTGACCATCACGAGTTTCTCGGCGGTTTTGCCGGTCAGCGCGAGATGCGGGCAACGAGTCTCGGTCTGGAGCTGCAGACAGCACGCGGACGGATTTCGGTCCTGACACCGCAGGCTTATTCACAACTGGTCGGCGAGGCCGCTGCTGCCGGTGTCACCGGCAGCTTGCCGCAGATCGCTGCGCTGGAAATCGCCTGTCAGGGACGGGCGATCCGAGAGGTCATCCCCGCAAACGATCTCTTCGGTCTGACGCTGATCCTGTCTCCTGCCGATTGAAGCGGTTTTCTAGTGCGCTTCGGCCGTGCCGAAGTGGCTCAATCCAGTGTTCCCTTTTGAAAATGTTCACGAAACCTTGCCGTCTCGATGCTGGTTTCGGGGCAATATTCTCTTGTTGAATCAATCATTGCTTCTATAGTGAACACCGACCAGGCGCCTTGATCCGACGCTTGGACAGCGGAGTTTCCGAATGACCTTTTTGCCTTTCTCTTCTATTTCCCGTTCCCTATCTCTCGTTGCAGTGGCCACGGCATTTGTGGCCGGCTGTTCCGATGATGCGCAGAAGTCGTCAGGCCCGGTTGCACCGCCGCCGTCGGTCTCCGTCGCAAAGATCGTGACAGAGGATATTCGCCAGAGCGCGCGCTTCGTCGGCCAGGTGGCAGCCATCGACCAGGTGGATCTTGTTGCCCGGGTCAAGGGGTTCCTGGAAAAGAAGGAGGTTCCTGACGGTTCCGTCGTCAAGCAGGGCGACCTGCTGTTCACGATCGAAAAGGCGCAGTACGAAGCTGCGCTCGCCAAGGCGAAGGCGGATCTGGCGAGCGCGCAGGCCGACGCGGCCCTGAAGAGCGCGAACGAGAAACGCGACCGGGACCTGAGGGACAAGGGACATCTCTCGGAAGCCGCCTATGAGGCGACACTGGCGCAGAAGCAGCAGGCAGAGGCCTCGGTGGAAGCGGCGCAGGCCGCGCTCCAGGATGCCCAACTCAATCTCAGCTACACGGATGTTTCCGCTCCCTTCGATGGCCAGCTCGGCAAGACGACGTACAGCGTCGGGGAAGTCGTCGGGCCGTCCACCAGCGCTCTTGCCAGCCTGATCAGCCTGGCGCCGGTCTATGTGAACTTCTCCGTCAGCGAGGCGCAGTATCTCAACGCGGTCAAGAACCACGGCCTCAGTCCCGCGGATATCAATCCGGAAGAGTCGCCGGATCTTAGCCTGGTCCTGCCGAACGGCGAGAGTTACGGCGAAAAGGGCAAGATTGTCTTCATCGACAACCAGGTTGATATCGCGACGGGAACGCTTTCCTTCCGCGGCCAGTTCGACAACAAGGATATCCGCCTGATTGCCGGCACGTATGTGACTGTTGTTCTCGAAGCGCCCAAATCCGAGACGGCGCTGATTGTGCCTCAGGCAGCCATTCAGCGGGATCAGGAGGGCGCTTTCGCGCTCGCTGTCACCGCCGACAAGAAGGTGGAACAGCGCTATGTCGAACTTGGCCAGCAGGTGGAAACCAATTTTGTTGTCACCAAGGGTTTGAAAGAGGGAGACGAGGTGATCGTCGAGGGCCTGCAGAAGGTGCGGCCCGGTGTCGAGGTCAACCCGGTCCTTGCCTCCAAGCCGGCGGAGCAGAGCTAAATGTTTTCACGCTTCTTTATTTACCGGCCGAAATTCGCGCTGGTCATTTCAATAGTGATTACAATCGCCGGCGTGCTTGGATACCTGTCGCTGCCGGTCGAACAGTTCCCCAACATCACGCCGCCCGTCGTCAACGTTGCGGCGACCTATACCGGCGCAAATGCCGAGGTGCTGGAAGAGACGGTGGCAGCCCCGATCGAGGGCCAGGTCAACGGCGTCGACGACATGATCTACATGCAGTCGACCAGCAACGACAGCGGCAGCTATTCGCTCAACGTCACGTTCGCGGTCGGAACGGATCCGGACATTGCCACGGTCAATACCCAGAATCGCGTCAGCCAGGCAAACAGCCAGTTGCCGAGCGACGTAACCAACAACGGTGTCACCGTACAGAAGGCCAGCACCAACATGTTGCTGGTGGTGACCCTCTATTCGCCAAACGGCACCTATGACCCGGTGTTTCTGTCGAACTACGCGTCGATCAACCTGAAGGATTCGCTGGCACGTGTGCAGGGCGTCGGCCGGGCCGACGTGATGACCGACTTTTCCTACGGCATGCGTATCTGGCTCGACCCGGACAGGCTCACGAGCCTCGGCATGACGCCGACCGACTTCATCACGGCGGTGCGTGACCAGAACATCCAGGTGGCGGCCGGTCAGATCGGCGCGCCGCCCGTACCCGACGGGCAGCAGTTCCAGTATACGATCAAGGCCAAGGGCCGGCTGTCCACGCCGCAGGAATTCGAGCAGATAGTGCTCAGGACCGGGGCTGACGGTGCCGTTGTCAAGATCGGCGATGTCGCACGCGTGGAGCTCGGTGCGCAGGTTTACAATGCCTCGGGTGAGTTCAACGGCAAGCCCGCAACCGTGCTCGCCATCTACCAGGCCCCCGGCGCCAATGCTCTGCAGGTCGCCGAAAACGTGCTGAAACGGCTGGACAGCCTTGCCGAGAATTTTCCGCCCGACATGGAATATGGGGTGCCCTTCAACACCACGGACTTCGTCCAGGCTTCGCTGGACGACGTGATCGCCACTCTCTTCCTGACCTTCCTGCTGGTCGTTTCCGTCGTTTTCGTCTTTCTCGGCAACTGGCGCGCGACCATCATTCCGACCGTCGCCATTCCCGTTTCGCTGATTGGAACGTTCGCGGTGCTGCTGGCACTTGGAATGACGCTCAACACGATCTCGCTCTTCGCGCTCGTGCTGGCGATCGGGATTGTGGTGGATGATGCAATCGTCGTGGTCGAAAACGTGGAGCGGATCATTTCCGACGAGGGACTCTCGCCTCGGGAAGCCACGACCAAGGCAATGGAGCAGATCACCAGCCCGGTGATCGCGACAACGCTCGTGCTTCTGGCGGTGTTTGTTCCCACGATCTTCATGCCCGGCATCACCGGACGGCTCTATTCACAGTTCGCGGTAACCATTTCGGTTTCCGTTTTGATCTCTTCCATCAATGCCCTGACCCTGTCCCCCGCACTCTGCGGCCTGATTCTCAAGGCACGATCCGGACCGCCGCGCGGCATCATGGGGCTGTTCGACAAGGGCATCACCTCCGTTCGCAACGGCTATACGGCGATCGTCCGGCGTCTGGTGCGGGTGGCGGTCTTGGCCTTGGTGGTGGTGGGCGGAGCCGTTGCCATGATCGTGGTGCTTGGCGGATCCCTGCCGCAGGGATTCCTGCCCTCGGAAGACCAGGGCTATCTGATGGTTGACGTCCAGCTGCCGGACGGTGCTGCCCTGGAACGTACCGAGGACGTTACCAAACGCGTCGTCGAACTGGCCGCCAATACCGCGGGTGTCGAAAGCGTCGTCATCGTCAACGGCTACTCGATCCTGAACGGTGCAACATCCTCCAATGCCGCGCTGGTTATCGCCACGATGAAGAACTGGAAGGATCGCCAGGAGCCGGATTTGCGTATCAACGCTATCCTCGCCAAGTTCTGGGCGCAGTTCTCCACCATTCCCGGCGCCAACATCATTGCGTTCAATCCGCCGCCGATCCCTGGGCTCGGCACCACCGGCGGCGTGCAGGTGATGTTGCAACAGACCGGTGGCGGCTCGCCGCAGGACCTGGCTTCGGCCGTCGGATCTCTCGTTTATTCGGCCAACCAGAGCCCGGATGTCGGCCGGGCCTATTCGACCTTCCGTGCCAATGTTCCTCAGGTCTTTGTCGATCTCGACCGGGAAAAGGCCAAGACGCTCGGCATCAATGTTTCCGACGTCTTCACGACGCTGCAGGCCTATCTCGGCTCGTTCTACATCAACGATTTCAATATCTTCGGCCGGGTTTACAAGGTGATGATCCAGGCCGAGGGAAAATATCGCGACCGTGTGGAGGATATCGGAGCGCTTTACGTGCGTTCGACGGACGGCACCATGGTGCCGATGCGCAGCATTCTGACAACCCAGAACGTGCTGGGGCCGCAGATCCTGACCCGCTACAACATGTTCCGGGCAGCCGCGGTCATGGCTGATCCGGCTCCCGGTGCCTCAACGGGTGCCGTGATCAACGAAGTGAACGCGGCCGGTGTGCAGGCTTTGCCGAACGGCTATGCCCTGGAATGGACGGGTACCGCCCTGCAACAGCTCGGCTCGGGCCAGATCGTTCTCTTCATCCTGATGCTGTCGATCCTCTTCACCTATCTCTTCCTCGTGGCCCAGTATGAAAGCTGGACCATGCCGGTGGCCATTCTGATGTCGGTCTCCTTTGCACTGCTCGGGGCGCTGGTCGCCGTGTTCGTGACGGGGGGCGATGTCAATCTCTATACCCAGATCGGCATGATCATGCTGGTGGGGATGGGAGCAAAGAACGCCATCCTGATCGTCGAGTTCGCGATGGAACAGCGTGAGGGCGGCAAGTCGATCAAGGATGCGGCCGTCGAAGCCGCGCATCTTCGCTTCCGCGCGGTGATGATGACGGCGCTGTCGTTCCTGCTCGGCGTGGTGCCATTGATGACCGCATCCAGCGCCGGCGCCGCCAGCCAGAAGGCCATCGGTTTTGCCGTCTTCGGCGGCATGCTCTTTGCTACCTGTATCGGTGTGATGATGATCCCGATTCTATACGTGTGCATGCAGTCGTTGCGCGAAACGGTCAAAGGCTGGTTCGGCGGCAAGGGACGGAAGGAAACGGCAGAGGCTGCAGGCTGAGGCACCGGCATTGAGGGCCTGAGCCGGGAATTGAAAGCGCTCTCGCCGCAAAGCGGGGGCGCATCATAAAGGGCGTGAACCGATGCTGGCTGTCGGGCCGCCGCCCGACTATTTCGTCTTATAGGTGAAAACCCGGAGCCCTGATGCCGCCGCGAAGCCATGTCGATCTGTTCTCGGCCGTCGGAAATACCGGACAGTTAGTTGCGATCACATTATTTTTGTCCGCGCGCGGACGATGATTGTTTAAAGAATGACCTAGGGGAAGATTTGCTTGCCGAGCAGACACGGCGAGGCTGTGGGCACCGGCTTTCTCAGACTGTTGCAACGGAGGATTGTTCCGGATCGCTCGGCCGCGCTCTCATCGACACCGGGGCGGTCTTGCCCGTCGGGGCAACGGTTTGTAGAACGCGAAATCATCATGTCGGGATAAGGTATTGAAAAGATTGGTGAGCCGACAGGGGCTCGAACCCTGGACCTACTGATTAAAAGTCAGTTGCTCTACCAGCTGAGCTATCGGCTCTCACCAAATCTTTAGCGCTGGCCGGCACGTCTTGAACGCGCCACCGCGTTGGTGGCGTGTGTTTAGGCCGACAGGCAGGACAATGCAAGAGGCAATTTCGATTTTTTCAACAGGGTCGACAAAATCAGTGTTGCTGCCCGCGCGCCCATGAAAAGGAAGCGTCAGATCAGGCTTCCTGGAGTTCGATTAATGTATTTTTATAATTAAAGTATGGCAGATCGAAAGTAGTACGCTTTGCTTGTGGCCTTTTGGTCATGAATTCTATCTGCTAAAATTTATTTCTAAGCAAATAACGTTCGTTCTCCTGCAAAAACTGTCAGGTGGCGCAATAATGCTTAGTGTTGTAACGTTATCATGCACATGAGAGGTTACATGCCAACAACGACATTGGACACCCACACGAACTCCGTCGAGTTCGATTTCGTGAAGGGGCACATCGCTGCGACGATGACCCTGATTCACGGACTTATCGACCAGGGGCTGATCGACCGGGAAAGGCTCGATCTGTTCTTTGCCTCCTTTATCGGGGATCTGCCGCACAGCCGCGAAACACTCGGCCTGCGTCTGATTCTCGATCAATGGCGGCAGGGGCTCCGGGACGGCGAAGCCGAGGAAGAGCTGAGGGGAAAGCTCTTCGAAGTCATCCGGGGAGGGCGTACGAACTGATCGACCGGATATGGCCGGCCTGGGGGACGGGGCCGGGGCATATTCTTTGCTGACTCCTGATGGCGCGGCGGCGCCATTTTTGATTCTCGCTCGCCCGATTTTTGTCTTCGTGTCCGGCCCGGCATAAATTTCGTGAACAGTTCCTCACGGGGCTACGGCCCGAAATGTTTTGAACCAACCACTTCTGGTCATCCCCCGAAGCGTTTGCTATCCCTTGAGGCGTCCGAAATCTGCTGGACCAGGCCGCTGCGGTCTCGTCGGCCGGAGGCCAAGAAGGAGGCATGTCATCGTGAGCAAGCCGCTAAGGTATAATTGCAATCCCGCCGCGGCCCTCAGGGCATGTCTTTCACGTATTGCTTCACTCCGGGCGTCCCGCGCTCGGCGTCGCGCACGCCTGACCTTGCTCTGCGCCCTTCTGACCGGTGCCTCGACACCCGCTCTCGCTGAAGATCAGTCTTTCATCACCATCGGGACGGGCGGTGTGACCGGCGTTTATTATCCTTCCGGGGGGGCGACCTGCAAAATAGTCAATCTCGGTCGTGCCGAACACGGTGTTCGATGTTCTGTCGAGACGACACTCGGGTCCATCGACAATCTGGAAAAGATCCGGACCGGAGAGATCGATTTCGGCTATGTGCAGTCGGATTGGCAGTTCCACGCACACAATGGCACGTCACGGTTTCAGGAGACCGGGCCGCTTGCGGAGCTCCGTTCCGTTTTCTCGCTTCACGCTGAAGTGGCGACGATTGTTGTGCGCAAGGATTCAACCTTTCAGACTTTTGACGATCTGAAGGGGGCACGTGTCAATATCGGCGGCAAAGGGTCCGGGTCAGCGGCATCGTGGAATGCGCTGAGCAGCCGCCTCGGATGGACGGAAGCCGACCAGACCGGTGTATCGGACCTCAAGACGTCGGAGCTTGCCGACGCACTCTGTTCAGGGTCGATCGACGGTTATTTTGAACTGATCGGCCACCCCGCCGCTCTTGTCGAGGAAACGCAGGCAAAATGCGACATTCGCATCATCGGGATAGAGGGCGAGGCGGTCGAGGCTTTGTTGCAGGAGAGGCCCTACTTTATGCGCGCGAACATTCCCGCGGGTCGCTACGGCTTGTCGGAACCCGTCTCATCTTTCGGCGTCGTGGCAACCTTCGTCACTTCCGCGAGAATGCCGGATACGATCGTGCGAACTCTGGTGCAGGCAGTCTTCGACAATTTCGACAGCTTCCAGAGGCTTCATCCGGCACTCGGCCAGCTCAAGACCGGTGATCTGATCGGTTATGAAATGTCTGCCCCGCTACATCCTGGCGCATTGACCTTTTTTGAGGAAAAGGGCTTCGTGCCTGCGACCGTATCCGAGGGGAAGAACTGAACCGGCTCAGCTTGTCGTCCGATGACAGGGTCGAAAGCTGGCGGATGACATCTCGGAGACCCGGTCGATGCTCTCTAAAAGGTGAGCTGCATTTGTCTTTGGCCGTGCAAGCTTAGGGACTAAACAGGGCGCTGCCGTCCCGTAGGCCCGCCTTGAGTGGACCGTCTGAACAACCGGAAAGTGAAATGATCCAGGAAGTGACAATCATTGGCGCCGTGCTTGCCGGGGTCCTGTCTTTCGTTTCTCCGTGCGTATTGCCGCTCGTCCCGCCCTATCTCGGCTTTCTCGCCGGGGTATCGCTGGAACAGCTCAGCGGAACGGAGAGCGACAGTGGCAAGGCGACCACCAAGGTCTTTTTCAGCGCTCTGTTCTTCGTCCTGGGATTTTCGACCGTCTTTGTCCTGTTGGGCGCTACCGCAAGTGTTCTCGGTCAGGTTCTGAGGGAATACCTGGACATCCTCGGGTACCTCGCCGGGGCGGCGATCATTATCATGGGGCTTCATTTCCTCGGCGTCTTCCGCATCGGGTTTCTCTACCGGGAAGCCCGGGTCCACGTCGAGAAGAAACCGGCCGGTCCGCTTGGCGCCTATCTCATCGGGCTCGCCTTCGGCTTCGGCTGGACGCCCTGCATCGGCCCGATCCTCTCGGCCATATTCGCCGTCGCGGCCACCAAGGACACGGTGGGGCAGGGCGCTGTCTTGCTCAGCGCCTATGCCGTCGGCCTCGGTGTGCCGTTTCTTGTAGCAGCCTTGTTCGCGGGCCCCTTCCTGGAATTCATGAAGCGTTTTCGCCGCCATATGGGCGCAGTTGAAAAGACCATGGGCGGTGTACTCGTGCTCACAGGCGTCCTCTTCCTCACCGGCCAGATGGCCGTCATGTCCTACTGGCTGCTAGAGACATTCCCGGGACTTCAGACAATCGGCTAGGATCGCAACCTTTGCCGGTCAGTTTGGACAAGCCTCGAGCGGATCGCTTCAGACGCAATGAGGCCCAGGCCTGGCCCCGGGTCGGTCCGCCTCGGGTGGTTCCGCCCTTTCAAACTTTGGCGGACTGCACTGTATCATCGCGGCAAAGAACTGCAGCATTTGAAAAGGCGCCGTGTGGGTTAGGCCTGAGAGTTTCAGAAAACCGTGTCCCGGAACTCCGCCGCGGTCACAAGCGGGTCTCCGGCGTAGAGTGCCGGACGGCACAATTCGGTGACGTCGAGAAGTTGCAGACAAGCGGTCGCGGCGTCCGCAGCATTGGCAAAGGGCCCGACCATGAGGGCAATGCCGCCTTCCGTTGCGCTGCGCTCCATCAGAAGTGGGCGCAGGTCGCGCATGCGCTCCACATTCTGGTTCTTGAAATCCGCCCAGGCCTTGGCGGCTGCTGCCGAATTTTCGTAGTGGCCGATAATGGCTCCGAAATCGCTGCGCTTAAGTTGGCTGTCGCCGCCGCCGCGAAGCCGGCCTGCGGGGCTGGAAGGAGTAATGACGTTCGGACGTGGAGTCGTCTGGGTGGGGTCGAAATTGTCGGGAAGCTCTTGAGTTGCAGTGGCCGGGATGGATCCGGTAGATTGTGGCGCAGCACCTGTTTCCGGCAGAACGACTTCCGGGAGCGCAACTTCCGGCAGGACCGCCGGCTGCACGGAGACGATCCGGACAGGTTCGTTCGGACCGCTGCCCTCAACGGGGGGGGCGGTATCCTCGTCAAGGCTGATCAGGCGCGGCGGTGAGTGCTTGACCTCCCGAGCAGTTTCGGCGTCGACTTTTTCCTGTTGTGGGCCAGGAACGGCTGACTGGTCCTCCGGTCCTGGCTTTGACGCTAGCGCTTCAACGGCGGCGGGAGCCGGGGCTTCTGGTGCAGCCGATTCCGGAGCGGGCTTGCCAGTTCTGGCCCCGCTGCTCACCGTGCCAGGTCTTGGTTCAACCGGCGCGTCGGGCGTGTTTCCCGGCTGTCCTTCCACGGGTCGCCTTGTCAGTGAAACTTCTTGTTCCAGGGCGGCGATCCGGCGGGAATAGGCAATGTTCTGTTCCGAAA
>ENA-ORCZ01000477-ORCZ01000477.1-marine-metagenome-genome-assembly--contig:-NODE-477-length-17000-cov-4.280565_pt1 | contig 17000 bp, 13 predicted proteins | sample MGYA00237785_ERZ508519 | MGnify/ENA primary metagenome ERZ508519 (study PRJEB26189, sample SAMN06268790) | marine metagenome | isolation source: Bioluminescent Bay, La Paraguera, Puerto Rico | place...
TTTGCCAATACAGGCGCAGCCTTGCGGTTTCTCGATCTCTATGAGCGCATGCGCGGCGGTGCTGGTGTCCTGAATGTCGCCATGGCGGACGATGACAGCTGGGTGGGTGAATTCAACGTCCGCTCTTTGCGGATCACCGAAGATCCTGCCATCAAGCGGATCCGCGAGCAGCAACCGGGCAGACTCAATCCGGACGGATCGGCAGCCATCGCGCCGCGCGAGCGGGACGGCAGCGCCAGTTTCGAGACGCTCGACATCAACTTTTCCCGCGAGGGCGAGGTCCTGACGATCAGCCGGGGTGCATTGCAGGGCAATGCGCTCGGAGGCACGGTCAGCGGTACTGTGGACCTGGCGCGGCAGACCCTCAGTCTCACCGGAACATTCGTGCCGATCTACGCACTGAACAATTTCTTCACGAAGATCCCGCTTCTGGGCTTCGCGCTCGGCGGTGACTCGGGCGAAGGTCTGATCGGCGTCACTTACCGATTGTCGGGATCCGTGTCCGACCCGGTCCTTTCGGTCAACCCGATTTCAGCCATTGCACCGGGCATTTTCCGCAAGATGTTCGAATTTCAGCCGAACTGAACAAGAAAGGCCGGGTGCGTGACCCGGCCTTGAGCTGCTTGTCCGCGTGGCCTCTCAGACCGGTTTCAGCAGAACATGCTTCTTCTTGCCAAGCGACAGCTTGATGACGCCGTCGCCTGTCATGTCAGCGATGGAAAGCTGGCGCTTGTCGTCCTGTTCGCCCTGATCGTTGATCCTGACGGCGCCACCCTTGATGTTGCGGCGGACATCGCCGTTGGAGGCGCAAAGACCCGCCGCTACAAAGGCTGAGAGGACGCCCAGGCCGGCTTCGAGATCGGCTTTGGCGATCTCCACCGTCGGCAGGCCCTCCGCCGATTGGCCTTCCTCAAAGGCCTGTCGGGCGGTTTCGGCGGCGGCATCCGCCTTCTCTCGGCCATGGATCAGGGCGGTTGCTTCAGTCGCCAGTATCTTCTTGGCCTCGTTGACTTCCGAACCTTCAAGCGCTGCAAGGCGGGCGATCTCGTCCATCGGCAGGACGGTGAACAGCTTCAGGAAACGCTCGACGTCGGCGTCTTCCGTGTTGCGCCAGTACTGCCAGTAGTCATAGGGCGACAATTGTTCTTCATTCAGCCAGACGGCGCCCGCGGCAGTCTTGCCCATCTTGGCGCCCGAGGCGGTGGTCAGGAGCGGCGAGGTGAGGGCATAGGCATCGACATCGGTCAGCCGGCGCACAAGATCGGTGCCGGAAAGGATATTGCCCCACTGGTCGGAACCACCCATCTGCAGCCGGCAGCCGGTGCGCCGGTAGATCTCCAGATAGTCATAGCCCTGCAAGAGCATGTAGTTGAATTCCAGGAAGGAAAGATGCTGCTCGCGCTCCAGGCGCAGGCGGACCGAATCCCGCTGGATCATCTGGTTGACGGAGAAATGCCGGCCGATGTCGCGCAGGAAGTCGACGTAATTGAGCTTGAGCAGCCAGTCGGCATTGTCGAGCATAAGGGCGTCGGTCGGACCGTCGCCGAAGGTCAGCAGTTTTTCGAAAACCTTGCGGATGCCGGCCTTGTTTTCCTCGATCACCTCTTCGGTGAGCATCTTGCGGGATTCGTCCTTGCCGGACGGATCGCCGACCCGTGTCGTGCCGCCACCCATCAGGGCGATCGGGCGGTGTCCGGTCTTTTGCAGCCAGTACAGCATCATGATCGGCACGAGAGAGCCGGCATGGAGGCTCGGAGCGGTGCAGTCAAAGCCGATATAGGCGGTGACGGTTTCCCCGGCGCAAAGCTCGTCCAGACCCTTGGGATCGGAAATCTGGTGAATGAAACCGCGTTCCGAGAGAACGTTTAGAAAGTCCGATTTGAACTCGCTCATGCTTGCCTGTCCGTCCTGAAGTCCAATGTGCCGTGGGGCCGTCGTTGGACGTGCTCTATCGCGTGCGGCGGGACTTGTAAATTGCGACCCGCGGAATTTCGGCCAGGGCGACCGCTTGAGCGAAAGCGCCCGTTAGTTCGCGGCAGGACCGGAGCCGCGCACCTTGACGCAGATGAATTTCAGTTCGTCCTGTTCCCAGGCAATGCGCATGCCTTCCGATAGCGTGCGCGGTACGGCTTCCGAAAGCGCTGCCTGGCAGTCTTCACCGCTTTGGAATGTGCCTTCGTCCGTTACCGCCCAGGTATTGGGGCCGGCGAGAAGCTGAATGGAAACGGCCATGATCACCCACATGGAATTCTCCTGCAAAGACAGACCGAACGGCGTTGGCGGCCGTCATCCCGATGATTTTTCCGCGAAAGTGACCTTACGTGATTGCAGTCACAGTGATGCGGCTGAACAAGACTTAGGCTGCTTTCATAGGCAGTGCAAACGACACTGCCAACTGATCGAGAGGAGTCGTCATGTTTCGCAAGTTTTCAATCGCCGCCGTTGCCGTTGCTGCCATTGCGACCGCAGCCGTCGCCATTACCCCGAACGAAGCTCATGCCAAGAACCGTGCCGGTGCTGTTGCGGCCGGTGCCATTATCGGCCTTGCCGCCGGTGCCATCATCGCCTCGCAGGCTCAGCCTCGCTATTATCAACCCGTGCGCTGCAACAACCGGCCCGTTCATCGCTGGAGCCCGTATTACGGCCGCTACGTCGTCGTCGGTTACCAGCGGGTCTGCTATTGAGCCTGATTTGATTTGAATTAAGCGAATGGCCTCCTTCGGGAGGCTTTTTCGTCTTGAGATTCCGACGAAGCTGCTTTTCAACTCAGGCACCAGCAATCCCGCACCGGTGTCTCATGTTCACCCAGCATCCATCCTCCGCCCGTTCCCTCGGTCTTGTCTGCGGCTCTCTTCCGCCGGGTCCCTCCAACGCCATCACGGACATTTTCGGCGTCACCGTCGGTCACCGGACGGTCGACAGCGGGGATCTCAGAACCGGGTTCACAGCTCTCCTGCCGCACCAGGGCAATCTGTTTCGCGAAAAGCTGCCTGCCGGCGTGGACGTCATCAACGGTTTCGGCAAGAGCGCCGGCCTGATTCAGGTCGAGGAACTGGGGACGCTGGAAACGCCGATCCTTCTGACCAACACATTCGCCGTCGGCACGGGCGTCAATGCCCTGATCCGCAGGGCAATTGCCGACAATCCGGAAATCGGCCGTTCCACCGGAACCGTCAACCCGGTGGTCATGGAATGCAATGACGGCTGGCTGAGCGATATCCAGACCATGGCTTTGAATGAAGCGGATGCGCTGGCAGCCATCGAGACGGCTGCCGTCACCGTCGAACAGGGCAGCGTCGGCGCCGGAACCGGCATGAGCGCCTTCGGCTTCAAGGGCGGCATAGGAACGGCTTCGCGCGTCTTCGACGTTGCCGGCGCTGAATACGGACTTGGAGCGCTGGTGCTGGCGAATTTCGGACGGCCTGGCGATCTGGTGCTGCCCGACGGCCGCAGGCCGCATCCCAAAGACGGGAGACAGGCGGAAGAGCGCGGCTCCGTCATCGTCCTTCTTGCCACGAATGTTCCGCTGGAGAGCCGGCAGTTGAAGCGGGTGGCGAGGCGGGCGGGGGCGGGGCTCGCCCGCCTCGGAGCCTATTACGGCAACGGCAGCGGCGACATCGCGCTCGCCTTTTCAACGGCCTGTCGCATCCGCCATTTCGAGGAAAGCGATTTTATCGCCCGCGATACTCTTTCGGAGGACCGGATCGACGTCCTTTTCCAGGCTGCGGCCGAAACCACACAGGAAGCGGTATTGAATGCGATGATCGCCTCGCCGGCGATGCGCGGCAGGGGGCGGAACAGGCGCCCGTCGCTGGCGGACTGGCTGCTGGCACACAGCTAGAGTATTTCTCGATAATCTTGGATCATTTGATGAGGAATTCCGGCTCACTCGGCCAGGCGTGCCGCGCAGCGCGATGCGTTGCATCGTGCAGGTGGCGTAACGACGCCGATGGGCCGGAGTTCCTTACCCGGGACAGGCAGGATCGCCGCGGTCAAGAGAGTCAACATTGTCGAGAAACGCTCTAAGGTCAGGATCCGGTCTGAAAAGGTCATTCAGCCGATCATCTCCCACAGTCTTTCGCTTGCGGAACTGCTCGAAGATGCATGGGTCTTCCGGCAACAAAAAACCCCGGCTTGGTGCCGGGGTTTTCCGTTTGGTCTCGATCTTCGGGGATCAGACGGAGTAGTACATGTCGAATTCGACCGGGTGCGGGGTCATTTCGAAACGTTCCACTTCTTCCATCTTCAGTTCGATGTAGGCATCGATCTGGTCGTCGTCGAAGACGCCGCCGGCCTTCAGGAACTCACGGTCCGCGTCGACGGATTCCAGAGCTTCGCGCAGCGAGCCGCAGACGGTCGGGATCTCTGCGAGTTCTTCCGGCGGAAGGTCGTAGAGGTTCTTGTCCATGGCATCGCCCGGATGAAGCTTGTTCTTGATCCCGTCGAGGCCGGCCATCAGCAGGGCGGCAAAGCACAGGTACGGGTTTGCGGACGGATCCGGGAAGCGGATCTCAACGCGCTTTGCCTTCGGCGACGCGGTGAACGGAATGCGGCAGGAGGCCGAGCGGTTGCGCGAGGAATAGGCCAGCAGAACCGGAGCTTCATAACCCGGGACCAGGCGCTTGTAGGAGTTGGTCGACGGGTTGGTGAAGGCGTTGAGAGCCTTGGCGTGCTTCAGAATGCCGCCGATGAAGTAGAGGCAGCTTTCCGACAGGTCCGCATACTGGTTGCCGGCAAAAGTCGGGTCGCCGTCTTTCCAGATAGACATGTGGCAGTGCATGCCGGTGCCGTTGTCGCCGAAGACCGGCTTGGGCATGAAGGTCGAGGTCTTGCCGTAGGCATGGGCGACCTGGTGCACGACGTACTTGTATTTCTGCATGTTGTCGGCGCAACGGGTCAGGTGGTCGAACTTCATGCCGAGTTCGTGCTGGGCAGCAGCCACTTCGTGGTGGTGCTTTTCGGTCGGAACGCCCATTTCAGCCATGACGGACAGCATTTCGGAACGGATGTCCTGTGCGCTGTCGACAGGCGGAACCGGGAAGTAGCCGCCCTTGGTGCGCGGACGGTGGCCGAGGTTGCCGGTCTCGTATTCGGAACCCATGTTGGACGGCAGTTCGGCGCTGTCCAGCGTGAAGCCCGTGTTGTACGGGTCGGCGGTGAAGCGCACGTCGTCGAACATGAAGAATTCGGCTTCCGGGCCGACGAAGATGGTATCGCCGAAACCGCCCGACTTGACGTAGGCTTCAGCCTTCTTGGCGGTCATCCGCGGGTCGCGGTTGTAGCCTTCGCCGGTGACCGGATCGACGATGTCGCAGAAGATTGCCATGGTGGACTGAGCGAAGAACGGATCGATGTGCGCGGATTCCGGATCGAGGATCAGCATCATGTCGGACTCGTTGATGGCTTTCCAGCCGGCGATGGACGAGCCGTCGAAGGCGACGCCTTCTGCGAACATGTCCTCGTCGACAAGCGCAACGTCCATGGTGACGTGCTGCATCTTGCCCTTGGGGTCGGTGAAGCGCAGGTCGACGAATTTCACGTCCTTTTCCTGAATCTCCTTCAGGACTTCAGCGGCAGTGGTCATAAGGTCCATCCCTTTGATTTTTCGTGTGAACGGTTGGGTTTGGTTCCGGCCCTGGAGAGTGTGTCGAAATTGGCTCTTGTTCGGTGGACCGGAATTTGGATCGCCGGCGGGTGCCGGAACGGGTGGGTCAGATAGCGTCGATGCCGGACTCGCCGGTCCGGATTCGAACAGCTTCCTCGATATTGGAAACAAAGATCTTGCCGTCGCCAATGCGACCTGTTTGCGCAGCGTTGCGGATCGCCTCGACGGCCTTTTCAACCATGTCGTCGCCGAGAACGATCTCGACCTTCACCTTGGGCAGGAAATCGACGACATATTCGGCACCGCGATAAAGCTCCGTGTGACCTTTCTGTCGGCCGAAGCCCTTGGCTTCCGTCACGGTGATGCCCTGGAGGCCAACCTCCTGCAGCGCTTCTTTGACCTCGTCCAGCTTAAAGGGTTTGATGATCGCCTCGATCTTTTTCATCACCTTGTGTCTCTCTCCACTTTGAAGGCCAGTTGCCGGCATTCCCTTGTCTCGAACCCTGGGGTCAAGCTGACCCTGCCGGGCCCGGACGGGACCGTTGCGAGCATTAAAGCACGATGCGTGCCAATCGAGCGCTGAGCTCGCAAAAATTTTCCAGGCGGGGAAATCCGCCACTAAAAGCGGCAAATTCAGGCGGAGGAGCGGTGGGTTGGTAAGGGGGAGAGTTGTTGATTGGTTAAATAATATGCAAAATGATTAAAAAATAGGCGATATGGATCTGCGGTTATGGGCTTGGCCTGATCTGCTTCTGCCTAATTCTCGATCACGCGGAACCGCGGGTGGTGATGGAACGAACCTCCTGTTCATGCGTTGAATGACCAATTTGTACAGGAGTTCAGAATGCAGTTCTACGCCATGGCCATTTTGGCCATTGCGCTTGTGGTGGCCCTGTTCGGGTTGGTGGGCACTGTCGGAGCGACCGCATCGACCGCGCAAATCCTCGTCGGGTTGTTTCTCGTGGTCATTGTTCTTTCGCTGATCGCCGGAATCGAGCGAAGATAGCATCAGAACAGTTTGGCGGGTCGTATGGGGGCCTGCACCATGCAAAATATGGAGCGGGAAAGTCGTGCGCAGGCTCACGTGGCACAATTCCAGTCAGTCCGATCAGCAACTGCGTGAATATCTCATTCAAGCGCTGTTGCGATCGCGCGCCTGTGTCACCTTGCAGGACGACACGCTTTCATATCTATATATCGCCAACCTGCCGCGCATCTGGACCGTCCGGCCCGATGAGATGCCGACCGACGAATCTGTATTCGGGGCCGGTATAGGCGCCGAGATTTCCGCGGCCAAGAAACATGCCCTGACGACGGGCAAGGCTGGCTGGCTGGAAGTCTCGGCCCGTGAGGGCACACTATTCGAGGTGCATATTGAGACGGTGCCATCCCTGGACGGGCGGTACCAGGTCCTGACGACGATCGTCGACATCACGGAGGCACGGCGGCGCGAACGAGTGCTGCGGGACCTGCTGCTCGAAGTCAGCCACAGATCGAAGAACCTGCTGGCGGTCATACAGGGCCTAGCCAGTCAATCCGCGCGATACTCCGAAACGCTGGACGGGTTCCTGTCCGAGTTCCGCGGGCGCATCCAGGCGATTGCCAGTTCACAGGATCTCGTGACCGAAGCTGACTGGTTCGGAGTGCCATTGCGCGACCTGGCGGAGGCTCAGGCGGCCCTGCAGGATGAAGTTTACCGGCCGGAGATGGTTTTCTCCGGGCTCAATCCCGTGCTGACTCCCAACGCGGCCCTTCATATCGGCCTTGGCCTGCATGAACTGATGGCCTGGCTGCCGGAACGCGCGCGCGGTTCCCCGCCCCATAAGGTGTTACTGTCATGCGATCCGGGAAACGGGGGAGCGCCCGGCAACCTGGACCTGTCCTGGCATATCGTCGACGACGGTTCGGGCGACAACGGAAAAGGGAGGGCCGAACGGCCCAGGGAATTCTCAAGCCTGCTGCTGGAAAAAGTCATCCCGCAATCGTTGAACGGTTCTGCAGCGTTCGGCGTTGTCGGCAAACACACCGACTATCAGCTCAAATTCCCGAAAACGGAAAGCAACATCCGGTACACAGGCGACGGCGATCCTGATCGTGAAGCGGAAAGCCGGAGTTAGTTCAGAATCTGCTGGCCGGAGAAATTCAGTCCGCTGCCGGGTGTTTTCAGACAACATCGCGAGACGTTTGAGTGAACGAGAAAAGACCTGGAAACAACAAATGTTATGGCACCGGGCCGAAGAGCCGTGCTTTCTGGACCTGTAATTTCAGTTTCGGAGAATCGGGAATATCGCTTTCGCTGCTTCCTCGACAAGTTTGATCAGGTTCGGGCATAATGAAGAAACACATCCCGCTTCTCGTTTTCGTCCTGAGCGCGGCAATCGGTCTCTCGCTGACATACATCATCCTGGAATCGGAGCGTGCGGCCGAGCGGCAGGCCTTCGAAACCCTGGCGGACGACGCGGTTGGCCGGATCCGTCAACGCACGGAACACAACCTGTCTCTCATCGCCGCCACCCACTCCTTTTTCGAAGCCGATAACGGCAGGGTAACCCGCCCGGAGTTTCAGAGCTTCGCATTGGGGCTGTTCCTGAAGGGGCATCTGTCGGGGATGCAGGGGATCGGTTTCGCCAGGCTGATAAAAACCGGCGAAGAGGATGCCGCATCGGATGTTCTGCGACGGAATTACGAACTGGAGCGGCAGATCTGGCCGGAAACCGATCAGGATTACCGCACGCCTATTTTGATGCTGGAGCCACTCGATCTGCGCAACAAGGCGGCGCTCGGCTTTGACATGTTCAGCGAGACGACACGGCGCGAGGCCATGCTGGCCGCGGCCGAGGCCGCGGCTGTCAGCGCTACATCGCCCGTTATGCTGGTGCAGGAGATCACCGAGGAGAAACAGGCCGGGTTCCTGGCCTATATGCCGCTTCGGGCAGAAGGCGATGCCGACGGCCAGGCCCTGGTTGGCGAAGACCGGATCCAGGGCTTCGTTTATGCGCCGTTCCGCGCAGGAGACCTGCACAAGGCTGCTCTGCCGTCTCCGGCAGCCGTGCCGGTTTTCGTTGAGACCTCAGACATCACGGACGGAACGCCACAGGTCCTTTTTACGTCGGAGGGCTTCGCAGAGCATCAGGCAGAAGCGGAAAATCGCGTTTCGAGGCAGATCGAGGTCGGCGGGCGCATTTGGGAAATCACGGTCATCGAATCGGCCGCCCTGAGTGACAGATTTCTCTATTGGCGCACATTCATGCTCGGTTCGGTATCGCTGCTCTTTTCCGCGGCGCTTGCCGTTTCCGTCCGTTCGCGGCTGCGGGCGCGGGAAGCCAATCGGCTGCTCAGGGAAATGTCCGAGAAGACGATTCAGGAAAAGGACCTGATGCTTCAGGAAATGAAGCACCGGATCAAGAATTCCATCGCACGTATCCTGGCGATTGCCCGTCAGACCGCTGGGGCTTCCGAAAGCATTGAAGAGTTCAACACCTCTTTCGGCTCCCGACTGCAGGCAATGGCCAATGCTCAGGACCTGCTGACGCGCTCGCGCTGGGAAAAGGCGGACTTGCGCGCCTTGCTGCTGCAGGAACTGGAACAGGTTTTCGGGGACGGCGCTGAAGGAATAAACCTGTCCGGCCCTTCTGTTCAGCTGACGGAAACCGCCACTCATGCCCTTGGACTGGTGTTCCACGAACTTGCAACCAACGCGATGAAGTATTCCGATGTCTTCGCCGAAGGCAGCCGCTTCGAAGTCACCTGGAAAATCGTGCCGGGTTCGAAGGGCAACCGCCACCTGGAACTCGACTGGGTCGAGGAGACGCCCAGGGAAGTCAGTGCACCGGAGCGGCTGGGTTTCGGCAGCCGGTTGATGGAGGCGCTTGTTGCCGGTGAAATGGGCGGCAAAATCGACCGGCGCTTCACCTCCAAAGGCGTTGTTGTCCGCATTTCCGTGCCGCTCAGATAGCGTCGGGCTGGCGGCGGCATCGGCGGACCGATAAACGGTACGAGTTGAATCTCGCACGCAGGGAGCACCGGTCATGACCGCAAGTATATCTGGCTGGCAGGCCGCCTTGCTGACACCGGAGGAAATGGCGGAAGCGGACCGGCTGACCATTGAAAGCGGCATTGCCGGAATTGAGCTGATGGAACGGGCCGGCGAGGCGGTGGCAAATGCTGCTGCCGTTCTTGCCGAGCCTGGGAGCTCCATCCTCGTTCTCTGCGGCCCGGGCAACAACGGCGGCGACGGCTTCATCGCCGCGCGCTGCCTTGCAGCATCCGGATACAGCGTTTCCGTTAAGCTCCTGAAAGCGCCGGATGGTCTCCAAGGCGATGCGCTTGAAGCCTTTCAACGCATGAACCTCCCTTATTCGATTGCCGTCGAAGAGGCGCGGGTCGCAAGCGATCTTGTTGCGGCGCTGGACGAGGCGGATCTTGTCATCGACGCGCTCTTTGGGGCAGGGCTGGACCGGGACCTCACAGGCGCCGCGGCAGAGCTGGTTGCGACGGTTAACCGCTCCGGCAAACCGGTGCTGGCGGTCGACCTGCCGTCGGGTGTCGAAGGGGCGGGCGGTACGGTCCGCGGTGAGGCGATCAGGGCGTGCGCGACGAAAACCTTCTTCCGCGAAAAGCCCGGCCATCTGCTCTATCCCGGCAAGGCGCATTGCGGGCCGGTTGAAGTCGCCGATATCGGTATCAAGCCGGACATCCTCGACCGGATTGCACCCGCTACATTCAACAATGGACCGGATCTGTGGAAGGCGGCGTGGCCGAGTCCCGATCCGAGTGGCCATAAGTACATGAGGGGCCATGCGATCGTCTTTGGCGGTCCGGTTGCGGCAACCGGTGCGGCGAGGCTTGCGGCCGGTGCTGCGCTGAGGGCAGGTGCGGGTCTGGTGACGCTGGCCTCGCCTCCGGATGCGCTGATGGTAAATGCCTGTCACCTGACGGCCGTGATGCTGAAGAAGGTTGCCGGGCCGGACGGCATCCGATCGCTGCTCACCGACCCGCGCCTCAACGCCGTGCTCATCGGCCCGGGCTACGGCGTCGGCGAACGGGCTCGTGCCTCCGTCGAGGCAATTCTCGATGCAGGCCGGGCGACAGTGCTCGACGCCGACGCGCTGACCAGTTACTCGACGGATCCTCAGGCACTTTTCATGAAGCTGGAAGGCCGCGCCGCACCCGTCGTCGTGACACCGCATGAAGGAGAATTCGCGCGGCTGTTTCCGGATATCGCGGGGGACCGGCTGGCCCGGGGCCGGAAGGCGGCCGCGCGGGCAGGGGCGGTTGTCATTCTGAAAGGTCCCGACACGGTGGTCGCCGCACCGGACGGACGGGCGGCAATCAACGGCAACGCACCGCCGTTTCTGGCAACCGCCGGATCCGGTGATGTGCTCGCCGGCATCGTCCTGGCGCTGCTGGCACAGGGCGTGCCTGCTTTTGAGGCGGCCTGCCAGGCCGTCTGGCTGCACGGCGAAGCGGGACGGGAGGCGGGACCGGGATTGACGGCGGAAGATCTCGCACCGGCACTCAAATCCGTTCTCGGCCGCTTGTGGAGAAACGGCCCGCTGAAGGCGGAGGGGCACAGCTTTTTCCTTTGACGGGAAAACCGGCGGTGTTATAGAGGCCCCGCTTCAGACGCGGGGCAAAAAATGCCCTCGCGACGCGGATGTGGTGAAATTGGTAGACACGCCAGATTTAGGTTCTGGTGCCGCAAGGCGTGGGGGTTCAAGTCCCTCCATCCGCACCATACTTGTTCGTGCTGCCGCGCTGCGCGCTGCTTGAGCAGGCGCGGGACAGGAACCAGGTTAAGCCGGTTTGCCCGGCGATTTCACACGCAAAACCCTTGTCTCCCCTTGACACTTCAGGGCCTACGCAGTATCGCGCTCCCATCGTGCGTCTTGGACTCTCTCCAGGGCGAGGCATTGCCGTTTGAACGCTCCTGGCAAAAGGGGAGTGCGGGCAATGCGGCACACGGGATTTAAAAACGAAACCTCCGGGGCGGATTGCCGCTCGGGACCGAGGACGACAAAACCCATGCAGGTAACCGAAACCCTCTCCGAGGGCCTCAAGCGTGAGCTGAAAATCGACATTCCGGCTGGTGATCTCGCCGCCAAGCTTGACGAGTATATGGCCGATCTGAAATCCAAGGCCAACATCAAGGGCTTCCGCCCGGGCAAGGTTCCGGTTGCGCACCTGAAGCGCATGTACGGTCGCCAGGCCATGGCCGAGATTCTGTCGAACACCATCCAGGAGACCACCCAGAAGGCTGTCGAGGAGCGCTCCGAGCGCCCGGCCCTCACTCCGGAAATCGACCTGCCGGAAGAAGACGCTGAAAAGATCCTGGCCGGATCCGCGGATCTTTCGTTCAAGATGACCTACGATGTCTTGCCCGAATTCGAGATCGTCGATTTCGCCGGCATCGAGATCGAGCGCCCGGTCGTCGAAATCGCCGAAAGCGAAGTTGACGAGCAGGTTGCCGAGATTGCCAAGAACAACACCCCGTTCGAAGCCAAGAAGGGCAAGGCTGCCAGCGGTGACCGCGTGACCATGTCCTATGTCGGCAAGATCGACGGCGAGCCCTTCGAAGGCGGCGCAGACGAGAACGGCATGCTGGTGCTCGGCTCCGGCCAGTTCATCCCGGGCTTCGAAGACCAGCTGATCGGCGTCAAGGCGGGCGACGAGAAGGTTGTCGAAGTCTCCTTCCCGGAAGATTACCCGGCAGCGCATCTGGCCGGCAAGGCGGCGACCTTTGACGTCGTCGTCAAGGAAGTCGCGGCTCCCGGCGAGGCCAAGGTCGACGACGAGTTTGCCAAGTCGCTCGGTCTCGATTCGCTCGACAAGCTGAAGGAAATCGTGCGCAGCCAGATCGAGGGCCAGTTCGGTCAGATGACCCGCCAGCGCGTGAAACGCCAGCTGCTCGACAAGCTTGACGAGCACTATTCCTTCGACCTGCCGGAAAAGCTGCTCAACTCAGAGTTCGACGTCGTCTGGCGCCAGGTCGAAGAAGACATGAAGCGTAACGAGAAGACCTTCGAGGACGAGGACACCACGGAAGAAGAGGCGAAGGCGGAATACCGCAAGATCGCCGAGCGCCGCGTCCGTCTCGGCCTGGTTCTCTCCGAGATTGGCGAGAAGAACAACATTCAGGTGACCGACGAGGAACTGCAGCGCGCGCTCTACGACCGCGTCCGCCAGTTCCCGGGTCAGGAACAGCAGGTGTTCGAGTTTTACAAGAACAACCAGCAGGCTCTGGCTTCCCTGCGTGCGCCGATCTACGAGGAAAAGGTCGTCGACTTCATGCTGGAGCTTGCCAAGGTCACCGACAAGACGGTTTCCAAGGAAGAGCTGGAGAAGCTGGTCAACGAGGAGGAAGACGAGGCCTGAGGCCCTGGCTTTCCCCTTAATCCCCAGGTGCGGCGCCGGATTTAACCTTGCATTCACGCCGCATCTGTCATGACTTTGCGTTGAGGGCGACATCCCATATATACGGGGTGTCGCTTTTTTCGAGTCAGGCCCTGAATCGATGCGCTTCAGGCCTGTTTCCTGTCCGGATGTCCTCCGGGCAACATCTCAAGCATATGGATGAGGTATGAAGGATCCTGTCGATATCTACATGAACACTCTCGTGCCGATGGTTGTCGAGCAGACCAACCGGGGCGAGCGGGCCTTCGATATCTACTCGCGCCTTTTGAAGGAGCGCATCATCTTCCTGACCGGTCCGGTCGAGGATCACTTGGCAACCCTTGTGTGCGCGCAGCTGCTGTTTCTCGAAGCCGAAAACCCGAGCAAGGAGATCGCGATCTACATCAACTCGCCGGGTGGTCTCGTGACTTCCGGTCTTGCGATCTACGACACCATGCAGTTCATCCGTCCGGCCGTTTCGACGCTCTGTATCGGCCAGGCTGCCTCAATGGGCTCGCTCCTGCTGGCCGCCGGCGAGAAAGACATGCGCTTCAGCCTGCCGAATGCGCGCGTGATGGTGCACCAGCCCTCAGGCGGATTCCGCGGCCAGGCGGCGGATATCATGCTTCATGCACAGGAAATCCTGGCCATGAAGCGTCGGCTGAATGACATCTACGTGAAGCACACCGGCCGCAGCCTCGATCAGGTTGAAGAAGCGCTCGAGCGCGACAACTTCATGACAGCTGAACGGGCGAAGGAATTCGGGATTGTCGACAAGGTAATCACCGATCGCGCCACGCTTGGCGACGACGACGGCAAGTGAGTGGGCCTACCCGGCTTTAAGCAAGGATTGAATTTCCACGCCTAAAGCCGGAAAATCCCGGTGTGATGCCGGGTTTTCATCTTCGCCTTAAACCTATATTGATTTTTACTGGCGAAGCATGATGACATCACATCGTGAAGCGGCGCTTCATGCGTCCCTTCGGAACCGGTTCCGCCATACTTTGGCCGCAACCGGGCAGATAAGGGGAAACACTCCCCACTAACGCGAGGTTGACTACATGACCAAGGCCAGCGGCAGCGATTCCAAGAATACGCTCTACTGTTCCTTCTGCGGCAAGAGCCAGCATGAGGTGCGCAAGCTGATCGCCGGCCCGACTGTTTTCATTTGCGATGAATGTGTCGAGCTGTGCATGGATATCATCCGCGAGGAGAACAAGTCCTCGCTGGTGAAGTCACGGGACGGAATCCCGACCCCTCAGGAAATTCGCGACGTTCTGGATGACTATGTCATCGGGCAGGGCAGTGCGAAGAAGGTGCTTTCGGTTGCCGTTCACAACCACTACAAGCGCCTGAACCACGCCTCCAAGAACAACGATGTGGAACTTGCGAAATCCAACATCCTGCTGGTCGGGCCGACCGGCTGCGGCAAGACCCTGCTGGCGCAGACCCTTGCCCGCATTCTGGACGTGCCCTTCACCATGGCGGATGCGACCACGCTGACCGAAGCCGGTTACGTGGGCGAAGACGTCGAGAACATCATTTTGAAGCTGCTGCAATCGGCCGACTACAATGTCGAACGCGCGCAGCGCGGCATTGTCTATATCGATGAGGTGGACAAGATCAGCCGCAAGGCCGACAACCCGTCGATTACGCGCGACGTGTCGGGCGAAGGCGTGCAGCAGGCGCTTCTGAAGATCATGGAAGGCACGGTCGCCTCCGTTCCGCCTCAGGGCGGACGCAAGCACCCGCAGCAGGAATTCCTGCAGGTGGACACGACGAACATCCTGTTCATCTGCGGCGGTGCTTTTGCCGGCCTCGACAAGATCATCTCCGACCGCGGCACCCAGACCTCGATCGGCTTCAAGGCTCAGGTGCATGCTCCGGAAGATCGCCGGATCGGCGAACTCTTTGCTGTTCTTGAACCGGAAGATCTGCTGAAATTCGGCCTTATCCCCGAATTTGTCGGACGTCTGCCGGTCATCGCGACCCTGGAAGACCTCGACGAGGAAGCTCTGGTCACCATTCTGACCGAACCGAAGAACGCTTTGGTCAAGCAGTACCAGCGCCTCTTCGAAATGGAACAGGTGGAGCTCTCCTTCCACGAGGAGGCGTTGAAGGCGATTGCTCGCCGGGCCATCGACCGCAAGACCGGTGCGCGCGGTCTGCGTTCCATCCTGGAAGCGATCCTGCTCGACACCATGTACGAGCTGCCGGGTCTCAAGGGCGTGAAGGAAGTGGTGATTTCTCCGGAAGTCGTCAAAGGCGAAGCCCGTCCGCTCTATATCTATGAAGACCGGGAAGAGACCTCCGCGACGAGCGCCTGAGGCACTTGACGAGAAATTCGAGAAAAACGTGAATAAGTGCCGCTCCCTTGGGGCGGCACTTTGCTTTTTTCAAGCTTCGGTAGGTTCGCTGCGTCGTTTTCCACCGTGCGGCTGAGTCATCAACAGACAAGACCGACAGGCCACAGTCGATTGCCTTGACACCGGCAGGTCAGGTGTCCACCTATTAGGGCTAAGGACGGCTTGCGCGGATCGTCAGCGCGCCCATCAGGGGTGCTGCGGTCAGGCCACCTGGACCAAACCGGTCCGGAGCCGTTTTCCAGTGTTTCGGCTGCCTTTTACCGAGTGGGGCCGCGGCACGCTGAGAAAGGAACAAAAATGAGCGACGCAGAAATTCGCGCCACCGACCAGGACAGCACGTCTGTCTACCCCGTCTTGCCCCTGCGCGACATCGTTGTCTTCCCGCACATGATCGTGCCGCTTTTTGTCGGCCGCGAGAAGTCGATCAAGGCGCTCGAAGAGGTGATGACCACCGACAAGCACATTCTTCTGGCCACCCAGATGAATGCGGCTGATGACGATCCCAAGCCCGACCAGATTTACAATGTCGGCACCCTGGCGACCGTGCTGCAGCTTCTCAAGTTGCCCGACAACACGGTCAAGGTGCTTGTGGAAGGCGGCGCGCGTGCGCAGATCGGGGAATATACCGACCGCACCGACTATTTCGAGGCGTCCGCGACGGTCTTGCCCGAGCGCGACGGCGAAAACATCGAAGTCGAGGCCCTGGCGCGTTCGGTCGTGTCCGAGTTCGAGAACTACGTGAAGCTGAACAAGAAGGTTTCACCGGAGGTTCTGGGCGCGGTCAACCAGATCGACGATTATTCCAAGTTGGCCGACACGATTGCGTCGCACCTGGCGATCAAGATCCCGGAAAAGCAGGAAATCCTCGGCGTCGTCTCCGTTGCCGAACGGCTCGAACGTGTGCTCGGCATGATGGAAAGCGAAATCTCCGTCCTGCAGGTGGAAAAGCGCATTCGCTCGCGCGTCAAGCGCCAGATGGAGAAGACCCAGCGCGAGTACTATCTGAATGAGCAGATGAAGGCTATTCAGAAGGAACTTGGCGACAGCGAGGACGGCCGCGACGAGGTGGCCGAACTTGAGGAAAAGATCCGGAAAACCAAGCTGACCAAGGAAGCGCGCGAACGCGCGGCCGCCGAGATCAAGAAGCTGAAGCAGATGAGCCCGATGTCCGCGGAAGCGACCGTCGTGCGCAACTACCTCGACTGGCTGATCGGCATTCCGTGGAACAAGAAGTCCAAGGTCAAGCATGACCTCTCGTTCGCGGAGAAGGTGCTCGATACCGATCACTACGGTCTCGACAAGGTCAAGGAACGCATTGTCGAGTATCTTGCGGTGCAGAGCCGGGCCAACAAGCTGCGCGGCCCGATCCTCTGCCTCGTCGGCCCTCCCGGCGTCGGCAAGACCTCGCTCGGCAAGTCGATCGCCAAGGCAACGGGTCGTGAATTCGTGCGCATGTCGCTCGGCGGCGTTCGCGACGAAGCGGAAATCCGCGGTCACCGCCGCACCTACATCGGCTCGATGCCCGGCAAGGTCATCCAGTCGATGAAGAAGGCGAAGAAGTCCAACCCGCTCTTCCTGCTCGACGAGATCGACAAGATGGGCATGGATTTCCGCGGCGACCCGTCGTCGGCCCTGCT
>ENA-ORCZ01000478-ORCZ01000478.1-marine-metagenome-genome-assembly--contig:-NODE-478-length-16981-cov-4.555312_pt1 | contig 16981 bp, 16 predicted proteins | sample MGYA00237785_ERZ508519 | MGnify/ENA primary metagenome ERZ508519 (study PRJEB26189, sample SAMN06268790) | marine metagenome | isolation source: Bioluminescent Bay, La Paraguera, Puerto Rico | place...
ATTACAGCCCGGCATGGTACGCGACACACTGCGCAGGATATTGATCGCCGGATAGCGGCCCTGCTCGGCAATGGCACGGTCCAAAACCACGTGGCCATCCAGAATACCGCGCACCGCGTCCGAAATCGGTTCGTTATGGTCATCGCCATCAACCAAAACCGTGAACAGCCCGGTGATCGATCCCTGCCCCGGCCCGCCGGGACCGGCACGTTCCAAAAGGCGTGGCAATTCGGCAAACACTGTCGGCGTATAGCCCTTTGATGCTGGCGGTTCACCCACCGAAAGGCTGATCTCACGTTGCGCCATGGCAAAGCGGGTCACGGAATCCATCATGCACAGCACATCGCGCCCGACATCGCGGAAGTATTCCGAAAGCGCCATGGTCATATAGGCCGCCTGGCGGCGCATCAGCGGCGGTTCATCCGATGTCGCCACGACGACAACCGAACGACGCAGGCCTTCTTCGCCCAGATCATCCTCGATGAATTCGCGGGCTTCACGGCCACGTTCGCCAATCAGCCCCACCACCGACACATCCGACGTCGTATGGCGCGTCATCATCGACAGCAACCTTGATTTACCAACACCCGACCCGGCAAAGATGCCCATACGTTGCCCGCGACAGCAGGTCAGAAATGTATTCATCGCCCGAACGCCAAGATCAATCTTGCCTGCCACGCGCTGGCGCGAATGGGCCGATGGTGGCATGTTGCGGATTGGATAAGGTCGGTTGCCCTCAGACAGCGGGCCTTTGCCATCAACCGGCTCGCCAAAGGCATTGACCACACGGCCCAGCCAGCTTTCGTCGGGATAGACTTGCGGTTGGGTATCGCCAAGTTCGACTTCGCAGCCGATCCCGATCCCGTCCAGAATACCAAACGGCATCAAAAGGGCGCGTTCATTGCGAAAACCGACTACCTCGCAAATCACGGTTTTGCCATCGCGGCGTTTGACCTTGCAGCGGTCGCCAACCGACAACGCACCTTCAACCCCGCCAATTTCGACCAGAAGACCCAAAACGGCTGTCACCCGGCCAACCACGCGATAGTCGGGAATACGGCGGAGTTCTGCGACGATATTGCGGCCAATCTGAAACACGGGCGGTTCTTTTCAGCGAAAACTGTGGAAACAACTCTTGTAACACGGAAATTTGCCCCGCCGAACGTTAGCAGGGGTGGCAAATCGTACCGCGTCGTACCAAATATATAGTCATAATCGGTATTAAAAAGCCGTGTAGACGATAAAATCGATTTTTTTTCGTTGCATAAGGCTTTTGGAATTAACACCGCAAACCGTTGGGAAAACTTGCGTTCCGTCCCCGAGTCGCTTCTTTGAACGAAAAAAAGTTAACAAGTTGCGACTCGCCTGCTTGCCACGAGTCGCAAAGCAACGTATCGTTAACCGAATGGGGAAAATTTCCCAAAGGCCGGCAATCGTTGGGGCGCTTGTCGATCTACCGGATCAACACGGACTTATTGCGGAACACGGTAACGGAGCAGAGACATGCGGGTGCTGCTTGTTGAGGATGACAACACCTATGCTGACAGCATCGAATTGATGCTTAAGTCTGAGGGCATGGTGATTGACACTACCGACCTTGGGGAAGATGGTCTCGAGATCGGCAAGCTTTACGATTATGACATTATTCTTCTGGACCTTATGCTGCCAGATATTGACGGCTACGAGGTCCTGAGACGTTTGCGCGACGCACGCGTCGAAACACCGGTCCTGATCCTGTCGGGTCTGACCGAAACCGAAGACAAGGTCAAAGGCCTTGGCTTTGGCGCAGATGATTATCTGACCAAGCCTTTCGAGAAAACCGAACTTCTGGCACGTGTACAGGCAATTGTTCGCCGTTCACGCGGTCACGCCCAGTCGATGATTTCGACCGGTAAGCTCAACGTCAACCTGGATGCACGCACCGTCGATGTCGATGGCAAACCGCTGCATCTGACCGGCAAGGAATATGGCATTCTGGAACTGCTGTCGCTGCGCAAGGGCACGACACTGACCAAGGAAATGTTCCTCAACCACCTTTATGGCGGTATGGACGAGCCGGAACTCAAGATCATTGACGTCTTTGTCTGCAAACTGCGTAAGAAAATCCAGTCTGCGACCAAGGGCGACAATTACATCCATACGGTTTGGGGCCGGGGCTATGTCCTGCGCGATCCCGACACCAACAGCGCTGCGGCCTGATTTTCGGGAACTTGGTATCAGGCATACCTGATACCGTCCCAACAGTTGCCGCTATACGAAAAACGCCCCGGTTCATATCCGGGGCGTTTTTCGTTTCTGATCACGGCAAATAGATCAGCGGATCAACAAGGCCGCTGATCTGCAACCGATCAATCAGTTCGAAAATCGGGATCACCATCAGAAAGACCAGCCCATCGCGCAATGTTCGCCACAAAAGATGCGGGCGAACTTCAAGGATCTCGGCATCGCGCCATGCACCAATCCGTGGGCCAAAGCGCGGCACCCGCGCCTTGTAATCTTCAAAGCATGCACCAAAAAGTGTCTCGAGCGCCCTTTCTTCGCGCAGGATCACCGGCAAGAACACACCAAACCCGCCCACCCCGAACAACAGGGCAATCAAAAGGCTTCCGGTTTGCGCGCCAATGCCAGTCGCGCCGATGAAGCTGAACATATAAAGCGGATTGCGGCTGATGGAATAGGGGCCGGTATCGGTCAGATCGCGCGCCTTGCGCCCGCCGATATACAGCGTACACCAGGCCCGCCCGAAAATGGCAATCAGGATAAGGACGATCCCGCCGGTCTCGACCGTTTCATGGGTAAACATCTCCACCTGTGCCAGCGACTGCATAAGCGGAAGCGCACACAACATCAACAGCGCAATGCCTGCAATGGCAAGCTTGCGACGGCGCTGGACACGGCGAAGGTTCTGACGCGGTGTGGCGATCGTGTTTGATGGATTTGAGGTCATTGGCCTTCCCGACTTTCAGTTCAACAGAACAGTCGGCAAGAAACCAACTGTCAGCTACTTCTTGTCGTCCGGTTTGCCAAAGCGGGACCGATCAAAGGTCGTGGACGGGCGTGTGGTTCCGCTGGAACCGTTTGTATTGCTGCTGCCTGTCCCCGGCCGTTGCGTCGTACCGCCTGCGCCAGCACCGGTTCCGGTGCCAAGCGGTCGGCGATAGGTCGAACCACTGGTATCCGTTGTTCCCGGACGTGTGGTTGAACCTGTACCAGTCGAACCTGACGGTCTGCTGAACGCGCTGCCTGTTGTGCCCGATCCTGTGCCGCCGGTTCCGGTTGTTCCCGGACGGGTGGTTGACGGGGTGGTCCCAAGCGGGCGCTGGGTCGACGTCGTGCCAAAACCTGAACCTGCGGGGCGGGTTGTTGCCGTCCCTGCTGTTCCTGCTGTTCCGGTCGTTCCGACTGCCGGGCGGGCCGTTGTACCGGTCGTGGCCGCGGCACCGGTTTGCATATGCTTGGGCTTCTGGAAGGCCAAGCCGCCGGGTGCAGCAGCACCGGCCGCACTGGCGGCCCCCGCCTGCGCCTTTTCAAGCGCGGTCAGATCGACTTCCGGCGCCCCCGGACGGTTAAGCTGATAAATGCCACGTTGCCGCGCAAGCGGTTTGAACTTGTCTGAAATGCCCAGAACCGTCTCTGCACCGCCAAGGAACAGGAAACCGTCATCTGGCATCAAGGCAGAAACACGCGAAAGAACGTCACTTTTGGTCGGCTGATCAAAATAGATCAGCACATTACGGCAATAGACGACATCAAACTGCCCAAGCGGACGGAAATCTTCCAGAAGGTTGAATTCCTTGTACTGAACCTTGGACCTGATATCGGCCGAGATTTGCCACTGGTCTTCCTTCTTCTGGAAGTATTTGACCAGCAGGCCAATCGGAAGGCCCCTTTGAACTTCGAACTGCGAATACAGTCCTGCGCGCGCCTTGGTCAGGATCTCGCGCGAGATATCAGTCCCGACAATATCAATCCGCCAGCCAGCGAGCTGCGACTTGAATTCATCAAGGATCATCGCCAGCGAATAAGGTTCCTGCCCGGAAGAGGCGGCAGCACACCAGATGCGCAGATGCTTCTTCGACGCACGTGCCTTGATCATGTGCGGCAGAACAACATGGCGGAACTGGTCAAACGGTTTGGTATCGCGGAAGAAGAAGCTTTCATTGGTCGTCATCGCATCCACGACTTCTTCGACCAGATTGCGGTCGCCACCGCGCAGCGTTGCGATCAGCTCTGTCAGGTCCTTAAGACCCCGTTTGCGCGCGATCGGCATCAACCGGCTTTCGAGCAGATAAGTCTTGTCCTGGCTCAGAACGAGCCCGGACTTTGACTTGATCAATCTGCTTACAAACTCGAAGTCATCCGGCTTCATCATTGTGGGTTAACGACCCCCCGCGAATTTTTTGATATAGGCCGCAATCCCACCCACCGGCAAAACCGCAGAACAGATACCGGCATGCGCCGCAGCGCCCGGCATCCCCCATACAACGCTACTCTGCTCGTCCTGTGCCACGACCATGCCACCCGCATTGACCACGTCACGTCCACCAAGCATACCATCCTGCCCCATTCCGGTAAGTATTGCAGTCAGAATGTTTCCTCCGTAACTCGCGACCAGACTGCGCAACATCGGATCGACCGACGGACGACAGAAATTCTCGGGCGGATTTTGGTTCAATTTCAGATGACGACTGCCGCCACGCCCTTCTACAGTCATGTGGTAATCGCCAGGGGCAAGATAAACCTGTCCACCAACAATTGGCATATTGTTTTGTGCTTCCTGACATTTAAGCCCGGTCAGACGGGTGATGTGCTCGGCCAGAATGGTGGTAAAGGTGGCGGGCATATGCTGGGTAATAAAGATCGGCTGACGCACGCCATTCAGGCCGCGCAACACTTCAAACAAGGCCTGCGGTCCACCGGTGGAGCTGCCAATCGCGATTGCTTCGACATTGATGCGTTTTTCGGGCAGCAGTGTTACGCCACCGCGCGCCGACTGGCGTTTTGCCGGGGCGGGAGCACTTGCCGAACGGATCTGCTGGCCGCGCGCACTTTTTTGTGGCGCGGGTGCGGTTGGCCGTTTGGCCGGCGGTGCTGTTCTTGCGCTGGGTGGTGCTGTGGCGGGGCGCTCCGGCATTTTGGGCACGGTTTTGCCCTGCCCGCCTGCGGCAATGGCCGCATCGCGAATAAGTCTGCCCGGATCGCGTGATGGAGACGTCGCACGCCCTGCACCACCAGCCGGGTTGGCAACCGGTTTTGCGGCCTGTGTTCCCGCCTCGGACGATGTCGGTGCGGCTGGTTGCGGCTTTGGCACAGGTTGCTGAGGCATCGGCGTCTGACGCATCTGTGTCGGCTGCGGCCGATGTTGCTGCATCGGACGCGGGCGCAATTCGGCCGTAAATCGTTTACGCTGGATCCGGCCCTGTTTGTGAAGTTGCTGATGTTCGACCGACATTTCCGCCCGGAAAGCAGCTGCCTTGCCACCAGAAGCTGCGTCATCCGGCTCAGATGCCTCTGCATCGGGCGCAGTTGATTTTTCTTCTGGTTCCGGTTCGGGTGCGGCTTGGGCAGCAGCGGCTTCTGCCGCGGCAGCTTCTTCGACCTCAAGCATCTTGCGACGCTGTTCAGCCCAGGCTTTCACCTTGTCGAGAAGTTCTTCCCGGAACCCTTCGCCGACATTCAGGTCTTTTGACGAGCTTGGCTTGGGGATGTAATCCACAGCCCCGAGCGTCATAGCCTGGAAACTGATATCGGCGTTTCGTTTGGTCAGCGTAGACGCCATGATCACGCGGACTGTCGGATCAATTTCCAACAATTTCGGCAAGGCCGTCAAACCATCCATCACCGGCATTTCGATATCAAGAACAACGGCTTCGATGCCGCCTTTTTCCATGACTGCCAGTGCTTCTTCGCCATTGCTGACCGATCCGACGACTTCGATTTCCGCGTCTTCGGTCATCATGCGTGTCACAAGTCCGCGCACGATGGCGGAATCATCCACGATCAGGACTTTGTATGGCGAATGGATGGGCGTTTCTTCCACGTGGTAGCGTCCCCGCTTGATGATGGAGATCAGATCTTGAAGGCTTAAAGGTTCGTGAGCGCGCCGGCCTAGATCAGGCCGACCTGCTCGAACTTGGCCTGGATGATCTCGCTATCGAACGGCTTCATGATGTATTCGTTCGCGCCAGCGGTGATGGCTTCCTGAATGTGTTCAAGGTCGTTTTCAGTTGTACAGAACACAACAACAGGATCATCGCCACCAGGCGTTGCACGCAGTTCACGCAGGAACTCGATCCCGCTTTTGACGGGCATGTTCCAATCAAGCAGAACCGCGTCGGGCATGGACTCAAGGCATTTGTCGAGTGCCTCCTGACCGTCCACTGCCTCCACAACCGCAAACCCGATTTCCTCGAGAATGCGCCTTGCTACCATCCGGATGACTTTCGAATCATCGACGACGAGACAACTCTTCATCGACTTCCTTCTCGCTTACTTAGGTCGTTAAGCCACAATGGCAGGAACCGGGCACATTGCGTGCCCGGCATGGGAAATCAGGTTAACCGGCTTGCTTGATCGAAGACGTGAAATCAAGCAGACGGGTCACGTCGAGAATCACCAGAAGCTTCTTGTCGAGACGGAAAATACCGTCCGAAAATTCGCGCCAGCGCGGATCAAGCGTTGCCGGGTTCTGTTCGAACGCCTTTTTCGGAACGCTCAGAACCTCGCCAACCTGATCGACCATCAGGCTGTAAAGCTCGCCGCCTTCATCGACAACGATGCTCATGCCCGGTTCATTGTCTTCGCGGTCCCGCAAACCAAGTCGTTTGCGGACATCAATCGCGGTCACAATACGACCACGCAGGTTCAACGATCCGGCCACTTCCGGCGGTGAAAGCGGGATACGGGTAATGCGTTGCGGCCCCAGGACATCCTGTACGGTCAGGACAGGGATACCGAAAAGCTGCTTGCCAATATTCGCGGTCACGAAATCCTGGCTGTCACCACCAAGTTCAAGGGCGCCGCCTTTTTCCTGGCTCGGGACGAGTGCGTTTTTATCGCTCATAGGACTTAATCTCCCGCTTACATGCTGCTCAGTGTCTGGATCAGGGTCGAGACGAGCGCATCGCGATCAAATTTGGCCACATAGTCGCTGAAACCGACCTGACGACCGCGTTCGAAGTCTTCCTCTTTGGTGTGCGAAGACAGGGCAATGATCGGAATTTCACCCCATTCTGCATCATCCTGAAGCGCTTCGGCAAATTCAAAGCCGTTCATGCCCGGCATTTCGATGTCACTGATGATCGCGTCAAACAGAACACCACGGTTTTTAAGGTCCATGGCCTGTTCTGCATTTTCGACCGCAGTAACATTGAAACCGGCAACCGACAGCATCGGCGTCAGCAGGTTACGGAAGAACGGGCTGTCATCGATCAGAAGAACACGCTTCTTCTCGCCGCCGTTATCCTCTGTGCCGAACCAGTCGCTGAAGGCCAGTTCAAGATAGTAACCGGCATCAATAAGGTCGGTCGCCTTGCCGTCAATCACGGCCGAACCAACCAGACCATCCTGATCCGCGGTCAGTTCAACATTCAGCACGTCATCAACAATATCGACGATCTCGTCGACAACCAGACCCATGGTGCGTTCACGATCCTGGAACACAAGGGTCGGCTGACGGCCTTCTGACTTCATCTGGTAGCTACCATCGATAAAGACAAGAGGCATAAGCTTGCCGCGGTACTGGACCAGCGGACGGCCATTCGAATGTTCGATATTCTCGACATCGATTTCTTCAAGACGGGCAACAAGCGCCAGCGGAACCGCACGCACTTCGCTGCCACCGGCGCGGAAGACCAGCATGGATGTGGTTTCGCGATCCGATGCATCGGCCTTGGCCTTGCCTTCGACACCCTGCGAACCACCAACGGTGATTTCGCCGGTGCGGGTTGCAATGCCGTTCGGATCAAGGATCATGATCACGCTACCGTCGCCAAGGATGGTGTTACCCGAGAACAGCGACAGATCGCGCAGGATCGGGGCCACCGGTTTAACAACGATTTCCTCGGTGTCGAACACGCGGTCAACGATGATACCGAACGAATAGGTACCGACCTGTGCGACGACGATGAATGCTTCTTCATCGACGGCATCGTCACTTTCCTGACTGGTATCAAGACCAAGAATTTTCTTGAGCGTGACCAGCGGCAACAGACGGTTACGCAGGCGCAGGACCGGCGTGTCGTGAATGCGTTCGATGGAATGTTCGGAATTGTTCGACGCACGAACAAGTTCCAGAACGCTGATCTGCGGAATGGCAAAGCGTTCGCCGCCACTTTCCACGATCAGGGCCGACACGATGGCCAGCGTCAGCGGGATCTTGATGATGAAGGTCGACCCACGGCCTTCGACCGATTTCAGTTCGACCGTACCACCGATCTTTTCGATGTTGGTACGCACAACGTCCATACCTACACCACGACCGGAAACCGAAGTCACTTTTTCCGCGGTCGAGAAACCGGCTTTGAAGATGAACTGCTGGATCTGCTGTTCACCCATGCCTTCAAGTTCGCTTTCGGTCGCAAGACCGTTGGCAATCGCCTTGGCTTTAATCCGCTCAAGGTTCAGACCACGACCGTCATCGGAAATCTCGATGATGATGTGACCACCTTCGTGATATGCGTTCAGCGTGACCGTACCGGTTTCAGGCTTGCCTGCATCGCGGCGGCCCGGAATATCTTCCAGACCATGGTCGGCAGAGTTACGCACCATGTGGGTCAGCGGGTCCTTGATCAGTTCAAGAACCTGACGGTCCAGTTCGGTGTCGGCACCGATCATTTGCAGATCGATTTTCTTGTTCATCTCAAGGGCAAGGTCGCGAACAATACGCGGCAGTTTTGCCCATGCGTTGCCGATCGGCTGCATACGGGTTTTCATCACGCCTTCCTGAAGGTCGGTCGTGATGTGCGACAGGCGCTGCAACGGCACGGTGAATTCACTGTCATCCTTGCCGCGAACCATCTGCAAAAGCTGGTTACGGGTCAGGACGAGTTCGGAAACCAGCGTCATCAGGTTTTCAAGCAGCTCGACATTCACACGAATGGTCTGGGCTGCAACCGAGCTTTCCTTGGCTTCGGCGCGCGGTGCCTCTGCCTTTGGCTTTTCAGCAGCCTTTTTGGCCGGCGCAACTTCCTGGGATTTCGCAGCGGCGGGTGGAGCAGCCGGTTTTGCTGGTGCTTCCGGCTCCGGTTCTGCGGCCGCAGCCGGTTCGTCAGGAACTTCGAAATCGGGATCGTATTCTGCGGCATCAAAGGCAGCCTGCAGCTTTTCGTCATCCGTCATCGGAACTTCTTCGTCGGCTTCCTCTGCTGCCGGGGCTGCTGCAGCAGCCGGCGCACCACCCGGAATTTGGCCGGTATCGGCAAAGTGGTTCAGACGACCAATCAGGTCCGCATCATTGCCATCGGGCTCGGTTTCGTTCTGTTCGAGCTCGCCCAGCAGATACTTAATGGTATCAATCGACTCAAGCACAAGCGTCACGGCATCAGGTGTCACCACCAGTTCGCCGTCACGGATTTTACCGAGCACGTTCTCGCCAGCGTGGGCAACAGCCTCAAGGCGCGGAAGGCCAAGGAAGCCGCAAGTGCCCTTAATGGTGTGAACCAAACGGAAAATATTGGACAAGATGTCCGGATCATTCGGGTTCTGTTCCAGCTTCACCAGTTCGACGTCAAGCGTCGACAGGCTTTCAGAAGTCTCGGTCAGAAATTCACTTAAAAGATCGTCCATATACCCCCTCCAAATCTCCAACAATCAATAGCTTGCCGGAACTGGAACTCCCATTAAAACGCCAATTGGTGCAAACACACTATACTTCGGTATCTTAGGTAGAAGCTATTGCACGCCATTACCAGACCTGCCGGTCAAATTTTTATCCATAGATCAATGCAATATTTCCGTCCTGTTGCAAGACCGAAAGCACTCCACCCCCGAGTTTAGCCAGTTTCCGCAAGAAAAACGCCTGAACATTGCGCGGATCGAGTGCATCGGTCGAAACCTCTTTTTCCAATACATTCATGATTTCAGGGCGCAAGGCAGCGCGTTTGCCTTCGCCCAGAACCGTTACTTTACCGGAGTCGCGCATAACCGAAAGCGTTCCACCGAACGGCAAAGCCTCGCGGGCAAGCATAACCATGTTCAATACGATTCGCCCGTGAGATGGATCAATCGGAAGATCCGGCCAATCAAGTGTGACCTTCCCTTCGGCCGCATAAGTCTGTTTTGCCGCTTCACGCATCGCGGCAGTATCGGCACTGCTGCCCGCACGCCCGAAGGCCAACCGGAACAGTTGCAAACGACGCGCGGCCTCAAGACCGCTTTTGCGCATGAGTGCCAGCGCCTCATCGTCGCTAACCCCGTCTTCCCCCATCAGTTCTGCCCCGGCATTGACCGCCCCGACCGGACCGACAAGATCATGACAAATCCGCGAACTGATCAGTTCGATCAAGGTCAGTTCAAGGGTGGCATCCTCTTCCATAGCGCGGGCTCTCCAAGGTCTTTGCGTATCGTCACAACATCATGCCCCAAGACACGATGCCCGTCGCGAATGGTCCGTTCTGAGCGAACAGGCCTCTCGCAGAAGCCACATGATTGCCGCCGATATATTAAGAGCTTATTTAGCACGCTCGAAAATCAGGCTTTTCCGACCCGGCAAATTTTGCCTATTGGCGATATCGGCCCCGATATCCTGTCCGCAACACGCAGCCGCAAATTGCGCGACCTTGGCAAACAACCTATATTGAAGGCAGCAACACAGGATACAGAGCACCCAATGGATTTCTTGCTGACGCCAGGCGCCATCGTGCGTCATCCCAATCAACCGGACTGGGGACTGGGCCGCATTCAGGCCGTTGACGGAGATCGAATCGCTGTCAATTTCGAAGAGGCCGGTCGCCAGATCATCCGCCAGCGCTATGTCGTTCTGGAAATTGTCGAAGCCGCGGCGGGCTACGAATAGGCGCCCTTCCTGCAACCGGTCCTTGAAGGCAACGCTTGGCACATGGATTGCTCGGATCGAATTGTTAATCAATTCACCATACAAGATGGACTCTATCATACACTCGATAGATGAACCTGACACGAGCACAACAGTCTTAAGAAGGTTTCGAAGCCGATGATCGCAGCCAATAAACCACCGCGTGACAGCTTTAAACAGCGCCACCACGTCGCGGCCTTTACCGTGCTGGAACAATTTGCCCAGGGTCTTGTGCATGTTGCCCGCAACCATGGCGGCTCCGTTACCGAGGAACAGATCCTGAAATCGCTCAATAGCCTGCGCGACAACGAAGATTTGTTCGACACTGCATGGGCTATCCTTGAAAGCGACCTCGAAGCGATCAAGACCCGCGAACATGCAGCCCTGCGCCACGATCCGTTCGGGCGTCTGCTGGTCTCGCGCTTTGATCATCTGCTTGAAGGCAACACAGCCGGCGACGTCGAACACGGTGCGCTATCCCGCACCATCCTGCAGCCTTTCTTCAAGGTCATCCGCATGATGGTCGGCATGGACATGCTTCAGGAAATTGATCGCGAAATTCACGAAATCATCGAAGCCCACGCCAATGAAGATGACGAGTTGCGCAATCCGGCCGAATACTGGGATCATATGGCCAAAACCCAAGAGGTCCGGTCCCGGATCAATCTGGTGTTTGCCCGCATGGCGCTACATTTCAGCAATTATGAACACCGCAAGAAATGGCTGATACAGCTCGTCAATGACAACATGGTCCACGGCGAAGAACGTTGGGAATTCACCGAAACCCACTGCATCCGCCTGCTTGATGCGCTGTTTTCCGATGTGCGCAAAACGCTTGCCGTGCCGGAACTTTCCGCCGAACTGGTCGCGCGGATGGGCCGCGAAAACGTCGCCACCCTGCGCGAAGTGGTCAAATGCATTGATGCGGACGTCGCTAAATTGTCAAAGTGATCGTCGACCTACGGGCACCCGTTACCTGACGGTTACCCCTCAACGAACGAATATATGAGCTGCGATCTGGTATCGGATCGTGGCTCATATCGCTTTCACCTGACGGAAAGGTGAACACCACAGATCGAAACAGACTGGTCAAAACCCTGTCTGCTGTGCCACAGTCGCCTCACAACGATTGTAAAAGCCCCGGAAACTCAAAACACCGTTGAAACGCCGCCATGACCAAACCGCTGATCGACAAATATGGCAGACATGTCTCTTACCTGCGCGTATCGGTAACTGATCGCTGCGATTTCCGCTGCACCTATTGCATGGCGGAAAACATGACATTCCTGCCCAAATCCGATGTTCTGTCGCTTGAAGAACTCGATCAGCTTTGCACGGCTTTCATTACCCGTGGCGTGCGCAAACTGCGCCTGACCGGCGGTGAACCGCTGGTGCGTCGGGGCATCATGGATCTGATTGCCAATCTGTCGCGCCATCTTAAAACCGGTGCGCTTGATGAACTGACCATGACCACCAATGGCAGCCAGCTTGCCACCTATGCCGACGATCTGGCGCGCCTGGGTGTGAAGCGCCTTAACATCTCGCTTGATAGTCTGGATTCTCAGAAATTCACCGAAATCACCCGTCGCGGCCGCCTTGAACAGGTGCTGGCCGGGCTTGAAGCCGCCAAACAGGCCGGTATTTCGATCAAGATCAACACGGTCGCATTGCGTAACTTCAACGAAGATGAAATGTCACGCCTTGTTGCCTGGTGCGGCAAGGAGGGCTTTGATCTTTGCCTGATCGAAACCATGCCGCTTGGCGACATTGATGGCGACCGGACCGACCAATACCTGCCGCTCACAGCGGTACGTGAACGGTTGGAGCAGGAATACACCCTGATCCCGTCCGAATACGTCACCCCCGGCCCGGCCCGCTATACCACTGTGGCCGAAACCGGCGGACGGCTTGGCTTCATCACGCCGCTGACCCATAATTTCTGTGAAGGCTGCAACCGTGTGCGGGTGACCTGCACCGGCACCCTTTACATGTGCCTTGGTCAGGAAGACCACGTTGATCTGCGTGCTGCCCTTCGTACCGGTGATCCGCGTGCGCTTGATCAGATGCTGGATGCCGCCATGGACCTCAAACCCAAGGGCCATGATTTCGTCATCGACCGCAAAGGCCAAAAGCCTGCAGTTGGGCGGCATATGAGCATGACCGGCGGCTGATCCGCAAAATTCATCTTTCCAAGAACAGGCACAACATGAAGATATTGATTGTCGGCGGCGGTATCGCCGGCTTGTCGTCCGCCATTGCCCTGCAAGATGACGGACACGACATCACAATTGTCGAAACCCTTGAGGACTGGAAACCGGCCGGTGCCGGATTACACCTTCCGGGAAACGCAATTGATGCCCTTCGTGCCCTTGGCATTGATCAGGATGTTGCGGCCAAATCCAGTGCTTTTCCAAGGCTGGATTATTACGATCATCGTGACCGAAAACTGTTCGCGCTAGAGACCGAGCAACTCGGCTGGCCAATATTTCAGGCACTGACGCGCAGCGAATTTCACGAAATCTTGTGCGCGAAGCTGATCACGCCCACCATCCGGTTTGGCCTTTCCGTATCTGCCATTGACGATGAAGCCGATCAGGCGCAGGTAAGCTTTACTGACGGCACAAGCGGCAGCTTTGACCTTGTAATCGGTGCGGACGGCATCAATTCAACGGTGCGACGGCTGGCTTTTGGCGCAGAACATACCCCTCAGCCGACCGGCTATATCTGCTGGCGCTGGATTACGGATTATCCCTTTGGCCTGACTGCGCCCAAATTTGTCATCGGTCACGGGCAGGTTATTTTGGTGATGCCAGTGGGCGGCAACCGATTTTATGTCTATGCCAGTACCTATGACCCGGGCGAAAGAATACGCAACCTGCCGCCAAGCGAATTGGCCGCGCACTTTGCCCGATTTGATGGTCCGATACGCGACATGCTAAGCGGCGTAAAACCCGACACCCCAATTCACGAAGGCCGCCTTCAGCAGATGGTTATGCCTGAATGGCTGGCCGGGCGCGTTGCGTTGATCGGGGATGCAGCCCATGGCACCCTTCCGACCATGGCACAGGGGGCAACCCAATCAATCAAGGATGGCCTTGCACTTGCCAATGCGCTTCGCACGGATGCTGATGTCGAAACCGCCCTTGCCAATTGGCAGGCCGCACGTTTGCCAGAAGCGCACTGGGTGCAGCAACAATCCCTGAAACGTATGGCTTTTGCCAAAATCAGCGGCAAGGCGGGCGTATGGCTGCGCAATACCCTGATGCGCAAAATCGGCCCAAAGATTGTTGCAACAGGCTTTCAGCCACTCATTGATGGCAAGGCCGGGTCGCACAAGAACTAAGCTGAAAAATTGCTGAGTTCTGCCATCGCCGCCATTGCGGCGGCATGGCTTTCCACCGCCAACAAATGCGCCGGGCAACCTAAGCAATCTGAACTGCCAAAACCCGCGATGGGAATATTGATGCCCGGCAAGGCCGTGAATGCCATCCGCAAATCGCATTCACATCCGCCGGGCATCACCAATACCGAAACTACCCGCCCTACTCCATTTGAAGTCAGTTCATCGACATGCCAGTGGGGTTTCTTGGTCGTCTTGCAATGGCGTATGACGCGCGCGGCGATGCCACCGGGGCCGTTGGCTGAGCCGCAATAAAGATAGGTTCCTTTGGCAAGGGTGATCCCGGCGAAACGTTTGTTTTGAAGCGTCAGATCAGCGGTGAGTTCGATCACCAGAACGTAGGCTCCGGCAACTTTGGGAAGCTGCCGGAGGGTTTGGTCATTGATCTCTGTGAAAAACGTGCTCACGCGTCCGGGGACTCTCGCAGCAACAGATCAATCGAAAGTCCGGGGCCGGCCATGCCGTTGGTCAGTACCGGTTCGCAATGCTCGTTGATCCGCGCGCCAATGCGTTGACGAAAGCCGCTAAAGCGTTTTGATTCCACGACATCGACCGGTTCATCAAGATGCACTTCGACGCGAAACACGCCCGGTGTCGGGGTCGCCGTGACACTTCGGATCAAGCCGGTGACGGCATGGCCAAGGTAGGAGCCGGCAAACCGTTTGCCGATGCCAAGATCGGACACACTCGTCGGGATATTGCGCCGTGCCATGGCAACGGCGGTGTTCCAGTCGCGAAAACCGTGGCTTTGCGCCAGCAATTCCAGCGAACCGGTATGCGAGATCGAGACATCACGCGCCGCCAAAGCTTTGCGCAAGCGTTTTGCCTGTGCCTTGAATTGCTCGGTCGCGTCCGTGTCAATTTCGGCACGGCTGATATTGAGCGTATTGGAAGTCATTATTCGTCTCCACGCAGGAGGCCGGGGGTCCGCATTGCCGGGCCGTATCCTGATCGGGAAACGGGTCCGAAAATCTCATTTCACGCACTTTACCAAAGGCATAAACCTTGCGGACGGCAGGTGTGCGCAACCCTGCGTCCGTGATTAGAGCAATATCGCGCGCATGACAAGCCTTTCGACCTCATGGAGCACTGTCGCAAACCGGCCATCGCGCAGAAATTGACAGCCCCCGTGACAACAACATATACCAGACAAAAGATGTTTTATCCGGGCCGCATGAACAGCCTGCGATCAATGATAAGGAATAAACGCCATGGCGATGGAAGCCTATGAAATCGAAAGCATGATCAAGGAAGCCCTTCCCGATGCACAGGTCCGCATCGAGGATTTGCGCGGCGATGGCGACCATTATGCTGCAATCGTGGTGTCCGAGCAGTTCCGCGGCAAAACCCGCGTGGTCCAGCACCAGATGGTCTATTCCGCGCTTAAGGGCAAAATGGGTGGCGATCTGCATGCGCTGGCCCTGCAGACTTCTGCACCGGACTGATATCACCTGATATCGCAACCACCGGCAAGGCAGTGCGCCACCACGCCACCCATATAGCTTTGCCTGACCTTTTACAGGGGCCGTTTCATTTCGGCCCCTGCCGAGTTTCCGATAAATCTGAGCTGGTCCAAAACATCGCGGCCGGTCACAGCCCCATTCACTGACCACGGCTTAATGTTATGTCCACTCAGGAAAAACCGGCACTGATCGGCCCCGGCCCGCTTGCCGGACTTGCTGCCTTCACCATTTGGGGCACGTTTGGCATCTATTTCAAACTGGTCGGCTTTGCCGGTCCGGTGGAAATTCTGGCACACCGGATCATCTGGTCTGCGATTTTGACCCTGTTGCTGGTGTTTGTGCTGGGCCGACGCAAGCAGCTTTGGGCACTGATTTCATCGGCAAAAACGATTGGCTATCTGTTTCTCAGCAGTGTTTTGATCGCCGGAAACTGGATCATTTATATCTGGGCGGTCAATAACGCGCACGCCCTGGAAGCAAGCCTTGGCTATTACATCATGCCGTTGGTCATGCTGATTTTGGCCCGGGTGTTCTTTGGCGAAAGACTTAACCGCATTCAGATGGTTTCGGTGGCGATTTGCGCCGTCGGGGTTTTGAACCTGTTGGTGTTTTATGGGCATCTGCCCTGGATTGCACTTAGCCTGTCGTCGCTGTTTGCGTTTTATGGCGTGATTCGCAAACTTGTCCCGGCTGATCCGATTGCCGGTCTTTTTGTTGAATGCGCGCTGCTCGCACCGATGTCGCTGGGTTATATGATCTGGCTTGACAGTCATGGCGGGTCGGCATTTGGCACCATCGGATTCACGCAAGACGCACTTTTGATCGGCCTTGGGGTTTGCACTGCCGTGCCGCTTGTGCTGTTTGCCTATGCGGCACGCAACATGAAGTTTTCCGCCCTTGGGCTGATGCAATATCTTAATCCGACACTGCAATTCTTTGTCGCGGTTCTGGTTTTTGGCGAAACCTTTACCCAGGCGCACATGATCACCTATGGGTTGGTCTGGATCGGCTTGGCGATTTTCACCTGGGACAACCTGCGCACCGCGCGGCAAAATCGCGCCAAGAGTTGACAGAACCGCAGGTTCC
>ENA-ORCZ01000480-ORCZ01000480.1-marine-metagenome-genome-assembly--contig:-NODE-480-length-16849-cov-4.484021_pt1 | contig 16849 bp, 19 predicted proteins | sample MGYA00237785_ERZ508519 | MGnify/ENA primary metagenome ERZ508519 (study PRJEB26189, sample SAMN06268790) | marine metagenome | isolation source: Bioluminescent Bay, La Paraguera, Puerto Rico | place...
CGGCAAGCTTGACCTACTGGATGCCCCGAGCATTTCCAAGTCGTCGCTGAAACACCTCTTCCCGGCGCTCGGCGGAAGCCCTAAACAATTCTGGTATCTTTGGGCTCACAATCCCAACCACATCGTTTTGAAACCTTCGAAGGCATTGAACCTCGGCAAAGCAGTCCACGCGCTTCTTTTGGGTGACGAGGTCTTTGCGGACAAGTTCGCGGTGCAGCCGGAGGAGTATCCGGGCAGTCGCAACGGCGAGCCAAAACCGTGGAGCAATAACGCGAAATTCTGCCAGGAGTGGAACGCCGACCAGGAGAAGGCCGGGAAAACCATCGTCACCCTTGAGCAGATTGAGAAGATCCGCCGCATCGCCGACGACGCGGCCCGCGATCCGATGGTGCGGCAAGGCATTCTCAACGGAGCGGTAGAGCGATCCTTTTTCATCAAGGACGAGCGCACCGGCCTTTGGTTCAAGTCGCGGCCGGACAATGACGCGGTGGACGGCTTTTTTGCCGACCTGAAGACCACGGCAAGCATGGATGAACGGTTCATCCGCCGGCAGATCAAAGACAACGGTTATTTCATCCAGGGTGGCGGCGTGCGACGCGCAGCCCGCGAATTGGATCTGCCCTTTGACAGCTTTTGGAACGTCTACGTTTCAACCGGCGACACGCCAGACACGCAAGCCGTGGAACTGGATCCGGAAGATCTCGACCTCGGCGAGGCGCTTATCCGCCGCGGCCTCGACACCATAGCCGAATGCATGGCGTCCGGCATCTGGCCAGGCGCTCGCCCCTATGAGGCCCGCCCCGTTCGCATTGGCGATTGGGACCGCGAAGCCATTGAGCAAGACCTTAAGACCCCCGCATTGGAGCAAGCCGCAGCATGAACCAGATTGCAAACAGACAACAAACGGCACCGCAGCAACGGGATCTGCGCGAGGAACTAACCTCCATGGCCGACCAATTCGCCCGTGCTTTGGACGGACAGGTCAATCCGGATCGGTTCTTGCGTGTTGTTCTAACCGCCGTCTTTTCGGATCCCGACCTTTTGAAGGCTGACCGGAAAAGCCTCTTTGAAGCCGCTATGCGTGCCGCCCAGGATCAGCTTTTGCCGGACAAGCGTGAAGGCGCGTTCGTCGTTTTCAAGACCAAAATGAAAATCGATGGTCAAGACCGGTGGATTGATGCGGTTCAGTGGATGCCGATGATCGGCGGTATCGTCAAAAAGATCCACCAATCCGGCGACATCAAGTTTTTGACGGCCCGCGTCGTCTATGGCGGCGACACATACCGCACTTGGATCGATGACGAGGGCGAGCACGTTCAATATGAGCCGGCCGATGAGCCCGACTTTGACGCTGTGCGCCAGGTCTTTGCGATGGCTAAGGCGAAAGACGGCTCCGTTTACGTTGAGCCCCTTTCCACCCGTGACATTGAAAAAATCAGAAGCGCTTCACGGTCCAGCAACGGCGGCCCTTGGTCGAAGTGGTGGGAAGAAATGGCTAAAAAGTCTGCCATTCGCAGACTGTCCAAGCGCCTGAACCTTTCCCCCGAGGTTCACGACATCTTGCAGAGGGATAACGCGTTCTATGACCTTGCGCAGGTTCAGGACCAGCGCCCCACCGGGGTTGCCCGTCTCACCGCCGCTCGGCAGGCGCAGAACACAAAGCCTGAGCAGGTGGAAGGCTTTAGCCTTCAACATGTCAACAATGCCACCGCACAGGCAACGGGTCACCAGCCCCTCCAGGGTTACGACGACAGCACACCCGCACGCGACCTTAAGCCCGTTGAAGACAGTCCATTGCAGGTAGAAGCGGATGACCCTGCCGTTGACGACAACACTCCCGTCCAGGATAGCGCCGCCGACCCGCTGACGGCTTTCAAAGCCGAGTTGGCAAAGGCGAAGACAATTGAAGCCGTTGACCAGGTTAGGGCCAACTACGCCGCCGGTCTCAATCAGCTCCGGCCGGAAGACAAGAAGCAAGCTCGGTTGGCCATCAGCCAGCGGAAAGAGCAGATCGAGGCGGCAGCATGATCACCCTCGCACTCTGCCTTGCCTGCACCGGCGTTCAGCGCCCCGCGGCGCTCGATGACCCACAGTATCCGCGTCCGGTCGCAATGGGTGCAGTCCAATGGGACGCGGCCGGGATCTTCGCAACCTATCGCAGTTTCATTCGCCAGGAAGACAAGAGCATTTCGGCCAGCGCCGAAAAGCTGCACGGTTTGAGCGATCGTATAGCGCGCAGCCGGGGATTGCCCGAGCGCACCGCAATTTCGTGGCTGACAAACTCTCTGAAGACCTCAAGCCACCTGATCGGCTGGGACCTGGATTTTGACCTCGACGTGATCCGGGCCGCGTTGATCCGGCATGGCGCCGACCCGGCAAAGCTGATCCGGCCGCAACTGCGGACCACGAGCCTTGCGGGGATTTGCGCAACGATTGTGGGCAGCCAGGACGCCAACGGCGAGGCCATCGCGCCGAGCATTGCCGAAGCCGTCAAAGTCATCGTGCCAGACGCTGGAATTGAACCGGGCAACCTGCACACCCAGGCAAACGCCTGTCGCCTGATCTTCGAAGCGCTTTGCGCCGAGAACATCATAGCTGACATGGAGCAAGCGGCTTGACCCTGATCATCACCATTCGGAACGAAAGCCGACCGAGCACGGACGGAACCCGCTTCTTCAGCATCGCCGAGTGCGAGGGCATCAAAGCGGCAAAGTCCAAGGGTGGCGTGATCCACGAGCTTGCGCGGAAGCTGCAAGAAATCGGACACAGCCCGGAAACGCCAGTAGTCGTCCGCCGAGACGGACAGACCGTCTTCCCGGAACGCCCGTTGCGAGAGTGGGCTGACGTAATGCTCTACGAGCCGGACACCGGCCCATTCCGCTTGATCAAATGGAACTATGACGCCCAGGCAAAGCTTGCGGCCGAACGGGAGAACGCTGCGTGAAATCCGAAATCGTAGTTTGCCCGGGCCGGAAAGGCCTTCGCCCCATCATCATCCAGACCACCAGCGTCTCCGTTGTCGATCATCGATTTGCGGCAAAGCAGGCGGTTGGCCCACAAGGCACGCGCATCGTGCGTATCTCTCTACCCCGCATTCCATCGCTGGAGAAGGAACTGCGCCGATGACCCATCTTTGGCAAAACCCACACGCTGCAACCGCCTTTACGCTCGATCGAAGTGGCAAGGGACAGGCGCGAATGAAAGATGAGGCACACCTGGCTTTCATCCGGCGACTGCCGAGCTTGATTTCTGGCGCACAAGGCTGTGAGGCCTGCCATATCCGGTACGGAGACCCGAGGCACCGCAAGCCCAAAACCGGCAAAGGCGTCAAACCCGATGACGCCTGGACCGTGCCCATGACTCCCGAAGAACACCGATTGCAACACAGCGGCAACGAGAAGGGCTTTTGGGATCGGATCGGGATAGATCCGCTTGAAGTGGCGCACCAGCTCTATGCACATTCCGGCGACCTGAAAGCCGGGCGAAGAATCATCATGCAGGCAAGGAAATCAGCGAAGTGACCAGCATTGTAGACGCACACCAGCCGCTTATTGCGAAACTTGCTGAGCGGTTCCTTTCGGAAATGCACCTGTCGGTCGGCGCACTCCCGGAAATTGAGCGGCGAGCTGTGGTGATCGGCGCCCTTGCGACCGCAGTCAACAACGCCATCGCTGACGCGCGGCGCCGGGATCCCCGTTTCGGTGAACTTGTCGAAGCCACCTTTGCCCGGAACATCAATCTTGCAGTTGCCGGCGCGTTTGACCAAGCCGCGGAGTGAGGAACACCATTGCTTGCAGCAGCAAAAATCGCAGCACTCCAGAATGCCGTTGCCGGGGACATACTGACGGCGGCCGAGGAAGATGCCTTGCGCGAATGTGTCGAGGACTATCGGCGCCGCCTGAAGCTCGGGAACGGCTTCAAGCTGACGCTCCAGGATGTAACTGAAGCGTTTGAGATCATCTTTGAGGACGTGCCGTTTATGACCGGCGGCCGGAGACAACGTGCTATCCGGTTGCTCATCAAGACCGGCGCCCGTGGCTACCAGGTCGGCCGCATTCCGATCCAGCAGCAACATCCGACGGACGAGCGCAACGCCGAAGGCTTCCGCGTGCCGGTCACGGTCGATGAAGTGATTGAAGCTATGAGGGAGGCGAGTTGATGAATCTTCCCGACGGTTGGAATGACGAAACTCCAATTACGCTCTCTGAGGCGTGCAAGGTGCTATTCCGAAACACCATTAAACCTGCAACTTTGAAGGCAGAGGCGGAACGTGGAAAACTTGCGCTGGAAAAAATCGGTCGCTCGTATTTCACTACGCCGAAGGCAATACGTGAGATGAGAGAGCAATGCCGCGTCCAAGAAAAGCCCCAAGGCTCTGGTTCCGCAAAGACAAAAGCGGCGGCGGCCAATGGATCATCCTCGACGGGTCAAAACAGACCCGCACAGGCTGCCCTCTTGAAGACACTCGAGGGGCTGAGCAAAGGCTCCAGGAATACCTCGCCGAGAAACACCAGCCGACCAACAGCCTCGATCCACGATCTATCCCAATCGCGGACGCGCTGAACTTTTACGCCACCCACCACATTCCAACTTTGGCAAATCCAAAGAACGAGGGCTACATTCTGAAAGCCCTCGTTCCATTCTGGGGCGAGCTCTTTCTCTCCGACATCGCCCGATCGAACAGCAAGCGCTACGCCACAGAGCGATTTGCCCAGGGCGTGAAGCCTGGAACCGTCCGGCGAGAGCTCAAAGCACTGCAAAGCGCTGTCAACATGTACGTTGAAGACCGGGAAGTGCCCTTCATATGCCGGATGGAGTTTCCGCGCGCTGGCGAGTCCCGTTTGCGTTGGTTGACGCGCTCTGAGGCAGCGGTCTTTATCCACGCTGCAAGACGCCGCGGCAATCATCATATCGCCCGCATCATCCTGATCGGCATCTACACCGGCACCCGGATTGACGCCATCAAGCGCATGCAATGGTACCCGAACCCGGCGAGCGGATATTTCGACCTTGAACAAGGCGTGATGTATCGGAAGGGTTGGGAAGAGAACAGCACAACGAAGCGCCGGCCGAGCGTGCACATTCCTGACCGGCTGCTGCCTCACTTGAAACGCTGGAAGAAGCTGGACGCAAATCTGCCTTGGGTTATTCACTACGATGGCGGATCGGTCATTTCTGTGAAACGTGCTTGGCGGAACAGCCGAGAAGACGCCCAGTTAGGACTCGACGTTATCCCGCATACCCTACGGCATACGGCTGCCAGTTGGGGGATCCAGAACGTCCAAACAACACAGGAGTTACAATCACTGGCAGACTTCCTGGGGATGTCGTTAAAAATGCTTCTGGAAGTTTACGGACACCTGAATCCGGTTCACCAAAGATCCGCTTCAACAGCGATAAGCAGACGCCCCGGTGCCGTTTTCTGAGCGCAAACTGATTGAAACGCCAGTTTTGCTTGAGATAGAATTCTGCAAATTAGGAGCTCATGTGCGTTATTTCAAAGATTTGTGGGGCTGGTACTGGGCTCTCTCCTTCCCAATAAAAATTCTAGTCACAGCTCTCGTTTCAAGTTTGGGGGGTGGCACATATGTTGCCTTTGTGGCGGAGTTTGCGTCGTATGTGTATGCACTCAATCTAGGTTTTCGACCACCATTTGAGGGCATACCTTACTTAAGAGTTGCGGTGATTGTTTTAGCCGCGGCTCTCTCTCTATCTTTTGCATTCTATTCCATACTTGTTTCTTACGTTAGCAAACTAATAATTCAAAGATCAGCGATTAGTGACTACAAAAAGAAATTGCTTGTATTTGTAGTATCATCAATTCTCGTTGTTGCGACAATCACAATAGGGTCAATATACTTCTCCAGGCAAGACTACCCTCAATTGATGGCTATTATTGCTGCATTTCTTGGCGGACTACTTCCAATTTTTGAAAACAAAATTAAGTCGAAGACATTTTCATACGTCATAATTGCATGCATCGGCCTAATAATTCTTCTGGCACCTCTGTCGCTCTATAATTCTTGGGTCTATGCAAAATTCTTGCGTGTATTGGGATACGGCGGGGGAATACCGGTAGACGTTGCAGTGGTCTCTGGCGACAAAGTCATTGAATTTCAGGGATCATTGCTTCTCCGAACGACGGACTCTGTTTTCGTGTACAACGATGAAGGCGAAAAACAAATTGACGAGATCCCTCTTCAGCAAATTATACGAATAAGGACTAACCCGTCGGTAGACGCAGAAAGTTTCAAGTTGCCACAATGAACAGTCGGCAGGGGCCAAAGGATAAAGTTGATACCGTTCTTGAAAGGACAGGAATTAATGGCCGAAACCGAAACGCTCATTGAACGGAGAAATAGAGAAGCTGAGGAGCGCGCTGCCGAGCAGCAGGCACGCCAGGAGGCAGCGCCTCCCCCTCCCTCGGTCTCGTCACTTTGCCTTAACCAAACGCTCTATGCTCCCGTTCAGTTGAAACCCAACCGTGACGAGAAATACTTAAGTTCTCTAAAGTTTGAGCAGCAACAGTTTGACGCTTATTGCATCTACTGCCGTAAGCATTCAACGTTTAGAACATTATCCGATCGTATGCCTTCAGAGGTCGCTGTAGAAAAAAAGAGGGCATCCAGCTTCAATCAGCCAGCGAAGGAGCGGCTAAAGCGCCTAAATTTGGAGGGCGGCCAGTTTGCACTGCATTTGGAATGCACAAGGAATCCGCATCACCTCTATAGCTACTTCTTCGAATATGATGTGAAAGAAGGCGTTCTTACGAAGGTTGGCCAAACCCCGTCACTTGAAGATGTCGCAGGTGCAGACATAGAACGCTATCGAAAGATACTTGGTGACGAGTTTGCAGAGTTGCGCAAGGCTACCGGCTTGTTTGCTCATGGGATCGGCATCGGCTCGTTTGTCTACCTTCGACGCATTTTCGAAAACCTCGTCGAAGCCGCCAGGTCAGCGGCTGACCCAAAGGGGGAGCGTGAGACAGAGTTCATGCGAATGCGAATGGCGGATCGTATAAACGCACTCGCCACCCACCTTCCGCCAGCAGTGGTCAAGTACAAGGAAACATATGGCATACTCTCAAAGGGCCTGCATGAACTGACCGAGGCTGATTGCAAGCGACACTTTCCGGTAGTGCGTGCGGCGGTGATTATGATGCTGGAACAGAGGTATGAGGCGGCTGAGAAAGCGAGAGTGGAGGCTGAACTGGATCGCGCAGTTGCCGCCATCGCATCGGAAACCAAGGGTGAATAGCCTACGACCGTATCGGGGATAAACTTCCATGCGCCGCAATGAAACCGCAATGAAACACGCGAACAGACCGGAACATTCTTAGAACTTCCGAAAACAAAAACGGCTGTTTTCCGCCTTTTTAAGTCGAGGCACACCCACTGGGGGTGAAGGGGTCGTCGGTTCAAATCCGGCCTGCCCGACCAATCATTTCATCATTCGATCCGGAAACACGGGTTACAAGCTCGTGCCGAGCGGGTTGTCGATTGTCTTAAGTTTATTCTGCTTCAGGTCGCGGTATCCCCGGTCACAGCTCATAGAGCTGATCAGCCAAAATCCTTCGTCGACCTCCTTGCTACCGAGATACAGTCTTTCTTGTACTGTCGAGATGTCGCTTCCTTCGCGGAGCAACCACATTCTTTCCAGGGAAGTGCGACCAACCTCGGATAAAATACTTGCCAAATGAGCATAGTGGCGACTTCAGAAACTCCTTTTCCACGCACGTAAAAATCCAACACTCTCGTCCAAGAGCAATATAAATCAATTGACATTACGTAGATGATACATCTCCATTTACCTTGCATTTTACGAGTAAATATAATGGAGATGGAAATGAGAAAATTTCTTTTTGCATCCGCTCTATTGATCGGAGGATCAGTGTTAGCCGGTTCAACCATATCGACATGTCAATTTGCTTCAATTACAGGTACTGCTTGGGCAGCTTCATGTCCGAAGGGCTATTGCGCGGTTCCCGGGGGCTGTTGCAACCTCGCGACAAAAAAATGTCCGTGCATGTAGACGGATTCAATACTCTCTGCCACCGGCTTCCACTTGACTGGCAACAAACTCAATCGCTTTGGTGACGTTGCCGGCTTTGGGCCCTGCAGGGAACAAGGCGGAGCCACCTGGCTCCGCCCGTCATCGGAATTTTGTTACTCTTTCGCCAAAAATAGTCGATCTCAGGCACAAGACCGATTGATCAGCCGAGGTCTGCCGGGAGATCTTTCGCGGCCCCTCTCTATCGCCGCTAATCTTGTCCTACAGCGCCACTTCAGCGCAGGAGCGCCTCGCGCGGCAGTTCCGACAGAATTTCCGGCCCGTCCTTGCGCAGGATGACGATGTCTTCCAGCCGCAGGCCGAATTGTCCGGGCAGGTAGATGCCCGGTTCGATGGAAAAGACCATGCCCTCGTCCAGCACCGTTTCGGATGTCGCCGTCAGATAGGGAGGCTCGTGGATATCGATACCCAATCCATGACCGGTGCGGTGGGTGAAATACTTGCCATAGCCGGCTTCGGTAATGACATCCCGCGCGGCCTTGTCGCCCATCTTGGCAGCAACGCCGGGTCTCGCCGCCGCGAGCGCTGCACGCACTGCCTTCTCCACGACCGCGTGGACCTTCCGGAACTCCTCCGTCGGTTCTCCGAAAAAACCGACGCGGGTCATGTCGGACGGATAACCGTCGAGCTTGCCGCCAAGATCGATCAGGACAGCATCACCCTTTTTCAGTTTCGTCTCGCCGGTGTGGTGATGCGGAAAGGCGCCATTGCCACCGAAGCAGACGGAAGCGAAGGCGGGAAACGCTCCAGCCTGCTTGTAATATTCGCGTATGACGGTCGCAACCTCCAGCTCGGTGATCCCTTCTTGCAGCGCGTCGAAACCGGCAAGTGCGGCGGCATCATTCAGCACCGCGCTGGCCTTCAATCGGCGATATTCACTTTCCTCCTTGCGTGCACGCAGGAAACCGACCGTATCGCCCGTGAAACGGCGATTGGCACCGGGCAGTGCGTCCAGCAAAAGCAGCGCGAAGTCGGCACGCATGGTCTCGTCAAGGACGACGCTCGGAGCAGACGGCAGGCCGGAGGCCGTCAGAAGATCGGAAAGCGCAGCATCCGGACCGTCGTCGTCTCTCCAGGTGAAGAGCGGCCAGGAGGTCTTCTGGCGGGAGCTGTCGGCATTCAGCGCCGGCATCAAAAAGCCGGCGTGAATCAAGGAAACCAGCAGCATCACCGGGCGCTCGTCGCCATGGGGATCGAGGCCGGCCAGATACATCATGTGGCTGGAAGGACCGATCGCCACGAGGTCGGTGCCGGTCGCCGACATTTGCGCCCGGAGGGCGGCGAGACGCTGATCGGAAAGGGATGTCATTCTGTTAGCTCCAACAGGAAGTGCGTTAAAGCGCATGATCTACTTCGTGGAATTCATCATCCCGGACGCAACACAGCTAAGATCCGTAACCGGAGAGCCACTGGCGAGTGTGTTTAGATCACTTCAAGACCGGGGCTCCCCGGCCCCTGCTTCCGCTGCGCCTGGCCGGGATGACAATGAAGAGTGTTGTAAGTTGAAATGCGAAAGCCGTCCCGGGGTCCGGGACGGCTTCAATTCTCAGTCTCAGTTCTTGGTCACGAGCCGGTAGTAGACGAAGTCCGAGGTGGCGCCGTTGACATAGCCTTCGACCTTCTTGTCCATCGCGACCTGATAGGCGGCCTGGAACATGATGACGATCGGCGACTTGGCCTGCACCTTTTTCTGCAGCTCCACATACGTGTCGCTGCGCTTTTGCTGATCGCTCTCGGCGAGTGCCGCCTTGGTCATGTCGTTCATCTCCGCCGGAACGGCCCAGGCGTTCCGCCAGGTGGTGGTGGCCTGATAATTGTCGTCGGAGTTGTCGCTGTTATAGGCAAAGGCCTTGGCGTTGGAATGCGGATCCATGAAGTCCGGACCCCAGTAAAGCAGCATCGCCTCGTGGCTGCGCTCGCGGTATTTGGTGATGACCTGCGAACCGGTGCCCGGAATGATGTCGAAATTAATACCCGCTTCGGCAAAGCTTGCCTGCAGCGACTGGGCCATGTCGGTGAACGGGGCCGCGTTGATGACGTCCAGCGTCACGGTGATCGGCGTCTCGATGCCGGCATCGCTCAGGATCTGCCTGGCCTTCTCCGGATCGTAGCTGTAGGGCGTCTCGTCATAGGACCCCGGAAAACCCTTCGGCCAGAAGGCCTGGTGGATTTCCATCTGGCCTTTCAGGAACGTGTCCGTCATGCCCTTGTAGTTGACGAGATAGCGCGCCGCGTCCCAGACGGCTTCCGGCTGAAGGCTGTCCTTCTTCTGGTTGAAGGACAGGAAGTGCACCGCCGCCTGCGGATAGGTCTCGACCTTCAGTGCGTCGCTTTCCATGCCGGCAATCTGATCCGGGGTCAGGTTGCGCGCCATGTCGACGTCGCCGGACTGCAGCAGCAGCTGCTGGGTGGCAGCTTCCGCGACGTGGCGGATGATGACGCCCTCCACGTTGGGTGCGCCCTTGAAATAGTCGACATTGGCCTTGAAGCGCACCAGCTCGCTCGGGCGGTAGGCCTGCAGTTCGAAGGGACCGGAGCCGGCGGAATTGGCGTTCAGCCACTTGTTGCCCATGTCGCCGTCTTCCTCATGTTCCATCACCGTCTTTTCGTCGACGATGGAGGCCGGGCGGGAGGCAAGCACGTTGAGCGCAAAGGCGGGCGAGAAGTCACCTTCGTATTTCACGATCACCTTGTTGCCGTCCGCCTGCACCATGTCGGCGACATTCTCCGGCGTCCAGCCGAGCTGGGTCAGGATGAAGGCAGGGGTCAGGTTGAGCTTGACCACGCGTGCGAAGGAGAAGACCACATCCTCGGCCCGCACCGGATTGCCGGAGTGGAACGTGGCGCCGTCGCGCAGGGTGAAGGTGATGGTCTTGGCATCGGCATCGGCCTGCCAGTCCGACGCAAGGCCCGCGGCCAGGACGGTGGGATCCTCGGCGTCGTACTGCACCAGACGGTCATAGACGTTGGTCACCAGTTCGCCGGAAGAAAATTCATAGGCCTGGGCCGGGTCGATCGCGACGATGTCGTCGATATTCTGCGCCACGACCAGAATGTTGTCAGGCGTTGCTGCGGACGCCTGCTGTGCGATCGGCAAGGCCAGAGCGGCTGCCAGAAGCGCGGTCCTCAAAAGTCTCATTCCACGTCTCCCGTCTGTCAGGGTTCAGGTTTTCTTGAGTTTGGCGCGGCTTGTCGGTTTCGCCGCGCTCTTGTCCGGCGACACCAGCTCGATACGGCTGGTCGTCTCGTCGCCTGCATTGAATATGGTCAGGGTGCCGGTCCACAGGATCCTTGCCGGCGCTTCATTGGGGTTCGACCAGGCATGAGGGGTGTTGCCGCGGTAATGAAGGCTGTCGCCTGTCTTCATGATCATCGCCTGGCCGTCGAGATACTGGGTGATCGAGCCTTCCAGGATATAGATCAGCTCCTCGCCCTCATGGCTGACCGTTTCGGAGGCATAGCCCGGCGGTACGGTCAGGATGAATGACGAGAGCTGGTTTCCCGGGAATTCGGCTCCCAGACGCTCGTAACTGACGGACGAGCCGGAAATCGAAAAATGCGGACGTGTCTCCCACCTGGTCAGCGCATCCTGCGCCCGCGGCTGCGCCACGAAATAATCGAGCCCTACCCCGAGCGCGCGGGCGATGCCGGCCAGCGAACCGAGGGTCGGCGTCGCGTGATCACGCTCCACCTGGCTGAGATATCCGACTGAAAGGTTCGATGCATCACCGAGCTGCTGCAGGGTGAACCCCAGTTGCCGGCGGCGGGCCCGGATAAGCGCCCCTACCCTCGTTTCAGCTTCGGCGGCGGCACGGGCCGGCAAACTGCTCAAAGATTTTTACTCCCATCAAAATTTTTTTGATGAAAGCAGATTTTTTTGTATGCTCCAAGAACTTTTTTAGACGGCTTCGCAGCAAGCAGTGAAAACCGCTTCAAACGAAATCGTTTAAAAACATATGCTTAAACAAGTGACCTCAGAATTTGAGTCACTCAGGCAGGGGGCCGGCTTGCAGTATCCGATCAACCAGGGAACGGCGTATTGCCGACAGCGGCATGTCCTTTGAGCCGTCGGAAAGCATGACGGACGCGCGCGAGCGCCAGCTCGCAAGCCAGGTGCTCGGGCATGCGGCCGCGCTCGCCCGCTTCGCCTTCGTCACCGCCGTGACCTTCCTCGGCCTCCTGGCCATTACCTTCTTCATCGGCAGGGTCGTGCCGATCGACCCGGTACTGGCCGTCGTCGGTGACCGTGCGACAAAAGAAGTCTATGACGCCGCCCGGGAAGCGATGGGTCTCGACCGGCCATTGATCGTCCAGTTCCTGACCTATGTCGGCGACGTCGTCACCGGCAACCTCGGCATGTCGATCACGACAGGGCGTCCGGTCGTGGAGGATCTCGGCCGGTTTTTTCCCGCAACCCTGGAAATGGCGACCATCGGCATCCTGATCGGCGTGTTCCTGGGCGTGCCGATGGGCGTGCTTGCGGCAACGCACCAGGGCAGCTGGGTTGACCAGGTCATCCGTGTCCTCGGCCTCCTCGGCTATTCCGTTCCGGCCTTCTGGCTGGGGCTTGTCGGGCTCGCCGTCTTTTATGCCGCGCTCGGCTGGGTGGCGGGTCCGGGCCGCATCGACATCTACTACGACGGGCTGTTGGACCCGGTGACCGGCCTTTACCTGATCGACAGTCTCGTTGCCGGCGAATGGGACATTTTCTGGAACGCGCTCGACCACCTGATGCTGCCGGCCTCGATCCTGGGCTTCTTCAGCCTTGCCTATATCGCCCGCATGACCCGGTCCTTCATGCTCGACCAGCTCGGGCACGAGTACATCACCACCGCCCGGGTCAAGGGTGTGCCGGAACGGCGCGTGATCTGGCGCCACGCCTTCTATCCGATCCGCATCCAGCTGATCACGGTGATCGGCCTTTCCTACGCAGCCCTCCTGGAAGGCTCGGTGATGATCGAGACCGTGTTCTCCTGGCCCGGCATCGGCAACTACCTCACCAACGCGCTCCTGAATGCCGACACGAATGCCGTGCTTGGCGCGACGCTGGTGATCGGCGCCGTCTTCATCCTGATCAACAAGATATCCGACGTGCTCTACCGCATGCTCGATCCGAGGGCCCGCTGATGACCGACTGGCTTCTCGACGACAGTCCGACCTCGCGCCTCCAGGCCAATCTCGGCCGCGCCTTCCGCATCTGGACCGCGCTGTTGCGCAATCCTCTTGCCGTGGTCGGCGGCATCATCATCCTCGTGCTGATCGCCATGGCAATCTTTGCTCCGCTGATCGCCCCCTATTCTCCGATCGGCCAGGATCTGGCGAACCGGTTGATGCCGCCTTCGGCCGACCACTGGATGGGCACGGACGAACTCGGCCGCGACATCTTCTCCCGCGTCGTCTACGGCGCCCGGATCACGCTGCTGATCGTCACCATGGTCGCCGTCATCGCGGCACCGATCGGCCTCATCATCGGCGCGGTTTCGGGATACTTCGGCGGCTGGACGGACAGGATCCTGATGGGTGTCACAGACATTTTCCTGTCGATGCCGAAGCTGATCCTGGCGCTCGCCTTCGTTGCCGCGCTTGGCCCCGGCATCGAAAACGCCATCATCGCCATCGCCATTACCTCCTGGCCAGCCTATGCCCGTATTGCCCGGGCCGAGACGATCACGTTTCGCGAGGCGGAGTTCATTGCCGCAGTGCGGCTTCAGGGTGCGTCTTCGGCGCGGGTGATCCTGCGCCATGTGCTGCCGCTTTGTGCCTCCTCCACCATCATCCGCGTGACGCTGGACATGGCCGGCATCATCCTGACTGCAGCCGGTCTCGGCTTCCTCGGCCTCGGCGCACAGCCGCCGCTGCCGGAATGGGGCGCCATGATCTCGCGCGGACGGACCTTCATTCTCGACCAGTGGTGGGTCGCCACCATGCCGGGCTTTGCCATCATCCTCGTGAGCCTCGGCTTCTGTTTCCTCGGCGACGGCCTGCGCGACGTTCTGGACCCCAAGCAGGGAGACAAGAGTTGAGCGCTCCCCTCCTCGATCTCGACGGCCTCACCGTCACCTTTCCTACGGCGCGCGGTCCGGTCGACGTGGTGAAGGGCATCTCCTTCACGCTCGGCCGGGAACGGCTCGGCATTGTCGGCGAATCCGGTTCCGGCAAATCCATGACCGGCCGTGCGATCCTGCGGCTCATCCGCCAGCCCGGGAAAGTCAGCGCCCGGCGCATGAGCTTCGACGGCATCGATCTCCTGAGCCAGGGCGAACGGCAGATGCGGTCTTTGCGCGGTGCGCGCATGTCCATGGTGATGCAGGATCCGAAATTCTCGCTGAACCCCGTCATGACGATCGGTGAACAGATCGCCGAGGCTCTCGTCACACACAAGCGGCTGCCGCGCCGGGACCTCAAGGCGCGCGTGCTTGCCATGCTGGAAGCGGTCCGGATCCACGATCCGGCACGGGTTGCGGGGCTATACCCGCATGAGGTTTCCGGCGGAATGGGGCAGCGCGTCATGATCGCGATGATGCTGATCCCGGAGCCGGATCTTCTCATTGCGGACGAACCGACGTCGGCACTCGATGTCTCCGTGCAGGCTCAGGTGCTCGACATCATCGACGATCTCGTGACCGGCAAGGGCATGGGCCTGATCCTCATCAGTCACGACCTCAACATGGTGGCGCGCTACTGCGACCGGATCCTGGTCATGAACAGCGGCGAGATTGTCGAGGAATGCAGGGCTTCGGATCTTCATAGCGCACAGCATCCCTATACGCGCGGGCTGCTTGCCGCGATGCCGCGCATGGACGAGGACCGCGACGAACTGCCGGTCCTGGACCGCAGCACATGGACGACGGGATCAGGCACATGAGCATTGCGATCCATCTTGAAAACCTCACCATCAGCTATGGCACCACGGCCGTCGTCCACGACGTTTCCTTCGATGTCGCGGCGGGGGAGAGCTTTGCACTCGTCGGCGAGTCCGGCTCAGGCAAATCGACGATCCTGAGGGCAATTTCCGGCCTTGCCCCCGAGTGGACCGGCACCATCGAGGTGGAAGGCAAGCCGCGGGCCCATGCTCCGGACCGCAGCTTTGCCGAGACCTGCCAGATGGTGTTCCAGGATCCCTACGGTTCCCTCCATCCGCGCAAGACCGTCGATACCTGCCTTGCCGAACCGCTCGCGATCCACGGCATCGGCGGGCGCGACAACAGGGTCAAGGACATGCTGGCCGCCGTCGGCCTCGATCAGCGCTTCCGCTTCCGTTTTCCCCATCAGCTTTCGGGTGGCCAACGCCAGCGCGTCGCGATCGCCCGGGCACTGATGCTGGAACCGCGCGTCCTGCTTCTGGACGAGCCGACCTCGGCGCTGGATGTTTCAGTGCAGGCGGAGATCCTCAATCTCCTCAAGAAGTTGCGCCGCGACCAGGGCCTCACCTATCTGACGGTTACCCACAATCTGCCGGTTGTCTCTTTCCTGTGCGACCGGCTCGCCGTCATGCGACACGGGCGCATCGTCGAGATCGCGGACGTGGCTGATCTGAAGACCGGCCGCCTGGCCGCGCCCTATTCCCGTGAACTCTTCGCCGCCAGCGGCGGCACCCTGCAACCCGCCTGATCCGAGACTAAGAGACATGACCGATTTTTCCGGCGCGCTCGCCGACTTCGACCGCGCCCTCTCGCTCGCCTCCACTCCCGACGCACCCTTCGATGCACTCCTGGCCCTGACAAGGGCGACGATCGGGGTAAAACTCTTCACATTCATGACGGCGGACATGAAAACCGAACTCGCGAGCCGCTCCTACACCTCGCATCCCGACGACTATCCCGTCTCAGGCACCAAGCCGATTACCTATGACCGCTGGTTCAACACGGTGCACAAGGACCGGGAGTGCTTCGTCGCCAACACGCTGGCAGACATTTCGACAGTCTTTCCGGACTACGAACTGATCGGCCGGCTTGGCTGCGGTTCGGTGATCAACCTGCCGGTCGTGCTGGGAGATACGCTGGTCGGCACCGTCAATATGCTGCATGAAGAGCAGCATTATTCGCCCGAACGTGTCGAGCAGGCCAAGGCCTGGCTCTCCGTTCCGTCGAAGGCTGCATATCTTGCAAGCCGGTGGCTGGCCGGAAATCCGGAGATTTCAAACTGACAATGCGTGGCAGCCGCCACTCAGGCAGTCGAACCCCGGGCGGCCATAACTCAGGCGGCCGCCTTTTTCGCCCGTTCGATCCGGCCGATGAAGTCGGAGAGCCAGGCGATTTCGCGCAGGTAAACTTCCATGCTGAGGGAGGCGAGTTCCATGAGAAGGGCTTGCGGATTCGGGTTATCCAGTCCTGTTTCCCGCAGGAAGGTCCGGTACTCGTCACTGAAAGCCTTTGGCACTTCCATCTCGGCCTCACGCACTCACGGTTCTGCTGGTTGGTGCAAGCGGGCACAGCGCCCCGCGTTCAGGAATTGTTAAGATTTGGAAGCCCGGACGGATATCGTCAGGATTCTGCTTTCCTCGCAATCCCCAGGATCGGCAGGCCGAGCTTGGGATAACTTGCCCGTTTCCGCACAAATCGGCCCATAGCTCCTGCTTTCCACTTGCACTTGGCCAGCCAAATCTTCGACCCTGCCAAGAATCACAATTCTAACCGATCAGGCCCCGCCTCAAGAGCCCGACATGAGCCCGTCCACAGACCTTTCCTTCGAGCCGCTTTCCGATGCCTTTGCCCAGGATCCCTATCCCTTCTATGCCGCCCTCAGAGCGCAGGAGGGACTGACCTATTTCGAAGATTTC
>ENA-ORCZ01000482-ORCZ01000482.1-marine-metagenome-genome-assembly--contig:-NODE-482-length-16797-cov-2.979605_pt1 | contig 16797 bp, 34 predicted proteins | sample MGYA00237785_ERZ508519 | MGnify/ENA primary metagenome ERZ508519 (study PRJEB26189, sample SAMN06268790) | marine metagenome | isolation source: Bioluminescent Bay, La Paraguera, Puerto Rico | place...
GTGAGCGTGTCCCGCCGTACACCTGAGCCTGCAGATACTTATCAGCAGGGATGCCTGAGCCGAACGAGTCCTTGAGCCACACCTTTGCCTGCAGCCTTGTCTTCAGCGCTGGCTTGACGAATACGCTATTGAGCGTGGTCTTGGTCGGGCGATCGAATCGTTTCTCCATTACGGAGACTTCGCCCTTCTGTACCAGCTTGGCCACATTGGTCAGGGTCAGCGCAGTGGCGAACGGGATCTGCTTTGCGAACTTATCGAGCTGCTCTTGGGCGAGCTTTGCGTCGGGCGCCTTGATAGTGATCATTCCGGCTCTCCTTCCACGCTGCTCGAGCTGCCAACCACACCTCTTTCCCGATCATCACAGCGACACAGGCTGCGAGGAATAGCAGGATCAGGGTGGCGTGGAGGCGTTTCACTGCGACACCTTGCGCTCCGCCCATTTGCCGGCCAGTGCGCGAACCTGATCCACACCAAGCAGCCCGATCAAACCGGCAGCGAATAGCGTCCAGGCGAGGTTTGCACCCATAGCGTTCACGCCTAGGCCGACGAGCATGATCAGCAGCGCGCCGAATGTGGCTTCGAGCAGCTTGGCCAGCGGACTCTTCTTGTCGCCGTACAGGTGGATACGGATGTACGACAGAACGAAGGTCAGCATCATGGCTAGTCCGTGTTCGCGCAGGGCTGCTGCGAGGGCCACCCAAAATTCAGGGCTCTTCTCTGGCATCTTGGGCATCTCGGTTATCCCGCATGGGGCAGTTGATTAAGTCCGGCCTCACATGCGCGTGCGATCCGCCTATGAGCAAGGAGGCAGGCATGGGGCCGGAAGAGGGTTGGGCGCATGGTGGCGAGCCATTCAAACGGCCTTTAGCGCCCGAAACTGGTATTTCATTGCCGACAGAAGCGCGGATTGGCTTTCGAATCGGCATAAAAAAACCGACACAGAGGTCGGCAGGAACAAAAAAGCCCCGGCATTTCTGCTGGGGCTTTCTGTGAATCTCTCAGTACGGGCTCAGTTTCTCAGGCCGTCCCGCTCTGAGTTGCTAACTCCACCGATCACTCAGCGAGTCGCTTGACCATCTCAACGCGCAAGATGACCAAGATAGTGAACACTCTATGCCACTCTGCCATTCACTGTCAAGCAGCCTGACATGAAATTAATCCTTCCATGTCAAGAATGTGTTGAGCCTCGATTAGGGCCTTGTTCACCTGGTCTTCCAGGTCGCGGCGAATGGCTGACTTCCAGCGATGCTTGGTGCGCTCGGCCACCGGGTCTTCACTCCAGCGATCCATGTCATACCATGCGGCCGGCAATACGCTCGTGCTGCGCTTCCCTTCTGCACCCGGCAGCTTCGGGAATGCCCAGGTAGCGACGGCACACTGCACGAACCGCTCGGGCGCCGGCGACTTCACGGCACCGGCCAGCGCCATCATTGCGTCGTGCTTGCGCTCCAGATGCGTCGAATATTTCGCGACGAGGGCCAGCCACAGGCCGACCGGCAGCGCCTTATGCAGTCGCCCATGTACCCAGCAGTCAGTCAGGAATGCCGCTTCCTTGCCGCAGATGGCACCCGGGACGCGCGCAGCCTGCACCTTTGGCTCGAAGTCACACCCCCCCGCCGAGTTGATCACCTCCGACGCCAGGGCGCGGACTACTGCGGAAACCACGTTGCGATAGGTCATGCTGCTGCTCCCCGTGCTGCTGCCGCATCGCGGCGAAAGAAGGTACCGCCGACGCAGTGAATGAGCGTCTGCTTGCCGTTGGCGTAGGTGATGTCGTGCGAGGCCATCCAGTTACTGAGGGCGCCGGCGTTGTAGCCCATGTTGAGTTTCGAGCTTGTGCCAACAGACCTGGCGCCATCGATTACCTGCGGGGCGTGACCGTGGCCCTTGACGACCTTTGCACCTACGGTTGCGAATGCCTTTGTGCTGCCGCGTGCGCCGTTCGGGCCTTTGTCGCCGTGGTTGCTGTAGTCGATGCCGAAGCGAATGAACGGCTCATCGGGCTTGAGCCACTTCACCCGATCAGCCAACTTCATCAGTTTGTCCATCCAATGCTTGAACGGATCGCAGCAGGAGCCGTCAACGATGGCGCGCAGCATTACGGCCTTGGTCTCGTGGAAGACGAGCGTGTTCTCGATATCTAGAGCGTTCTCTGACTTCTCCAGCCACTGCCGGAAATGATCGTTGTGATTCGAGTTCACCATTACGGCCTGGTCGGCAAATGTCGCCAGGTAGTCAACGTGCCGGGCCGTTACCTTCAGCTCATGCATCACGCCAGACGTACCGTCCACGTGGCGCTTGAACTTGTCGAAGAATTTGTTGTGGTGGCTGGCCGAGCCGAAGTTCAGCACGTCATGCATCACCAGATACTTTGGCTTGATCAGCTCGGAAAGCTCTCTGGTTGCCTCAGTAACGACCGGATCAGCCATCTCAGCATGCACGTCACCCATCGTCAGCACTTCGGCACGCGGAGCCTTTTCAGGCCCCTTGACGGTGTACTTCATGTCGAGGTCGATGAAACTGCCGTCCTTCATCGGGCAGATGTGGCGGATATGGTTGCGCGGGCCGTCAACCTCGACGACTACCGCCCCGAGCGTATGATGGAACTCCCCTTTCTTGCCGGCGTTGGTGTCGCTGTAGTTCTCCACAGTGCAGGCACCGGTCGTCATCACCAACTTGGCAGGGTCGCCCATGCGCGTTGCTACAGGCTCTACTGCAATCTTCGTGTGTCCCAGGATTGCCCAGTCCTGCCCCGATACGGTTAGCCAGCCTTGAAGTGGACTGACGGCCGTCGGCTGGATCTTGATATCAGCCAGCACTACCAGCCCCTTCGCCAGCTTCGTCCGCTCATGGGTGATGTACGGCATCAGGCGAGCATCCCACCAGTCGTCATCGGCCACTTCATCCCGGCGAGTCGGGTTCTTGTAGCGCATGGGGATGACGATCAGCCTGGCGCCACGCAGGGAGCAATACAATTGCAGCGTCTTGAGGAATGCCGAGTGCGCCTTTGTAGCGTTCACGGCGGCCGTGATGACATACGTCTCGGCGCGGGCCTCTGCTGAACCGTGCCCAGGCTCCCAGCCCATCTTGCGCAGGCGGGAGCGGTGGCGCTCCACGTTGCGGATATCCAAGCCAAGCAAGGCGGCTGCTTCGGCGTTGGTTCTGCCCGTGAGCGCCTCCATGATCTGCGCGTCGTCGTGCTTGCGTGCGGCCATCAGGTTGCCTCCCCTTGGGCAATCTCAGAAATCACTACACCGACCGACCCTTGGGCCTTTACAGGGCCTCTGATGATGGTCAGTCGGTCAATTTGGCTGTCGTCTTCCCAGGCGCCGCCGTGAGTCAGCGCATCGAGCAAGCCCTTGAGCATGTTGTCGAGGTCACGACGGCGACGGTCTGGCGGGCATGCAGCAATCACCACCTCAAGGCGCCCCTCCAGCTTGCGCAATCCGGCCGCCCGGCACAGCGCCGTTACGTCCTTGCAGTAGGCGCGCCCCTTGGCGCTGATCAGCGTCTTGGCGCCAACGCGGCGGTAGTAGGTATTTGCCGATGGCGGCCAGGGCAGCAGGACTTCGGTCATCTACTCCCCCTCGCCTTCGCTTCCAGCGCAGCGCGCACCATCTTGCGCAGCAGCGGGCTCATCCTCGACAGCTCGGCCGATACCCACTGGCGCCACTTCGGCAGACCCATTGGCTTGCAGCGCTCCCGCATCTTGTCCGCGATTGCGAGAGCAAGCTGCTCCGCATTGGCCTTGGCAGTCAGGCCTTCCGCTGTTAATCCACGCCTCGCCGCAGAGCACTTCATCGCCTAGCCTCGCCTGTACGTCGATTCGAGAGAGCTTCATGGGCGAAATGCCTTAGCGGCCAAAGTGAGGGTGCGCGCGTCAAGAGCATCAGAAAGCCGAACGTCTTGGTCGCGGGAAGCGCTGGCGGTTACGCGCGTATTCGGGCAAGGCATGCTCCCGTGGTCACCGAGGCACACAAGGCAGCGCCTCGCCTCAAGCGTCCATACCGGGCCTGGCTGCGGCGCCTTCTGCTCAGCGCTGCGGCAGTCGATGGTGTCCTGCTGGCCGAACTCGGCTTTCTCCAGTCCTTCCAGCTCGATCAGCAGATCGATGTAATGGCGAGCCTTCAGTAGATCCTGCAGCCCGTTCTTCTCGCGCCACCGGGAGACGTACTTGATGACGTTGCCCTCGCAGTAGCCGATGCCGTTCGCGTGGATGTACTGGACCGGCTGAATGGCCTTGCCCTTGTAGTGGCTGCCGCCTGGCTGTTCGTTGAGTGCGCTCATTGCGGCTTCCTTGTGGCTCTGTTGTTTGCGATCAGGGGGAGCTGGCCGGGCGCAAGGTTCCACGCGAATGTCTCTTTGCATCCGGTGGCGCACTGGCGGGCGTTCAGGCTTGGCATATTGCTCATGGGCTCGCCGCAGTCAGGGCAGGCGCGGCCTAGTGGGGTGTCGGTCATGCAGCGGCCCCCTTCACAGTCAGAAGCCCATCGCGGAACCAGATCAGTTGTGTTTCAGCCAGGGCGCGCAGAAGGTCGCCCTCGGTCAGTTCGCCGCGGCGCCGGCCATCCAGCACGGAGTGGCAGTGGTCACAGGCAAAGCAGGCGATGACATCCGGACCCTTCATGCCTACGCCCTTGTGGCCGCATGGGATGTGAGCCAGAACCACCGTGCCGTCATCGTGGCCGCAGCCCGGGAGGCGAAGCGTGCAGCACTGGCCGCGAGCCGAATCGCGCAGTTTTTTGCTGACTATTCGGCTCATGCCGCGGCCTCCCCGATTCCCCAATGGTCAGCCGTGGTGAAGCGCACGCCATGCTCTGCAGCGAACGCTTCCATCACCTCGAACATGTCGCTGAACCACTTCTTGCTCTGCTTGCGGGTGGAGATTCCCAGGACCACGAAGCCGCCATTCAGGCCGGGCACGGCGCGCTGCTGCTCGACTGCTGCGCTGAATACGTGCTTCCAGTCGGTGTCCTCGAGCTTCTGGCCGCACCACTCAACCTGGCGGCTGATGTCGCGCAACATGGCCCACATGCGGCGGTTCTGGGCGTCGCTGCGGACCTCCTCGCGCATGGTCCAGACGTAGCCGGCGCCCAGGTCGATCTTCTGCAGGCAGGCGATGGCGCGCTGGCGGTCCATCTCATTGCGCAGGGGGAAGGTTGGGTTAGCCACGATCACCCCCTTGCCACGCGAAGAATGCAGAAGCCGCAGCAGCAACCAGGCCGATATAGGCAACGATGCAGAACTCAGCGCCCTGCCCCTGCAGCCGTTCACGCACCAGCGCCACGCCACCTATACGATCTGCCTCCTCTAGACCTGAGGCCCGATCTGTTACGTCGGGAGCTGTGCGGGCCTGGTGGAAGGCGGCGGTGATTTCCATGAAGTCGGTCATTTGGAGGCCTCCTGCATAACGGCTTCGGCAGCCCGAACAGAATCAAGCTCGCGCTGGGAGGCTTCGTCGTCTTGGTTATCACCAGCAATAGGCGCTACCCACTCAAGCAGGCCAGCCATTGCATCGCGCAGCCGCTCGTTCTCCGCAATCATCTCGAGGATGGCGACGGGATTGGCGGCGGCGATGTAGGCGGCATCCGATTCCGATGTTGCCGAACAGATCGGGTCGTATTCGTCACCATCCACGTCAGGGTTGCCGCAGCACTCCAGGTAGGCCTGCCCGCAGCACACAAGCGATCTCGTGTCGGCCGTAACTGCCAAGCGATCAACGGACCAATCTCCCTTCGTTGCAGCCTCTGCCGCTGCCTTCAATTCGTCGTACTTGCTCATTTGCTCGCTCCTACGCCGCGCTGGGTGCTTCCGTCAGCACAGACGACGCGATGGTCATTGCCGCGAGATAGGCCTATGCCTGCCCCGGTGATTGCCTGGGGGCGGTAGCCCTGGCGCTGGAGTGCCTGAACCTCTAGGCGCTGAGCGGCTGGCGCGGAGTAGATGGCCTTGCGGATCTGCGCGCAGGCTTGGTGCCGGCGAGTGGTGCGGCTGGTACCGCAGATTTCGCAGAGATTCCGGCAGTCAAGGCCGCCCTCGTGCAGGCGGCCGGTTCCGATAGAGGTGCTCATGCCTTGGCTCTCCCGCGCGCGGACTTCCAGTCGAAGCCAACAGCGATACCGCCGCCTTCGCGCAGACGGTCAACGCAGCGCTCGCCCAGGGCAGCCGATAGCTCGTCAGCTGGCAGGTTCGATATGACGATGGTCGGCAGCAGCTGCTCGTAACGGCCATTGATGATGCGGAACAGCGTCGCCAGCTCGAATTCGCTTGGCTTTGTGGCGCCGGCCTCGTCCAGGATGAGCAGCTTCGGAGCGATCAGACTCCGCAGAACCTCCTCCTCTGTCGTGTCCCGCGAGTCATAGCTGGACCGGATTTCGGCCAGCACACCGCCAACTGTTCGGTAGATCGCCGATACGCTCTGCTTGTGGATCAGTCGATTCGCAATGGCGACCGCTAGATGCGTTTTCCCGGTGCCAAGACTGCCGAGCAGCAGCATGCAGCGCCCGGCCTTGAGCTGTTCGTCAAAGTTGTCCGCGTAGCTCTCGCAAATTTCGAGCGCGCGCTTCTGTTCAGGCGTGCGGGCTTCGTAGTTTGCGAAGGATTTGTCAGCAAATCGGCGAGGAATCTTCGCCTTCTGCAGCTGGAAGTAAGCGAACTCCCTCCGCTTTGCTTCCCGCTCCTCCTCTTCTCGCTGGCGAAGCCGACATGTCGGACACCCGCTCGGCTCTGCGCCTTCTCGGATGATCGAGATGAAGTCTCCATGCGTTTCGCAGACAGCGGGCTTCTTGTCGATTACGCCGAAACGACGGTCAGATTCGGTAATGATGACTCGCAGATCAGAAGCCATAGGTGCCATCCTCCCGCTCGGTCAGGCCCGCCTTGTAGTCGCGCTCAGCGAAGCCGGTATGGCGTGAGGCGCCGGGGAAGTGGTGCACATTGGCAGCCGGCTTCACTTCGTCGTTCCAGCGCTTGCCGTTGAGCCAGGTGGCGGCGTGCGGGATGAACTGCCCGTCATCCTTCAGCCAGCTCTGGCAGGTGCAGTGCTTGGCCAAAGACTCGAGGATCTGAGCCAGCAGCTCAGCATTGGGATTGATCTTCGCGAAGGCCTTGCGCGCGTTGTCCTTGGCGGTCTTGCGCGGGTACAGCTTCCAGAAGGTTTCGAAGGACGCCTCGGTGTCAGCTTTTTGAGGCCCTGATTCGGCCTGCTGCTCTTCCTCCACGACTTCATCGGTCTCGGCAGGCAGCGTGCTCGGCGCTTCGCGGCGGTGCGGGTTCTGGTGCTTCGCCCACTTCACGATCTGGATGATCTTTTTGCCGGCGCGCTCATAGCGGCTGATGAAGCCGTATGCGGCCAGTCCGTCCAGCATCTGCTCGACTTCAACGTCGTCAGCCGGAAAGAGTGCGTTCTTCAGCTTCTTCGGGCGGTCTTCGAGGCGGCCTTCCTTGTCGGCTTCAGTCCAGAGGCCGATGAAGAACAGGCGAGTGGCAAAGTCCAGCTCTTGCAGGTCTTCGTTCTGGAAGAACCCAGGTTTGATATTGCGCGATCTGGCCATCATGCGGCCTCCCGAATGATGGTAGCGAGCCTTACCAGGCCCTTTGGAGTGACGCGCGCCTGCTCGGTGGTCTTCTCTGTTCCGTCAGGGCGCTCGACGGTGCTGTACTTGTGCTCCATCACTCCAGCCTGAATCTTGTCCTGATAGGCGACGAAATGAGTCGAGCCAGTGCGGCGGTAAATCCACTTGCGCGCTTGAAGGATGGCAATCAGGTCCTTGCGCTTGATTTGCAGCGACTTGGCTGCATCCGTGAGACAGAGAGAGCCATCGGCAACGGCGATCCGATTAAGGGCCTCAATCTTGGGCGCCTGCTCGGCAACCACGATCTGAAGATGACTATTCTGCTCGGCTAGGTCCGCAGCCAGGCGAAGCGCCTCCGGCAGCGTCTGAGGAATGGCAGGTGCCGAAGCCATCTGCTCCAGTTCGTGCAGGCGGAGAATCACCTTGTGGCGCAGCTTGATGCTGTAGCCGGTGATCAGGGTTTCGGTGAGCTCACGATTCAGCTGAAACGCAGTGGTATACCCACGCGCATCGCGCTCTTCTTGATGGCCCAAAACTGGACCATCCTTTTCCAGCTCCTCAAGCATTGCGCGAACATCGCGAATCACGTGCTTGTGCTGCTTCCCGGTGAGCTCGGCGATTTCGCGGCTGCTCATGGTTAGGGGCTTGCCAGCGGTGATGATGTTTTGCATAATTGACTCCGACTTCAGTTGTTGCTGTTGAGAAACCCGGTCTTTCCCACCGGGTTTTTTATTGCCCGTTTTTCGGTCCCTTTTCAGGGCCTGCCCTCCTCCGAAACGGCTGCACCTTTCCGGTATTGCCTTTCGGCTCAGTGATCTTCCGCAGTTGATCCCTGATCAGCTCGCCGCCTAGGTCTTCTGGCGACTTGCCTTCCTGCCTTGCTAGCTCATGCAATGCGCGCTGGTAGCGCTCATCGAGAGCGACCTCTTGATCAGCCATAGGGCCTCCTCGGACCCTTCAGGCCGTCTGCACAATCTCGCTATCCTCTAGGCGCGAAAGCATGTCCCGCAGGCTGGCTTCCAACAGCTCGCGAGCCAGTACGGCTTTCTGGGTGCGATGGAATTTCGCCAGCGACTGCAGAAGCTCGTCGGTGTCCTCGTCGAGGCGAACCTTCGTGATGTGGTCACGCAAATGTTTGGGGTCGTGGTACATGGTCGATTTCCTTTTCAGTTCTCAGGCGGCCACGCCTTCCCACGGGAAGGACGGGCACAGCTCTTGCCGGCGGACCTTTCCGCCAGTTGCTGATTCGATCTGTAGTGCACGAGCAGCCGGAATCGGCCGGCCACCTGAGCACCACTGGCTTACAGTCGGCGTGCGAATCTGGAGCTGGCGAGCAAGCTCCGCCTGGCTACCGAGGATTTGCGCTGCCTTCTGGGCTGCTTGTGCGGGGGTCATTTGGTGCTCTCCGTAGTGACACGGGCACAGAATAAGGCATTAGCTAATCGCAAAGCAAGCCATTGCCTAACCGATATTCACCGGAGGTAAATTAGGCAATGCTTAAAGGTGAACAGCTTGGCGCAGCTATAGACGCCGCACGTATCAAGAAGGGCCTCTCGAAGAAGGCCCTCGCCGACCGTTTCAAGGTCAAGCCGCCATCGGTGCAGGGATGGATTGCTACTGGCAGGATCGACAAGACGAAGATGATCGAACTGATCACTTTTTTCGCTGACGTCGTACCGGCAAGCCATTGGGGCCTTGGAGACGGGACCATCCTAGTCATAGACGAAGCGCATCGATCCTCTGATTCGGACAGCAATGGCGGCCTTGAATTAGAGGGAGCCGCCGAGGTGGCGATGACAGCTGTTCCGGCAGCTGATCGATCCGACCGCGTTGCTATAGGCAAATCGCTATTCGACAAGGCAACGCCGCGCTCTCAGGCAATCATCAACCGCATCGCAGAGCTAGACGCGCAAGATCGGCTGACTGATGAAGATATCAAGCTGCTGGAAGGCATCATCGAGCGCTTCAGCAAAGCGAAGTAAGGAAACCTCATGGACGACCTGCTGATAGGGACTTTGCTTCCAGGCGCCGTACCGATCCAGAGACAAAACGTAAATCCGGTTTGGCGCGGAAATGTCACGCTCGGCCAGATTAGGCGGCAGATGTACGTCAAGGCAGTTGAGCCGAGAACACTTGCCGTAGAGGTCATCTGCGCGCTAGTTGGACGCTCTATTGGTCTGCCGATTCCTAGGCCAGCGCTGGTCAGAGTGACAGAGCGCGCACTACCTGGCGTCATAGGCTCAATGGTGTTTTTCGGATCAGAGTCGGTCGATAACCCCGACCTGAAACAATGGCTCAGCCGTGACCCTGATCAAGCTATGGATCAGCTTTCGCAATGGTCAAAGCTCATTGATGCCGGCTGCTTTGATGAGTGGTCCGGCAATGCCGACAGACACGGCGGCAACATCCTCTACGGAGGTGGCAGTAACTTCGCACTGATTGACCATAGTGAAGCCATCCCGCGCAATCTTCAGGTTGGCGATCCAGCTCCCGCAAACCTCCTGCTCACGTATGCAGCGGGAGACCAGTCGCCCAAAACCCTAGACGCCCTGATCAAGAAGGCAAAAACCTCTTGCCAGCCTTTTGCTGGCGCCAGCGTTCGCGATGAGATTCTGGCGATCCTGAAGGGACTTTCTGATGCGCCAACGGTCGATAGTTTGATGGCATTCCTGCATCAGCGTATCCATCCGCTTATGCTGCTAATATCCACGCGGATAGGCCACGCGCAATCGTCCTTGGAACTTCAAAAGAAATGACTAGCTTCCCCGACTTACCTAGCTACACAGCTAGGGCTAGCCACATTTTCTGGGAACCGATCATAGGATCTGGCGAGCGGATTACCGCTGCCGTAGCGCTTGCTGATGAGTCTGGCTCGCCGAGGGTGATCAGCCTGCTTAGCCCAGAGATACTCTCGGTTCTCTACCGCGGCCAGGGCAGCAACGCAGCCAGCTTGCTCGCTATCCTGACAGACAGCCTCAAGGTCCACCTGAAGAGAACGGGAGATATTGAGGGGTGGGTTCCGCCCGTCTCCGGCTTTTTCGCCCAGCCGATGCGCGACTACGCGGGACATAGCACGGAAGATGTGCTGGATCAGGTCGCGGGCCTGCACTCAAGCCTGTACAAAGCCAAGGCTCCGGCAAAGCAAGAGCGGCTTCCGGCACACAGCGAAGAGACAATTCGCCAGCAGGTTAAGAATGCCGCCCGGCGAATTTACGGGCTGCAAGCTGACAGGATATTCACCCAGGACGGAATCATCGAAGTAGTCGAAGGCGGGCAGAAGCACCACATCGACATCCCGATCAAAACCGATACTAAGGTTGGAAGCATCATGTCGGCCTGGTTCAACACGCCGGCAACCATCGAAACTCACTTCTTGCGTGCGCAGAGCAACCTCTCTGTCGCATCAGAGCGCGGCCGTTATCAGCCAGGTCTGTTCATCTCAATGCCGAACGGCCTTGAGGGGCATCGCAACCAGCAGCAGGTTGAAAACCTCATCGATGACATCTACTGGCGCCTGCAGAAAATCGGCTACTACCTTGAGGTTCGGGAGACGCCCGAGTCCCTGGCTCAAGAGATAATCGAGTGGGCCGCATAGCCGAACAGCACCAACACAAGCCCGCGCATCGCGGGCTTTTTTACGCCTCTCGAAAGGCTCTATTCCGCCGCATACACGCAATGTTCTGTCCTTGGACGGGCCTAGGCCATGTCGAGCCCGGCTGATTCCTGATTCCTGATTCCTGATTCCTGATTCCTGATTCCTGATTCCTGATTCCCTCAAGAGGGCCTCGGCGGTGCCTCGGGGCGGATTCGTTCGTCCATCACAAAAAAATTAGCTAATGCCTATTGCACAAGATTAGGCATTGGCTTATTGTTCACCCATCGACGCAGCAGCACCGCGTCAGGGCCTGAAAAGCCCACGCTCTTTAACAACGTGAAGACGAGCCAACAGGCGCCGAGTGAATCCGGCAATTGAGTTCTGTTGGACGGTAACGCAACAACGCAATGCGTCCGCCACCGGTTACCGGCGCGGAGGTCTGCGAGAAAGACGATGAGCCGGGGTAATCGCCCCGGCCTGCATCGGAGAGGGCCCGGCGTAAAACGCGGAAATCATGGCGCCCACTGAGAAGGCGGAATGTGTTTCCGCCCTGGCCGCGGGGCCGGGTCCTCTACCAATGCAGCAACACCGACATAGGGAGAACGACATGGACACTATCCAAGTAGAAGGATGGCAAGGCCACCTCGGGAAAGGCCTCGCCCCTCGGCAGTTGATGGCAACGATTTACGCAGCGCTGGGCTTCACCCGGAAAGAGATCGCCAAGCACATGGAGTGCAGCCCGGAGACGATCAAGACCCAGCTCGAGACGGCCCGCTACAACCTGGACAACCAGCCGACAGTGCGCGAGCTGTGCCGCGAAGCCATGCGCCGGGGAATCATCGCCCCGCTCGTGCTGGCGTTATTGGTAGGCGCCGAGCACAACACGCAGGTTCGCCCGATTCGCCGTCCAGAGGCTCCCCGCTCTCAGGTGGTAGTGAGAGCGCAGCGGATGGATGAGGCGCAGTTGGCGGCTTAACAACGAAAGGAGCGAGAAATGATCGCGGAAATGGATAACGGAAAGCTGGCCTACGTGGCCGCTGACTCAGCAATCGGCCAGCCAGTTTCGATCTGGTGTGTTCGCACCGGGCAGATGTGGACCGGAACAATCGTCCGGTTCGTCGCCTAACCCCACCCCCGCAGCTTGGCGACAGGCTGCAGCGGGGATTAACAGAATGGAGAGGCGGCATCGGAATGTCGGCGGGGCATGAAAAAAGCTGAACTAGGCTGGCGAGCAATGCCAATCCCCGGAGGCAGCCAGGCCAAATAGTCAGGACCGACATTCCAATGCCGCTTCATCGCTGCACCCATCAGCACATAGGAGGATGAGATGAGCCATTTCACGGTCGTGTTCAACGTAGAGAACAAGGAAGAGTTCCAGAAGCTGCTAGGCCCGCTGATGGAAAGCATGGGGAGCGGAGAGCCATATATGGGCGCCGTGGTAACCGGAGCAGGGAAAGGCGACAGCATGACTCAGGAAGAGCTGCTGATGGCGCGCCTAGACGAGCATCACGTCGACTACAGCGACATAGCGCGATAGGAGGATGAGATGAGCGGACGAATTGAACCAGCTCCTGCGCAAGAGCAGCCATCAACAACGCAGCAGGTCCTCGACCTAATCCTAGAGCAATGCCGGTACTGGCAGGGGCGCGATGAGGCAAGGCGCGGAGGTTTTGCGTGCCTGTATGCGCAAGCCAAAGAGATCGTCGACAACGCCGCTCCCATCGCGAATGCCGCCCCGCAGCCTGTGGCTATGGTCGATGCGAACGACGACGGCATGTGGGCCGACATACTGCCGGACGTGAGCGTTAAGGTTGGGCAAATGCTCTACGCAGCCCCAATTGTGCAGACCGCCCCGCAGCCCGAGCTTGTGATGCCTGTTGCGCTCGGGCCTGTGAGCGCTGACTACGACAAGGGATGGGCCGACCACGCCGCCGAGGTTAAACGGCTGAACGCCGAACTGCTGCCGAGCACGCCATGCTAACCGGCCCCGAAGTCCTGGTCCTCTGCGCCATCCTCGCAGCGCTGTACATGTGGGATTGGTGGAGAAGGAATTGGAAAGGCTGAACACCGCCTGAACCAGCCAGGCCAGACCCCCAGGTCTGCGATAACCGTACGGCGCGCGGTGCTGGTAGCGCCATGACCATCAGCTGGAGCCGATCCGGCGTCACGGAAGACAACTCCTGCCTAGCGCCTGCCGGGAATCGGTAGCAGGCATTCATTCCATCGCCCATCCGGGCAACTCCACACATCACTGATCGCTGCGCAGGACGCAGCTTGGAGAGCTTATGTCTACGTTATCTCGCGCCGAGCCAAAGATTCACCAGCTGCAAGCGCAGACGCTCGACGCGCTTTGGCATGAGGCGGAGTCCCTTGGGCGAGTACAAGCGGACAACGACTGGCGAGGCACCTACACCGCGTCCATCAGATTTGAGCGCAAGTCTGGAACAATGATCACCGCAGTAGGCAAGAACACGAACATCGCATTCGCGCTGGCGGACGCCATCAACGAGGCCCGCGAGATGGGCGCAGGCATCAGCCAGTAATCACCGCCCATCCGGGCAACCGAGGTATCCACCATGAAGCACTACGGACCCATAGGGCGCCGCGAACAGCCGTGCCCGGATGACAGCGTTTCCGAGGCAGAGCAGGTTCTGGCAGCGCTCGACAGCCTCCACGAACCAACCATGCAGGCCTACGCCGAGTTCTGCGAGGACAAGCTAGAGGTGCCGGCCGCGCTGGCCAAGGCGCTGATCCTGTCCATCTGCTCGCATGGCTGGGAATCGCTACGCAGCCGCATCGGCTACTCGAACGAATGGCTAGACGAAGCCCTGAACGAGATCGTCTACGCCATCGACAAGCAGCAAGCGGCATTCATCGAACACCACGCGGCGCAGTTGCGCAGCAAGGCAGAGCAGATCAAGCAGGAGGCGGCATGACCATCCAACTCAAGGAGCTGGCCGGCGCTGTCGGCCTCGTCATCGTCGCCCTGTTCATCGGGGCGCTGTGCCACGTTGCGCTGATAGGGGGTGTGTGATGGCGTCGAGTTATCAAAAAGCCAAGCGCATCTGGTTCTGGAAATTCTACGGCTACGGCCTGGCAGTGTTCTCGCTGCTGGCTGTGATTAGCGGACTGGCAGGGAAGGTGACGGGATGAAAGAGATCGACTGGAGCAAGGCGCCGCATGGGACGACGCACTTTCGGCAGGATGATCCTAAAAGCCCGTGGCGGATGCTGAAAGATGGCGTCTGGCATGCGTGGTTTGGCGGCGAGTGGATGACGGTAACCACTGCCGCAGAACATTTTTACATTGCGCGCCCAGCGTGGTCCGGCGAAGGCCTGCCGCCAGTTGGCGCTATGGTTGAGATACGCCTAATGGGCTGGTCAATTCGAGAGTCTGCCGAGAAGTTCATCGGCATCCCTCTGCGAGTCGCAGCATCGTTCAGGATGGATTGTGGCACCGACATGATCGCCGTCGATGGAGGCCATGATCTGGGCTGCGAGGTATTCCGCGCCGAGATGGCCGTCCCTGCTCGCACGCCCGAGCAGATCGCGGCGGAAGAGCGGGAGAAGGCCATCGACCAGATGATGGTCGACTACGAGTTCACGGTTGGCTCATGTACCCATCAGCTGTTCCGCCATCAGGCTGAGCGCCTACACGACGCCGGTTATCGAAAGGTGACCCCATGAACCGCACCCTCCCCCTCCCCTACGACACCGGCCCGCACGACGACACCCCCACAGGCCACAGCTTCGCAGCTGCTTGGTGGACCCTTACCGGGTTCGGCGTCCTTTCCGCAACGCTCGCTTTCGGCCTCATTGGTGAGGCGGCGATCTTTCACTTCTTCGGGTAACACCAACTACTGATCAGGCTGCGCGAGACGCGGCCAAGGAGAACTCATGTCTACGGAATTGGCCCTTGTGCCGCCAAAGGAAACCGCACTGCAAGTCTTCCAGGCTGCGAACGGGCTTGACCCGTACCTGCAGCAGATTCGTGCCGAGATCGACGCCTTCGTGCCGGATGTGTCGACGAAGAAAGGCCGCGACGCCATCGCATCGATTGCCCACAAGGTCGCCCGCTCAAAAACGGCGCTCGACAACGTAGGCAAGGAGCTGGTCGCCGAGCTGAGAACGCGAGGCGGCCGTCCGCCGCGAAGCCGAGGCCAAGGCAGCCGCCGAGCGCCGCGAGCTGGAACTGAAGCTGGCCGCCGAGCGCGCCGAACGTGAACGAGTAGAGGCACAGCAGCGCGCCGAGCAGGCCGAGCGTGACGCCGAAGCCCGCGCCGAGCGAGCAGCAGCAGCCGAACGCCAGCGCCAAGCCGACGAGCAGGCCCGCATTGAGGCCGAAGCCAAGGCACGCGAGGCGGACAAGGCACACAAGGCCGCGATCAACCGAGCCGCCATGGAAGCGTTCGTTGCTGGCGGTATGACCGAAGAGTGCGCCAAGCAAGCCGTTACGCTGATCGCCAAGCGCCAGATTCCGAACATCCAGATCACTTACTGAGGTAGATCCGATGAGCAACGTCGCAACAATCAAGCCGAGCAGCCTCTCCGCAAGGATGGCAGAGCGCTTCGGCGTAGACCCGAACGAGATGATGGCCACGCTGAAGGCTACAGCCTTCAAGGGCCAAGTCAGCGACGCGCAGATGCAGGCGCTCCTGATCGTCGCTGACCAGTACGGCCTGAACCCCTGGACGAAGGAGATCTATGCCTTCCCGGATAAGGGAGGCATCGTGCCGGTCGTTGGCGTCGACGGATGGTCGCGGATCATCAATGAAAATGGCGCGTTCGATGGGATGGACTTCCAGCAGGACGACGAGTCATGCACCTGCATCATCTATCGCAAGGACCGCAATCACCCCATCAAGGTCACCGAATGGATGGCCGAGTGCAAGCGAAACACCCAGCCCTGGCAGAGCCATCCGAAGCGGATGCTGCGCCACAAAGCCATGATCCAGTGCGCCCGGCTCGCCTTTGGCTACACCGGCATCTTTGACGAAGACGAAGCGCAGCGGATCGTCGAGAAGGACGTGACGCCCGCAGCAAACGAGCCGGACATCACTCCAGCGCTCGATGCGATCAAGAACGCGAGCAGCATGGAAGAGCTGCACGCAGCATTCAAAGCCGCATGGAACCAGCATCCTTCGGCCAGGGCGCGCCTAACCGCCGTGAAGGATGAGCGCAAGAAGGCGCTCAGCGAACCGATCGAAGGCGAGCTCGTGGAGAACGAAGATGGACCAGCACAGCAATGAGTGGTTTTCCGCCCGCCTAGGAAAGGTGACGGCCAGTAAGGTCAAGGATGTGATGAGCAAGGGGCGCGGAAGCGCCCCTTCTGCTACCCGGCAGAACTACATGATGCAGCTGCTGTGCGAGCGCCTTACAGGCAAGCGCGAAGAAGGCTTCACCAGCGCAGCAATGCAGCGCGGCACAGAGCTGGAGCCAGTCGCCCGGTCGGCCTACGAGCTCGACAAGGGCGTGATGATCTCCGAAGCCGGCCTGATCCTGCACCCATCGATCGAAGGCTTCGGTGCTTCGCCAGACGGCCTGATCCTGTCCGCCCGCGGCGGCCTCGAGATCAAATGCCCGAATACGGCCACCCACGTCGCCACTATCCAATCCGGCACGCATGACC
>ENA-ORCZ01000483-ORCZ01000483.1-marine-metagenome-genome-assembly--contig:-NODE-483-length-16747-cov-2.756389_pt1 | contig 16747 bp, 16 predicted proteins | sample MGYA00237785_ERZ508519 | MGnify/ENA primary metagenome ERZ508519 (study PRJEB26189, sample SAMN06268790) | marine metagenome | isolation source: Bioluminescent Bay, La Paraguera, Puerto Rico | place...
AACCACCACCAGCTGCGCCTGGCGCACCGCGATCTTGGCCTCGGTTTCCGCGTGCGGCGGCGAGTCGATGACCACGATGTCGTGGTCGCGGCGCAGGGTGTCCAACTCCGTCACCAGCTTCCAGCCACCGACCGGCACCACGGTGAGGCCCGCCACTTTGGAGGCGTGTTCCGCGCCATGTAGCTCCTGGCGCAAGGCATGCCACATGGTCAGCGAACGCTGCGGATCGATGTCCGCAACCGCGACTTTCTTTTTGCTCTGGGCGTAGGCAATCGCGAGGTTAGCCGCCAGCGTCGTCTTGCCGGCACCTCCTTTTTGCTGCGCTACGGTGATGATCTTCGCCGACATGCCCGCGTCCCGCCAAATGCTTGAGATTGCGCCAGTGTGCACACGCAAAATCGGCGGCGCAAGGCGCAGAAATCCGCCGATATTCCTAGTGCTGGCCTCTTGACCGGACCGCCGCAGGAGTCGCAAGCTAGGGACACGTGGCCGGGGAAAACCGGTGACGATTTAGCCGCCGCAAAGCCTGTGCGGTGACTCGTCAGGAAGCTCTCAACACACCGCGGTGCGGAGCGTTCCTGTCAAGCGAGAGCCAAAGACCGGGGCTGCAATGCCCCGGTCTAGCTTTATGGGTCTCACTTTATGGGTCTGGCTTTTGTTTCCAACACAAACATTTTGGCGACCTGGACAGCGCGGCGTGGAGACGGCAGTCTCGCGCCATGCCCGATGACTCGACGAAACCCGGCCCTTCAAGCCCCGCAAACGATGTCGATCCGCTGCGCGTGCACGGCGGCTTCGCCGACCTGGTCGGCTACGAACTGGTCACCTGGGAAGACGACCTGGCCGAGGTCGCGCTCACCGTGGCAAAGCACCACCTGAACCGCAGCGGCGTCATGCACGGCGGCGTCCTGACGACCCTGGTCGACACCGCCTGCGGCTACTGCGGCTGCTATTCGCCGGAGGGAGAGAAAACACGCCGCGCGTTCACCCTGTCTCTGACCACGAACTTCATCGGCACGGGGCAGGAGGGCCGGCGCCTGACCGCCCGCGCCCGGCGCAGCGGCGGCGGCAAGTCGGTGTTCTTCGCCGACTGCGAGGTGCGGGACGAAACCGGCCGCGTCATCGGCAGCGGCCAGGGCACCTTCAAGTACATCACGCTGCGCAAGTAGCGGGGTCAGCGCACAGCCCTGTGGAAGTCGGAAGCTAACCGAAGAGCAGGACCAGCGCGTAGATCAGCGCCACGATGGTGAGCGCCCAGAGCCGCCCGTTGAACTGCTCTTCCGCTTCCTCGCGGCGCAGGCGCTGACTCTCGGCCAGAGAGCCCGCGTTCTGCTCGACCATGATGCGCAGCTTGGCCGCGGCCAAATCGCCTTCGTGATCGATGCCGCCAACCATCGTCGCCTCCTTCAGGCCACCGGTTCCAGGCGCTCACCATAGCGGCGCTGGACCGTCTCCGCATGGCGTGCGCTGACCGGAACCTGCTCGCCGTTGCGCAGCACGATTTTCAGCCCTCGCTTGCCGGCCTTGATGCGGGCCACGCCGTCGTCGGCCACCCAGAAGGAACGATGCACCTGCAGGCCCGAGAGACCTTCCAGCTCCCGCAGGGCATCGCCGAAGCGGTACAGCGTGGTCCCCGCGCCCTCGGCGGTGACGACGCGCACGTAGTGTTCCTGCGCCTGCACCGCCAGCACCGGCCCCGGCAACGGCGGATCGAAGCGCTCAAAGAAAGCGGGCCCCGCCTCGTCCGGCGCGGCCGCCGCCGGACGCAGCATCACCGGCGCCGCTGCATCAGCCTGCATCACCGGAGCGTCGGCAGGCCGATCTTCAGCGTCTTCGCCGCGCAGCCCGAGCAGCACTCGGGGCAGGACGATGAGGGCGCAGAGCGCCAGGTGATTGTCCAGATGGTAGAGCGATTCCAGAATGAAGAGCGAGGCCATCCCGGCGCCCGCGACGGCACCGCCGGCGTCCGTCTCGAGACCGGCAGGACCGAAGCCCATTTCCGGCAGGCCGAGCAGCATGTCGAGCATGGTCACGCTGAGGGTGAAGAACGGCAGCGTCAGCACGGCGGCAGCCACGGCCGGCCAGCCCCAGCCGAGCCGGGCCAGCGGCGGCGCCATCTCGAGCAGCAGCAGGCCGCCGGCGAACAGCAGATAGGCCGTCGTCAGCCGCAGGATCCAGTAGCCGTAGCTGAACAGCACCGGAAGATCGGCCAGCGCCGTATGCTGATGGCCGCCGAGCAGCAACGCGGCCAGCAACGTGCCCGCAAGTCCCCAAAGGGGCCATGACAGCAGGGTCGAAGACGCACGCGCAGCCATGTCGGAGCCTCCAGGCCATGAATTTTCATGCTGCACGAAAATGGTACCCGAACATAAGCCCCCGACGGCACTGATTTTTTCGTGATCGTCTGTTCACTTATTTGCGTTTCGGCCAATTCGAGAAATTTCCCCGGGAGAGGCCTATTCCCGCGCATCGGGCGCGGCTACGGTTTCCCGCATGAAACGGCGGCCGCGGCACCCCGAGGCAAATAGGTCCCCCGACTGAGCCGGCAGCGAACCGGCGGGGACCGGCCCGAACTGTCCCCTGCCCCCCAAGGTGCCGCGCCGCCGTTTCGCTTTCCGCCACGCGTCCGTCCGACCGGGTCTCTCTGCAGGAGAACATGAAGCGATGACCGCCTTGAAGAACAGCCACCCCGAAGCCGCCCCCGAAGCGCCCCCTGAAGTCACCCAGGAGATGATCGACCTCTATGACGAGTATACCCATCTGACCCTGGACCGACGCCGCTTCTTCGACCACCTGACCCGCGTTGCCGGCGGTACCGCCGCGGCCTGCACCCTGCTGCCGCTGCTGGAGAACAACTACGCCCAGGCCGCCATGGTGGCGCCGGACGACCGCCGCGTGGCCACCCACACGGTCACCTTCCCCGGCGCCAGCGGCGAGCTGACCGGCTACCTGGCCCGGCCCACCGACGTGTCGCCGACCGAGCGGCTGCCGGCGGTGCTGGTGATCCACGAGAACCGCGGCCTCAACCCGCACATCGAGGACGTCACCCGGCGCATCGCCCTGGAAGGCTTCATCGCCCTGGGCGTCGACTTCCTTTCGCCGTCAGGCGGCACTCCGGCCGACGAGGATCAGGCACGCGAAATGATCGGCGCGCTGGACAGCGCCACGACGATTCAGAACGCTGTCGCCGCGGTCGACTATCTCGCCAACCACCCGGAGACCACGGGCAAGGTCGGCGCCGTCGGCTTCTGCTGGGGCGGTGCCATGGCCAACCAGGTCGCGGTGAACTCCGATGCCGTCTCGGCCACCGTGGCCTACTACGGCCGCCAGCCCGCCGCCGACCAGGTGGCGAAGATCAAGGCGCCCATGCTGATGCACTACGCCGGCCTCGACGAGCGCATCAACGCGGGCATCCCGGATTTCAAGTCGGCGCTGGATGCCAGTGGCGTCGACTACGAGATGTTCACCTACGAAGGCGCCAACCACGCCTTCAACAACGACACCAACGCCGCACGCTACGACCAGAAGGCCGCCGATCTGGCCTGGGGCCGAACCATCGGCTTCTTCAAGGAGAACCTGAAGTAGCGGCAATGAAATAGCCAGGGAGGCTCCCCCGGCGGGGCGGCGCGGCGGCTGAGCGGGCCGTGGCGCCGCCCCATCCCATTGCCGGGGTGCCGGCGCGCCCCCCCTGCTGAGCCCGCGTCATTGAGCGCGGCGCGCAGAGGCAAGAGGCCGGCGCGCCAGGCGGCAAAGCTGCCATGCGGCATGGACACTGGTTGGTTTACCCCCCATATAGCAAGATAATGCCGGCGCCGCGCCCGAGGAGGGCCCGCGGCGCCTTCTTCAGGTCCGCTGAGTCAGCCGGCGGACACAAGCCACAGCCGGAAGGTTTCATGAGCGCTCCCGCGCCGACATCCCACGATTCCCCCTCCGAGAGCCGGCCCTCTGCCGCCTTCGCTGCGCGGCGGCCTTCGCTGGCGATCCTCATTGCGGTGACGGCGATCGGCCCTCTGGCGCTAAACATCTTCATCCCGGCCATGCCGGGCATGGCGACGGTCTTCGACACCGACTACGCCACCATCCAGTTCACCCTCACGCTCTATCTCTTCGGCGTCGCCATCTCGCAGCTCTTCATGGGCCCCCTCTCCGACCGCTTCGGCCGGCGGCCGATCCTGCTCGGCGGCATCGTGATCTTCCTCGCCGGCAGCCTCATGGCGGCCCTGGCCGAGTCCATCGCGGTGCTGATCGTCGGCCGCATCGTGCAGGCGGTCGGCGGCTGCGCCGGCCTGGTGCTGGGCCGCGCCATCGTGCGCGACACCCATAGCCGCGAGGAATCGGCCAGCATGATCGGCTACATCACCATGGCCATGGTGGTGGCGCCCATGGTCGCGCCGCTGCTGGGCGGTTACCTGGACCACTGGTTCGGCTGGCGCGCGACCTTCCTGACCGTGCTGGGCGTCGGCGCCGTTGTCCTGCTGCTCGCCTGGCTGCTGCTGCACGAGACCCACCACAACCGCCAGGGCGGTTCTGGCGCGCTGGCGATGCTGCAGGGCTTTCCGGTGCTGCTGCGCGACGCCGGCTTCTGCGGCTACGTGCTCAACGTCTCCTTCACCACGGCGGTGTTCTTCGCCTTCCTTGCAGGGGCCCCCTACATCATGGTGGAGATCATGGAGCGGCCGTCGAACGAGTACGGCCTCTACTTCATGCTGAACGCCGCCTGCTACATGACCGGCAACTTCCTCTCCGGGCGGCTGGCGACGCGTATCGGGCCGGAGCGCATGGTGCTGGCCGGCAGCCTGCTGTCGCTGCTGGCCGTGGCGCTGCTGACCGGGCTGGCGCTGACCACCACCATGGTGCCCATCTCGCTCTTCGCGCCGCTCATGCTCTCGGCGCTGGGCAACGGGCTCAGCCTGCCCAGCGCGACGGCCAGCGCCATCTCGCGCCGGCCGGACCTGGCGGGCACCGCCTCGGGGCTGACGGGCTTCCTGCAGATGATGGCCGGGGCCCTGGTCGCCCTGCTGGTCGGCTCCCTGCAGGACGCGACGGTCTTTCCCATGGTGACCACCATGAGCGCCTCGGCCATCATCGCCTACCTGGGCTTTCTGCTGGCGCGCGCCGCCACGGCCCCACGAGGCCGGCCCCTTGCTACGCCGGAAGGCGACTGACGCCCCCTCTCGAAGCTCTGCGGGGCGCCCGATTGTCATTCCCGGGCATTGGCGATAAACAGGGCGGACCGAAATCGAAGGGGCCCGCCATGCAGTCGACCGCCGCCGCAAGTTCCAGCGACATCGCCGAAATCACCGCCAACATCCTGCTGGAGATCGAGGCTGTGCTGTTCCGGCCCGATGACCCTTTCATCTTCACCTCGGGCCGGGCCAGCCCGGTCTACGTGGACTGCCGCAAGATCATCTCCTTCCCCCGCGCCCGCGCGCAGCTGATGGACTTTGCCTGCGACATGATCCAGCGCAAGGCCGGTTACGAGTCCATCGACTGCATCGCCGGCGGCGAGACCGCGGGCATTCCCTTCGCCGCCTGGATCGCCGAGCGCCTGGGCCTGCCCATGACCTATGTGCGCAAGAAGCCGAAGGGTTTCGGCCGCGACGCGCAGATCGAGGGTTATCTTCCTGAAGGCAGCCGCGTGCTGCTGGTCGAGGACCTGGCGACCGACGGCGGGTCCAAGATGAATTTCGTCGAGGCGCTGCGCACCGCCGGGGCGGAGGTCGGCCATACCTTCGTCATTTTCCACTACGGCATCTTCCCAGAAGGGGTCGCGGCGCTCGCCGAAAAAGGGGTAAAGCTGCACGCCCTGGCGACCTGGTGGGACGCTCTCGCCGCCGCTGAGGACCGTGGCTATCTGGCACCCGCTCAGGTCGAGGAGGTGCGCCGCTTCCTGCAGGATCCGGACAGCTGGTCCGCCGCCCATGGCGGCAAGGAATCGGGCGAGAGCGAGGACCAGGGTTCCGGCGCCTAGCCCTTCGCCGAGGCCCTGTCCGGCGGGCGGGCCAAGCCGAGAATCCGCGTCGATTCAAACATCTGACAGCGCGTCACCCAAGCGCAGCAGCGTACCTCTTATCGTCGCCCGTCGCGGCATCGCGAGGGACCGCAACCCAAGGCTGCCAGCATGACTCGCCTCTGCGGCGTTGACCGTTCTACGCAACGCGTCCCAGGGCTGCGAAGACGGTGGATATTAACCATACCGTTTTCTCTTTTTTGTCGATTGCAGCCCAGGGGGCGCTTCTCATCGCGGCCAAAATCAGTACTATCGTTCGTGATGCTCAGGGACGGGGGTCGATGGGCGAATACGAACGAAAAGACGGCATCATTAGGCGTGTGGTGTCAGCCTTAGAAACTGCGCCTCGAGGCAGCCAGGAACTGGACTGCATGATCAGCTATGCCCTGAAATTGGCGCGGGGCGAGTTCGATCAGGTGATGATGGAACTGCTGGTCAACGAAGGCTTTTCCTGGAACGTCATTTCGGAAATCTGGGAAGGCAAGGTCGCGCCCTACACCCAGTCGCTCGACAGCAGCATCGAAGGTGAGAACATCGCCTTCGCCATGAAATCCGAGAAGCGCGAACAATGGGCCGCGGTCCACAAGTCGTCGGACGGCGAGGAATACGTCGCCTGGGCGCGGACCGAGATCCTGGCGCGCCGACTCGCGGCGCTGAAAGGCATTCTCGCCGAGGCGGACAAGCGCGTCGCCGACGATGCTTTGCCCGACGACGCCAGGGACGACGCTTCCGAAGATACGCCCGCCGATTCCGATCACTTACGTATGGTGTCCGCTGCGGGCTCCGCCAGAGATGCAGAGAACTGGACCGTTCTGTTTTAGGCGCTGGAGCGATAAGAACCGGCCTGAAGATGCCGGCCCGCAACAGACTCCTGCCAGCCGCCCTGTGGTAGTGAGCCGACCATAGAAGGGGGCGTAGTCGACATGCAGCGCAGCAGCAGCCGGCCCGAAGAGGCGGTTCCCTACGTTATTGTCGTGGGCAGCGAGAAAGGCGGCACCGGCAAGTCGACAACGGCAATTCATCTGGCGGTCGCGCTGATGAAACTCGGCTTCCGTGTCGGCACCATCGACCTTGATGCGCGTCAGGGGACCTTGAGCGCGTTCTTTCACAACCGCGCGGCCCTGGCAGAAAAGACCGGGCGCGCGCTGGAGTTGCCGAAGCATCGTGCCATCGAACGCTCCACCGCCGGCGAGCGCGCCGCGACCGAAGCGGACGAGGCCGGGCGCCTGCAGGACGCCTTCGACGATCTCGCCGACTGCCACTTCGTCGTGGTCGACACGCCGGGCAGCGACTCCTATCTCTGCCGGATCGGCCACAGCCGCGCCGACACGCTGATCACGCCGCTGAACGACAGCTTTCTCGATATTGGCGTGCTGGCGCAGATCAATCGCGACCGTCGCGAGGTGGAAGCCCCCAGCGTCTACAGCCAGCTGGTGTGGGAGCAGAACAACCAACGCGTGGTCGCCGGACGTCCGCCGATCGACTGGATCATCCTGCGCAACCGTCTGGCGCACCTCGAAGCGCGCAACATGCGGGAAATATCCGCCCTGCTCGACCTGCTGGCCAAGCGCATCGGTTTTCGGATCGCCCCGGGCATCAGCGAACGGGTGGTCTTCCGCGAGCTCTTCATGAAGGGGCTTACGGCGCTGGACCTGCCCGAAGAGAGCAATGGCCGGATCGAGACCGGCAGCCACGCCGCGGCACGGCGCGAGGTTCAGGACCTGCTTGCAGCGATCGGGCTGTTCGAAAGCGCGCCGGCCTGATCCCCTATTCGGGGCGCTGGGCCTGCTGATTCGGAGCGGCGGACGCCGCATTCCTTTCCTGCACCACTTCGGTCTGGGGCACAGCCCCCGACGCCGGCACACGCCGCACCACCAGGCAGCCCTGCCCTTCCGCCTCCAGGCGTCGGCAGATCTCGCGGGCGATGCCCAGGTCATCGATGGCGCCGCTGCGTACCCGGAAGAAGGTCCCGGCCCCCTCGACACTGGCTTCCTGGACGCGAAGATCGAGCGGCCCCAGCAGGTCGGGGAAAGCCGCCGCGAGCCGGGTGCGCTCGCGCTCCGCATCGGCGCTCTGGCGCACGGAAGCCACCTGCAGTTCATAGGCGCCGTCAGCGGCGACGCCGATGGCCGGCAGTGGTGCCGTCCCCGTGGTCGTCACCGGCTTCGGCTTGGGCAAGGCGATTCCGGCGAGAGCCCTGTCAGCCGTTGCCTCGGCACTTGCAGGCCTGCCATCTGTCGGAGCCACCGCGTCGGAGCGTGTCTCGGTACCCTCACCGGCCGGATCCGCATTCGCAGGCGCGCCTTCGCTATCGGCGCCGGGCGCCGGAATGGCGACGCGGCCCCGCTCGGTCTTGGGCACCAGGCTGAAGGCATTAGCGCCGGGAACCAGGGAGGCGTCGGGCAGGATCACCCACTCGCCGTTGATATCCGCCTTCACGCTGGCAATGGGCGAACCGTTGTTGAGCAGGATCCATTCGCTGCCGGGCGCGGCGCGCCCGGCGATGATCGACTGCCCATCCGGCTCGATGCGGATGACGTCGAAGGACGGCTCGGGCCAGTCCTCGACAAGAGACGCGGTATCGGCCGGCGCAGCAACGGCAGGCGCTTCACCCGCGGCCTCGCTCTGGGTCTCAGCAGCCGGAGTGGCAGCCTGCGGCGTGGTCGCCGATGTTGCTGCCACCGGCGCCGCAACCCCGGCCGCTGCCGTTTCGCCCCCGGGTATGGCGCTTTCCGCGACGGGGGCGGCTGTCTCCCTATCCGTTTGCTCCGGCTGGCCGGAGAAGACCATATAGGCGCCCAGCCCGATGGCGATGCCCAGAGCGACCACCGCGGCACTACGCCAGGGCAGAGCCGTCGGTGCCTTCGGCGGCACCGCAGGGCCCGCCGCCTTTTCCGCGGGGTGGTGCGCTGAGAACATCGGCCCCGGCGCGGCTCTAGGCGTCACGGCCGGCTGCAGCGCCTTGGCCTGGCGTAGGGCGACGGTCGCCGAGACAGCCTTGCCGGCATCGATCTTCTGAGTGGCAACCGCCGCCGAATCCTTGCCGTCAGCCGGATCGCCCCTGTCAGCAGACTTGGCCTGCGGCACGTCAGCGGCAGCCGGTCCGGGTGTCTCGACCAAACCTGGTGCCTCGGGGGCCGTTCCTGCGACCTCGTTCTCTGCGACCGCGTTCCGCTCTTCCGGGTGTATTTCCTGCGCGGCTGCGTTTTCCGGGCCCGCCTCCTCCGACGCGGCCTCGCGGGCGCCCGCCCCGAGGGGGTTCGGTGCCTCAACGACCCCAGAGGCTTCAACGACCTCGGGAGCTTCAACCGCTTCCGGAGCCGCCACGACTTCGGAGTCCTCGGTAGGATCAGCCTCGAGAGGCGCATCCTCAATGGCGGCCACGTTGGCGTCGCCTGAAACCGTCGGCGCTGCCGTCACACCCTCGCCGTCAGCGGCCTCGCCCATCTGCGGTCCGGCGGCATCCTCGGCCGTGCTAGCCGCCACCGAGGGAGCATCCGGAAGGGGAACCGGCTGCGCGCCGTTCGCCTTGCGCAGGGCGCGGGCGCCGCTGTCCAGCAAGCTCGCCGGCGGGCGCGGCTCCGATGGCTCCTCCGGCGTTTCTCCGGAGAATGCCGGAGACGTCGCGTGGACTGCCGCCTCGGCCGCGCGCTCGCCGCCATCATCCACGGTGGTGTCCTCTGCCGGATCTGCGGAGACGTCCGCGGCGGTCTCCACAGCCGCCTGGACCTCAACGAAGGCGAGCAGCGGCAATTCCGGTTCCGCAGCCTTCGCGGTCTTTGCGGCGGAACTGCCGTTGAGGTTCAGCTTCAGGTGCCCATTGCTGCCGGGTTTCGGCTGCGGCCCCGGGCTCTTCGCGGCGATTTCCTCCGGCGCGACACCTTCCAGTTCGGCGATCAGCATGCTGGCGGGAGACGCGCGTCCCTTGCGCGCAAAGAGATTGCTCGTCAGGGAAGCGGCCTTGTGCTGAGACATATCAGGCTCTGCCCTCGGCCTTGGTTTGGGCGGTCATCGTCGGAACGGGGCCTGGAATCGAAGGCAACCGTCGGCGGCGCATCGCACCGCCCTCCAGCCGGTCCTGCAGATAGCTCCAGAGCTCGGCGATCTCGTCGGCCGAACGCGACTCGCCCGGCAGCTCCATGACCGTCCGGCCGTCGATCATGGCTGCCGCGAAGTCGACCCGCTGGTGAATGATCGACGGCGCCAGGGGGCCATATTGCGACAGCAGGGCCACGGCTTCCGAGGTGATGCGGGCCCGCGCGGCGGCGCCGTTGACGACGAAGACCAGCGGCTTACCGAGATGCTCAACCAGTTCCATGGTGGCGCCGATCGAGCGCAGATCATGCGGGCTCGGCCGGGTCGGAATGACGACGAGATCAGCGACGCGGATCACGTCGGCGATCGTCGCGGTCAGCGCCGGCGGCGTGTCGATGATCAGCAGCTCCATGCCGTGCGCGGCGAGCTCCTTGATATCATCGGCAAGCCTGGAGACCGCCGTCTGTATGAAAAAGGGATTGGGCGCCGTGCGCTCGTTCCACCAGTCCGCCAGGCTGCCCTGGGGATCCACATCAATCAGGCCGACAGGCCCGCACCCACTCATCTCCGCCTGAACAGCCAGATGCCCGGCCAGGGTGGTTTTTCCGGAACCACCCTTCTGAGACGCAACAACTAAAACCTTCAACCTGCTCGCCCCCCGAATTCTCCAGGAGCCGCCAATACTTGGCGCAATACGGCCCGACGCAGCGCCCTTGGCTCCGATCACATCCGACACCGGAACAGTAGTCACCGGTGCCTAGCAGCGAAAGTTAATATTTAGTTAACTTCTACTATATATAGCGTATCAATGGAAGACGATGTTGCAGGTCTTGAGGAGAAAAAGACTGCCCTCCTCCTTCTTACCCCGCCCTGTGGGCTTTGTGCAACACAACCTGTGATCAAACGATTCGGCTTGAGAAACATTAAAAGGCGATCAATTGCCGCTTTCGCCTACCCCCAAATCGCCGTAAACCCGCAAAAAATAACCAAGAGTTGAGAAGATCGGCCAGCAAACACAACAGCTTATCCATACAATTTTATGCAAATTTAGTATAAATCAAGATAAAATTGCGTTTTATTTATACCTTTACTTAAGCCTCCCTCATTATTATTTTAGTGGGCTGAAAAGTTGCCTGGATTGAATGGAGGATGAGATGCAGATCCAACCAGCCCCGGTCCCTCTCGCCAACACGGGCGCGGAGACCGCCGGCAAGACCCAGGAGGTCTCCGCCGGGGCGAAAGCGGAAACGCCGCGTCCAGTCGACGCGGCGCCGAAGGATCCTCCCCCGCGGTTCCCTTATCCGGAGCCGAACCGGGGACAGACGGTCGATATCGAAGCTTGATCGTCTAACCTTCGCGCCGCTAGCGCCGGGGAAGCAAAATGTCGAAAAATCGACCGCTCCGAAGGGAATGACCTGTCGTTCCCTTCGGAGCCTTTTCCTTTGGCGCCCTTCCATCTGTGGCCCCGTCCCGGCGACCGAGCTCCATGAGCGACCGCACTTTCGCGACCGGCCGCGCGCGACGGCCCCATCATGAACACTTGTGCGCAAAGGGTTGCGCTCCATATACAGCTGGTGAAAATGGCGTACCCGGAGTCGCCGTCCGTGCGACTCCCTGCAGTTTGCCTGACCAAGACCGCGCAGCGGACCACCTGAACCATGGCCGGCCCTAAGAACGAAAGCCGCTTTGCGATGCACCGAGAACCGCCCCGCTCGGCGCCGCGCTTGGGCCCGCGCCTCGATCCCCTGCGGCGAAATCTCGGTTTCCTGCGCCGCTGGCTCCAGAATCCCAAGGCGGTCGGTGCGGTCATGCCCAGCGGACGCAGCCTGGCCACGGCGATGGTCGCCGGAATCGACCTGAAGGCGCCCGGCGCCGTGGTCGAGCTGGGCGGCGGCACCGGTAATATCACCGCGGCCCTGCTGGAAGCGGGCGTCCCCATCGACGACATCGCCGTGATCGAGCGCGACCCCGGATTCGCGCGGGTCATCTCCGCGCGCTTTCCCGACGTGCGGGTTCTGCAAGGCGATGCCGCCGATCTGCGCCGCCTGCTGCGCCAAGCCGGAGTCGGCCCCGTGAAGGCGGTGGTATCCGGCCTGCCGCTGCTTTCCATGCCGGACCGCGTCTGCCTGCGGATCATTTCGGAAGCGACCCAGGCGCTGGCCGATGACGGCGTGCTGCTGCAGTTCACCTACGGCCCCGCCTCGCCTGTGTCGCGGCGGATCCTCACCCGTCTCGGCCTGCAGGCGGAGCGCATCAACTGGGTCGTCGACAACATTCCGCCGGCCAGCGTTTGGCGCTATCGCGTCGCCCACAGCGCCAAGCTGGTGCACAAGCGCAGCGCCTGATCGGACGCTGGCATCTCCCAGAGCTGAGTCAGAACCTCCCGGCCAACGGTGCCGGCACATCGCCGCATCGCGGCGACAACGCGGTCGGCGCCGCGCTACTCCGCGGCGTCGACGCGGCGGAGGATACGGGCAGGCTTGGCCTGGATTCGGCGTTTGAAGTCGGTGGTGCGGATCATCTCGCGCACCCTCGGCTGGATCTCCGTGCGCCAGCGCGTGCCGTTGAACACGCCGTAATGCCCAACGCCCGGCTGGACGTAGTGATAGTGGTCGTCGATCGGGATGTTGACGCAAAGATCATGCGCCGCCTCGGTCTGGCCCAGACCGCAGATGTCGTCGTTCTCGCCTTCCACCGTCATCAGCGCCGTCTTGCGGATCTTGCGGCAGTCGACCAGCTTGCCCCGGTGCATCATGGTGCCCTCCGGTAGCGCGTGGTCCTGAAACACGGTCTTCACCGTCTGCAGATAGAACTCCGCCGTCAGATCCATGACCGAGAGGTACTCGTCGTAGAAGCGCTGGTGCTGCTCGACAGAGTCGCAGTCCCCCTCGATGAGGTGACGGAACAGCCCGGCATGGGCCTCCATGTGACGTTCCAGGTTCATCGTCATGAAGCCGGAAAGCTGCACGAAACCGGGATAGACCTGCCGCATGGCACCGGGATTCGGCAACGGCACGGTATGGATGACCGACTGCTCGAACCAGGAGAGCGGCCGCGACGCGGCCAATTCATTCACCGCCGTGGGATTCCGCCGCGTGTCGATCGGCCCGCCCATCAGGGTCATGGAGGCCGGCTGCATGGGATCGTCGGCATCCGCCATGGCGGCCACCGCGGCCAGCACCGGCACCGAGGGCTGGCAGACGCCGATCACGTGGGTGTTCGGACCGATGAACTGCAGGAATTCGATGATGTAGTCGATGAAATCGTCGAGATCGAAGTCGCCGTACATCAGCGGCACCAGGCGCGCGTCGCGCCAGTCGGTGACGTAGACGTCGTGTTCCGGCAGCATCGCCCTGACCGTGCCGCGCAGCAGCGTGGCGTAGTGGCCGGACAGCGGCGCGACGATCAGGACCTTGGGGTCGTAGCGCTTGCCCGCGAGGCTCTCGTCGCGCCTGAAGTGCAGCAGGTCGCAGAACAGCTTGGAATGCACGACCTCCTGCTCGACCGGAACCGGCAGGCCGAAGATGTTGGTCTCCTCGATGCCCCATTCCGGCTTGCGGTAACGCCGCGTCACATTCTCGAAGACCTCGCAGGCGGCCGCCACGGCCTTGCCCACCGGCGTGTAGGCCACCGGGTTGAAGGCGCTGCGGCAGAAATAGCGCAGGGCGTCGTTCTGCAGGCGCAGCGGCTGCACCGCAGCATGGGTCATCTCATAGGCATGATAAAGCAAAGCGACTCGGTCCCCAGAGTTGGCGCACCCTGTAGGGCACTCCCTTGTACTGCCTTGATTTTATGCGGCAGAAGCTAACCGTTCGCTAACCATCTTCAGCCGCTGCGCCGTCCGGGCAGCCCGTGTTGCGACGCAACAAAACCTTAGCATTCCGGCCGCCCCCCGCGAAGCCAAAAAAAGCGGCCGCTGAAATGCCGCAATGCGCCCGCATTTCGGACCACTTGACCCAGGTCAATGCCCTGGGAGGCCTCAAAAAATACCGTTCCAGCCACCTCCGGTGCTCCGTCACCAGGCGCAAGCGGATACCCGTCAACTCCCGTCGAGGTAGATGAGATGGCCAGCATCATCGATGCCCTGCGCAGTGACCACTCCCGCCTGACCAAGCTTCTCGACGCCCTGGAGCGCCAGGTGGACGCTTTCAGCGAGGGCGGCACCCTCGACTTCGAGATTGTCGACGGGGTGCTGCACTACTGCCGGACCTATCCCGACCTGCATCACCACCCGCGCGAGGACCTGATCTTCGACCGCCTGAAGGTCCGCGACCCGCAGGCCGCGGCGGCGATGGGCGATCTGCGGGCCGAGCATCACAAGCTGGCCATCCTTACCCAGGCCTTCGGCGAAGCGCTCGTCGCCGTCGAGCAGGACATTCCCATGGAGCGCCATGAGCTGACCGACGCCGCGGAGGCCTTTCTGAAAGCCTACCGGCGTCACATCATGATGGAAGAGAAACACTTCTTCCCGGCCGCTCAGAGCAACCTCACGCCGGAAGACTGGCGTCAGCTCGCCGGCCAGGTGGGAGAGGTCGAAGACCCGCTCTTCGACCGTCGCGACGACGACCGCTTCGACGCGCTCTACCAGGAAATCGTTGCCTGGGACAGGAACCTGCCCGCGGGAGCCTGAGCGCCATTTCCAGGCCCTGAGCCGGGGTCAAAGGCGGCACACCTCCTTTTCGTTGCCGGGTCTCCTTTAAAATTTGTTAGGGACTCGCTGACAGGTTGAAGTCAGCGCATAATGTCGTAAGCGACAGAGTTCATTATCAAATCCGAGACTCCAGGAGACCAGGCGCATGAAGCCCGGTGCGTTATTTCGTTGCTTGTTTTTCGCCTGCTCACTCGCAGCGGCCGTTCAGGGTGCCCCTGCGACGCCGGCCCTGGCCGCCGACCAGCAGATCACGATCGGCACCGGCAGCCGCGCCGGGGTCTATTACCAGATCGGCCGCGGGCTGTGCCGGCTGCTCGCCCGCTCAAGCAACGGCCAGGCCCCCGACTGCCTGGCGCTCTCGACTCCAGGCTCAATCGCCAATCTCCGGGATCTGCGGGCCGGCAAGCTGCAGTTCGCGGTGGCCCAGTCAGACTGGCAGTACCACGCGCTGAACGGCAGCAGCGATTTCGCCGACGACAATCCCGACCCCGACCTGCGCGCGCTCTTCTCGGTTCACGGCGAGGCCTTCACCCTGGTGGCGCGGCGCGACGCGGAAATCGAACAGCTGGACGACCTGGTCGCCAAGCGTGTCAACATCGGCAACCCCGGCTCCGGCCAGCGCGGCACCATGGAGATCCTGATGTTCGCCATGGGCTGGGAGAAGTCGACCTTCAGCCTGACCGAGGAACTGCCGGCCAGCCAGCAGTCCCTGGCGCTCTGCCACGACCGAATCCAGGCCATGGTCTACACCGCCGGCCATCCCAACGACTCGGTGGCCCAGGCCGTGCGCCTGTGCGACGCGGTCCTGGTCGAGGTTTCCGGCCGCCCCATCGACATCCTGGTGGCCAAGTACCCCTTCTACGCCCGCATGGAGATCCCGGGCGGGCTTTACGCGGGCAACCCCCACGACGTGCGCACCTTCGGGGTCAAGGCCACGGTGGTCAGCTCCGCCAAGGTCGATCCCGACACGGTCTACGCCCTCACCAAGGCGGTCTTCGAGAACCTGGGGAGCTTTCGCCGCCTGCACCCCGCTTTCAGCCACCTGATTCCGGAGCGCATGATCACCGACGGGCTCAGCGCGCCGCTGCATGAGGGCGCCCGCCGCTACTTCAAGGAACGCGGCTGGCTGTAACGACGTTGGGGACCTATGATCGCGGAGACGGCGATAGGAACGGGAAAGAGGCCCCAAGGCATGAGCCAGGACGACACAACGCAGAACATGGCCCAAAACATGGCTGTCTTCTGCGATTTCGAGAACGTGGCCCTTGGCGTCAAGGACGCCAAGTACGCCGCCTTCGACATCGGCCGCGTGCTGGAGCGCCTGCTTCTGAAGGGCGACATCGTGGTCAAGAAGGCCTACTGCGACTGGGCGCGCTACAAGGAGTTCAAGGCGCCGATGCACGAGGCCGCCTTCGAGCTGATCGAGATTCCCCACGTGCGGGTCTCCGGTAAGAATTCCGCGGATATCCGCCTTGTCGTTGACGCCCTCGACCTCTGCTACACCAAGCCTCACATCGACACTTTCGTGATCATCTCGGGCGATTCGGATTTCTCGCCGCTGGTCAGCAAGCTGCGCGAGAACAACAAGACGGTGATCGGCGTCGGCGTGAAGAACTCCACCTCCGAGCTGCTGACCGCGAACTGCCACGAATTCATCTACTACGACGACCTGATCCGCGAATCGGACAAGCAGCAGAAGGCCCGGCGCAAGCGCAGCGCGACCAAGAAGACCGCAGCGAAGAAACCCAGCAGCGAAGAGATGCTGAAGCAGGAGGCCTTCGACCTGGTGACCGAGGTGATCGAGGACCTCTTCAAGGAGCGCGGCCAGGAAGAAAAGGTCTGGGGCTCGATGGTCAAGCAGACCCTGAAGCGCCGCAAGCCGGGCTTCAATGAGAGCTACCACGGCTTCCGCTCCTTCGGGCAACTGCTGGAAGAGGCCGAGGACCGCAAGCTCTTGGAGCTGGCGCACGACGAAAAGTCCGGCGGCTACATCATCAAAAAGCTGCTCGACTAGCCTCTTCTGAACGGGCCTCAAGCAGCCAGGGCCACCT